>WNFC01004484.1_pt1 | contig 21948 bp, 23 predicted proteins | sample 5400541 | NCBI WGS metagenome assembly WNFC01 (sample SAMN13153342, study PRJNA577476) | soil metagenome | isolation source: 120 cm saprolite under Douglas fir tree site 2 hole 2 replicate 1 | place: USA:California | collected 2015-04-18
CACCCCAGGGCACCCAAGATGCCCGTCACGGCCTGGATCAACAAGCCGGTCACTAACAGCGACATTACGCAGCATCCGCCCAGGGAGACAGCTTAGGAAACAGCAGAACCCTGTGTCTCATTTGACTTGACACGTACCGCTCGCACGTTCCGCTCGATCCCAGGGCGTCCCGTGCACAAATCCGTGCACACCCAGCCCCAGCTTGGAAGGCTGCGGGGCAACCCCCCTGACCAGTTGATGCGCAGCCCAGAGGTCGGACGGGCTGGTCGGTGAGTTACCGCTTTTGACCCCAGATGACTGCCCGATCGGGCAGTCATCGGGCACGAGTCTGGCACCGCCCGTGGGCTGACCGTCGTTTACATGATTGCTGCGCGGTTCTGGCACGCCTGTGCGCCCGGTCTGGTTTGCGGTGGACCTTGACGGCCAGGTAGGGGGCGCAAGACGATTGTGGGATCACTTTGATCCAAGGAGGTATCAGGTGACACATCCGAACGAGGATTTGGTGCGGGAAGGCTTCGCGGCTTTCGGGCGAGGCGACCTCGACGCACTGCAGAGCCAGTTCTTCGCCGAGGACATCCGCTGGCACTTCCCCGGCAGGAGCCCTTTCGGCGGCGATTTCGAAGGCGTGGCTGAGGTGATCGGGTGGCTTGGCCGGAGCTTCGAGGCCTCGGACGGCACGATTCGCCTCGAGCTGCACGACGTCGTCGCCAATGATGAGCACGCCGTGGCGCTCTTTACGGCCCGCGCCGAGCGGGCGGGCAAGCATCTTGAGGACAACACCGTCCAGATCGCCCATATCCATGACGGCAAGGAGACCGAGGTCTGGTTCTATCCAGCTGACCTCTATGCCACGGATGAGTTCTGGTCGTAACCGCCATCGGGCCTGTAGTGAGGATGACACACACTCAGGGCGTTGGACCGACCGGACGGGCTCTACCCTGCCGCCCTTACCGTTACGACAGCGTGCGCTGCTACCGCACGCATCAGGCGAACGATCCACTGCTGGGCAAGCCGATCGAGGCCAAAGCGAAGCGAAAGGGCCGGGCTGAGAAAAGGTACTCAGCAGTCCCTACCGCCGGGCCTGGAACCCAAGACGGTTGTCAACACTCACCGCATGCCGCACGTTGCCTGGGAAGACTTCGTGGCCTGGGGATGGGCGAAGCGGAACGTTGTCAAGGACGCGCATCCGCCTCGCGTCGTCCGCAAGGGCCGCAAGGTCTGGACAGTCGCTCAACTTCAGACCTTCCTGCAATGCGCTCAGTCAGACCGTATCTTCGCGCTTTGGGTACTCGAAGCCATGTCTGGGATGCGGCGCTGCTAGCTGGCGGGAGCCCGTCGCGACTTGCTCGACCTGGACGCAGCGGCTTGGCCTTGACTCGGAGGACTCGACCGAGATCATCTAGCAGCGAGGAGGGAAGCACCACTTCGCGCGCGCCCGGGTATGAGTAATTTGCAGGAGGGAAGGGCGAGCGACTGACCTGATCGGAGGGCGCTTCGATGAGCGAGTCAGAAGACTTCACTCGGACGCTGGAGTAGCAGCGGCGGGCCAACGACGCGATGTTCTCGGGCGACGCTGGGCCGTACATGGATATGTGGTCTCGGAGGGACCCGATCAGCCTGTTCGGTGCCTGGGGACCGTGCAAGACGGGTTGGGATGACATCAGCCGTACGCTGCGCTGGGTCGGGACCAGGTTCGCCGACGGCCAGATGAGCTTCGATCTTGACGTCGTCCACGTAGGCACCGATGTCGCACACACGGTCGGCTACGAGCAGGGCCGGGTTCGGCTTGATGGGGGACCGCTGGCACCGATGCTGATCAGGGTGACGCACATATATCGCCGCGAGCCCGACGGATGGAGAATTGTGCACCGGCACGGTGATTTCGCGCCGCAAGACGAGAGCCCGGCGAGCTAATCCCGGGCGGGGCTCCCGAAGCCTGAGCCCGGCGACGGGCCAGCGGCGCCGCCTTGACCTGGAAGCCGGAACGCTCGCAACTGAGACCACGAGGGTCGTCGTCGACGGCAAGGTGATCGAGTCGGGCGGCAAGACCGAAAATGCTCAGCATGTCCTGGCACTCGATCCGTTCACGCTGGCCGTCCTAAAGATGCACGTCGAGAAGCTCGACCAGGTGCGGCGAGAGTTCGGGCCGGACTACCACGATGACGTCGTGCTCTCCTCCTGGGAGGACAGCAGGCCTCCGCACCCTGACCCGATCACCCGCCGGTTCAAGAGACTGGCCGCGGCGGCTGGCCTGCCGGAGATCGACCTTCACGACGTGAGGCACAGCTACGCGACCGCAGGCCGCGATGCGAAGATCGACTGGAAGGCGCGCATCGGGCATGCAGACGTGGCATTCACCATGAAGCAGTACGTCCAGACCGACCTGGAGGCCGATCGCCAGGTGGCGAACACGCTCGCGGAGCTGATCATCGGCGGCTCGCTCGCCTCCATAGAGATCGCCGACGAGACAGGCGACACGAGCAAAGGCGCAGCATGAGAAGGCGCCCGTGCACAAACTACATGCCAGAGGCCCTCTCCATGTTCGGAAAGGGCCTCTGGCCTTGGTAGCGGGGGCGGGATTTGAACCCGCGACCTCTGGGTTATGAGCCGTACGACGCTTGTCTCTGCAGTCTCGCGCAGTCTCCCGTCACCGTGTTGACCTCGGCAGACTACTGCGAGAGGTCGTTTCGGGCCTTCTGCGTCTCCCCCGCCTCAGCCCGCCCCGCCATATCTCGTGCACAAATCTGTGCACAAATCGGAATTCCACAGGCTGCGGGTAAATGACCTTCCAACATGCGTGATCGCGCATGATCGGCTGTCAGTTCATCCCGTCACTGTTGGCCTCGCCTGAATCGGGAACAGGGCGCGCCGATGCCCAGGCGGCCTGCATCCGGGCCGCCGGGACCTTCAGGCTGCAACCCGCGCTGACCGCCGGACGTCTATGGGTTAAGTGCTCCGCACCAGGCGGGACCCCTGACGGAGGAGAAGATGTCAGTGCTGAAGGCCGCCGCCCGCCGGGCACCACAGTGGTTGGCGGCGCTGATCCTCGCTGTCGCCGCGACGGTCACCGCGGGATGTGGTGCGGTCACGCTGCGGGCCGTGAGTACGGGTTCGGCCGCCGTTGACAGTAGACCTGCGGCCCGGGCGGCCACGCCGTTGTTCGCGAGCACGCTCGTGCCCACCCACGGCGGCACGGCCTAGCCGGTAGGGCTGTTCTCGTCCGCGACGGGAAGGTTGTTGCGGCAGTTGGCCGGGCCGCCGGCCGGGGCGTCCGATCTGGTGCTCGGCGTCCACGGCGGCTGGGTCTACTTCGCGGCGACGTTGCGGACCGGCGCGCTTTCCGGCGTGTGGCGTGTGCCGCGCACCGGTGGCCCCGCCCGGCTCGCGCGGGCAGGAGCGACCGACTACGCGCTGAGCCCCGATGCCCGCATGGCCGCCTATGTGGTCACCGTTGACCAGGGCCCGACCACCGGACCGGGTCACCGGGCACCGCAACACGATCGTCATGGTCACGAACCAGCGGGTATACGACCCGATCGGCGTGACGAACCTCGCCTGGACCTCCGATGACAACCACCTGGCGGTGGAGGTCCAGTACGCGGCGTTCGCGAGGACGTGATGGTGTTCAACGCCCGTACCGCGCGGACAATCCGCGACGGGCGTAAGGCACCGTGCCCCGGCGGCTGCGCCGCGAAGTTCCCCTCCTACCTGCGCACCGGGACGCTGACTTACCTCACCGACCAGTTGCTCCCCAACGGGACCAGCGCGATCACGCTGGTGAGCTGCGCCGGCGGTAACCTGGCGAAGCTGGTCACCATGTGGGACGGCCAGGGATCACCGCCTCTCGTGCAGGGCGAGTGACCGACACCGCAGGGTGCGGCGATCTGGGCCCTTGAAACCCAGGCATGCGCCAGCGGCCGGTTCACGGTGCGGGACACCATCTGGCGGTGGTCGGGCGGCACGCCCGTTCATGTCAGCACATTCCCGCCGGTGTCGGTCACGCAGCCGCCCTCCGGGTACGGGCTGACCGACATCGCCTGGTAGCGCGCGTCACCAGCACCAGACCTTCCACCGGCACCGTGACCAGCTAGGGGCCGTCAGACCTGGCGACCTCGACCCGAAGCGGCGTCAACGCTAGCTGTTCGTGCACGGCTGATCCCCCGCGGGAAAGGCAGAGAACCTCCCGGCGGTCGTGAAGCTGATGTGGACGCCTGGTCCGCCAATTCCTGACGACGGGCTGAGATAGAGCCAGTATTCATCAGTGAGGGCGACCGTCCAGGCGTGACCGCTCAAGTTACCGGACCCGTGAGCGTCGGTCACACCGGCGGCCCAGGACTGGTAGCCGGTGCTGCCCGCACAGTCAAACCCGGTCAGAGTGTATCCAGTGTGCGGCCTACCGCCGCTTATGTGAGCGGATAGCACGATCTGTTCCAGCCCGCCGGAAAACTTGGCGGAGACGATTGTCACCGCACCGTTCAGCGCCCCGTATGAGGGCAGCGTAACCGTCCTGCTGGATAGCGCCAGTGGGACAGTGCCGGGCGGAAGCGAGGCGGCCACCGAGCGCGGATGTCGTTGCAGCGCTGCCACCTCCGCGCGGTAATGGACGGCGACCGCGATCGCCACGGCCAGCGCCGCTGCCAGCAACCCAACCGCCAGCACCCAGGCAACCGAGAGGAGATGGTTCGCGGCTCAGCGGAGATCGTGTCGACCGGCTCCGGCTTCACAGGACAATTAGAGACTGGCGATACCCGCAGGTCAACAAGCCAGTGACTGGCGGTTGCCTGGCTGGGCGGCTCAGGACCGGACCGGGCGCTGCGAGTAATGTTCAGCTCCTGGACCATACAGGGTGAGGTCCCGGCTCATGCCGGGGCTTGTACCAAGCCGAGCGGCACCCCTCCGCGAGCACCACCGCGCCCTGATTGCTACGCCGATCCTCACAGGCCTGGCTCCCTGGTTGATCGCCATGCCGTTGACCACCGATTTCGTCCATACACTGGGCAGTGTGGCTGAAGGGTGTCATCGCCCAGGCGATGGACACGATGGCGCGTCGGCGACCGTCGAAGCTGGCCGGTGGGATGCCGGAGGGCGCAGTACGGATCGAGTCGCTAAGGATGGGGGACGTCGCATCTGCCGTCGAGCTCGTCGCGCGTGTTCTTCGGGTGGATCCCGGTGACCGCGGCGAGCAGTTCGCATCCGACATCACCGATGACTTGCGCCAGATGTTCGTGGCCAAGGCGAACGGTCAAGTAGTTGCCTACGGCGGGGTGGCCGAGCTGGCAGCGGATGAGGCGGCCCCGGGAACTCCGGCTCTCGGTTTCCAGGAAATGAAGCGCTTCGGGAGCGAACGGTCCGTGGCTGGCGTGGACGTGTTGTCGCGGCTTGCCAGAACGGCGGCCTACCCTAACGTCCGCCAATTCACCGACCAGGAGTGACCGCTGATTACTAAGCTCGTTGGTGTCGGTGGTGGTTGTCACCGCGCCCCTCGATGGGAACTACTGGCATGTACGACGGCTGACCGACCGCAGCTGCTAGGCCAACGTGTCTGCGGTCGTGCATGCGAGCAGTTGTGCGCCCTCGTGAGCCGGTCAAACCCGGCGATCCGGACCACATGCCCAATGGCCAGCGGCTCCTGCATGTCGTCGCCGACCGCATCCAATGGCAGACCGCACTCGAACAGGCCCGCCGGAGAGCCGCCGAGGCCGGTCTTCCGGCAACCGGCAGGGCGGCATGAGCACCCCCGAGCGGGAGGTGCCCGCCGCTGACCCGTTCGCCGGTCTGCCGCTACTGATTCCGGTCCCGCAAGCGGCCAAGTTGATAGGCATCAGCCGGGCGAGATCGTGTTGCAGCGAGGAGGACGACGAGCGTCACGAGTGGCCCGGCGGCAAGCCGACCCGGACCGCAGGGAGCGCCAGCGACCAAGGACCGGAAGCGGCGCGGCAGGGTGCACTGAACGTCACCCGCCTTTACAGGCTCAGTCTTTGGTATACGTCGCGGCGGTGGCCGACCGTCCCGACGATGACGACGCGGGCCTGGTCGTCTATGGCGTAGATGATGCGGTAGTCACCTGCTCGTATCCTCAGCCAGGGCGGATGACCCTGGAGGGGTTCGCAACCTGCGGGCCGCGGATCGGTGGCGAGGGCGCGCATTTTGGCCAGCACATCGTTACGAGCCTTGGGGTCGAGCTGGCGTAGGGCCTTGCGGACACGTGGGCGTGCGTCAACGGTGTAGGCGGCCACGGCGCGTCAGCCTACAGCCCGAACTCGGCCTCAAGCTCCTCAAGGGGAATCGAGTCACCGGGCTCGTTCATCGCGGCATCCGCCTCGGCGGCGTCTTCCGCGTCCTCCGCAGCACGCAGAGCGTCGAGAACTGATTCGGGGACGATGGCGGCTACGCGCTCGCCATGGATGGTGAGATGAGTGATGACGCCACGGCGAGCCAGTTCGACCGCCTGCTCGACGGCTGGGCTGCTGACCGGAAGGTCATGTACGGGCTCGCTCATGGACACGAGTGTACTAAGCGACGGCACATTGCGCCGATGGGCGTATTGAGCGAGTCGGTGCATCTTCCGCATGCCTTCCCGGCGTCGCGGCGCGGCGCCGCCTTGACCCGAGGGGCCTGGTCTGCTCGGCTTGCCCAGGTCGATGGCGGGCGGGATGATCAGACCGACCTGGAGGCCGACCGTCAGGTCGCGAATACGCTCGCCGAGCTGATCATCGGCGGCTCGCTCGACTCCACCGAGATCACGAGTAAGGCGCGCGGGGGACCAGGCTGCGACGGTCAACGGGTACGCCAGCGTGACGACGTGACCGAGGGCGCGTTTACAAATCCGTGCACAAACTACATGCAAGAGGCCCTTTCTCTGTTCGAGAAAGGGCCTCTGGCCTTGGTAGCGGGGGCGGGATTTGAACCCGCGACCTCCGGGTTATGAGTAGGCCGCGCGCTATCCCAGCCCATCTCGGCCTGTCGCTCAACACCTATGCTGGCCTCGGCCGACGACACGGTGCGGTCTTAACCTGTCTCACCATGTCCGGCTCGTTCCGAGGGGTATTGGTCACAATCACGGTCACGAGGGCGGGCATCCAAGTCGGCCGAGCTACTGCTTAGAACATCCGCCAGAGAGCGCGCTCCCGGAAGCCGATGTCCTCGCGGGTGAGCAGCTGCTTGACCTCGAACCGCTCCGTCTCGATGCCCAGGAATCGAGTCCGCCGAACTCGGTGATGACCCAGCGGAGGACTCGGCCGTGGGTCCGGCGGGTGCTGGCTTGCTCGGCGCCGCGCGGCGTGACGAGGTGGGCGTCTGCGGCCTGGCCGAGGGCGACGTCAGCTGCGGTCGGAGTGATGGAGCCTAGGCCCTGCGCGCCAACGGCACTCCCGTCCCCGACAGCGCGGCGAACTCACCATCAAGATCGGCTGCGCCGGCAAGAGCCCTCTGTCGCTTCGGTCTATCGGGCGTTCGCTGAGGCCGAAGATGCTGGAGGGTTGGCATGATGGCCCAGGTGGCTGTCTTCTCCGGGTCTGCATTGCAACCCGGCCGATCGCAAGTGCTGATCAGCTGCTACACCCGGCAACAGAGGCGTCGGTCACGGCGGACATGTCATCCAGATAGCGCCGTGCACAGATCCGCGCCGTGCCGGCCACACCCTGAACGGCCCCCGGCAAGGGCCGGGCTGGCGGAGCTTTGCTCACTTGAGTGAGGGGCATAGTGCCAGTATGGCGATGGAGATGCCTGAACTGCACGTGGGGCGTGGTACGGGGTTTGGGCCACTGACGGTGTTCCCGGTCTGGACGGGCGCCGCGGCGCCCGCCGGGTTGGTCACGGGACGGGCGGCCCACGTGGACGTAGCCGAACGTGCCGACGGCCCTTCGGTCGGCGAACTGGTGGTCACCAACGTTGGCGACCGGGTGGCGTTGCTTGTTGAGGGTGAGCTGCTGGAAGGCGGGTGGCAGCACCGGGCGCTGATTCATGACGTGATCTTGTCCCCCGGAGTGTCAATGGCCGTCGCGGTGGCGTGTGTGGAGCACGGCCGGTGGGCTGGCTCATCCCCGCTCAAGCGGCGGGCCCGCCGGGCGTCGGCCAGCGTTCGGGCCGCCCTGCATGCAGCCTCGCCCGGCATGCAAAACGATGTCTGGCAGCGGATCGGGCGATACGACGCCGCTCTCGGCGGATCGCCGACACAGTCCTACGTGGATCATCTCGACCGCCTCGCCCACCTCGCTGATCCCGGCCTGCTGGACTTCGGGGATGGCGTGAGCGGCCTGATGAAGTGTGCGTCAGCTTCCTCTCCTGCCGGGACAGCGTGGTGTCATTGCCGGTGTCGCGGGCCAGCCGGTGTCGCTGGAGCTGTACCCGTCGAAATCCGCGCTGGCTTCCTACGCGCACGAGACGTTGACCGGGTTGCTGCTCGATGCTGTCGCGTCCGGGGCGCCTTCGGAGCCGACACCCAGCCGCCGTGCCCGGCGGCTCGCTAGCTGGCTCGACGGGATCCACGCTGAGGCGCAGCCTGGCGTCGACGCAGGTGCCGGCACTGCGCTCAGCGTCACCACTGAGCACGTAGCCGTCAGCGGCGTGAGCCTGGCCGAACGGTGGGCCCATCTGACTGTGCTCAACCGTCATCACCCCCTGCTGGAGATCGCGTGAGGAACGAGGCGCCCGTGAACGCCCGGTTGACATCTGCGCAGACAGATCGCGCCGCCGGGGTGCTGCTTGGGATGGCCTGCGGGGACGCCCTCGGCGCTGGCTACGAGTTCGGTCCGCCGCTGGGAAGCGACCGTGCGGTGGGGATGATCGGCGGCGGCGGTTTCGGATGGGCTCCCGGGGAGTGGACCGACGACACCTCGATGGCTGTCGCCATCGCCGAGGTCACCGCGGACGGCGGCAGCCTCCGCGACGAAGCGGCCCTGGACATGATCGCGAGGCGGTGGGCTGACTGGGCCCGCTCCGCCCCGGACGTCGGCGTTCAAACTCGTTCCGTCCTGGCCAGCGCCGGATCGCAGCCTTCCGCCGGGATGCTGGCTGAGGCCGCCTCAGCCCACCATGCCCGCACAGGCAGATCGGGCGGCAACGGGTCGCTCATGCGCACCGCCCCGGTCGCGCTCGCCTTCCTGCACGACCCCGGCGGGCTGGACGGCGCCGCCCGCGCGGTGTCGGCCCTGACCCACCATGATCCCGAAGCTGGCGAGGCCTGTGCCCTCTGGTGCCGGGCCATTCGGCACGCGGTCCTGCACGGCACGTTCGACCGGCTCCGGCGCGCCGCAGTCTCCCTGCCTGCCGGCCGGGCCGCGGTGTGGACAGCCCGGCTGGATCAGGCCGAGCGTTATCCCCCCGAGCATTTCGACCGCAACGGGTGGGTGGTCCAGGCTATGCAGGCCGCCTGGTCGGCCATCATCAGGACCCCCGTACCGGGCCACGACCCGCACGCCGGGTCCTTCGCAGCCCAGCACTTCCAGCACGCTCTGGAGGCGGCAGTCCGGGGCGGAGGCGATACGGAGACGGTCGCGGCGATCGGCGGCGGCCTGCTCGGCGCCCGGTGGGGCGCCTCTGCGGTCCCGCTGGCGTGGCGGCGCATCCTGCATGGCTGGCCGGGCATTCGCGGCCGGGATCTGATCGCCCTCGCGCTTCGCAGCGCTCAGAACGGCCAGTCCGGGCCAGACGGATGGCCACGCGGCCGCATGTTCGATTACTCCGCGTAGGGAGATACCAGTACGCTCGCCGTCCACCCACACGACCGCTCGGTTCTGCTCGGCGGCGTCGATGCCGTGCGGAAGCCGACGGCGTCGATGCCGTCGTGTCGCTGTGCCGGCTTGGCAGCGCCGAGGTGCCAGCGCCGGGTGTGCGCCCCCCCGATCACGTCGAAGTATGGCTGATCAACAGCGCCGACCCTGGGCGCAACCCCAACCTGGATCTGGTGCTTGCCCAAGCCGCCGACACTTTCGCAGCACTCCGCGCCGAGGGCCGGACGGTGCTGGTTCACTGCGTCGAGGCGGTCAGCCGCACGCCTGCCATCGTCGCCCTCTGCGCAGCGCGGCACCTCGGTTTCCCCGTGCAGCAGGCACTCCGCGACGTGCGCGCCGTCCTGCCCGCCGCACGACCCAACCCCGCCTTCGCGGCCGCCCTCGACCGGCTCGGCTCGGCCGCCGCCCCTGCTCCTTGAAGCGAGGATTCCCCCGGCCTTCCCTCAGGGCGGCACCTGACTTTGGAGGCTGCCGCTGTAGGGCGGCGAGCCGCCCAGGTGATCCTATGGGAGGGCAAGTCAGCTTACCCGCGCAACTCCCGGGATTGACCCGGGCGGCAGGCGATCAATGTGGCGGACAAGTGCCATTGCCCGGAGCCGCTTACAGCCGAACCAGGTAGCCGCGGGCTTGAAGTCCGGCTCGGACTTCACGATCCTGGACACTGTGGCTCTGCGGGAGCGATCACTGACGCGGCCATGCTCCCGGACCGGACTCTGGACTGATCTCCAGGCGGGCTCTCTGTGTTGTAAATCGAAGGGTTCTCAGACACCCGCCCGGCGGGGCCGCGATCCTGATTTCCGGCCGACGGTGACTGCCTGAAAAGGTGTTGAGAAGCCGCGTGTCGAACAACTCCGGAACCGCCGTTTCCCACACGGTCAGAGGGTGGCGCAGGCTCTTGCCGACATCGCTGGCGCCGATGATGACGACCTGCTCGCGCCCGAGCCGACGAACCTGACCGGAGCCGGGACCGTGCAATCACTCCGTAGTGGCTCGCTCCCGCTCCCAGCGAGCAACGTAGCCGCTGCGCCTACGCGGCTTCTTATCCGTTGCGCCGGGCTGCCGACCGACCGGCAAACCTTCGCGCTTACGGCGCTCGAGCCCGGCCCTGGTCCGCTCCGAGCGGCGGCGGGACTCCTCGGCGGCCATCCATGCGTACAGCGCCGCGAGCAGTTCGGCCATTCTCGGGTCGGCCGTCTCAGTCCACGGCTCTCTGAGGGACCAGACCGCCGTCCCGTGGCCGGCGAAGCGGCGGAGGGTGGCAAGCGTGGCCTCGACACCTTCGCGGCTCACCCGGTCCAGGGCCCAGACAAGCATCACCTCGAAGCGACCGAGCCGTGCATCGGTGAGCGCCTGGCCGAGCATCTCGCGGTGTTTCGTGCTGCCGTTGCTCGCGCTCACCTCGAACACGTACTCGCGGGTGATCTCGAAGCCTTTCCGTTGCGCCCACCGCCGCAGTTCGTCGAGCTGGTTGGCCGTCTCCTGCTCGGTTTTGGAAACCCGACACCAGATCGCGCACTTGGTCGTCATTGCTCGTCCGGCTCGGGAAGCACCTCGCTGAGCCCGACGCCCAGGACCGCGGCGAGGGCAGTCGCGGCGGCCTCGCTGAGGCGACATTCATTGCGTTCGACCATGGAGACCTGTGGCTGGTTGAGGCGTCAGTCGAGGCGAAGCGTGCGGGAGGACACCTCGGATTGGGTCAGCTCGGCGGCCTCCCGTGCCCGCCGGACAGCTCCGCCGTCTAAGCTCAATCCGCCGCCAGCATCTCGAGCGCGTCGCAGGCTTCCGGGCTCATCGAACGCCATGCGAAAAGTATAAACATGCGGTCGCATATTTACGTGAGGAACCGCCGGGCGGCCGCGTTCGTGACCACGGTCGGCGAACCGGAGACATTCGTGAAACGGCGGGGACGTTTATTTACCGTGCGGTGCCCGAGCCCCAGTGGACACATTCGGTGTCGCCGCCCTAGAGCGGATCCGGGCGCGGCGTGCTGCCAAGGTCGAGGTCCTGGATGTCCAGCGCGGGGACCTGGCTGGCGCGGGCTGCCGTCTCGTATAACATTCGCCCCGGGTCTTTCCCGCAGCGGCACGTCGCGGCGGGACAGCACGCGTTTGATTGCCGCTCGGGTGGCGTTGGTGTTCTCCCGGCGCCGCTCGGCGCCCGTCGGCAGGACCGGGGCGGGCAGGCGCTCACCGCGGCGCGGGTGCGGTTCCGGGTCGTAGGCGCCCGCTGCCCCACAGCTGCTCGAGAACAGCGGCGATCTCGTCTCCGGCGATGCCGGCGAGGCGCCAGCCGGCGCCGAGCTCGGCGAGCATCCGGTCGAGTACCCCCGGCGTAGCCGCGGCGGGTGTTCGGGTTGGCACACCGCGGGGAGGACGGAAAGGCATCGACGGCGGCCTGGACGGTGGTGGCGTCTGGCTCACGCTGTGGCCGCAGCTTCGCCATCGCTGGTCCCCAGCCGATGTACCGGATAACGTGCCCGAGTCGGGCAACCGGCGGCACGCCGGTTCCCGCGCGCTCGCCTGGCTGTCGTAGTCCGTGTACCGGATAATGGGCCATTATCCGGTCGTTACGCCAGGCGGTCGTCGTTCCCGGAACAGCAGCTAGGCTCCGACAGTCGCGAGAGCGTTGGCTGGTGGACGGCGATGTCGGCCCCGGTCGCAGTGACGATGACGTCACCGTGAACGGGGACATGCCCCACCGATTCGGTTAGGTGCAGTGGAGGTACGAGCGGCGCGTCGTCGCAGACTGACACCGTGATCTGCGGCCTGAACAAGATCGCCGAAGAGATCCGCGCCCTGGTCAATGAGAGCGCGAAACAGGGCGCCCTGCAGGCACGCGTCGCCGACGACACCCGAGCGCTGCGCCACAGGTACGCCACAGCCAACCCGTCTGACGCCCTCGAACTCACCCGGGCCGAGGCGCTTGAGCAGCGGATGGACGACTGCTGCCCGCGGCCCGGGCAACCCGCGCCCTGCCAGTTCGAGCCATGTCCTGCCCCGCAGCCTCTCCACGAGCAGCCAGTCCCGTCGCAAGTTCCTCAATTCGGCCCCCAGCCACAAAGTAGGCGGGTTAGCTCCATGCCTGACGGGGGGAAACCTGACCCCCGGAACTGAAGGCTGCACCATTGGATCGCCGCCGCGTCGGCGGGAGGCTCGTGGTATAGGAGCCGACACCGGGCTCCTGAGAAACTCCCGGTCCGAGGAGGCTCACGATGTGGCCAGCAGCACACCACCTCAGCATCCGCGCTTCCGCTGCCGACGCCCTCTTCGTGTCGGCGCTACAGCGTTCCGATGATCCAAGCGCCGGCCAGATCCGGCAGGCCGTCGCAGCAGCCATCGGCGCGTTCGATTACTCCGGCTGCGCCGAACGGGTGGCGCAGGAGTTCGGCGACCATCCCGAGATCGCGGCCACCCGGATGCGCTGGGCCCGCACCGTGGCCGACGAGGTGATCGGCCATCCGGCGGCGGCCTAAGGCAGGCCCGCAGGACCCCATTGCGTACCTGCGTGGGGAATCCGCCGCGGGCCTGGGGGGCGGGAACCCCCTCCCCGGCTGCACGGCCCCAAGTCCTCACCCCCCGGGACGGGGGCCTGCGGTCCGGGCCGGATACGGGCCATGGGACCCGCCGCGGCCGCGACCAGAAACGGTGTGCCGGGACAACTGGCCGGACAGTGGACGCTGGCCGACGAGGACGGGTCGGGCACCAGCAACTCATCCAACTCGGCGCGCTGCCGGCCGTCGAGCAGGTGCACCCGCGTCCAGGTCAAATATGGTCTAGGCGGGTAGGCCGAGGCACCTGGTGACGCCGCCAAGCCGGCGAACTCGCCGGGGGGCTGGTTGGTGACCGTTCAGGTGCCGTCGCCGTTGGAGAACGCGACCGCGATCGACTGCCAGCCCGCTACCCCGGTCAGCGCGATGTCGGTGCGGCCGTTGCCGCTGAAGTCACCGGTCACGACCTTGACCCCCGGCGATGACGCGAGGCCGGCGAATTCGCCGGCGGGCTGGTTGGTGACCGTCCAGGTCGAGGATCGGTTCGTCCGCGTGGCTTCAACGTTGTAGTAGGGGTGCCAGCAGCGGATACTGCGTAGTGCTGGAGGTAGTAGCTGGCCGCGGGAGGGTTCATGAGCGCCACCGTCGATGAGCAGGTTGCGACAACTGTTCGCGGGGCCTGCCCGCACGATTGTCCGGACACCTGCGCCATGCTGGTCGCGGTGCGCGATGGTCGCGCGGTGGAGGTGCGGGGGGACCCCGGGCATCCGTTCACCCGGGGCGGGTTGTGCGTGAAGGTGAACAACTACGTCGATAAGGTCTACAGCCCCGACCGGGTGCTCTACCCGTTGCGCCGCACCGGCCCGAAGGGCAGTGGCCGGTTCGGCCGGGTTTCCTGGGACGAGGCGCTGGACGAGATCGCCGGCAGGTTCCGGTCTGCGGTCGCCGGACACGGCGCGGAGTCGATCATGCCGGTCAGCTACCTGGGTACTGAAGGCATCCTCAATGGCCTCAACGTGGGAGACCCCTTCTTCAACAAGCTCGGGGCCACGATCACTGAGCGCACCTACTGCGACTCCGGCGCCTGCACGGCCTACACCATGACGATCGGCGCGACCGCGGGGGTGGATCCGGAGAGCCTGGTGCACTCCCGCTATATCCTCATCTGGGCCTGCAACATGATCTCGACGAACCTGCACCTGTGGCCGTTCGTGGCCGAGGCGCAGCGCCGCGGCGCGAAGGTCGTCGTGATCGACCCGGTGCGGCACCGGACTGCCGCGCACGCGGACTGGTACATCCCGATCCGGCCCGGCACCGATGGCGCGCTCGCGCTGGCCATGATGAACGTCATCATCGGCGAGGGGCTCACCGATGAGGCCTACGTCCGCGACTACACGGCCGGTTACGACGAGCTGGCCGGGCGGGTGGGGCGCTACACCCCGGAATGGGCGTCAGAGCAGACCGGGATCCCGGCCGGGGACATTCGCACCCTGGCCCGGGAGTACGCCACCACCCAGCCCGCGATGATCCGCATCGGAGTGGCCATAGAGCGCCAGGCCGGGGGCGGGCAGACGGTGCGCTCGATCGCCTGCCTGCCAGCGCTGGCCGGTGCCTGGCGCCGGGTCGGCGGCGGGTTGCTGCAGTTGCCGCTGTGGGCGTTCCCGGTGAACTGGCCCGCGCTGATGCATCCGGAGCTGGCCAGGCCCGGGACCCGGGTGGTCAATCAGTTCCTGCTGGGCCGGGCGCTGACCGGGCAGCTGGGCCTGGACCCGCCCATCACTGCGCTGATGGTGTACAACTCCAACCCGGTGGTGGTCTGCCCGGAGCAGGACAAGGTGGTCGCGGGCCTGTCCCGGGAGGACCTGTTCACCGTGGTCAGTGACCACTTCCTGACCGACACCGCCCGCTACGCCGACCTCGTGCTGCCGGCCACCACGCAGCTCGAGCAGCACGACATCATGTTCAGCTGGGGCCACTTCAACATCGAATTGTTCCGGCGCCTGGCCGCCCGCATGGGCTTCACCGAGGAGTGCTTCATCCGCACCGACGAGCAGATGCTCGGCGAAGCGTTCGACTGGTCCGCGCCGGCCATGGCCGGCATCAGCCTGGAGTCGCTGCGCCGGACCGGCTGGGCCAGGCTCAACCTGCCCTCGGCCGACGAGTACGCCCCCCACGCCGAGGGCAACTTCCCGACCCCGTCGGGCAAGGTGGAGTTCCGCTCATCGATCGCCGCGGACGTGGGCAACTTCGTGGTCCCGCTGTTCCGGCAGGGCTCAAATGAGTTCCAGCCCGGCGGCACGGTCGACCCCCTGCCGCACTACGTGCCGCCCCGCGAGACGGCCGGCACCGGCTACCGGCTGAACCTCATCTCCCCCAAGTCGCATGCCTACCTCAACTCCAGCGCCGGCGACCAGCCCGCGCAGCGCCGCGTGCAGGGCGAACAGGCGGTGATGGTGCACCCGCAAGACGCCGCCGAGCGCGGCGTCGCCGACGGGCAGTACATCCGCGTGTTCAACGACCGCGGTCAGTTCGCAGCACTGGCCCGGATCACCGACGAGATCGCCCCCGGAGTGGTCATGGCACCGATGGGAGCCTGGCCCAAAAATGCGAAAGGCCACTCCACGGTCAACGCGGTCACCCCGTTCGTATTCGCCGACCTCGGCAACGCCCCGACATTCTCCGACACCAGGGTCGAGATCGAGCCAATCTAACCGCCAGCCAGAGGCGCAGCGTGCGCTCGGGGATGCCGGTGCTCGCCCCGCGACACGTGCCAGCGGGCAGCCCACCTCGGACTGTGCCCCGCAGTACTTGCCAGCGGGCATGGGCCTGTTCTCGCTGTGCCACAGTCAGAGCTGCCAGCCTGGCAGGCGCCTCATCCCTGGGCCACCCGCAGCGAATGCCGCCCAGACAGCATTCCGTCCGGGCGGGCATTTGCCGCAAGTCAGCATTCCGCAACCTTGGATCTGGAACAGGGCTCCCCGCATGGCGGATGGACCCGCAACCACCCCGTAGGGCATTCCGGAAGTCGTTCCACAACATATGTTCCATAATGACCGTACGGAGCTGAATTACGGTACGCTCTCCGCATGGAATCCGGTACCGGCCAGTCTCACCGGGGCCTCGACCTCGGCTACGCCCGCGTCTCCACCACCAGGCAGAGCCTGGAACGCCAGCTCGACGCCCTGGCCGCCGCAGGCATCCCCGCCGAGCGGACCTGGGCCGACAAGAAGACCGGCGCGACCGTCGACCGGGACGGCCTGAACCAGCTGCTCGGCTACGCCCGGCCCGGCGACACGATCGTCGTGCACACCCTCGACCGCATCGGCCGCAACCTCCGCGAGGTCCTCAACCTCGTCCACAACCTCGCCGGGCGTGGCATCGGCGTGCGGTCCCTGGCTGACCCGCTGCCGATCAGCACCGCCGGCGAGGGCCTGGGCCGCATCGCCTTCCTGCTCCTGGCGCTGTTCGCCGAGATGGAGCGCACCTTCACCGCCGAGCGCGCCGCCCACGCCCGCGCCGTGGCCGAAGCCAGTAACCGGCACGTCGGCCGCCCCGTCGCCCACCCCGCCGACAAGATCGAGTACGCGCGCCTCCTGAAGGCCCAGGGCAGTTCCCTCGGGGCGATCGCCGCCAAAACCGGCATCCCGAAGACATCGCTGCACCGATACCTCAGCCGCCAGCCATCCGCCTGCGAACCGGCCGGGACCACGAGGCCAGCACAACCGCCAGAATGCAGCGCACATGGCGCATTATCTTCGATAGCGCGGCAGCGCATCCGCAGCGCGCACAGCTCGGATCCAGCGGGGCAGGGGTGAGCGGGATCGGCATCGAACCAGCGCTGGATGACGTGCGTACGCCCCTGTATCTAAGGGCTCGCAGAGGATTAACCCGTAGCCTCGCGTTCTGGCTGTCATTGTTGTGGTATGCGGGTTGCGGAGGGGTTTGAGGAGTCGCTGGCAGCGAAGTTGCAGGTGCTGTTCCCGCACCTGGACGAGCGGCAGCGCCGTCTGCTGCTGGGGGCCGAGGCGCGGGCGCTGGGTCACGGCGGGATCCGGCTGGTGGCCCGGGCCGCGGCAGTCCGGGAGGCGACGGTGGCGCTAGGGGTGACCGAGCTGGACTCCGGGGAGGAGCCGCTGGGCCGGGCCCGCCGGCCAGGCGGGGGGCGCAAGCGGGTGGCTGATGTGGACCCGGGGCTGCGGCCGGCGCTGCTGGCCCTGGTCGATCCGGGTACCCGGGGTGATCCGATGTCGCCGCTGCGGTGGACGACGAAATCGACCCGCAACCTGGCCGCCGAGCTGACCCGGCAGGGGCACCGGGTCTCGGCGGACACGGTGGGCGATGTGCTGCGGGAGGAGGGGTTCAGCCTGCAGGGCAACGCCAAGACCATTGAGGGCCGCCAGCACCCGGACCGGGATGCCCAGTTCCGCTATATCAGCGGCCAGGTGGCCGGGCACCTGGCCGCCGGGCAGCCGGTGATCAGCGTCGATGCCAAGAAGAAGGAGAAGGTCGGCAACTTCGCGAGTAACGGAGCGGAGTGGGAGCCCGAAGGCCGTCCGGTCCGTGTGAACGACCATGACTTCCCTGACAAGGAACTCGGCAAGGTGGTCCCGTACGGGATCTACGATGTGGCGGCCAATACCGGCTGGGTGAATGTGGGCACCGACGGCGATACCGCGGCGTTCGCGGTCGAGTCGATCCGCCGCTGGTGGCAGGCAGTAGGTGCGCTCGCCTATCCTGACGCGGGCAGGCTGCTGATCACCGCCGATGCCGGGGGATCCAACGGTTACCGCACCCGCGCCTGGAAGGCCGGGCTGGCCGCGCTGGCTGCCGAGACCGGGCTGGAGATCACGGTGTGCCACTTCCCGCCCGGCACCAGCAAATGGAACAGGATCGAGCACCGGCTGTTCTCCGCGATCTCGATGAACTGGCGCGGCCGGCCGCTGACCAGCCATGAAGTCATCGTCCAGACCATCGCCGCGACCACCACCCGCACCGGCCTGACCGTCCGCGCGCAGCTCGACACCGGCTCCTACCCGGCTGGTGTCAAGATCAGCGACCAGGAGATGGCCGCCCTGCCCATCACCCGCCACGACTTCCACGGCGACTGGAATTACTGCCTGCACCCGGACACGGGCCAGGCCCGCGGACCCGCGGAACCAGGGCCGCAAGCCCCCACCGGATGGGACCGCGCCACACTGGCTCACCCCGCGCTGACCGGGCTGCCCCGCAACGACCTGCATGATCTGGTCGCCGCGCTGGCAGGCCCCTGGAGCACCCAGCGGGAACAGGACCGGAACCAGCGGCGGGGCAGCGGCCGGCAACGGGCACCCGGAGCCGGCCCCCCTCCCAAACTGACCCTCGCCGACCGGGTCCTGGCGACCCTCCTCCACCGGCACCTCGCCCTTCCATGCCCCCTGCTCGCCCAGCTGTTCGGGGTAAACCGGACCACGATCAGCCGGGCGATCCGCGACACCCTGCCACTGCTGAACCAGTACGCATCTGCCATCCCCGAGCCGGCAACCACCCGGATCCACACCCTGGCAGACCTCCACGCCTACGCCGCCGCCAAGGCCGCAACTCCGGCACAAGAGACCAAATCAGCGTGTTAATCATCTGCGAGCCCTTATCCCAGCCCATCACTAGTCCGCCGCGCCCATGTGACGCACCAGGGTCCCGGCAAAGTAGATGTGACGGTGAGTGATTAACGGGACCATGGTGATGGTCACATTACGTGACTGATGTCCTGGGTCTCCTGCTGCCCGGCAGGCCGGGGGCATCGGGGCGGGCGAGGGCTGGTGCGCCGGGTGCATGCTCGCGGGTCCGGGATGCGCAGCGGGGAAAATGGGGAGGATCTGGCGGGTTCCGGCGTGTCGTGCCGGTGGTAAGCAAACGGGGCCCCGGTAGGACAGGGATTGCTGACGTCTCCGTCCCGAAGGTGGCCCGTTGCCCGTCCAGTCTGTCACTGCTGCTCACGTGCTTTCACCTGATCCCGCCGCGCCCGCCTCGCTGTGGCAGTGGCTGGGCCGGCTGCCCGACCCGCGGGACCCGCGGGGCGTGCGGTTCACCCTGCCGTGCGTGATCGCGATCTCGATAGCAGCGAGGCTGGCCGGGTGCGACTCGTTCACCGCGGCCGGGGAGTGGGCGGCGAGCCGCCCGCAGCGGGTGCTCGAGGCGCTGGGCTGCCCGCGGCACAAGCGGGCCGGGGTCCGCGTCGCCCCGTCGGAGAAGACGATCCGGCGGGTCGCCGGCCTGATCGATCATGACCTGGCCGATGACCTGCTGTGCGGGCACGCGGCCGAGCTGGCCGCCGCGGGCGAGGTCTTGTCCCCGGCGCAGCTGCAGGAACAGCGCCGTGACACGGCCCGCAAGGCCAAAGCCAGGGCCCGCAAGGCGCGGGACAGGGCACGCAGGGCCGCCAGGCGGGAGCGGGCAGCCCGCGGCAGATCGGAAAAGCAGGCACGCAAGGCCGCCAGGCAGGCGCGGAAGGCCGCTGCGGCCGCGGTCGCAGCCAGCGCGCAGGCGATCGCCGGCGGGCGCGCCAAGCTCCCGGCCGGCTCGGCCTTCGGCCGTGTCCCGGTCCCCGCGGGCCACCCGGTGTTCCCTGCCGCGGCTTACGGCGACCCCCGCCGCGTCCCCGCGCTGCGGGGACTGGGCGCCGACGGCAAGGCATCCCGCGGCGCGAAGGTCAACGGCCAGGAAGCACCCCAGCACCTGGGGTTCTTCTGGCACGGCACCCGGCTGAACGCCGCCCAGCGCGCCGTGGACAGAAAGACGAACGAGACCACTGTCATCGGCCCGGTCATCGACGGGATGGACCTGGCCGGGGTGTGCCTGACCGTGGACGCGCTGCACTCCCTGGCGGACCTGAACCGGCGGGTGCTGGCCCGCGGCGGGCACGTCATCTTCGTCATCAAAGGCAACCAGCCCCGCACCTACCAGGCCCTGGATGCCATCGCCTGGGAGCAGGTCCCCGTCACCGCGGCCACCTTCGAAGCCGGCCGCGGCCGGATCGAAACCCGCAGCATCCAGGTCACCGCCGCCCCCGCCGGCCTGAAGTACCCCGGCATGCAGCAAGCCGCCCTCATCGAGCGGTACACCACCCTCAAAGACAGGAAAGGCACGAGCATCACCCGCAGCGAGACCGTGCTGATCCTCACCACCGCCAGCCCCGGCCAGGCCTCCCCGGCGGACCTGCTCGCCCTCAACCGCGGGCACTGGGCCGCCACCGAGACCACCCACTACATCAGGGACGTCGACATGAAAGAAGACTCCTCCCGGGCACGCGCACCCGGCGCAGCCCGCTTCATGGCCACTGTCAGTAACGCGGCCCTGAACCTGCTCCGTATACACGGCGTCACCAACATCGCCGCCGAACGCCGCCGCCTCAACGGATCCGACCGCAAGATCCTCAAGCGAATGGGCCTCTCAACAGGCTAAATAATCTTGCCGGGACCCTGCCATCAGTGATTCCCGGGCCGAATTCCACGGCTATTTCCAGGAAATCGCCGCGGTAAAGCCACGAGCCATGCCCGATTAGCAGCTCAACCGCTGCCTCCGCGCTGAACAGGCCTTTCGCCCACGCCCGCAGCGCTGCTGCGACGTCATCGAAGCACGTAGTAAGTCGGGGGTTCCTTCGGGTCGCTTGACCACGAGATCCTTCTCGGGATACTGGCGGAGAAAATTCACGACAACCGGTTTCTCCGGCTGATACGGAACATGCTGAAAGCCGGGTACCTCGAAGACTGGGACTATCGTGACACGCTCAGCGGAGTTCCGCAAGGATCCTTATGTTCAGCTGAACATAAGGATCCTAAGGGGTATTCAGTTAACCGGACCAGCCGCTTGATCTTGGTGCGCCAAGCTGCCATGACCACAGCATCTAGCGGTCTGTTCTCATCTGGTCCGCTCAAGTGAATAGCCCCGAGGATCCTTATGAGCAGTGCCGGGTTATGCGCAGCGCTGACCCGCTGGCCCTGGTGAGAGCGACGCGTGGGCTCGAGCGCTGCGCATAACCCTTCGGGTGTGGAGCTTCAGAGCGTGGCGAGCCAGTTGAGCAGTCCGGGGTCCTGGTTCCATTCGGGCAGGTCGTCGGTGACGATGTCGGTGCAGGCGGCTTCGAGGGCTTTGCGCTTGGCCTCGGTGGAGGTAGAGAGCAATATTCCAACCATGCTGAATACCTCAGCCGGAGCGGGGCACCTGGAGGCTACTTCCCAGGTTTATGACTACGGATGCGGATCTGCCCGCTGTATCGCAGGTCCATGCCAGGAGCGTCCGCCGGTCGGCGACTGCGATCGTGGCGGCCGCGTCCGCGGCGCGTCGGCCCGTCGGCGTGCCGCGTGGCTGACGGGCGAACTGGCGGCCGCGGGAACGTCCGTCTCCGGGGGCGGGGATGCATCAGGTGCAACGAGAGCGGCTGGTTGCCAGGTAAGGCTCGTGCCGCGACCAATGATACGGAGATCCAGCGCGTCCCTCGCAGCTGCAGTGCCGGCCGGGCGCCGTCCGCCAGGTCCTGCGGTGATGCACCCGATGCAGCCGGCTGCTCCCAGACGCATCGCGATGCCGGCAGGCGCAATGATGATGCGGGCCACGCAACGGAATCAGCTGCATCATCGTTGCATCAGATCCAGGCGACCCGTGAAGTCCCAGGTCACCGTAGTCGCGCAGCGGCCCGGCAGGCCGAGGGCACCGCAGGGCCGCACGCTGCGCCGCAGGCAGCGCGTGTTCACGCGA
>WNFC01010959.1_pt1 | contig 21948 bp, 22 predicted proteins | sample 5400541 | NCBI WGS metagenome assembly WNFC01 (sample SAMN13153342, study PRJNA577476) | soil metagenome | isolation source: 120 cm saprolite under Douglas fir tree site 2 hole 2 replicate 1 | place: USA:California | collected 2015-04-18
GACCGCCCGGTCCCACCGGCTATCGAGCAACCGGCGCGCATCGGACAGTGAATCGTCGGCGTGCACGACGGGCGGCCGCTCCAGCTCATTCAGGTCGATGGGCGTCACCGACAACCGCTTGAGCCCACGGTCGGGTCCGAGGAGATCGATCACGAGATCGGACGCCGGCTTTGCCAGGATGGCGGCCGGCGTGTCGTACTGCTCCAGGCGGCCGGCGTTCATGATCGCGATCCGATCGCCGAGCTTGATCGCCTCGTCGATGTCGTGGGTCACAAAGATGACCGTCTTTCGAACCTCGCGCTGAATTCGAAGAAACTCGTTTTGCAAGCGTTCGCGCGCAATCCGGTCGATCGCCCCAAAGGGCTCGTCCATCAGCAAGATGGGAGGGTCGGCCCCCAGCGCACGGGCGACGCCGACTCGCTGGCGTTGCCCACCTGAGAGCTGGTGGGGGAACCGCCGGGCGAATTGTTTCGGATCGAGGCCAACCAGCTCGAGGAGCTCGGTGACCCGCTGCTGGATCCTCTTCTTGTCCCAGCCCAGCAGCCGGGGCACCGTCGCCACGTTGTCGGCAATGCTCAGGTGTGGAAACAGGCCGACGTTCTGAATGACGTAGCCCATCCGCAACCGCAAGGCCACCGGGTCGATGTGGGTGACGTCCTGCTCATCGTGAAAAATGCGCCCCTCGGTGGGCTCGATCAGCCGGTTGATCATCTTGAGCGTGGTCGTCTTGCCGCAGCCGGAGGGTCCGACCAGCATAGTCAGCTGGCCGGTCTCGAACTCGATCGTCAGCTCCCGCACCGCCACCTGTCCGCCCGGATAGCGCTTGGTGACCTGTTCCAGTCGAATCATTAGAAACTTCTACTCTAGATTGATTGCTCCCGAAGGGCCCTGCTAGCATCGGGCAATGCTCGCCACCGGGGTCGTGGGAGCCGTCGAAGACCCATGGATCCGGTGGTCCTGGGTGTCGGGGCACCTCGATGTCATCACCGCCGCGCTCGTCCAGCACATCCAGCTGACGCTGATCGCGGTTGTGGTCGGCCTCGTGATCGCCCTCCCGCTCGGGCTGGTGGCCTGGCGAAGCCGCTTGTTCCGCGGGCCGATCTTTTCGGTCACCGGCATCCTCTATACGATCCCGTCGCTCGCGCTCTTCGCGGCCCTGGTGCCGTTCACCGGGTTCAGCATTCTCACGTCCGAGATCGGGCTCGTGGGTTACACCTTGCTGATCCTGATCCGCAACATCGTCGTCGGGCTCAACTCGGTGCCGGATGAGGTCCGTGAGGCCGCCCGTGGCATGGGATATCGACCACTGGCTGAGTTGGTTCGGATCGACGTGCCGCTCGCCGTTCCGGCGATCGTCGCCGGGCTCCGAATCGCGACCGTGACCACGATCGGCCTCGTGACGGTGACGGCTCTTATCGGCGAGGGCGGCCTGGGGAGCCTGATCTACGACGGACTGCTGCGCGATTTCAAAACCCCGCTGGTGGTGGGCACCGTCCTCTCGGTGGCGCTCGCGTTCGCCGCGGACCTGAGCCTCGCCGGGGCTCAGCGCCTGATCACGCCGTGGTCGCGCGGAAGAGCGACGACATGAACTTCGCCAACCAGGTGCTGCAGTGGTTCCTCAACGGTGCCCACTGGCAGGGCGACGGTGGCATTCCCCATCGCACCTTCGAGCACCTGGCGATGTCCGGAGCGTCGGTGCTGACCTCGGCCCTGATCGCCCTGCCGGTGGGGATCGCGATCGGGCATTTCGGCCGCGGCGGGATCCTGGCCATCAGCGTCTCGAATATCGGGCGGGCGGTACCTTCGTTCGCGGTCCTGGTGATCGCGGTCGAGCTTTTTGGCATCGGTGCCCTGCCCGCGTTCATTGCGCTGGTCGCGCTGGCCATCCCACCGATGGTCACCAACAGCTATATCGGGATGCGCGAGGTCGACGCCGACGTGCGTGAAGCCGCGCGGGGCATGGGGATGCGCGGTCGTGCCGTCCTGTGGCGAGTCGAGCTACCGATCGCCCTCCCCCTCATCATGGCCGGGATCCGCACCTCGGCGGTGAACGTCGTCGCCACGGCGACCCTGGCCGCGCTGGTGGCCTGGGGCGGTCTGGGGCGATTCATCGTCGACGGCTTCGGGCTCCAGGACTATCCGATGATGTTTGCCGGCGCCATCATGGTTGCCATCCTTTCGCTGATCGTGGAATTTTCACTCGCGGGCGCCGAGCGGCTGGCNNNTGGCCACACCAGCCGGGCTCCGTCCGTCGAAACCAATCCAAAAGGAGGAACCGTTAGGGACAGCGCGCGATACGGCGATGGTGGCGGCGTAGTTTTCGGTCATTTTCTTGGAGGTGGAGCAATGTATTTAAAGCGAATCTTGGTCCTGGGCGCCAGCATGGTCGCCCTGGCACTGGTCACAACGTCGTGCGGCTCGACGGGTGGGCCGTCCAGTTCGGCGAGTCCAAAGGGCACGGTCACGGTCGCATCCTTCAACTTCTCCGAGAGCATCATCCTGGCCCATATCTATGGTGGCGCTCTCAAGAACAAGGGCTACACCGTCGTCTACCGCGATAAGCTCGGCAACCGCGAGATCGTCGAGCCGGCCCTCGAGAACGGCCAGATCGACCTGTACCCCGGCTACGCGGCCACTGACCTGACCTTTGTCGAGAAGAAGCAGGGTGTCGCTGCGGATGCAGGGACTGATGCGCAGGCGAACGTCCAGAAACTCAATTCGGTGTTGAGTTCGAAGGGGGTCAAGGCGCTCGATCCATCGCCGGCGGTTGATCAGAATGCCTTTGCGGTCATGGGCGGGCCACCCGAGTGCCCGCAGCGGCCGTTCTGCCAGCAGGGCCTGATCTCGACCTACGGTCTGCACTTCAAGGCATTCAAGGCGCTGGACGCGGGCGGGCCGCTCACCTACGCCGCCTTCAAGAGCGGGGCGATCAACATCGGCCTCGTCTTCTCCAGCGACGGCGGCATCTCAGCCAACAACCTCGTCGTTCTCGACGACGACAAGCATCTACAGCAGGCCGACAACATCGTGCCGTTGATTCGGACAGCGGTGGCGAACAGTGAGGTTAGCGCGCTGCTGAACAGCATCGATGCCAAGCTGAATACGCCCGATCTGACCGCGATGAACAAGAGCGCCGACATCGACAAGCTGGATCCGGCCGACCTGGCCGCGACCTGGCTCAAGAACCACGGCTTCTAGCCGCGCAATCGACTTTCCCTCACTCATACCCTCCCCCTCGGGGGGAGGGTCAGGGTGGGGCGTGGCAGGCTCGGCTTGACGACGTACCACTTCGTGACCGACTGGCGCTTCAAGGCGCCGCTCCCGAGGGTGTGGTCGGTCGTGGTCGACATCGAGCACTATCCCGGCTGGTGGAAGAACTTCCGCCAGGTGCAGATCACGCGCGGCGACGGGAAGTCCGTAGGCTCGGTGATCGCGTGCGAGGTGCGCGGCTCGTTGCCCTACAGCCTCAATTACGAACTCGAGGTGCGGGAGGCGGACGAGTATCGCCACATCCTTCTTCGCTCGACCGGCGACCTGGTCGGAACCGGACGCTGGGAGTTCTCCGAGGCTGAGCCCGGGACCGTCAAGGCCCTCTACTTCTGGGATGTGGCCACGACCAACCCCATCCTCAACCTGCTGGCACCGCTCGCAAAGAGCACACTCGCGCGCAATCACGAGCGCGTGATGGCGAACGGCTATGCGGCCCTGCGGCCGCATGTCGAGGGCTGACCCTTAGGTCTTTCGTGCCTTGCGACGCGCAGCCTCGAACGTATCGAGTCTCTCCTTGACGGTCTTCTCGTAGCCACGATCCGAGGGATGGTAGTAGGTTCGATCTTTGATGGCATCGGGCAGGTGCTGCTGCTCGACCTGGGCCTCGTCGTAGTCGTGCGCGTACCGGTAGCCCTTGCCGTAGCCGATCTTTCGCATCAGCGGCGTCGGCGCATTGCGCAAGTGGAGCGGCACCGGGTCGGCCCGGGTACGTTCGACGTCCTCTTGGACGGCGGAGTAGGCCGCGTACAATGCATTGCTCTTGGGCGCGGTCGCGAGGTAGACGACGGCCTGCGCGAGTGCCAGGTTCGCCTCGGGCATGCCGATGAAGTGGGCGGCCTGCTGCGCCGCCACCGCCTGGGTGAGCGCCTGTGGGTCGGCAAGACCGATGTCTTCTGAGGCAAACCGGATCAGTCGGCGGACGACGTAGAGCGGGTCCTCACCCGCCTCGAGCATCCGGCCCAGCCAGTAGAGCGAGGCATCGGGATCGCTGTCGCGCAGGCTCTTGTGCAGCGCCGAAATGATGTTGTAGTGCTCCTCGCCGGCGCGATCGTAGAGCAGGTTCTTGCGCTGCACCGCCTCCTCGACGAGTGCGGCCGTGACCAGCCGCCGGCCCTGCTTTGGACGGGCCAGCGCCGCTGCCGCTTCGAGGCCATTCAGCGCGATGCGCGCGTCTCCGTTGGCGACTCGGATCAGCGCCGCTCGAGCATTAGCCTCGAGGTCGACGTGCCGGTTGCCGAGTCCGCGCTCCGGGTCGGAGACGGCCCGGTCGACGATCGCCCCCACCTGGACGTCGTCAAGCGCGGCGAGCACGAACACGCGGGTGCGCGAGAGCAGCGCCGCGTTGACCTCGAACGAGGGATTCTCCGTGGTTGCGCCGATCAGCGTAATGACGCCCTCCTCGACGTAGGGCAGCACGGCGTCCTGCTGACCCTTGTTGAATCGATGGATCTCGTCGATGAAAAGGATGGTCCGCTGACCCGACTGGGCCCGCCGGAGACGAGCTTCCTCGATGTTGCGCCGCAGGTCGGCGACCCCGGCGCTGACCGCGCTGAGCGGAACGAAGTGCGATGACGTAACCCGGGCGATCAGCCGGGCTAGCGTCGTCTTTCCGCTACCGGGCGGTCCCCAGAGAATCATCGACCCCACGCGGTCCTCCTCGATGGCCCGGCGGAGCTCGTGCTCAGGACCAACCAGGTGCTCCTGCCCGACGAACTCATCGAGCGTCCGCGGCCGCATCCGTGCCGCCAGCGGCTGATCCTTCGGCGCTGGATCTTTGGGAGCCGGGAACAGCGTTTCCTGGGCCATCGACTGACTATAGATTGCTCGCCCTAAGATTCTTCCGATGGAGACCCTGAATACGGCGGTCCCCAAGACGACCCTGCCAGTGGAAGACCTGGTCCGCGCCCGGGCGTTCTACGCGGAGAAGCTGGGGCTGAGGCCGACGCGTGAGGTCGAGGGGACCCTCTTTTATGACGGCGACGGCACCACCGGGTTTCTTCTCTTCCTCAGCGGTGGACGTCCATCTGGGCAACATACCCAGATGGCCTGGTTCGTGAAGGACATCGTCTACACCGTCGCCAAGCTCAAGAGTCGCGGCGTCCGGTTCGAGGAATACGACTTCCCGGGCCTCAAGACCAACCATGGCATCGCTGATCTCGGCTACGAAAGGGCGGCCTGGTTCCGCGATAGCGAGGGCAACCTGCTGGCGCTCGGCCAACTCACCTAAACAGAAATGGTCGATGCGGGCTACTACCTGGAGCTTTTTCGAGGGCTCTTCAAGGGCCGGAGCATCATCATCGTCGGGATAACGTTGGCTGGTTCGGCTGACGCTGTCAAACGCTTCCGTCGCCTCGGATCCGATCGATGCCTGGTGCTCGCCACTGGCCCAGGGACGGGAACCTTCCCGAGCGCGGACGACGCCGACTGGTTGATCCTCGAGCACCGTTCTCCCGACGTGGTAACGGAGCTGCATGCCATCGAGGCGCTGATGGCCAACCCATCGCCTGAGATCCTCGCGGCAATCGATCGCTACGATCCCCACCGGCGCGCCCTTGTGCTCGCGCCAGTCGTGACGCTCGGGCCGATCCCAACACAAATGGCGGGACGCCGCGTCTGGGGAGCAAGGCCCGCGGCATCGCTTGCCCTGGAAGACAAGACCCGGATCGACGCCTTATGGGATCGGATTGGCATCACGCGGTCGCCATCCGTCGCCGCGCCGTTGTCCATTGGTGCGGTCCGCGGCGCCTCCGATCGGATGAATCGCGGATCGGGCACCGTTTGGGCCGGTGATGCCCGCGAAGGACTCCATGGCGGCGCTCATTTGATTCGCTGGGTTCGCTCCGAGTCGGATCTCACGCAGGCGTTGAGTTTCTTCAGCGAGCGGTGCGACCGCGTTCGCATCATGCCCTTTCTCGAAGGCATCCCCTGCAGCATCCACGGGCTTGTCTTCGCCGACGACATCGTGACCATCCGGCCGGTCGAGCTGATCACGTTGCGCCCGAGGACCGGCGCTAAATTCCTGTACGCGGGAGCCGCCACCTACTGGGATCCAAGCGACGCCGACCGCGAATCGATGCGCAGCATGGCGCGTCACGTGGGTGGGGCCTTCCGGGCACTGGTTGGACCGGGGACGTTCACGGTGGACGGCATCATGACCGAGGATGGGTTTCGGCCCACGGAACTCAATCCTCGATTCGGTGCCGGCTTGAGTGTGATGGCCCGTGGTCTCCCCGATCTACCCCTGATCTTGATATGCCAGGCACTGCAGGGCGGAGAGGCGCTCGACTACCGGCCGCAGGAGCTGGAGGCAATGCTGGTACAGGCTGCTGATACGCACCGTTCGGGCGGCGGGTGGACTGTGATCAAGAAAGTGGAATCCGAGACCCATGAGAATCTGGTGGTTCGGGCCGACGGCGGCTTCCGACCGGCTCGCGAGGGTCAGACGGCAGATGGGACCCTGCTCGTCGGGCCGTCGAACATTGGCGGCTTCGTCCGCTTTGTTCCCGATCCGGCGCGCACGCCTCGCGGCCCGTCGATCGCGCCCGACGTTGTGGCCGCCTTCGCGTTGGCCGACCGTGAGTTCGGCACCGGGCTTGGGCCGCTGGCACCCGCAGAAGCGGTCCGTCGATGAGACCGCTCGAGACTTACCCGCGGCTCTCTCGGGTTTCGGAAGGGAGACGCGTCCTCCCAAAGAGTAGTAGGAAGATCACGCCCGAAAGCAAGTAGAAGAGGGCGCTCACCGAGAACGCCAGCTGGTAGCCGCCGCGCACCTGCAGCAAGCCGCTGACGAGCGGCCCAATCCCACCCACCCCGATGCCGCCGACGACGACCTGCGCGGTCGCGAGCCGGGCGCGCTCGCGCGCATCGACATACTCCATGCCGAAGACCTGGCCCAGCGGTCCCTGCAGATTGAGCGCAAGCTGCCGCACCGTCATGATCAGGACCGCGAGCGGGAGGACCACGATGAACGCCAGCGCCAGGACGAGGGGCGCGCCGATCACCTGGGAAACGCCGACGGTACGCGTGATGCCGAAGCGCCGGCCTGCCGCTGGCGCCGCGAGGGTGACGACCGCCGTCAGGGCCGCGCCGATGGCAAAGATGACGCCGATCGGGCCCGGCGTCAGTCCAAATCGCTGCGCCAGGTAGAGCTGGGTGAAATTGAGGTACATGCCGGCCGCGATTCCAAGCACCAGACCTGGCAGCAGGATGCGGCCGAAGCGCGCCAGGTCGATTTTCAGCAACTCGCGTACCGGGAAGGCGGCGGCGGGCTTCACCCCGGAGGCTCGCGCCAGGCGCACGAGAAAGGGAAGGCTGAGGACCGTCAGGATGGTCATCGCAATGAACGACGATCGGATGGCCGGCGCCGACGCGCTCGAGGTGCGCATTACGCGAGCCGCGGCCTCCGGGATGACGCCGCCGAGAACATCGCCGGCCAGCGCGGCCGCCCAGGAAATCGACTGGTTGAGCGAGAAGAGCGCGACCCGTTCGGTCTCGCCACTCACCTGGGCCAGCAGCGGACTCCCAAGCACCTGCAAGACGATGACCGCCAGCGCGAAAGTCCCGGCGGCGAGCACGGCGATCAGGCGAGATCCAACCAGCGTCAGGACGAGCGAGGCCAGAACCGCCACGGCTCCGCCCCCCAGGAGAAAGATGCGATAGCCAATTCGGTCCGCCATGGCGGCAAAAGGAATTCCGACCAGGAGCAACGCGACTGCAGGAAGCGAGTTGAAGAGGCCGATCACGTCGTTGGAAAACCCCAGCGCGGCCATGTAGAGGTTGAACACCAGGTTGAAGATCGCCCAGCCGATCCCAATCAGCAGGGCATAGGCCAGGAACTGGCGGGCCGCTGGGCTGAACGCGCTAAAGCGCGCGAGCGCCCTGCGAACCGGTGCCGTTACCGTTTGGGCGCTGCGTCGGGTGAGTGGATCGCCCGATAGATCTGCTGGCTGATCGCGCCTTGGATCGACAGCGGATCGTTCTTGCGATAATCCAGCCAGTACCGGACCTCGAGAGTCAGGCCGCCATCGACGCTGGGTTGGAGCCCAACCTGTGGAGGTGGGTCCTTTGCGAGGTCCGGTCGGTTCTTGAGTTCCTCTCTCAGTTGCTCGACGAGGCCGTCGACAATGACCCCCTCGGGAACCTTCGCGGTCAGCGTAAACAACCGGGTCGGATAGCGCGTCCGATTGATGATGGTTCCCGTGTACACCAGCGAGTTCGGAGTGATCACCTGCTCACCATCGCTGGTTCGCAGCGTGGTCGCGCGCACCTGGATGTTCTCGACGATGCCGGTGTGATTATCGACCGTGATTTCGTCGCCCAGCCGAAATGGGCGCTCCAGCAGCATGAAGATGCCGGCGATGAAATTCTTCAGGATGTCCTGAAACGCAAGGCTGAACGCAAGAGCCAGGAACCCGAAGCCGCCGAACACCAGCGTGGGATTGCCGAACCAGCGAGTGAAGAAGGCGATAACACCCAGTAGCACGACCGCCAGGTAAACGATCCTGGAGACGAGTAAGGCAACCTGCTGGTCGATGTGCGGCCGCTTGAGCTGGTTGCGCAGCGCTCCCCGAACCAGGCTTGCGATTAGGACGCTAAGCAGGAGAAGGAGGATACCCTCGACGAATCTGGCCCACTGCTGCTCCCAGTGCTGGGTTATCCAGTCCCACATGGCGCCCATTGTAGGGGCGCCTCGAGGTCAGCTCTCGGCGGGGGCTTCGCCTTCGCCGGCGCCTTCCGCGGGAGCCTCGGTCTCGCCGACGGTCGGTACCTCGGCAGCGGCCGGAGCGGGCGCGACTTCCTCGACCTCTTCGCGGTGCGCCGCTACCTTGACGATCAGGTCTTCGGGCTCGTCGAGGAACTCGCATCCCGGCGGAACCTTCAGGTCTTTGACCCGGATCTCGTCGTCGATCTCCTTCAAGCCGGACACATCGACGGTGATCACCGGCGGCAGGTCGGTGGGAAGGCATTCCACCTTGAGCGCGTGCAATCCGCGCTGCAGGTCCGCCTCACCCTTGGCGACGAGCTCGACCTCGCCCTCGATCTCGATTGGCACCTCCGACTCGATCTTTTCGGTCAGGTTGACCTGGTAGAAGTCGACGTGGAGGAGATCGCCATCGCGGGGGCTGCGCTGCACCTCGCGGATCAGCGCCTTTCGAACCGGCTCGTCGCCCAGCAGGAGGTCGACGAGCTGGTTGCGACCGACCTTTTGAAACGCCTTGACGAACTCACGCCCATCCACCAACACAGTCACGGCGTCGACGTTGTGGCCGTAGACGATCGCGGGAAGGCGACCCTGGCGACGCAGCGCCTGGAGGTGGCGGCCACGATCGGCGCGCGGCTCGAGTTTGAGTGTGACGGGAGTGGGGGTCGCCAGTTACAATCCTCCTTCAGCTCGAATCGGGCGGCGCCCATCTTAACACAGCGTTTGGTGCCCGCTGAACGAGCCTTCACCGGAACTTTTGCCCCCTTTGGACGTTACTGACAGTGCAAGATGGACCTAAAATCGGGTGACAACGGTGCTGGTAGCAACTCTTAGACTCCTACGCCACAACGCGCTACGCATCGGGGTGGTCCTGGGGACCTTCGCCTTGGTGGCCGCCTTGATCTTCGTGCAGCAGGTTCGCGAGGCCTTTGCCGAGCAGGATTTCCAGTCAGCCCGCGCCCAGGTGCTCGTGGCCCAGAGCCACGCTCGGGATGTCGGCCTCGATGCCGCCGAATACTCGGATTTGCAGCGCCAGGAGCTGACCACCGCCAGCGCCGCCCCACCCGCCTCTTCAGCCCCGTTCAACCAGGACCGGATTGCGTTCTTCAGCCGGGCTGCTGCTCAGGAAGCCCAGATCAAGGACCAGCTGCAGACGCGCGTGCAAAAGCTCGTCACCGAGACCCGTGATGCCGCTCAGGCGGCGGTTACGCAACTCTCTGGCGAGATGCAGAAGGCCAAGCAGGCCGGTGTCGACGACCAGCTCCTGGTCGAATTCGATGGCCTGCCGTCGAAGTCCCAGATCGAGGTCGACGTGGCGACCACCGTCCACGCCTACCGCGCGGTCACGGCCGAGTTGAAGGCACCCGTCTCGAAGCTCGCCTTGATCATTGCCGACCAGCAGTCGACCAACGCATTGGCCGCCCAGTATGTCCAGCAAGCAGCCGCCCAGGACCACGGCGATCCCGCAATCGCCCGCACCGGCGCCAACGCGGCGCTGACCCAGGTCCAAACCGACCTCCAGACCGCACGGATCTTCTCGATGGACGTCTCGATCGTCGACCTTCACGTGCAGCACCTGGCCGCGAAGCTGAACACCGTCACCACCACGGCCGAGCTGGAGCAGGTCAACGGCGGACTCCAGGTGCAGGACAAGGTGCTGCAGGACGCCATGACCCGGACGCTGCCGGACAAGGCGATCACGATCTCGCTCAGCGAGCAAGTGATTCGCGCCTACGAGCATGGTCAGCAGGTCTTCTGGAGCTATACCACGACGGGCCGGCCGGGCCTGGAGACCGACGCCGGCAGCTTCAAGGTCTACTGGAAGGTGTCGCCCTGGACGATGCATTCGCCCTGGCCCAAGGGCTCGCCGTACTGGTACCCCGACAGCAAGGTGCAGATGGTGATGTGGTTCAACGGTGGCGACGGGATCCACGACGCCTACTGGCGCTCCCGCTACGGTCCAGGGACCAATGGCCCACACTACGACCCGACCGGCGAAGACACGGGCACCCACGGTTGCGTCAACGTCCCGTACAACAACATGGTCTGGCTCTGGAACTGGACGCCGACCGGCACGCCGGTCATCGTCTACTAGCCTCCGCCTTCGCGCTCTACGCGGTTTGCCGTAGTCATCAGGTCCGAAGGACGCAGAGCCCTTTGGAGATCGCAGGCGTTACAGAAGGTGGAGCTCTTTCATGGCCATAGCCCACCCAACCATGCACCAGGTCGCACCACATACCTGGACCTTCCAGCCCTCGGACGTCCCGGTGGCCCCGATGAAGGCGAACTGCCGCGCCTGCCGCCAGGCGGTCGGCATCCTGCGTCCCTCGGCCATGGACCTGAAAACCGGCAACTATGTCGTCAGGGGCGAGTGCGAGCGCTGTGGCGCGGAAGTCTTGCTGATCCTCAGCTAACCGGTTCGAAGCCCTCCCCGGTCCAGTAGCCGAGCATCTGCTCGGTCTCGTGATACAGCCAGATCAGGTGGCGCTCGCGCGCGGCCTCGTTGAGGAAGGTGGCCTTGCGCTCCATCGCCTCTAACGGAAACAGGTCGAGCGCGCTGACCCAGTTGACTTTCAGGAAGGCGCGCATGAAGAGGAAGTCGCCCGTGAAAACGACGGTTTGCTCCTGGTCCTGGACGTAGACCGCCTGGTGGCCTGCGGTATGTCCGCCGGTGACCCGTACCCGGACGCCGGGGGCAACGTCCTGGTCGCCGTCGACGATCTGCAGGCGTCCTTCCTCCTCGAGCAGGCGGAGGTTTTCGGCTTTGTAGGACGGTTTGCTGCGCGGATCCGGCTGACGCCATGCCTCCAGCTCTTTAGCCTGGACGACGTGGCGAGCGCGCGGGAAGAGTGGGGTTAGCTCGCCATCACGGCCCGGGGTGATCAGCGCGCCGATGTGGTCGAAGTGCAGGTGGCTGAGCACGACGAGGTCGATATCCTGCGGGGACAGCCCGGCGCCGTTAAGCGCGTCGGGAAGACCGGGGTCGCGCTCGTAGGCGTAGATCTCCCGTTCCTTCTCCGAGAGCTTCGGTCCGATACCGGCCTCGATCAGGATGTTGGCGTCCGGCGTCCGCACCAGGAGGCAGTTGGTAGCCATCAGGATGCGGTTGCGGGCATCCGGGGCGCCCCAGCTTGCGCGGAGCGGCGGCGATCACGCCGCCTTAAATCCGGCGTTGACGAAGTCGATGATCGACTTGAGCGAGGTCCCCGGACCAAAGATCTCGACCACGCCCATCTTCTTGAGCTCCCTGGCATCGTCCGGCGGGATGATGCCACCGCCGAAGACCACGATGTCAGTGGCGTTGCGCTCCTTGAGCAGCTCGAGGATGCGGGGGATGAGGGTCATGTGCGCCCCGCTGTGCAGGCTGACGCCGATGGCGTCGACGTCTTCCTGGATGGCCGCCTCGACCACCATTTCGGGGGTCTGCCGAAGCCCAGCGTAGATCACCTCGACCCCGGCATCACGCAGCGCGCGCGATACCACTTTGACCCCGCGGTCGTGCCCGTCGAGGCCGACCTTGGCGGTCAGGACTCTGGCCGTCACGGCCGCCACAGATAGAGGACCACGATGACGACCACCGCCAGCAGGGCGAGAGCCCGACCGATCAGCGAGAAGCGCATCCGCATCATCTAGAAGAGAATCGGCTCCCGGTAGACGCCGAAGACCTCCTTGAGCGCGGCCATGATCTCCCCCTCGGTGGCGTAGGCCTTGACGCAGTCGAGCAAATGCGGCATCAGGTTCGCTGTTCCTCGCGCCGCCGTCTTCAGCTCCTCGAGCCGGCTGGCGACACTCGTATTGTCGCGGCGTGACCGCACGGCCTTCAGGCGGCGTACCTGACCCTGCTCGGTCTCCGGTCCGATACGCAGGGTGGGCACCTCCCCGCCTTCGCCGTCCTGGTAGGCGTTGACACCGACGATGATCCGCTCGTTCGCCTCCAGCTTGCGCTCGAATTCGAAGGCCGCATCGGCGATCTCGCGCTGGAAGAACCCATTCTCGATGCATCGCAGCACGCCGCCTTGCTCGTCGATCTGGTCGAAGTAGCGTTGCGCGCCGCGCTCCATCTCGTCCGTGAGCTGCTCGATGAAGTACGAGCCGCCGAGCGGATCGATCGTGCTGGTCACGCCGGTCTCGTGGGCGAGCACCTGCTGGGTGCGCAGGGCGATCTGAGCCGCGCGCTCGGTCGGCAGGGCGAGGACCTCGTCCATCGAGTTGGTGTGGAGCGAGTTCGTCCCGCCCAGGACTGCCGCCATCGCCTCGTAGGCCGTTCGGGTGATGTTGTTCTCCACCTGCTGTCGCGTCAGCGAGACGCCGGCGGTCTGGGTGTGGAAGCGCAGCATCCAGGACTTGGGGTCGCGTGCGCCGTACTTGTCGCGCATGATGCGAGCCCAGATCCGGCGCGCGGCCCGGAACTTCGCGATCTCTTCGAAGAAATCGATATGGGAGTCGAAGAAAAAGGAGAGCCGCGGCGCGAACTCATCGACCTTCAGCCCGGCCTTGATCGACGCCTCGACGTAGGCCATGCCGTCGGCCAGCGTGAAGGCGAGCTCCTGGGTGGCCGTCGACCCTGCTTCACGGATGTGGTACCCGGAAATGGACACGGCGTTCCAGCGCGGCATGTGGCGGGCTGCGAAGACGATGGTGTCGACCACCAATCGCATCGACGGCTCGGGCGGGAAGATGTACTCCTTCTGCGCGATGTACTCCTTGAGGATGTCGTTCTGCAAGGTGCCACCCAGTTGGGCCAGCGACACTCCTTCCTTCTCGCCGACCGCGATGTACATCGCGTAGAGAATCGCCGCCGGCGAGTTGATCGTCATCGAGGTCGTGATCTGGTCCAGCCGGATGCCGCTAAAGAGGGTCTCCATATCCTCGAGCGAGTCGATCGCCACGCCGCAATGGCCGACCTCGCCCTCACCCAGTGGATCGTCGGAGTCGTAACCCATCAGGGTCGGCATGTCGAACGCCACCGATAGACCCTTCTGCCCTTGCGCGAGGAGAAACTTGTAGCGCCGGTTCGTTTCCTGGGCGGTGCCGTAGCCGGCAAACTGCCGAATCGTCCACGGCTGTCCCCGATACATCGAGGGATAGACGCCGCGCGTGTAGGGAAATTCGCCCGGGTAGCCCAGCTTCTCGTCGTAGCTCCATCCCTCGAGGTCCTTCGGGGTGTACAGCGGCTGCACCGGGACGCCCGACATGGTGGCGGCGTCGTTCGGCGCCAGCTTGCCGTCCCGGTAGCGGGCGCTCCATTCCTCGTAGGCCGTCTTGCGACGAAGGGCCATCAGCTGCCTCCTTGCGGCCCCCGGTGTCGGAGGACCTCTTCGGCGAGGGCGTACGGGTTTAGTTTCCCATTCCGGTTCTCGCGCAGCCGCCGGCCGACGGCCGTGTCCCCATCCAGCACCCGCCGGGCCTCTTCGCGGGCGCGGTCGGCGACAAGGGCCACCACTTCATGCTTCAGACGCTGCTGGCGGCGGGTGGCGAGCGTGCCGCTTTCTTTGAGGAAGGCCCGATGTTCGAGGACCGCATCCCAGACCTTCTCGATCCCCTCCTCCTTGACGGCGCTGGCCAGGACGATCGGAGGCCGCCAGGCCTGTTTGGGTCCGAGCCCGATCGCGTCCTGGATCAGACGCCGCGTCTTTTCCGCGCCACCCAGGTCCGTCTTGTTGATCACAAAAACGTCGGCGATCTCCAGGATGCCGGCCTTGATGCTCTGCACCGCGTCACCCGACTCGGGCATCAGGACGAGGACGACGGTATCGCAGATGGTTGAGATCTCGAGCTCCGATTGGCCGACGCCCACAGTCTCGACCAGGACCACGTCCCGACCGTAGGCGTCGAGCAGGTGGATCGCTTCCCGGGTGGCGGCTGCCAGCCCACCAAGGTGCCCGCGGGCGCCCATGCTGCGGATGAAGACACCCTTGTCCAATGTGTGGCGGGCCATCCGAATGCGGTCCCCGAGGACGGCGCCCCCGGTAAATGGGCTACTCGGGTCGACGGCAATCACCCCAACCGTTTGCTGACGATCGCGAATCACCTTGACCAGGGCATCGGCAAGGGTGCTCTTGCCTGTTCCCGGGGAGCCGGTCAGCCCGACCAGGTAGGCGTTCCCCGTGTGCGGCTGCAGCTCGGCCACCAGCTGGCTTGCCTGTGGGTCCCGATCCTCCGCCAGGCTGATGGCCCGCGCCAGCGCCCGGACATCGCCGGAAAGCAGGGCGCCGGCCAAACTCATCTCGACGTGAATTATCGCTTAGGCGCCGGGAAGGTTTTCAGGGTGAAATCCGAGCCCAGGACGACCGTGACGCTCGCCCCGCTGGAGGGCGCCGGCACGGTCGTCACGGCCGCCCCGAAGTAGTCCTGCAGCCAGGAGACGGCGGCGGCCGCCTTCCCACCGGATCCGTCCAGGATCTGGGTCTGGACAACTTGCTGGGGGGCCGGGGGGCCCAGGGTCGCGCCCCATCCTTCCGCCTGGAGGAGTGAGGTCATGATGCTGGCCGGCGTTCCGGTGCCGTACGGGAGCCAGTAGCGGCGGCTGCCATCCTGCACCTGGAAGGTGACCGGTGAGGCGAGCGCCGACCGGTCGGGCAACGCCATCGCCACGTAGCGGTGCAGGGCGTCATAGGTGGGGTCGAGCGGTTGCAGGATGTACTGGCCGTTCGTGCTGAACCCGCTCCGAAGAAGGTTGGACGTGTCGATGGCCACCCGCCGGATGTCCTGGTCCCTGATGTGACCGGCAAGCGAAGCGAGTTGCTTCATCTCCGAGGGGCGCAGGTTGGTCCGGACGTTGTCCTGCAACGCGCCTAGCAGCGACAGGAGGTGAGGAACCGCATTCACGGAGAAGACGCGTTGCCGCACCGCCAGCATGATCAGCTGCTGGCGCCGGGAGCGGTCGAAGTCGGAGGTCGTCTCCCGCGATCGCGCGTACTCGAGCGCGCGCTCCCCGTCGAACTGTTGCGCTCCAGCATCGATGCGGATATGCATCATGCCGGTCGACTCGCCGGCCGGGAAATACGGATCATCGAGGGTCGTGGGCACGTCGACCTTGATGCCGCCGATGGCATTGACGACATCGCGAAAGGCCTTGAAATCGACGCCCACCCAGTAGTCGATCGGCTGCCCCGTGACCTGCGAAACGGTCGCCGCTGCCAGGTCGCCGCCGCCGCTGTCGGTCTTCCAGTCGCTGCGGACGTTCGGGTAATTAACGTGATCGACGCCAATGGCGTAGGCACTGTTGAGCTTGCCCGTCATGTAGCGGTTGTTGGGCAGGGCCGGGATCTTGACCCACAGGTCCCTGGGCAGCGAGATCATGATCGCCTCGTGGCTGCCGGGACGAATCGAAAGCAGCATGACCGAGTCGGTCAGGTACGGCCCGTCGTGACCGGGCCCACCATAGCCGAGCAGCAGGACGTTGATGCGCTGGTCGTGCTTGATCTTCCAGCCGAGCGAGCCGGGATCCTCGGTCCCCGCATGCACCATCGTGATCAGGTCAACGGGTTGGGCGCGCGGCGAGATGGCGTGGATGGCGATCCAGACTCGAAAAACGCCGAGCCCCGCGATCAGCAGAGCAGCCCCGGCAATCAGCGCGAGCACGGCGCGCGCGGATCGCCACCCGTGTGCCGGGCCGAGCGCGACCGATGCGCGCCGCCGGCGTGGTTCGCTTCCCAAGGGCAGCCGTCAGTCTAGCGAAATTCGACTTCTGATCACGCCCGTTTGTCGTGACGCTCCGTAAGATGGTCGACGATGCGAGCGAATCCCGCGATGGCGCGGCGCGCCGGCCCATTCCTCATCCCGACACGAACGCTCTTGCTCGTCTCCGGACTCATCGCCGTCGGACTCGGCACCTTTACCTTGCTCCACGAGCGCCACAGCGGCCAGGTCGACGGCGTCTATCTGGTCGTCGGCTTGATCGTCGGGGTCATCTGGCTCGCCTCCCTCGTGCTGGCTTTCCGGGGCTTCCGTACTGGCATCTTTTTGGCCGCCGCCTTTGCCTTTATCGATTTCGGCGTGACCGCCACCAGCCACTTCGAGGCAGGGCCGGCGTCGTTGGGCTCCTTTGTGAAGAGCGAAGGTCTCCCGGTCGCAACGGTGGCAATGGGCCTGCTCTGCGCCTGCGTCCTGACCGTGGTCACCGCGGCCGTAGCCTGGGGCAATGCCGAGGGACGAGATCGCCGGCTGAACACCTTGCCGCTCCTGCTGGTAGCCGTGGCCGGAGCGGTCCTTACGATCCTCCAGGCGACGGACGGTGTCCATCGCGACAGCTTTGGCGCGGCGAACACCGAGGATGGTGCGTTCACCGCCGCGGTCACGGCATCCCTCTGGCTGCTGGGCGGCTTGTGGATTGCCCGAGTGCGGCGGGTTGGGGCGTTGATCATCATGCTCGCCAGCTTCATCGTCTGGTACTCCTTTATTGGGCTGCACCTCCTCAAGGGCGGCACAACCCTGAGCCAGGTGGCCGCCAGGAGCGGCGTCATCTGGGCCGTGTTCTGGGCGTCGGCCGCCATCCTGGCGGTGGCATCCTTCCTGGCGGCCTTCGCATTGCTCGTCGTTGCGGTCGTGCAAGGCCGGCGGACGAAGTCCGTGGCGGTGGTGCCGGCCGCCCAGCGCGCCCGCGGCTGACCAACTCGACAGGAAACCACCGGCCGTTCTCGTCATTCAGGCATGGAACGTTGGCGCCCCATGGCACTCAATGTGGCCGCCCGCCTATGGCGCTTGCGTCCGGTGCCGGGGCTGCTTTGGAGAGTGCCGGGGCTGCTTTGGAGGATGCCCACTCAGGCCAAAGCCGGCGTCGCCGGTGTTGCCGTGGTCCTGATGGTGATCGGCAGCGTCTTATTCGTTCGCAACCCCGCCGGCCCGTTCGGCCGCATCGAGCCGCTGCCAGCCAACGCGGCAACCCTCACCCGGATTCCCGTCCTCGGTCCCGGCCATCGATACCTGTTCTTCCCGGTCTCGGGTCCGGTCACCGCCGGCCTGAAGTACCGCTACGTCTTACTCACGCATTGTGGGATCGATTACCCGACCGGGCCGGACTTCGACGGCAGCTTTTGGGATTCGGAGGATTCAACGCAGCGAGACAAGCTCACGAACCCGCCGGCGGGCTTCGCTGCGCCCGAGGACGTCGGTTACATGATCCTGGTGTCGCCGGATACCGCCGAATTTCACTCGTCCGCTGGCGGCGTGGCGCGGTATGCCCGCCGAAGCAAAGCCCTGATTGCCGGCCTTTGTAATTAATCACGCCGCCTCTTCTACGCCGGAGCTGGCTATTCGAGCAGGCGGGTTCCGTCCGGGCCGTAGCGATAAAAGCCACGGCCGGTCTTGCGCCCGTAGTGGCCGGCGTCGACCAGCTGGCGGAGCAGCGGCGGCGCGGCGAATTTCGGATCGTGCAGACCGTCGTACAGGACGCCACAGATATAGAGGTGGGTATCGAGGCCGACGAAGTCGGCCAGCTCGAGCGGGCCCATTGGATGATGAAGGCCGAGCTTCGCGCCCTGGTCGATGTCCTCACGGGTTCCCAGGCCCTCCGTCAACGCCCGGATTGCCTCGTTGATGAAGGGCACCAGCATCCGGTTGACGATGAAGCCCGGATAGTCCAGCGAGGTGATCGGGGTCTTGTTGAGCGAGCGCGAAAGTTCCAGGGTGGTCGCCAGCGTTGCTTCCGACGTATCGCGGCCGCGCGTCAACTCCACCAGCGGCATCACCGGCACCGGATTGAAGAAGTGCATCCCGATGAACCGGTCGGGCCGCTTGGTAGTCGCCGCCATGCGGGTGATCGGAATCGACGAGGTGTTGCTGGCGAGGATCGCCTCCGGCTTGCAGACGCCGTCCAGCCGCTTGAAGAGGTCTTGCTTGGCCTCGAAGTTCTCGGTGATGGCTTCGATCACGAAGTCGGCGCGGCCGGCGGCCTCGAGTGAGGTCGTCGGGTGCAGACGGCTAAGCGCGGCGTCGCGCTGGGCCGCGTCGAGCTTGCCTTTCTGCACCAGGCTGTCGAGGCGCTTCTTGATGTTCTCGACGCCGCGGGCGACCAGCTTGTCGTCGACCTCCCGGAGCGTGACGTCGAAACCGCAGGCGATGGCCGTCTGGGCAATGCCGGCTCCCATCAGACCGGCGCCGGCAACGTAGAGCTGTTTGATCGTCACGCCTTCTCCTTCAGCACCTCGCGGGCAATCACCAATCGTTGGATTTCGTTGGTCCCCTCATAAATCTGCGTGATCTTGGCATCTCGCATCATGCGCTCGGCCGGGAAGTCGCGAAGGTATCCGTAGCCACCCAGGATCTGCACCGCATCGGTGGTGACGCGCATCGCGGTGTCCGAGGCGAAGAGCTTGGCCATCGACGAGCCCGCGGTGATGCCTGGCCGATCGCGGTCGAGCGCATCCCCGGCGGCATAGGTCAAGGCGCGCGCCGCCTCGATCTGCGTCGCCATGTCGGCCAGCATGAACTGGATGCCCTGGAACTCCATGATCGGCTTGCCGAACTGCCGCCGCTCGCCGGCGTAGCGCCTGGCCAGGTCGAAGGCGCCCTCCGCGATGCCAAGCGCCTGGGCTGCGATCCCCGGTCGGGAGTGATCGAGCACCTGCATCGCGAGCGTGAACCCCTCACCCTCGTTGCCGATCCGGTTCGCCGCCGGCACCGCCAGGTCCTCGAAGAAGAGCTGGGCGGTCGGCGATCCCCGGATCCCCATTTTTTTCTCCAGCTTGCCCACCTTGAAGCCCGGCATCGTCTTCTCCACGATGAAGGCCGAGATATCGCGCGCGGGCGCATCGCCGTCCCTGTCGGTGCGCGCGAAGACCACGATCGTATCCGCCACGCTACCCCCGGTGATGAATGTCTTGGAGCCGTTCATGATGTAGGTGTCGCCTCGCTTGATTGCCCGGGTCCGCATCCCACCGGCATCCGATCCGGAGCCGGATTCGGTCAGCGCGAAGGCCGCCAGCTGCTCACCCCGAGCCAGGGGCGGCAGGTACTTGCGCTTTTGCGCTTCGCTGCCGGCGAGCCAGATCGGCAGGCTGCCGAGGGACTGCACGCTGAGGATCAGCGAGGACGTGACGCAGAATTTGCTGATCTCCTCGATCGCGAGGAGGAGCGTGAGCGCGCTGCCACTGACCCCGCCATACTCGGGCGTGAAGGGGATGGCAAGGATGTCGTGTTTCGCAAACAAATCTTTGATGTCCCACGGAAATTCGCCGGATTCGTCGATTTCGGCCGCCCGCGGTTCGACCCGCTCGAGGCAGAGGTCGTGCACCATCTCGCGGATCTGCTGCTGCTCCTGCGTCAGGCCGAAGTCCATCAGGTGCGTACCAGCTCGCGGGCGATGACGACGCGCTGCACCTGATTGGTCCCCTCGTAAATCTGGCAGGCCTTCGCGTCGCGGACCCGGCGCGCCATTGGATATTCCTCGAGGTAGCCGTAGCCGCCAAATACCTGAAGCGCGTCGAGCGTGATGTCCATGGCCGCGTCGGTGCTGAAGAGCTTCGCCATCGACGCCTCTTTCGTAAAGGGCCGGCCGGCGTCGCAGAGCGTGGCGGCCTTCCATGTCATCCAGCGGGCCGCCCGGATCTTGACCGCCATGTCGGCAATCTTGTTCTGGATCGTCTGCAGCTCGGCGATCGGCTTCCCGAACTGTTTGCGTTCTTTCGCATAGGCGACCGCGTCCTCGAGCGCTCCCTGCGCCAGCCCGACCGCCTGGGCACTGATGCCGATCCGCCCGCTGTCGAGCGCGCGCATCGCGATACGGAAGCCCTGGCCCTCGTCGCCCAGACGATCGGCCTCGTCGACCGTGCAGTTGTCCAGGTGGACCTCCGCGATCGCCGAGCCGTTCAGGCCCATCTTCCTGAACCGAGGCCCGACTTTCAGCCCGGGGTTGTCGCCGCTAACAAGGAACGCCGTGATACCCTCCGCCCCGGAACCGGGCCGGGTCGAAGCCATCACGATGTAGAGCTGGGCCTCGCCGGCGTTGGTAATGAAGATCTTGCTACCACTCAGGACGTAGCCGCGGCCGCTGCGGGTTGCCGCGGTCTTGAGGTGCGCCGCGTCAGAGCCGGCCTCGGGCTCGGTCAGCGCGAAGGCGGCCAGCTTTCTTCCATGGGCAAGCTCGGGCAGCCAGCGGCGCTTCTGCTCCTCCGTACCGAACAGCACGATCGGCTCGGTGCCGACGGAGGCATGCACGTCGAGGATGCCGGCCGTGCTGGCGCTGTAGCGCGCTACCTCCTCGACGAAGATGGCGAACGAGAGGTGATCGAGCCCGGCCCCCTGGTACGCCTCCGGGACCAGGATGCCGAGCAGGCCGAGCTCGGCGGCCTTGTCGACCAGGTCACGAGGGAACTCGCCGCTGTCGTCGATCGCGTCGGCGCGAGGCTTGACCTGGCGCTGCGCGAAATCCCGAACCAGTTTGCGGATTTCCTGCTGTTCCGGACTGAGCGAGAGATCCATCTAGTTCACGCGGATGACGGTAGCCTCGCCCTGCGCCATCCCGGAGCAGATGCCGGCGGCGCCGTAACCGCCGCCACGGTGCCGGAGCGCATAGGCGAGGTGCATCAAGATGCGGGCGCCGGAGGCGCCGATCGGATGTCCGACCGCGAGCGCGCCGCCGTCGACGTTGACCCGCTCCTCGTCGATGCCGAGCAGGTCCATGGCCGTGCAGGCGACCGCGGCAAACGCCTCGTTGATCTCGAAGAGGTTGATGTCATCGGCGCGAAGGCCGAGCTTCTTCAGCGCGGCCTGGATCGACGACGCGGGCACGGTCGCGAGATAGGGCGTGTCGGCCGCTGACTCACCATAGGCGAGCCATTGCGCCAGCACCGGCAGGCCCCGGCGTTTGGCCGCAGCCCCACTCATCAGCAGGATGGCGGTGGCACCGTCGTTGACGCCAGGGGCATTCCCGGCGGTGATGGTGCCATCCGACAGGAAGACGGGCTTGAGGCTGGCGAGGCCCTCGAGCGTGGTGTCGGGCCGTGGCTGCTCATCGGCCGAGACGGTCACCGTCCCCT
>WNFC01003993.1_pt1 | contig 21947 bp, 28 predicted proteins | sample 5400541 | NCBI WGS metagenome assembly WNFC01 (sample SAMN13153342, study PRJNA577476) | soil metagenome | isolation source: 120 cm saprolite under Douglas fir tree site 2 hole 2 replicate 1 | place: USA:California | collected 2015-04-18
GGCCCATCTGCGGCGGATCTTGCGCGCGTACGAGATCCACCACAATCAGCACCGGCCACACCGCTCCCTGGGCGCAGCTGCGCCGCTGAAACCTCTACCGGAACCGGTCGATCTCGAGCGGTACCGTGTCCGGAGACAGACTCACACCGGCTGCCTCATCAACGAACCGCCTGGTCGCATAACGTGGACAAGGTTTTCGGCACGCACAGCCGCCGGCGGGTTCGGGGCCCCCGCGGCGGCCCAGGCTGCCTGGCAGGCAACACCCAGGTGAGCGGCGCTCTGCGCAGGCTGCTCCGCACCGGCGCAGCGGGCTACGCTTGCGTGGCCACCACCGTGGGCTCGGAGAGCGCCGCTCCGCTCGAGTTCGCGTCGGGCGAGCCGGTGATGGCGATCGGCGGCTTCAACGGCAGCGACCCAGCGCCGACCCTGGCGGAGGTCAGGCGGCTCGTCGCCGAGCACAAGATCCACTGCTTCGTGGGCCAGAGCCAGGCGAGTTTTCGGCGGCGGCTCTGGATCTGAGGCGCAGATCGCGGCCTGGGTGCGGGCCCGCTTGAGCAGCCGCACGGTCGGCGGAATCACCGTCTACGACCTGTCGGCCAGCTGACCGCCGATCGGAACCCCGTCGTCCTGGTCGCACACGCAAGCCGGCCGGTGCCGCGCTGAGGCGGCACCGGCCGGCCATGGCTGCCGTCGCGCTCAGCCCGCGCTGGGGCTGGCCCACTGGCCCGAGGCGCGGGACCCGCTGCCCGCATTCGGGCAGTGGTGCCCGCTCCCGGACCGGCCCGGGCCGTAGGCCCGCCCGGCAGGCGAGCTAGCGCGGGGGCTCGCGCTGGCCGACGGTGACGCCGACGCCGGCGGGCTGCCGTTCGACGTCGCGGCCGCCGCGATGCCGGCGCCGCCGGCGCCCAGGGCGGCGGCGACCACGGCGGTGACAGCGAGCCTGCGCGCGAGGCGACGGCTGCTTGCGGATGGCATGGAACCTCCTTTCCCCGGCCGCGTTCTGACCGGGACACCGGCTAGGCTGCCCAGCCAGCCTGGCAGCCGGCTCACGAATGGCTCTCAAACCTTTCTCAACATGACTCGCCGACCCCTTCTGAGCCGATTCAGAAGGACGCCAGAAGCGCCACAGCGCTAGGCATCCGAGGCTTGATTCAGCGGCCACGGCGATCAGGACGTCCGTGGCCTGGCGACAGAAGGGAAGCACCGATGCCAGCCCATTCACCTGGCCGTCCTCGCACGCCCTCGGCGCGAAGGCGCCGCGGCATGCGGCGGCTTTCCGCGATCACCGCCGCCGTGGTGATCGCGACGGCCTCCGGGACGATCGCCGCCGCGCTGCCCGGAGCGGTACATGGCGCTGCGCACGGCAACGCGACGACCGGCCAGGCAGGCTCGTCGGCGTCGGCCGGGAGCTCGGGCACAGGAACCTCGGCCTCGCGGACGTCCGGTGCCGGATCGGCCGGCTCTGGCAGCTCGGTCGCTCCTGGGTCATCCTCAGGCGGCACGCACGCCACGTCGGGAGGGTCATGATGCGGGCCCGACTGCGGTCAATGCGGGAGCCGGGCTGTGCTGGCCCGGGGGACGACCCCCCCGGAGCCCCCCGACGTGCTGACCCGGGGGGACGACCCTCCGGAGCCCCCCGATGAGCGGGCTGACGGGTTCGACCGCCCTGTGGGACGCCGGCCGGGCGACCGGCATCATGGCGCTGGTCCTTTTGACGCTCGTGGTTATCCTCGGGGTGCTCGTCGCCGGGAAGGTCCGCGTGCCTGGGCTGCCGCGGTTCGCGGTCATCGGCCTGCACCGCCGGGTCTCGCTGATCGCCCTCGCGTTCCTGGCCGTGCACGTCCTGACCACGGTCACCGACAGCTACGTGACGATCCGGCTGGCCGCGGTGATCGTGCCGTTCACCTCCGGGTACGAACCGCTGCCGATCGGGCTCGGCGCGGTCGCCCTCGACTTCGGCGCCGCGGTGCTCGTCACCAGCCTGCTGCGCGCGCGGATCGGCTGGCGGCTGTGGCGCCTGGTGCACTGGCTCGGCTACGCCGCCTACCCCGTCGCCGTGGCGCACAGCCTGACCAGCGCGAAGGACTTGCGGTCCGGCTGGCTCCTCGCGGTCACCGCCGGGTGCGTGCTCGCGGTGGCCGGCCCGGCCGGCTGGCGGCTCGCCGATGCCCGGCGCGACAGCCGCAGGCAGCGCCCGGCAAGCAGGACCGCGTGGGTCACCGGGCAGGAGCCAGGCTCAGTCGCCGGTCACGTTCCCGCCGACGTAGGTGGTCGCCGTGCTGACCGGCGCGATGGCGACCCTGTTCTTGTCGACCAGCGGCGCGATCAGCGCCGGGTGGGTGCCGTAGACGTTGCCCCCTTCGTAGACGCCGTCGGTCGGAGCGCCGCCGGCGCCCGCGAGTAGCTGGAGCAGCGCGGTCATCGACGAGCCGTTGGCACGGCAGTTGTTGCCGCGGAACGTGAGCGCCTGCGTCGCGGCGGCGACCGTGACCATTGGCCCGGTGCACGCGGGATCGGCAAGGAAATGGTTGTCTCTCATCGTGCCCCCGGCCGTGGCCAGGACCACGGCCGGGCTCTGGCCGTTCTTGTCGAAATAGCTGCCCGTGATCACGAAGTCGCCGGCGCCCCGCCCGAGCGACAGCCGTCACGCGCCGGCTGGAGCAGCCGCGTGCACCAGGTGGCAGCCGGACATCTGCCGCCCGCCGCCGCCGGCCGTCGCGCCGAGCGTGACGCCGAACGTGCTGGAGTGCTCGAGCAGCCCGGAAGGCGCATGTCGGTCACCCCGGCGCCGTCGCCGTCAATGCCGCGCCAGCAGCGGGAGATGATCCCCCCGGTCACGCAGAACCCAACGCCGCCGCCGGCGGCGGCCGACGCGAGCCTGACGCCTGTGCCGCTCGCGCCAGCCCGGTCGAAGTCGGCCAGGAACGGCTCGGCCAGGTGGACGTCGGACGTGTCGGTGATGAGGATTCCCGTGCGCCCGGAGGCCGCGGTTCCGTCCGGCGAGATCCCTGAGATCCTCGGCGTCCAGAACGTGGTTCCGCACGGGTTCGTGGCCGGCAGCGGTCCGGTCCTGCTGCTCGGCGAACCGGTCCGGCCACGCGGGGTCGTAGTCGGCGACATGCACAGGCTGATCGGCCATTCTTCGAGCCTACCGGCCCTATGGCGTGTCCTTGCTGGGAGACGCGGCCGGGCGGCCCGATTGGGATCTTGCCGATGCGGCGCGAAACTTCCACGGTGGTCGTTCTGGTCGGCGATGCGGGCGAGGAGATCCGTGCGGAGCTGGCAAGGTCCCCGGACATCTCGGTGGCCCGCGCCCCGGCGGCTGAGGCACCGGGGAACGGTGAGCATGCCGCGCTGCGGCCCGGCTGGGAGCCTGGCGCCCTCGCGCTGCGGGAGGCGGCCAGACGCCGGTCGACGTACGTGATCGTGCCGGACGACCCGCTGGCGGACGTCAGGCGGCCAGGACGGAGCGACCGGATTCGAGGGCGGGTGCCGCGGAGGCGCTCGCAGCCTGGCGTGACAAGCGGTTCGACGTGCCCGACTATTACTTGGTCATCGCGCCGGCCGAGGCTGACGGCGCGGCCGCTGACCTGTATCTGGGCCCGCTGCGCGCGGTCCGCCGGCGGAGGGTCGCGGTGGCCGGCGCCGTCGGCGCGCCCGCGCAGGCAGGTCAGATCGTCGCCGCGCTGAGATCGCTGGAGTACGGGCCATGGTGGCCGCCGCTCGACGAGGTGCCCGGCGCGGCCCGCCGGTTCTAACCCGGCGGCCTCGCCGAGACGCAGCTCACCGCGCCATAGCGGGCGGCTGTTCAGAGGAAACTCAGAGGAACCTCAGAGCCGGCTCATGACGAGGCCGGGGATGATGGACCCATGAACATCGCGCGGGAGGCCCCGCGCGGGCTCGCCCGCGCCGACGGATCTCCGATCAGGGTCCTGGTCGTCGACGACGAGCCCACCCTGGCCGAGGTGCTCGCGAGCGTGCTGCGCTACGAGGGCTGGGAGGTCAGGACCGCGGCCGACGGGAGCTCGGCCGTGCGCACGGCACGAGAGTTCGAGCCCGACGCGGTCGTGCTCGACGTGATGCTGCCCGACTTCGACGGCCTCGATGTCCTGCGCAGGCTGCGGGCGATCAGCCCGCACGTCTGCGTGCTGTTCCTGACTGCCAGGGACGCGGTGGAAGACCGGATCGCCGGGATCACGGCCGGCGGAGACGACTATGTCACTAAGCCATTCAGCCTGGAGGAGGTGCTCGCCAGGCTGCGCGGCCTGCTTCGCCGCGCCGGAATCGCCAGGTCCGCCGCGGGCAGCATGCTGGAGGTCGGCGACCTGACCATGGACGAAGACGCGCGCGAGGTCCGCCGCGGCGGCGAGATCATCGATCTCACTGCCACCGAGTTCGAGCTGCTCAGGTACTTGATGCTCAATCCGAAGCGAGTGCTGAGCAAGGCGCAGATCCTGGACCGGGTGTGGCGTTACGACTTCGGCGGTCAGGCGCATGTGGTCGAGCTGTACATCTCGTACCTGCGCAAGAAGGTCGACGCCGGCCGGGAGCCGATGATCGGCACCGTCCGCGGCGTCGGCTACGTGCTCAGGCCGGCAGCGGAGTGACGGTGGCCGGCCCGCACGGTGCCGGGGGATCGGCCTGGCGCCGGTGGCTGGCCGGCTGGACCCTCCGCGCTCGCCTGATCGCCGGCCTGCTCGCGCTGTTCACGCTCGCCAGCGTGGGAGTCGGGACAATCACCACAGTCGCGCTCAGCGACCATTTGCTCAGGCAGCTTGACACCCAGGTGATGGACGCGGGCGCCAACCTCTCCGACAGCATCGAGCATCCGCCGCCCAATGTGCCAGGCGGCGGGAACGTGGGCAGCAACGCATGCCATTCCAGCCGGTACTCGCCAGTCGCGCGGGCCCAGGCCCCGCGGACGCTGGCCGCGCGGTTCGCCTTCGCGAACGGACCCCTTACCTTCGCCTGCATCGTGAATGGCCGTAACGGGCAGACAGACCTTTCGCCGGCCCGGCTTTCCGCGGCCGACCTGGCCGTGCTCAAGCGGCTGCCCACCATCAACCGGCCGGTCTCCAGGTACCTGTCGACGCTTGGCGAGTACCGGCTTGTGGCGTTCCTGGGACCAGAGCATGACGTGCATATCGCCGGGCTGCCGCTGAGCGGCGTCGAGACCACGGTACGGACACTCGAAGTGACGGAGGTCATTGTCTTCGGCACGGCGCTGGTCGTGATGGGCCTCCTCGGCACGGGCTGGATCCGGCTGTCGCTAAGGCCGCTCAGCCGGGTCACGGCCACGGCGGCCGAGGTCAGCGACCTGCCGCTGGAAAGCGGCGAGGTGGAGTTGCCGCACCGGGTGCCGGAGGCGGATTCGCGCACCGAGGTCGGCAGGCTGGGCCGGGCGTTCAACCAGATGCTCGGGCACGTGGAGGCCTCCCTTGCCACTCGCCAGGCCAGCGAGGAGAAGCTGCGCAGGTTCATCGCCGACGCCAGCCACGAACTGCGCACGCCGCTGGCCGGAATCCGCGGCTACACCGAGCTCGCGCTCCGGACCGGCGGTGACCTGACCCCGGACGTCCGCACGGCGCTTGGCCGGGTGGACGCGGAGTCGGCGCGGATGAGCCACCTGGTCGACGACCTGCTGCTGCTCGCCAGGCTCGACGCAGGCCGCCCGCTTGCGCACGAACAGGTCGACCTCACCAGGCTCGCCGTCGAGGTCACCAGCGACGCGCGCGTGGCGGGCCCTGATCACAAGTGGGTGCTCGAGCTGCCCGCGGAGCCGGTCGTCATCAGCGGTGACCGGCTCAGGCTGCACCAGGTGCTCGCCAACCTGCTCAGCAACGCACGGACGCACACGCCGAAGGGAACGACGGTCACCGTGCGCGTGGCCAGGACTCCGGCCGGCGACGGCCGGGCCGGCGCCGAGCTCGCGGTCTCCGACGACGGCCCAGGCATCCCCGCTGACGTCCAGGAGCACATCTGGGAGCGGTTCGCGCGGGGAGACGCAGGGCGCTCACGCGCAGCCGGAAGCACCGGGCTGGGGCTGGCGATCGTGCGGGCGGTCGTTACCGCCCATCGCGGCACGGTCTCTGCGCAGAGCCGCCCGGGTGGCACGACGTTCCTGATCTGGCTCCCCGGGGACGGCGGCGTCTCATGACCCGGCGGCAGCCTGGCCCGCCGAGCCCGCCGGGCTCGGACGCGACCCGGTTAGGATCGGCGGTGAGGAGGCGTCACGATGGCCCAGGTGCTCGTCGAGGTCGCCGACCTGGTGGCGGTGGTGACGCTCAACCGGCCGGAGCGGCGTAACGCGATCTCGGCCGAACTGCTTGGCAGGCTGCGTGCGGCACTGGCCGGGCTCGACGCGCGGCCCGACGTCCGGGCGATCGTGCTGACCGGCGCGGATCCGGCGTTATCTGCGCAGGGCTTGACCTGGCTGAGCTTGGCCAGCCCGGTGGTCCGCTCGCGGCCGCGGCCGAAGGCCCGGTCATCGGCGACCTTGCCGCGCCGCTGATCGGCGCGGTGAACGGCCCTGCGGTGACCGGCGGCCCGGAACTCGCGCTGGCGTGCGATTTCCTTGTTCCCTCCGAGCGGGCCGGGCTCGTCGATGCCCATGCCAGGGTCGGCGTGATGCCCGGCCGGGGACTGACGGTCGCGCTGCCTGAGGCTGTCGGGCTGCGGCGGGCGCGTGAGATGAACGCGACAGGAAACTTCATTGGCGCGCGGACGGCTCTGGAGTGGGGACTGGTCAATCACGTCGTGCCGCACGAGGAGCTGATCGGCTTCACCCGCAAGCTGGCGGCCGGCATCGCGTCGGCCGATCCGGCCGCCGCGCGGGCCACCTTCGGTACCTACGATCAGGCCGCGCAGATCGCCGGCGGTCCGGCCCGGCAGGTCGAGGCGCGGGCGCACGCAAAGTGGCACGCCGAGGGCATCGATGCCGGGCAGGTCGCCAGCCGCCGCGAGGCCGTCATCCGGCGCTGCCGATCGCAGATGTGACTGTGCTATCCCAGCTCGCGTCCTACGCGGCCTCTGCGCGCCGGGCGGCCGCTGCGGGCTGAGCAGGGGCACCGATGCCCGGCCGCCTGGCAGCCAGGTAGGCGCGAGCCTGGGTGTGGCCGGGGCTGGCGTCGGTGTGCCTCAGCGTCAGCCACAGCGGCACTCCGATGAACGCCAGCAGGAACGGCACGGTGAGGCCGATGTTCAGCCACAAGATCGAGTTCATGTCACGGTCACCCTTTCAGCTTTTGGTTCTGCTACTGGTTCAGGCTGCCGTGCCGCGCTCTCTGCGCCGTCTGGCAGCGTTCTGAACCACCTATGAAAGGGCGACCACTCCGCCGCCGTTACCGCGGTTCCTTCCAAGATGCCCGGCCGCCACCCGGCCGATGAATGGACCCCCGGTGTTCAGCCCAGGGCACGAATCCGCCGATGCCGCGGACGCCGACCTAGCTGCTGTCCGGTCGCTGCTGATGACCTGCACCGAGCTGATGACGCTCATGCAGCAGGTACCTCAGCCCGCCGCAGCGCGGGTGCACGGGCTGGCCACGGCGGCAGGCTGCCAGCTGGTCGTCTCCGCCGGCCTCGCCGTCGCCAGCGAAGACGCCGGGTTCGCGGCGCCCGGCGGCAAGGGAGGCTGGTTCTGCCACGCCCCGATGGTGGCGATCGCCAGGAACGTGGGCAGGAAGCGGGCGGCGGAACTGGCGCTGTCCGGCGACGTGATCGACGCGCACACGGCACCCGACTGGGGGCTCGTCAACCAGGTCGTGCCCGCCGCTCAGCTCGACGCGGCGGTGTATGACCTGCTCAAGCGGGTGACCCGGGGTTCGGCGCAGAGCAAGGGGATCGGCAAGCAGGCACTGTACGCCCAGATCGACCTTGACCAGGCGAAGGCCTACGCCTACGCCATCGAGGTAATGGTGGCCACCAGCCGGCTGCCCGACGCCCGCGAGGGGACGCGGGCATTCCTGGAAAAGCGCGAACCGCACTGGCAGCGGCAGGCCTGAGACCGCCCGTCACTCGGTTGAATGCTCAACTTGTTCGGGTAGGACGGCGGCCCTCAATGAGGGCGGCTACGCGCAGGCCACCTCGGTGTCATGCGCCCCGGCGGGCGGCTGGTGGGTTCGACGCCGATGGGTGCGACGCTGACAGCTGGGTGTGCTACCACCAGGCCTTCGTCGTCAGCGAGCACTAACCGATCGCCCGAGCCGCGCGGAGGCCGCCCAGCGTGGCACGATGCCCGCGTGTTCCAGCCCGAGGGCAGCACGCTGCAGCGGGAGCACCCAGAACGCCAGGCCTGCCAGCGCCCCGCAGTAAAGTCGCGGCGTCGAGTTCGTCGGCCTCGAACGCGACGATCATCTGGTCGACCTTGCGGGCCACGGTAGTGTCAGGCGCTGTCCGCAGCAGGATCAGCTCGCCTGCCAGGGCGAAGTTCATCGGCCGGACGACCGGGAGCGCGCCGACGGTGAATATCAGCCGCCCGACCGGCACGGTCGCGAGCAGCCGCAGCGACTCGGCGCGGTCCAGCCGGGCGAACTCAGCCGCCGCTGGCGCGACGTCCGCGTGATCCATCCGGACAGAGTGCGGCCTGGCGGCGGGGCGGTGCCAGGGCCGAAGGTCCCGAACCTGGCACGATGGCCGTCCGCCCGCGGGCCTCGGGACGGGCACCGCGGGCGGGCTGGCCAGAGGGCGTCCAGCAGCCGCGGCGGCGTGGACCTGGCAAAGCTCGGCCAGGATCTTGGCCATGCCGTAGGGCTAAAGGAGACACTGCCGCACCAAGGACAGGGCGAAGATCGCGGTAGTCGGGACACATAATGCCACGTTCGGCGCGGCCGAGACGAGTACGCCGACCGAGCGGCCGTGGATACAGATCGAGCGGTCTGCGTGCGCTACGAACTGGCATTCCATAGCTTTTCGTGATGGCGTTCGCCGCGGCGGCGGCAATCGCGCTCGTCGTGATCATCCGGACGGTGTCCGGAGGCCCGGTCGGCCATCGGCTCCTGCCCGGCGTGCGCGCCGCGCGCTCCGGATCAAACTGCCATGAGCTGATGCCGGCGGCCCGCACCGACCTGCACCGGCCCACGCGGAACCCCGGGTAGGCGCCGGCTTCAGGAACTGGCTGACCGGACGTCCGGCGGCCAGTCTGCCTCCGTGGTCAGGTCAGGGCCCGGATCTGGCTGCCGCCAGCTCCAGTCGCGCGGCTGCGGGTAGCCGGCGGCGCCGGGGCGCGGGGGAGCGGTGACATGGGGGTGTGGCGGGTGGGCCCGGGTTTACTGGTGCCAGGTGAACTGGATTGCGGTTGGGCTGGTGTCGAGGTAGGCGCCGCCCGGGAGCCGGCTGTGTATCGCCGGCCCGAGGGTGACGGTGCACAGGGTAGAAAGGACGGCGCGCTGCCGCCCGAGGTCGAGGTTGTCTCAGATCGCTGCGGCGTCGGGACTGCCGGCGATCCCGTCGAGCGGGTCGCGCCGGATCCCCGAGGCGAGCCGGCTCTCGGCCGCCGTCAGCTCGGAGCGCAGCTCGGTGCTGCCGGCCGCGAGCTGCTGGGCGTCGATGACGCCGCGGGCATGCAGCCGGGCGGCGATCTGCCGGATCGGCACCCCGGCGCTTGAACGCCGACACGCCCCGGAGCCCGTTTCCGGCCTCGTTGTTCTCGATCACCACGTGGCTCAGCCGCGGGCCGATGCCCCAGCCGATCCGCCGGGCATAGTCATGGCCTTCCTGGACCTGGCCCTCGACGCCGCGCTCGTCATCATCGCGCAGGCCAGAAAGCCGTGCGAGGATGATGGCGGTGCGCGGCGCGGGCTCCACAAATGGAGTATGCCACCAATCCCCGTGTCAATCCGAACGTCGGCAAGACCTCAGATATGGCTGCTCTCACGACGTTGCTCCAGCCGGTCATCTGAGTCCGGTGCGCGCACGCGATCGACTCGATAATCGAGTCGTATCGGTGCCGGCCCGTGCAGACCGGAATGGTCCGCCGTGCGGATTCCGCACCGACGGGCACCGGACCCGTGGTGAGAGCCGGCTCCACCGAGAGTGAGCATTCGCCGCGCCAAATGTCTTGCGAGGTTGCCCTGCCGAATCGGTATCGGCGGCTACAACTCCGGGCTTGGCGGTGACCGAATGCCGATCATCCATTCGTGCGCGAGTGGGCAGGACCAAGATCCAAGCTGTAGCACGGCCCGCCCAAGGGGGTCATTCCGCCATCTGCGGTTTGGCAGTCTGTGGCAGACTACGCATTTGGCCCGCGCGGGATGGTCGGCTGGGAGGTTGAGATGCGAGGCGCAGGCTTGACCGGGAAACGTCAGGTGATCGGGTCGGCCATTGCCGCGGCGGGCGCGCTGAGCGTGTGGATGGTGATGGTGCCACCGGCGAACGCCAGCTGGACTCCTGTCAGCACCGTCACTGCTGCTGGCTGGCAGAGCGCAGACGCCCCGTTGGTGGCGGCTGACCGGCATGGGGATTTCGTGCTGGCATGGGAGGCCTGTAAGAGCAGTACCTCGTGCCCTTCGCGTGCGCAGGCAAGGATCAAGCCCCGGGGTGGCCCGATGGGCCCGGTCATGACGCTGTCGCCGCCTGCCCCGCAGGCGTTCGGGGTCGTGGCAGCCACCGATGATGCCGGTGATTCGGCCGTGGTCTGGTACAACCTGGATAACCAGGTGGCAGGCCGCCGTATCTCGGCCACGGGCTCACTCGGGCCGCTGCGGACCCTGTCACCGCCAGACGCGATCGCGGATACCCCCCCAAGTCGCGAGCACTCCGTCGGGTGACGCGCTGGTGGTCTGGTCGCAGTTCTACAACGGCGAAGGCGGCCGGTTCCTGGTTGCCCGGTATTTCCACAAAGACGGGTCGCTTGGGCCGCTGCTGACGCTGGGCCCGGATAGGGGAGACCGGGCTGCTGTCGCTGTCGACCGGCGGGGGGGTGCGGTGGTGGCCTGGGATACGGTCGACTCCAGGGTGGACGCACGGCGGATCGCGCCGGGCCGCATATCGCCCCTCCGCACGATTGCGGCGGCAGTCTCAGGCTCACGCATTGGATATGGCGTGCCCTCGGTCGGCGTCGACAAAGACGGAGACGCCGTGATCTGCTTCGTGCGGGCGGTCAGCTTCGGCGCCCCGGGGTCCGCCCAGGTCTGGGCGCGGCGGTGGAGCCGCGCCGGTCGGCTCGGCAAGGTGCTTCACCTCTCAGGTGACGCGCACAGCGTGTCCATCGTGGACAACGCCTTCCAAGACGTGGTGGCGGGCGACTTCGCGGGCGACTCCATGGCCCTCTGGACCCAGGACGGCAGTTCGGGCCGGACGCTGGTGTTCGGCCGCCGCATCTCTGCAACCGGCACCCTCGGTCCCATCACCTACCTGGGAGTGGGGGAGACGCCCGCCGTCACCTTTGACGACAACGGCGACGGGCTCGCCGCCTGGCAGTCACCCGGCCCTATCACCGGCCCCAACGCCGTATACGGGCGCAGGATCTCCCGATCCGGCAGGTTCGGGACCAAGACCCTGCTGTCCTCCAACGGGCTTCGCGCCGACATCGCCTCAACCCCGTGGGACACTTCGCCCTGATCTGGCAGCAGAGCTCGGCCCCCTGGCCGGTCCAGGCACGCTTCGGCCCATGACCGCCAGCGCCCGGCGCAGCAGCAGTCACGCCTCTCACGGCCTTGTGAACGCCGACGCCTTGACAGGCGGCCGTACCAAGAACTTCGTTGCGACAGAACTGCGTATTCTGCAAACCCTCGCAATAAGGACTTGCCGACTAAAGGGGCATACCGAACGAGCCGTCCGGCGGAACTTGCACGCGATCTGTAGGTGCTTAGCTTTCTCGTCACCGAGACCACGCTGACCTGGCTTGACGCAAGCTGTCCCATCGATCTGTCGTCGGGTTGTCGTCGATCTGTCATTTCCTCGACTGCTGGAGCGATGACTGCTGGGATCTGTTCCCTGATGACTAGCCGGGCGACGCGATGGCCATCTGCACAGGGTAGATCAATGGTTGGGGCACTTCCCTGTGACCTGCTCCAGGACTAGGGTGCGCGCGGCGCCCGTGGTGGCCGAGCCGGCCTGCGATCTTGTTGGCGTGCCCGAGGGCAGGGTCCGGATCGGCCGGTGACATTTGGAATCGTGACTATTACCCTGATCACCGGCGCGAACAAAGGACTCGGGCGCGAGGCGGCGCGCCGGTTGCTGGAGGCCGGCCACACGGTGCTCGTCGGGGCGCGTGATGCAGAGCGAACGGCCGGCGAACTCGGGGCGTCTTCCTCGAGATTGACCCCGCGAGCGACGCGAGCGTCGCGGCGGCCGCCGAACGGGTTCACAGTGAGTACGGGCGGCTCGACGTGCTCGTCAACAACGCAGGCACCGCCGAACCGCGCGTCGGCGCGGCCGATCTCACCGCATACGAGGCGATGCCGAGCTTCGGCATCAACGTGTTCGGGCCCATCCGGGTCACGCACGCGTTCCTGCCGCTCCTGCGCGCCTCGGATCATCCGCGGATCGTGAACGTGTCGAGCGGCGTCGGGTCCTTCACCCGCATCCTCACACCCGGCACGGTGGAGAACGCGGTGACACTACCGGTCTACCCGGCGACCAAGGCGGCGCTGACGATGCTGACCGTGCAGTACGCGCGGGCGCTTGACGGCCGCCAAGGGACGGCCCGACCGGCACCTTCCAGGATCGCTATGGCACCGTCCCGTGATGACGCGGCGAGCACGGCCGGCAGAATCGGAGTGAGCTGAGCGGCGAATTTGCCGGCCATCAAGCCGAGACCGTGACCGTTACGGTGGGTGATTGGCCATTTAGGTCATCGAATCGCGAAGTTGGCGCGGATCGCCGAATATTTGCGCGGCGAGATGATCAACGGATTGGCGCCAAGGGCGTACAGATATCGAAGTATGTACTCCCGCGGACTGCATCTCGAGGTCACCGGCGGCTGCTGCGATATGGACCTAGCATTGCGCTTCCGCGCTAGCGAGACCATCGAGATCTGCCACCGAGGTGAGATGGTGCCAGCGATCAGCGGAATCTCCCCACCTTCGATCACTGAAATTCCCCACCTGAGCCCGGCGTGTCGTCAGTGACGTCCGCCAGCTGAGGCGGGGCTCCTTCGAGCCTGACGGTGTCTAGGCCGTCGTCCGAAGGAGCCCCCGGCTCAATGCTCACACAGGGAGAAGATGTGGGAGTTCAGGCTCTGTCCAGCCGGGGGTGGTCGGTCCCAGCGATCGCCCGCCACCTGGACCGTGACCGCAAGACCGTCCGCGCCTAGACCGGCCCGTCGTGCTCCGCGCGGGCCTCGGCCAGGAGCCGCATCCGCTCGTCGGCGGTCGCGCCCTGGTGCGCGGCCGGTTTCGCCTGGCGGATCGCCGCCAGCTCCGCGTTCACCCGAGGCGGCTCCCCAGTAGGTCTGGCCCGCCGGGTCGCGCGGGTCCCGGAACTGGCCGTACAGGGGCTCGAAGTCGCCCCGCCGAACGACGTCGCAGCACCGCTCAGAACACGTACAGCCCGCTCTCACTGCCCCAATCGATCACCAGGTGCCAGCCCCGCGACCAGACCGCCGGGCGCCGTGGCTCGGGGCGCCACGCCTCACTACCTGCTCCGGCGGGGTGTCCCGGACCCGGGCGAGCTGCCAGCCGATGTTGCTGCCCGGCCCGGCCGGGGGCGGATTGAGGAAATCCGGGGTCCAGCCGTGCTCCGGCGAGAGGAACAGCAACGGCCCCAGATCCAGCCGGTCCAGCTCCGGCCGCACCGCATCCAGCCAGGGCAGATGGTACTTGTGCCGCTGCGGTTCGAGCAGCACCCGCAGCGCTGCCATCGTCTCGAACAGCGGCGAGACCACGAACCTGGTGCGCGCCGGGTCATCCCGGCCGAAGATCAGGCTGAGGCTCACCGCTGCTCCCGCCCATCATGATTCGGCGGTAACCGAATATCTGGTGTTGATGCTAACCGCCGGCCAGCATCGGCCTGTGACCTCCACCGCCAGGCAGGAACTTCCCCGCCACCTCCCGCCGGAACGGGCCAGCTACCGCCGTGTGCTCGGGGCAGGCGAGTTCCGTGCGATCTTCGTGGCCGACATCGTGTCCATGCTCGGCAACGTGGTGGCGGCGGTCGCGCTCACCGTGCTGATCTACCAGCAGACGCGGTCCCCGGCCCTGGCCGCTTCTGTGATGGCGCTGGCTTTCCTGCCCTACCCGTCAGGCGGGCCCCCTGAAGCTGTCTGGGCCGTGGCCTGCTTGTTCGGTCACCCGGGCAAGTGAGCCCGGAACAGGTCCGCCATGCGTTCCATGTGCGCCAGGCAAGCTCGCGAGCTCCGCGAAGGGGCAAGCTGGACCGTCCCGGAGATCGACCACACCGTCGAGCTCCAGGTTGACTGCGAAGTCGTCGCCGTCGTGCCCCGGACGACCAACCGCGAGATCCACCGCTACAAGGCCTACGCGACACGGCGTGAACAAGCCAGCGACTTCCGCCAGGCTTGACGCCATGAACCGCCCACCTTCTCGTCGTGGCAGGCCCTGGACAGCCTCGCGTTCCTGTCCTGTTCCGCTCAGAGCCCAGCGTGCCCGGGGTCCAGCAGCAGCCGGGTGACCGTGTCGGTGAACCAGGCCCGGAACTGCATCGCCGTCCACTTTCGCTGGCCGGTCAGCCGGGTGAACACGGCAGGGTCCATCAGCAGCCACACGGTGTCGATAGCCTCGTCCCGGCCGATGCCGTGGCGGAGAGACGACCGGGCCGTGAGCTCATCGACCAGCCATGCGGCCATGATCTCGCGCTGCCGGGTCAGCTGCGCGGCGACATCGGCGATGTCCTGGTCCAGGCGGGCAGCATCGAGCGCGGCCAGCACCAGCCCGGCCGCCCGCTGGGCGGACGCCGTCAGCGTCCCGGCGAACTCGGCGGCTATCCCGGTGGCGTCCGAGGCGGCCCGTGTCCGTTCCGCCCAGGCCCGCTCCAGCATGGGCACGGGCGCATCGTCGCCCGCGATCGCGGCGTCGATGACCGCCTTCAGCAGGCGCGCCTTCGTCCCGAACGCCGCCTCGACGGTCGGCACGGCCACGCCCGCCTTCGCCGCGATGTCCCGCATCGTCGCGCCGATATAGCCACGGTCCAGGAACTGAGCCGCAGCGGCGGCACAGATCCTCGACCGGGTCTGCCGCGCCTGCTCCTCCCGGCGAGGTGACCGGTACGGCCGCCGCCCGGCGCCGGACTCCCGCGGCTCCCGGCCGGAGGCTCCGGCGGACTGCTCCACAATTAGATATGGTAAGGCCATACCAGAAGCTGCACGGCCCAGGAGGCACCATGGCGGAGCATAGTACGTCATCCGACCCCGACCCCGGCGTCGAGGCGTCGGTCGCCCGGCCCGGCGGGATCTCTTACCTCGCCCTGCCCGCCCGCGACATCCGCGCGTCGGCCGATTTCTACCGCGACGTGCTCGGCTGGCAGATGCGCGGCGACCCCGGATCACCCAGCTTCGCTGACGGAACCGGTCACGTGATAGGCCACTTCCGCACCGACATGACCACCGCCGGCGACACGGGCATCCGCCCGTACGTATACGTCAGTGACCTCGACGCCACCATGCAGGCGGCCGCCGAGCGCGGAGCCAGCATCATCACCGCGCCCTACCCCGAGGGAAACCTGCGCATCGCCGTCATCACCGACCCCGCAGACAACGTCATCGGCATTTGGACCGGCTGACGATAGTTGTCAACGACCCAGCACGTCGGACCGGTCCGCGGCTGGCACTGTCACCGTCTGGAGCCCACTTCGGCTCCAGACAAGACCCTAGGTGGCTGGTGTTAAAGGGCTTACCGCCCGGGTGATCTGACCGCCGTCGGTTCCTAGCTGCTTCGTTGCGCTGACGGCTGGTATTGGGGTGTGCGGGCTGGTGCCAGGGCTGTGCTGCCCGGCCGGCCGGGTGCTCTGGGTCAGGCTGGGCGCTTGTGCGAGTCGTGGCTGGTTCGCTTGGTGGTCTCAGCCGGTCACCACCCAGGTTCCGCGATCCCATGCCAGGCCGAGCACGCCGAGCCTGGCGAGGTTGACCGCCGCGGCGAGCAGGGCGAAGTCAGCGGCGACCCTGGCCTTGCCGCGGACCCGGGCACGTCGCCCGCCGTGGCGCCGGCGCATGAGATGGCCGATCTTGCGCTCGACCTTGGGCCGGGTTGCCTGGTAGTCGGCTTTCCAGGCCGGGTCTGCCTGGCGGATCCGGGCGGCGGCCAGCCGTGCCTCGTACGGGCCGATGGTGATCGTGCGGCCGTAGGGTGCGGTGGTGCACTGCGCTGCGAGCGGGCAGGTGCGACAGGCCGCGCCGAAGCAGGCCGCCCGACATGACGTCCGCCGCGGGCGCGGATGGCCGTGGTGATGCCCGCGGGACAGGTGACAGTCCCGGTCTGCAGGTCGATGCCGAAGCGGTCCTTGGGGAAGTGGCCCTTCGGAGCGGGCGGCGGCTGGACCTTGATGCCGGCGCGCAGGCCGGCCTGTTCCACCGTTTCCAGGAGCTCGCCGGATCCGTAAGCGGCATCGCCGTAGACCGCCGCCTGTGCCTCGCTCGCCGAGCCGTCACCGTCCTGACCGGCGCAGAGCAGGTCATCGAGCAGGCCGGCAGCCGCCTCGGCGTCCCTGCTGTTACCCGGCGTGACGGCGGTGGCGGTGATGATCTCCGAGTCCGGGTCGACCGCGATGTGCCCCTTCAATGCCGAGCTTCCAGTAATGCCGCGTAGCTGACAGGACCCGCCGTCGGCGGCCTGCCCGCGATGGTGAACGGCCGGCATGCTCGCTGTTCGACGCGGCATTATCAGAGCCCCTCGAGGAAGGCGAGCAGCTCGTCTCTAGCTCTGTAGCGGCCCGGCTTGGCGGCGGGGTTCAGCGGGGTCAGACGGTCGAGCGCCCGCTCCTTCAATGTGGGATCGGCGTGGATGTAGGCGTTGACGGATTCGAGTTTCTCGTGACCGAGCCACATCGCCAGTACTGCGACGTCAAGGCCATTTCGCAGTAGGTCCATCGCGCAGCTGTGACGAAGGTTGTGCGTGCTGACTTGCTTGGTTGCGAGGCTCGGGCAGGTGGTCCGTGCGGTCGCGACGTGCTTGGTGACGAGGCGTTGCACGGCGTCGGGACTGAGCTTTCCGCCGCGCCGTGAGGGGAACAGGGCATCGTCGGGCTCACCTCGGCGCTCGCGCAGCCAGGCGCGCAGAAGCTCGACCGTCGGTTTGTCGAGCGGGGTGTCTCGGCGCTTGCGCCCCTTGCCTAGGCACTTCACGTGCGCGGCGGCGCTGAGCTCGACGTCTCGGCAGCGCAGCCCGGTCAGCTCTGAGAGACGAAGACCGGTCCGCAGTGCCACGACGAGCAGCACGTGGTCACGACGCCCACACCACGTGGAGAGGTCGGGCGCGGCGGCGACGGCGTCCATCTCGGTGCTGGTGAGGAAGGACCGGGGGGAGTGCTCGGTCTTCTTGCGGGGGATGGCCAGTACCTGCTGGATCGTCTCGGCATGTTCGGGGTGACAGTAGGAGGCGAAGCGGAAGAAGGAGTGGATCGCAGCAAGGCGGGTGTTGCGGGAGGCCACGCTGCTTCCTCGGTCCTCCTCGAGGTGATCGAGGAAGCCGCTCACGAGCACCGCGTCGAGATCCGCAAGGTCCATCTCGGAGGGCAGCTTGGCGGTCTGGGTCTCGGCGTAGGCGAGGAGCAGGCGGAAGGCGTGGCGGTAAGAGTCAACGGTGTGTGGGCTCGCGTCTCGCTGGCCGGAGATCAGCCGCATGAGTGCCTGGCTCAGGGCGTGGGGACAGCAGGTTCCCGCACCCATGGCCAGCGGCATGCCGGGAATGCACCACGCCATGCCGGGCATGATGAGTAGCGGCGAGATGGCGAAGGTGATGGCCGCTTCCGGGCCCGCCTTCGATCGGCTCTTCCTCACCATGATGATCCGTCATCACGAGGGAGCCGTGCAGATGGCGAAGACGGAGAGGCTGCACGGGGAGTACGGACCGGCCCGGGCGATGGCCCGGTCCATCATCGCCTCGCAGACCGCCCAGATCGCTCAGATGAGGACCCTGCTGGGTCAGGGCCCTCACGGGTGCCTGACGCACTGACGGGCTGTTGCGGGCCGCGCAAATCCCGCCCGCGCGCAAGAGCATGCCGCCGCCAGGCGCTCGCATGATGGCGGACTTGTCCAGCACCCGCCGCCTGACCCGGACCGCCGGCAAACCCGGCCCGTTCACCGTGAGCCGCCATGACGCACAGGACGGGTACTCCATCCACGCCCTCTCGGTCACGCCGAGGGCCTGCCCGGCGGGCAGGATCGTCACCTTGGCCACCGGGTCCGCATGCTCGCACAGCGCGGCGACCAGGGCTTGCCCGGCCTCGTGCACGGCGACGGCGTGCTTCTCCGCCGGCAGCAGCACGTTCGAGCCCTCCCGCCGGCCCAGCAGGATCCGGTCCCTGGCGGAGTCGAAGCCGGCGCCGGTGAGCACCTCCCGCCCGCCGCGGACCGCGACGATCGCCGCCCTGGCGGCGAGGTTGGCCAGATCCGCGCCGGAGAAACCCGGGCCGCCGGTCGCCTCCGGGTTGATACCCAGCAAGTCCTCTGAGTTCTGCTCGGCGGCATGTTCTGCACGGTCCGCGCCCCTTACCGGCAGCTGTCGTCGGCGGCGATACGCGCGATCATGGGCCAGGCCTGCCGGCGGGCCGGGCTGGCCCGGGCCTGTCAGTCGCGACTGCTGTGTTACGGCAAGCAGGCCCGTAAGTTTCTGGCCAGCCTGCCCGACCCGCTGGATGCCGGGCAGGTCACCTCGTTCATGCTCGGCTACTGCCAGGGCCGTAACCCGGAGTCGGCGAAGGCCACGGTGACCGCGGTGCGTGCGCTGCTGCGGTTCTTGCACGTGAACGGGTACGTGCCGGTGCCGGCACACCAGCTTCGGTTTCCCCGGCTACACCTTCCGGGGCCGCCAGGTGCTGGGCCCGCGAGGCTACTTCACTGGCTTCAACCCGGCCATCAGCACCAAGGCGAAGAAAGCGGCCGGCCTGCAGATCAGGGCCTGGCACCTCAACCGCCGCAGCGGCGCGGACCTGCCCGGCCTCGCCCGGGAGATCAACCGCATCGTGCGAGGTTCTCCAGGCGTCCCTAGCCTGCCGCATGACGTTGTACCAGGCGCCCGGCGGAGGCCTTCTGCAACACGCCTCAGCCACTGTGGTGCTCGTCGCTGCTCTGAAGCCCGGCCCGTGAAGACCTGCCACGTGTGCAACAGCCTCTCCTGGCCATGTCGGCCTCCTGATCACGGCTCTACCTCCACGAACTGCGGAGACGCCCTAATTGCACCAGATCTCAGCCCCAGAGAAGCGAGGATGGGTCAGCTATTACGGAGCCTTCTACCGCTCCGGGCTGCGCTTCCTCGCATGGCGCATCAACGGGCACCTCGCCCGGTGGGCCATGCACAAGTTCAAGCGATTCCGCGGCAAGTACGCCAAAGCGATGGCCTGGCTGCCCCCGCCGACTCACCCGGCGGGGGTCAGTCCTAGAGATGCTCAGTCAGGTGCCGAAGTGGACATTCTGCACGTGGGGGCGTGAGCGCATCACTGCCGCCTACCTGGTGCTGTCTCATCAGACGCCGGAACCGCAAAAGTGGCCGTGAGACACCCGGCACCCTCGTAAGCCGGATCGCCGGGCGCTGGTGTCTCACGTCCCACGCGATGCTCGTCAAATGAGACATCTGCTAACTGCAGCGCGTGTCGGCGCTGCCGTCTCTGAAGACTTGGCGGTCAGTGCGCCGGCCGGCGCCGGCGCTGCAGCTGGCTCGGCTCGGCCGTGCCCGCTGCGTCTTTCGCCTCGATGCGGTCCCGGAGCTTGCTCACCGCCTTGAGCATGACATCGGCGGCGGCCTCGGGAGTCCGGGCGTATCCCGTCTCGATGAGCGCTTCGACCATGGCCGCTGCGAGTTCGCGCGCCTCGGGCGGAGGATTCAAGATCCAGGTTTGCGCGTCCGCATTTAGCAGCACGCTGGCCGACGCGACGGCCTGCGGCGCTCGGGTGAGCTGGCTAGCGAGTTCGGTATCGGTGATCTCCGACGGTTCGCGGGTCCGGCTGGCACGGTCCATATCCACGTAGAAGCCGCGCCGCTTGAGACGCTCCGCCTCCTCCGCAGGCGCGGCCAGGTTGCAAATGATCTCCGTCATTTCGGCGGCGGGCATGGCGGTCAGCCTGGGCCCGATAGCGTCGAACGGCACTACGGCGAGCAGCAGCCCGCCGACCTGCTTGAGCTGGTGCCACTGGAGCATCCGGCCTACGGGTGCATGCGTCCTCAGCCTTTTGGGCAGCATTGCCAGCGCGGTCAGGCTGGCGGCCTTTCCGCACTCTTCGACCGCGAGCGCCGCGAGGGAATATGCCCGCGCCGTCCGGCCCGCCCCGGCCAGCAACTCGGCGTCGCAGAGCACGGCTTGCGCGTTGCGGGCAGCCGCGATGGCGCACACGGCGAGCTCAGGTCCCGTAGCCGCTTTGACGGCTCGTAGATCCACACTGCCCAGCCTAGCCAGCGGTCGCCCGCAGAGATCATCTACCAGGCCGCCGGGACGGCTCGACGGCCTTTAGCGGACAGGCCGGCGCCTCGGTAGGCGCCTTGTATGCCCGCTCAGATTCCGGTCGTCTTGTGAGACAGCGGCCCGCCAGTGAGGGCACGCCGCAGGATGTGATGATCGTCGGCGCGTGAACCTACGCCCACCCGATTAACGGGCCATCCTCGCAGGGAGACGTCGTCTCACAGCTGGTCCCGTGGCAACGGCCCGGCTCTCCGCATCACGGCGTTCTCGGCCGTGTCCGCCCGGTGCTTGCAGCCTGCCGGAAGACCCTCCAACCGATGTCGCGCTCCGTGACCGGGCTGCCCGGGCTCGACGCATCCGGTCGGCTCGATCTGGCGCGTCTACAGGTTCGTTGCGAGAGCCTCCAGGCGATACCCGAATAGCTAATCTGAGCGAGGGGGCGCGCCGACAGCACGCTCGCTGCCGCAGCCCGGAATCGGCACGTGCGGCAGTTAACAGATCGCCGCTCACTCTCGGTGTTTCTGGCAGCGCGGTCACAGCCATGGCCGCCGAGCAGTTCCGGACCTTAACTGCGCGGGCATGCACTAGTAGCGCGGTTCTCTCCTCGGCTGGCCGAGATGAGTACTCGTAGGCGCAAGCGCCGCTGGCCTCGCGAAGCTCCGCCGGGCGCTGCCGTGTCAGCGCGGCCCGCAGGTGCGCGAGTCGCGCATCGACGGCAGGCGCATCCCGCGTTCTTGATCACGATCTCGCAAGCCTCAGCTCCGCCAGACATCCTTCGGCCGGCCGCTCGCCTGCCCCAGGCGGGTGCCAGGTGCCCATGACCGCGCCGATCACGCCCGGACCCGACGGCAGCGATCCCGGAGTGATCAGGCGGCGAAGATCGATGGCGATCTCGCCGTCCTCCGGCCACGCGCCGAGGCGTACTCCGCGAGCCTGCGCGGGCCGGACACCTCGTTTGAGGCTAGGGTCGCGGACCTGCTCCGCGCCTCGGCCTGGCGGATCCACTTGCGCAGCGTCTCCGCGCTCATCCCGAGCCGCCCGGCGGCCGCGCTGATCGCGGCCCACTCCGAGTCGTAGTCACCGGCGTGCTCGCGTTTACCGACTACTTGAAGATCAACATGGTTGCTGACCTGCTATTACGCGTCGCGGACATGTCAGCCACGATAGGGGGCTGCGCGGCGGGTGCTTGGTCACGGTGCCGGGGCGTGCTCGATGAGCTGGGCTTCGAGCTGGGCGATGCGCCGGTCGGCGAAGCGGACGTTGGAGCGTGCGGCCTGCAGCTGTTCCCCGAGGGTCCGGTTGCCGGTCGTGAGCTCGCGGACGCTTTGCCTGAGCGTCGTGTTCTCGGTGGTGATCCGCTGAGTCGCTTCTTCGGTGAGCTCGCGCTCGGAGTCGCGGATCTGGCCGAGGAGCTGGCCGATCCGGGTGCGCTGGGTGCGTATCTC
>WNFC01001969.1_pt1 | contig 21936 bp, 15 predicted proteins | sample 5400541 | NCBI WGS metagenome assembly WNFC01 (sample SAMN13153342, study PRJNA577476) | soil metagenome | isolation source: 120 cm saprolite under Douglas fir tree site 2 hole 2 replicate 1 | place: USA:California | collected 2015-04-18
CGTCGCCGCTGCGTGTCACGGTGATGTCCACGCGCGGCGAGCCTTCGCTCACCGTGTAGGAAGACGCGCTGAACTGCACGACGGGTAGAGACGATGCCACACCTCGAATCGCTTGCCAGAAGCCACCCTGGATCAGAATATTGCCGCCGTTTGAAGGACCAGTCGACGGCTGACCAATTGTGCCGGTGGTTTGCAGACTCACGCCGCCACTGGTTGTGCCGCCGCCGCCAATTACGTTAGTCCGTAGATCGAGATTGCCGCCGCTTTGTGCGAAAACGGGCGTCGCGAGCCATGTGATCGACAGAATCGCAATCAGCGTCACCGAAACAAAACGTCCCTGCGATATAAATAATTTCATAGTCAACTCCTTGCGGTTCTTCCGTCCGGTCGCTCAGCATCGACCATCGTTATTTGCAAACGCGTGCTCGTGAATGCGATCGGCAGACGAGCGACTTGAGTGCGTCAAGTGCTCGTTGCTGCTTTTCGATCTGAGCTTGTTGACGTTTGATCTGGAGCTGCTGTGCTTCGTTACGTGTTTGCTGCAATTCGATTTGAGCTTGCTGTTCTTTGAAGGCGTTGATGAAGACGGCGGAGAGTTGATTGTATTTGACGCCTTCGATCTCGCCCTTCGCGTTGCGGAAGGTCAGCAGAGGCTCGACCTTCTCGACTTCTTCAGCGCCGAGGCCGATGTCCTTCACGCCGTCTTGTTTCCAGGTGAATGAGATGGGGCGCAGGCGATTGATTACATCGAGTCCGCTGAGAAACGTGGCGACGTTGGTCTTGTAACGCAGGCTCGATGAGCAAAAGGCGAGTTCCCCAGCATTCACGGAGTTGCGGCATACGGTAGCCGTGCCACCAGAGCCGAGGCTAGGAATCGAAACTGTGCCGCCTGACGAATTAAGAATCAGGCCAGCTCCGGCGGTGCCGTGTTGCAGCAACAGCCTGCCTGAGTTAGTCCGCAAAACAATATCGCCCGCGGCCGCATCGGTGCTGTATAAGCCAGCGCTGCCAGCGAAGGCCAGCGCAGCCTTTTCGTTCTTTCCCGCGTCACTCAGGAAAAACGCAGGCGCAGTCCCGGCTAAATTGATCCCGTCGGCTACGGCCGTGGTCTTAACCTCCAACCGTTTCAACGGCACAGGCGTGCCGATGCCGACGTTCGTATCTGCGGTCGCACCGTTGACACCATTGATGCTTCCGAGCACCAGTGAATTGCTTTGCCCAACTTGCGCCAGATAGCCGATGGCGTTCGCATTTGTCAGACCATCTGTGCTGACGTCGGCGCCGCTGCCTATAAGAGTATTGTGACTGCCAGTCGTGTTGTTGGTGCCGGTTTCAAAACCAGATCCATTTCCTGTAACGTCGGCGAACCCTCCGATGAAGACGTTAGACGATCCAGTCGTGTTGAAACTGCCAGCGAAGTCTCCGACAAAGACATTGTCGTTGCCCGTCGTGTTACTGTTACCTGAGTCAAATCCGACAACGGAGTTACCTTTGCCCGTCGTTTTGAATCCTGCCTCCTTGCCGAAGAAGGAGTTCAGAGAGCCGGTCGTGTTTGAAGCGCCTGCGAAAGCCCCAAATATTGAGTTACCAACACCTGATGAATTGGCGCTGCCGGCAGACAACCCAAAGAAAGAGTTAAAGCCGCCTGTCGTATTCGCAACGCCTGCTCCAACTCCTGCAAAGGTATTGCTATTTAGGAACTTGGGGTCGTCGATAACACTGAATACGCGATTGCCTCGGATGTTGAATTGCGTTGTCGCGTTGACGATGTTTCCCGAGAGTGTACCGGCAGCCGTACCGTTGCCGGAGATGTTGAAGTTTGCATTCTGAGCCGAACTCGAATTCGTTTGAATGTAGTTAGCGGAGCCGGGGGTCGGGGGTCGCGCGTCAGACAGGCGCGAGTCACTCGTCTGCACGTATTGACTTGCAGCGACGCCACCCAATTGTGTTGCGTTCGTCGCGGTCGTAGCGTTGATTGCGGTAGTCGCTGTGTCGGCTGATGAAGCGTTCACGCTGCGAATAGCGTAGGGCGTCGCAGTCACTTGCTGTCTTGGCGTCAGCAGATTGAATGATCCCGCGCCGCTGAGCCGCGCGCTGATCTCCAGAAAACGATTCGCGCCATTGAAACTGTTCGCGCCGAAATCCAACGTCACGCTGAACACGCCCGCACTGACCAGAACACTGTTGAGTGTTTGCGTCGATCCGATCTGCGCGCCGCTGCTGGCGCTGTCGAACAACGCGAACTGCAAATCGTAGAGTCCGTTCGCCACCGTCCCGCCATCAGTCAAGCGGCCTTGGTAAGTGAAGCTGCTGCCTTGCGCGAACGCGCTGTTCGCAGCCAAGAGGAATGCGAGGGCCATCGCGGCGACCGCGAGTGAAATTTTGTAAAGTAGTTTGGGTCTCATACCTGTAACTCCTCAACCTGAAGGTTGAACTCTGAACCGTGATTGCGAATGTTTAGAGTTCAAGCTTTAGCTTGTCTTAGCCGCGTAGCAGCGCAATGTTTATAGAACCCGAGAACCATGGGAAAGAATTATCCAGCTCCGTTAGAGTTATTTAATCTTCTTCGCTTTAATCTCCCGGCCATCCATTGAGCGAAAGATTACGTGCGTGACCTGTCCCTTCTCGTCCCTGACGAAGATGTCCAGGTCCGGATCCCCTTTTATGAAGAATGTCGTTTCGTTCTGCGGCAGCAATTCGTGCAGCTTCTTTGAGCTTGTCCATTGACCCATCAACTTATCGCCGTCGCTTGTCACGGTGAACACCAGACCGGGGGACATTTCGTACTCGCCGACGTACGCGTCATAGATTTTCGGGTTAACTTTGACGGCCACGCGATCTGGTGGAATCTCGGATGCATGCGAGGCGATCATCTGCCAACGCCCATCGCGGCGCAGCCAGACATCAGTCTCACGGAACGAGTTGGTGACCTTTTGTCCGTTGGCTTCAGCCCGATAGATGCCGCGACTGCTCATTACCGCCGTGTCGCCATAGACGTGCACTTGTACATCTTGAATTTCAAGTGTCGGCTTCATGCTGGGAGGCGGCGTCAGAAAGTTATCTAAAATTCTGGCCCTGGTTGTGACGGCGCCGTTAAAGTCCGTTTCGATATAGGTGTCGGCGGTGTAACGCTCAAACGCTGACTTATCGCCGCGCAAGGAAGTGTCGATCATCTCGCGTTGGATTCTGAGCAGTTCTGCTTCGACTTTCTTATCCGCAGGTGTCTGTGCCACAGCAAAAAACGCGGCGGCCAGAATTACTGTCACAATGGCAAATATTTGTTTCATGGTGGAACTCCCTTAGTCTGATTTGTGAAATACCTATCGCAGCGTAACCAGTACCTTGATGAGGCCGTTTCCTTCCTTCAAAGACTCGAGCGCTTTGCCCAGAATTGTGCCGGTGCGATAGACGCGGGCTTTGCCAATTCGAAGCGGCAGCGCTTTCATCGCATAACCCGGTGTTGACGAAGTGGTCAGCAGATCGCCGACTTGAATTGGACCATTCTCGGTCGAGACTTTAGTGGGAACGATCCCGATGATCGATCCGATCTGCGTGCCGCCGCTCGTGTTGTCGAACAGCGCGAACTGCAAATCGTAAGTTCCGTTCGCTGCCGTACTTCCGTCAGTCAGCCGGCCTTGATAAGTGAAGTTGCTGGTTTGCGCCAACGCGCTGGTTGCAGCCAAGAGAAATGCGAGCACCGTCGCGGCGATCGCGAGTGAATTCTTGTAAACTGGCTTGGGTCTCATATCGTTTCCTCCTCAAAAGCAGCAACCTGAAGGTTGAACTCTGAGCCGTGAATGCGAACGTTTAAGAGTTCAAGCTTTAGCTTGCGTTCTGATTAGTCGGACGGCTACGGATTTCAATCTCGCGTTGGTCTCTATAAACGTTCCATGCCTACGGCTCCGGGCGGACACGCAGGTCCGCTCCTACGATTCACCTGCACACACTTGCGCCCCGATGCGAACGACACACCAGCTTCTTCAAAGCATCCAGTTCCCGCTGCTGAGCCGCGAAGGCCGCGCGCTCCTGTCTTCCTTGTTGTTCCTGACGCTTGATTTGCTCTTGTTGACGCTTGAGTTGTTCCTGTTGCTGTTCGATCTCTGCCTGCTGTTCCTTGAACGCGTTGACGAAGACGACGCCCAGACGGTCATAGCGCACGCCCTCGATCTCGCCCTTGTCGTTGCGGAACGTGAAGAGTGGCGCGACCTTTTCGACTTCTTCAGCGCCAAAGCCGACGTCCCTGGTGCCGTCTTGTTTCCAAGTGAAGCTGATCGGACGCAGACGACTGATGATGTTCATCCCGCCAAAGAAGGTTGCGACTTGGTTCTTGTAACGCAGACTCGACAAGTTGCATGAAGCGACTTCATTCGAGGCGTTGCGGCACAACGGCGTGGTGGCGGCTAAGCCGAGAGTGGGAATGGAGACGGTGCCGGTCGAGTTCAGGAGCAGCGTGGCTGTAGCATTTCCCGTGGTGGCAAACGCCAACTTTCCCACGCCGAATCCGCTGCCGGTGCCGGTTGAATCGATGAACCATTCGCTTCCGCCGTTGGTGTTCTTGATTCGCAAGCCGATATCGCCGGCGGCGGAGGTCTTGCCCTGAATCGTGATCCCCGGATTACTTGCGGAGCTTGAGCCCAAATTCACATCAAGCGTGTTCGTGGGCGCGGTGGTGCCGATGCCGACGCTGGCATTAACGGTTCCAAAGCCGACGCTCTTGATGCTGCCGAGCACGACTGAATCGCTTTGCGTGACCCGCGCATTCGCCCCAATGGCTGTTCCGTTGTTAACTCCGGCGGTGACTCCCGTGTTGTAGCCGAGCGAGGAGTTATCGTTTCCGTCTGATGCGCCGTTAGCTGGGCCTGCCGCATCACCGATGAACGTATTCTCGTTACCGGTCTTGACATTAAAGCCCGCGCTCTCTCCGAGGGACGAGTTTTTTCGACCTGTCGTATTTGATTCGCCTGCGCCCTGGCCGAAGAAGGAGTTTTGCCCACCCGTTGTGTTGGACTCGCCTGATGCCTGTCCGAAAAATGAGTTAAGGCCCCCGGCCGTGTTTCCAGTGCCTGAGCCGCTTCCGAAAAATGAATCTTGGTTTCCTGTTGTGTTGCTGGCTCCTGATCCGTCTCCGAAAAATGCGTTGAAGCTGGCAGTTGTGTTTTGGATACCTGCACCAGCCCCGAAGAAGGAATTCTGCGTGCCAGTGGTAACCTGTCCGGCGGATACTCCGAAGAACGAGTTATTAGCGGTCCCCGTGCTGCTCGCGCCGGCCCCAGGGCCCGCAAACAGGTTGAGGTTGACTGCGTCGCTACTTAACACTCGATTGCCGCCAAGGTTGTACTGCGTCGCCGCATTGACTAAGTTTCCCGACAACATGCCGCCCGCGCTGCCGTTGCCCGAGATGTTGAAGTTTCCCGACTGCGTCGAACTTGTGTTTTGAATGTAGCTGCTGCTACCCGCAGGGACCGCGTTGACTGGTATCGTCCCGGTGAGCTTGCTGCCGGCGACGCCGCTGATGTTCGTATCAGCCACGCAACTAACACATGAGACTGAGAGGGCGTCAGCCTTTCCGGCATTCGCGCTGCGCACCGCATAAGGTGTCGATGTCACAGGTTGTCGCGGAGTAAGTAGCGTGAATGAACCCGCGCCGCTCAGTCGCGCGCTGATCTCCAGAAATCGATTCGCGCCATTGAAACTGTTCGCGCCAAAATCCAACGTCACGCTGAAGATGCCGGCGCTGACCAGAACGCTGTTGAGCGTTTGCGTTGAGCCAATTTGCGCGCCACCGCTGAGACTGTCCCACAGCGCGAACTGCAAATCATAGTTCCCATTGGCAACCGTCCCGCCATCGGTCAATCGGCCCTGGTAAGTGAAGCCGCTGGTTTGCGCGAATGCGCTGGTTGCCCCGAATAGAATCAAGAGCATCGCCGCAACGAACGCGAGTGAATTCTTGTAAAGTGGTTTGGGTCTCATATCGTTTCCTCCTCAAAAGCAGCAACCTGAAGGTTGAACTCTGAACCTCGGTTGCGAATGTTGAGAGTTCAAGCTTTAGCTTGTCTTAATCTGAAGCAACGACCGGGCCTGGCTCTAAGACTTTTCAAGCATTTCGCGGCTCTGGGCGAACTTTCATTTAGATAAGACGATTCGGGAAAAACATTTCATCGGGTCTGGACGGACAGGCCACAGCGGCGCAGAGGCACAGAGGATTGCCGATCAGGAAATCCAGCAGGATTCGGTTCCTTTCGTTCTATTTATTACTCTGTGTCTCTGTGGCTGAGGTTTGGCAGATCAGCGCTGGCCGTCGAGGTTGGCCCACTCGCCGGATTGGATGAAGTTGGCCCAATAGAAGGGGTGAAGTTTCGGGTTGCGCTTGAGCATGTCGAGCTGAACCTGGCGCAAGGCTGCGCCACGTCCCAGACCTTGTTTGAGGTTTCGATAATAACCAGTCATCAGTTGTCGCGTGGTGTAATCGCTGATGGGCCAGAGACTCATGACCAACGAATCCGCGCCCGCCAAAACGAAAGAGCGGCGCAGACCGTAAACGCCATCGCCGTTGCGCACTTCGCCGACGCCCGTATCGCACGCGGATAGGGCGACCAGCCTGGTGCCCCAAAGATTCAGTCCAGACGCTTCGAGCGCGGTCAGGATACCGTTGTCGTTGGTGTTGTCGTGAAGATTCGCGCCTGCTAACGCAAGGCCTGAACGCAGCAGCGGATTATCTGACCCGGTCGCTACCGCCCGCGGTACTGACACGCTGGGCCCGGTCGCGGCGGCTCGTGGTCCTGATCCGTTAGAAACCGTCGGTACGGCTGACAGGAAAAAGCCATGCGTCGCAATGTGCAGAATGCGCGGCGCGGCAATTTGTTTCAGCGCGGCTTTCGTCGCTTGCGCTCTCAGAAGCATCGTGGTGTCTGGAAAGAGCGTTTGGATCGAACGCGCCTCTTCAGCCGTGCCGCCGAGCGGCGCAAAATAAACTTCGGACAAGTCACGGGCCGTGGTCACGCTCCTGCCACTGCCGTTCGCTTCATAGGATTTCGTTGCCAGACTGACCCTGGCAAGTTGTTCGGCCGCCGGTTCGCCAAACAACGCGTTGGCAATCACCAAAGGCCCGCTTCTGTTTTCCCGGGCCACCTGCATGCGCAAAAGATCGCGTCCGCTGGTCAAATAAGTGAACGAGTAACGCTGGATTAAGTAGCGGCCATCTTCATCAACCAGTGCGCCAAACGGAATCAGATTCAATTCGCTATCGGGCGAAATCAGCAGTTGCGTCGTTTCTCCGAGCAGCGCGCGCACGGGTTGCATGACTTTCTCATCGACCTTTCGAGCCAGATCGCGCACGTCACTTCGTGTCGGTTCACGCAAGGCTTGACGCAAGGCGCCAACGGCACTGTCAATCGCCTTCGCCTCACCTAAGTCTTTCCAGCGCACGTCGCCCTGTGAGCGGAGCACGTAAGCGATGTAGCGCGGCTCGCCGTAGGCCTCAAGGTTGTCCACTCTGGGATTGAATGGACGATAGGTGACGAACTCGATCAAAGCCGCGCCGCGCGGAATGGCCGCCTGCACCGCAGCGAGCGTCACCGGCTGCGTTTGCGCCCGGAACTCGGCGCTGCGCCCGCTGATTTCGGTTTCGAGCCTCTCCTTTTGTTCTTCGGACGCCGAGACTTGCCGGCGAAATTCTTCCGGCGGGGTTTGTCCTGGCCCACTGAGTTCGAGCTTTGCCAACCGCGCCGTCGTCGCGTTGAGTTCGTCGAGCAGTTTCTGATCCTCGCTGTTCAGGCGCTGGCGCAATGCCGACATAGTCTGAGACATCGCATCCAGCACTCGTCCTTTGCGCTGCAAGATCGTCAGCACCGCCAGGTCGCGCGCAGCCGAATCGCTCGCGGCCATATTGACGTGCAGAGAAATCGTGCGATCGGTGCGGTCAGAGAGCGAATCGAAATACGCAAGCTTTTGGCGCTCTGATCCGATCGCCAGATTCAAAGCGAGATTCTTTTCAACAACTTCATCCGTCAGCGTCTGAAACTTAATCGCGTTTTGTACATCGCCCATCGAAGCGTAGGTTCTCGCGATGTTGCCGAGCGAGACCAGCGTCACGCCGTGATGAGGACCAAGAGCTTTCTCGAATATCGAATACCCACGCTGGTGCAATTCCAATGCTTTCGCAAAGTCACCCTGAGACTTGTAAATATTGGCGATGTTGTTGAGGATGCGCGCGACGCGTTGGTTTTCCGGCCCAACGCCTTTTTCGAGCACGTGGACGGCGCGCCAATACAAATCTAAAGCGCGGGCGTAGTCTTTTCTTTTTTCCTGCGCGATAAGTCCCAGATTCTGGAGCGGCATCGCGAGCTCCGCACTGTCCGGGGACTTCTTTTGCCAAATCTCGAGCGCGCGCTGCAACAAGGGCTCAGCGCGATCGAACTCCTTGCGGGAGTTGTAAAGCATGCCCAGATTGTTGAGAGGTGTCGCCAACGAAAGGCTGTCAGCGTCCAAATTCTTCTCGGCAATTGCTATCCCTCGCTGAAATTCCTGTTCCGCCCGCGCCAAATCGCTGCGGCGCAGATGAAGGGTTCCGAGACCGAGCAGACACTGCGCGAAATTAATATGATCGGAACCGAGCGTCTTCTCAGTGAGCTGAAGCGCCTGCTGGAACAACTCTTCACCCTTCTGAAACTCATCCAGGGCGCCATAGATCGCGCCCAGACCGCGCATTGAGACGACGGTTTCCGGGTGCTCCGGACCGAGCGCTTTCTGGTTAATCTCTAGAGCTCGTTGATACAGCGGTTGGGCTTTGGTGTAGGTGCCTTTGTTCAGATGCAAGTAGCCCAGAAGATTGAGCAGGTGTCCGACGTAGGGACTGTCCGGCCCGAGTTCCTTTTCAGCAATCTCCAACGCCCGCTCGGCCGGCGGCAGCGCGTCGTTATACTTTCCGGCCTGCTCGAGCTTCCAGGATTGCGTCACGAGTTTGTGAGATTCATGCAACAAACGATCGTGCTCAGTCGCGGCACGCACTTCCGTGAGCCGAATCTCATAACGTCCCGAAGCGCCTTTGAATTTTGCCACGACATCCAGACGATATGGGCCGTCGGTTTCCGCCACGAACTCCGCGCGCTCTTCTTCCTGTGGCCGGAGCTCCTCATCAAACTCCGCAACTAATTTCCTATCAGGCGCGAACACTTTCTCGCCGACATCAATCCCGTGCTGTTGCACGGTCACGCTGACGAATTGTCCGGTGGACACGGTAACTTGAAACTGCTGCGTTTGACCGCCGGCGATTTCGCGCTCAATGGGTTTGCCTAATTCAAGCGTGATGACTTCCTGCGGATGTCCGACAAACCTCAGTTTGTCGGACAGCGCCTGCGCACTTGCAGTCTGCGCGAAGTGTACGAAGACCAAAACGAACAGAAAAATGTGAAGACTCTTTTCTGGCAGACGGCTTAATCTTCGACAATCGATTGGCGCTGGGAACACCAGCTCACACTCCTTGCGATAGTTAACCGAATTTGAGTCGGATGCGGGCTATTATTTCACAACTTTGAAGGGATAGTCACTGACGATCTCAGACGCGCCGCCAGCAGCGACGCCTGAGACGCGCAAACTGTAGTTCTGCGACTTCAACAGACGGGCGGGAAAACTGACGCTGACTATTTTGCGGTTTCTCCCGGGCTTGAGATTGCCGCTTTGCCATAAGGCTCGACCGGCAGGCTCGATCAGGGCCACGCGATAAGCAGCGTAGTCGGCGGCTTCGAGTTGTAACTGCGCCGCTACTTGACTCGTCCCCGGCCTGATAGAGAGAGTGGGAACCTGTCCCGCGCCACGCAGAGGAGGCGCGAGGACGAGAGAGACAATACTGCCTTCACCCGATGCCGGCTTAGCGCCGCCTTGCTGCGCTTTTTTCAGTTCCTGTTCCAGCCGCTCGCGTTCATCGCGGACGCGCGCGAGTTCCTGTTCAGCTTGTGAATTGGCCACGCGCTGCGATTCGATTTCCTTTTGCAGATCCTGCTCGCGTTGGATGAGCGCATCTCTGCGCGCCGCGGTCTGAGACATTTGCTGGCGCAAACGTAAGTTGTCAACTGCCAACCAACCGCCGACGAAAAGCACTGCCAACGCAGCGGCGGCCAGGCCCCACTGCAATACGGGTCGAGGCGCTATGGCTGCGCTCAGCACCGCAAACCATCCACGTTTGGTGGCGACGTTGGCCGGGCCCTCAGCTCGAAGACTGGCCGACTCCCGTTCGCCAAAAACTTGAAAGGCTTGCGCAAAAGCAACCTTCTCGCGTCTCAGCGGCGAAGCGAGATAACGCGATCTGAATCGTTCAAGATCTGCGCCTGTAAGGTCGCCCTGAACGTAAGCGTCGACCAGATCTTTCTCAGCCGCCTTTAGCGAATCGGCGAATTCATCATCGGTAAAGCTCAACTCGTCAAAGCGTTCGGTCTCTGCCTCAGGCAGAGCGCCGAGCAGATACTGAGTAATCGTTTCGTGTTTGTACTTCGGGTCATTCGTCATCGGCAGACTCCCGCAAAGGCAGAATCAATAGAAAACTGCCTCCAACCCGATAAGACAATATGGCAAGAATATTTCATTTTGCCTCGTTAGCACACTGCCGGACGCAAGCCTCAAGTTTGTCGCGAATGCGGCAAGCACGAATCGCTAACGCGTTCATCGTGACACCCAATTCTTCGGCCAACGAACGACGATTATCGATCTTCACGCGCTCTCTTCCCACGTAGTATCGCGTGATTAGCTCGCGGTTCACGGGCTCTAACTTGCTCGTGCATCGCTCAAGACAATCCAGTATCTTCTCTTTGCTGTCATCAACCGCAGCCCCCGTTGAATCATCGCCATGTCTCTGTCGCCGAATTTCATCCAGTGCGACGCTGCCTTTTTGTGTCTCGCGCAGACTCTCCATAAAGACAAAGCGCGCCACTATGTAGCAGTATTTCGCCGGCGCCTCGCTCACAATCGCGCCTTCTTCTTCAAGCCGCCGGGCGACCCGGTTCAAGGTCTCGTCTGCAAGTTCATCGGGCGCCGAACAATTCTTGCGGTCGAAATACGCCAACAAGCGCTGGCGCATCTCCAAATACTTTTGTCCGTCAGAATCTGCGCCTTCATCGAGCCACTGAAGCAGTCGGCGAAAAGCAACGGGGGCAAGCGCCCATTCTTTTTTTGGCGACAGCCTTTGCACGGGCGAGTCACTCATTATCTTGACGAGTTGGGATTTCACTCTAGCAGCGTAGAGCATATGCTGTCTGTTGGCCGACATCAATGAATAGAAGAGGAAACGCCGGGAAAAGGCTTGACGTAGTTCTGGTATTTGTTTTCGTAGACTTTCCAGGATGACGCTAAGATGACGACATCATGTCGTGAGACCTAACCGGACGAAGCATGACTTTGACGGCTGCAAGTCCGGTACGTATTGGTTCGTCTCGATTGGTGAGATCAGGTAAGATGGCTTCGAATGGACTTAAAATCCATTGGGAGTAATCGCGCTTGGGGGTTCGAATCTCACCCCTGCCACACAAAACTTGAAACAGATGGTTAGCTCTATTGCGCTGGCAGTTTAGCTCATGGAGTTGTGCTGACCAGCTAGATTGATTACCCATCACTTTCCGACTCGACACCGGAACGACAGAAGACCGGCGCTGCGTCAATTGAATGTCGAGTGCCGTCAAGAGCCTGTCTTAAATATTCATAGGTTTGAGCTCGCTCCTTTGGATCATATTTCTCAAGTCGAGCAAACAGCGCGCCGATCGCAAAGCCATCAGTCGGCCTAACGATTAAGCCGGTTCTCCGTGATAACTCATCAAGATGAAGCGGTTGATGCTTTTCAGCATTGCTCATTGTAATCACCTCTAACGCGGAATCTGGGAGAGACTATCATACGGTCACGCTCCCGATTGCAAGGTTAAGAGTCGTGAGGAAGCCAACGGCTCACAGGATTGTAATCAGTTCGAACGAGCACTCGAAGTGCGTGCGCTGTTCTTGCGCTGTTTTGAGGGACTCCAGGGACTGTAGGGACAGCAGGGACAACTCATCGACGCTCGTCAAGCTTTACGATAAAAAGATTTGTTGTGTACACTGCACTTGACAGTTAACGACGCCCGCTTGGCTCAGTAAGAGGAAGCATTCCAATAAGTGCTTCCTCTTCTGCTGTTTACAGGCACTGAGAAAAGCGGTTGACGTATTGTTGACGCCTTATTGACGCCGCTTATTGTGCATCCTCAGGCGCATTCCCTTTTTCAAATCCGCCACGACCTTAGAGCTTATTCGGAAGAAGCGACTGGCGTTCCATGCCGGACAATAGTTTCTTTGCCTCATAACGTGACGGCGCACGGTCAAGTGGCGACTTATGGTCACGGCGAAGACTAGCAACCGAGTGGTAATTGACCAGCTTACGGCATCTCACACAGGTTACCGCTGTAAACTCCGATACTAAATCGTGTTCGGCCCAGCGCTAAGGCGTGGCAAGGTACTTGCACAGTCATCTCATGAGTGTGGAGTAGAACTATGAGAGGTAACAATGCCGACGCGCATTACACAAATTGAGAGGCCAAAGAACGAAACGCCGACGCTCAAAGCTATCGGAGAGAACGGTGATCAGCCTGACAGTTCTAATCCTGAGATCGCGACGCGAGATGCCGGGACCGTGCCGACAGTGTTCAAGGTTGAAGGTACGCTCCACCTAAAAGACGCTGAGTTGCTGGAAAACATTTGCCGAGATGTCGGTAATCAGTCCAAGCGCCCCGTGACTCTCGAACTCGCCGGACTCAGTTACCTCGACAGTGACAGCGCAGCTGTGCTCTGCCGCATGAAACGTGAGCAGAACGTACGGCTTGAAGGGCTGCACCTCTTCATAGAGAAGGTAGTTGAACTGACGGAAGAATGTGAAAGGGCAACGAAGTACTTGCCGATACCAAAGCTGCCGATCGAGTGAGTTGAGACTAGCTTGCCGCGCGCCTGCAGACCATGCTGGCGATTATTCATGGAATTAAACGAACGTTCCTCTCGTCGTTGGAGACGTCCAAGCTTTGGCGGTGAGCACCGCCAGGTCACCCACACGTTCTTCTTGATAGGGCGCCGCCAACTGTACGTTGTAGTGATCCATCAACCAGAGTTCGGGAATGATTTCCGCAACCAGTTTGCCGTCGTCGAAGACCCTGACCATCGAACTTTCCGAAACGACAATAGCAACTGCGTCGGTAACTTGAGAGATCGAAGCTCCGGCCAAGTGACGGCTGGCCATTCCGTAGGGCAAGTCGACATCCGACGCTGCCGCATCCAGATAACGACACGCTGAAACTACGATCCCTTGGTCCGAAATAACAAACGCACCGTCAAGCTGGGCGAGTTCTTTAATTGTGCCGCGAAGATTCGGGTCTCTGATCTGTCTCGTCTGCTCAGTATGTCCTGCAAGTGGATCAAGGATCAGCGGGCGCGAGCGCGCCAGCACTGCATCAGCGTCGCCAAAGGTGAAGAGGGTTCCAATCCGTCGACCTTCGCGGCCTTCGCGCGCAATCTCGACGGCCAACTCGATCGTCGGCTCGAGATTTTTCTTGTTGCACCGACGCACCCGCTGGCAAATTGACTTGAACATTCCGTTGGTGCGACCGTTCGCAGAAATGTCACCGACCAGAGGTAGCGGTTGACGCCCTGAAAGCGCCTTGTCATCGCTTATGCCGGTTGGTGCTTGGGCGACATCACGCATTACGTTCTCGCTTTCGTCTGTTGGCGTGTTGGCTTCAGCGGTTTCAGTAGGAAGGAGAATCTCGTCGACGTAGCACCAGCGCCAACTCTCGCCCGGCTCAAGAGATTCGATGACCGGATGGCCAGTTGAATGAAAGTGCGCGGTGGCATGCTTATTCTTCGAGTCATCACAACAACCGACCTGTCCGCAGGTAAGGCACAGCCGCAGATGCACCCAATTGTCTCCAGTTCGTAAACACTCTCCGCAGCCATCGCTGCGTGGTCTGATGGCCCGAATCTGATCAAGATGAGTACAAGTCTCTGCCACTACATTCTCTCGGCCAACTATGACTTGATGTTATTGTTGCCAACCACCGCCCAGCGCTTTATAGAGTTGGACCAGCGACAACAATTCGTTTCGTCTGGTCTGCGCTAAGCTCAACTCTGCGTTGAAGAGATCTCGATCCGCATCAAGGGCGTTGAGCAGGCTGTCGACGCCACCCTGATATCTCAAATAAGCCAACCGCGATCGATCTTGCAGCGTCGTTACCAATAGTTCCTGCTGCGTGCGAATCTCTTTAACCTTACGATATTGGACCAGCGCGTCAGACACTTCGCGGAAGGCTGTCTGAATCGTTTGTTGATATTGAACCAGCGCTAATTCCTGTTGCGCCTTTGCAAATTTAACGTTTGATTTGAGCCGGCCCGCAGTAAATATTGGCTGCGTGATCTGGGGCACGAAACTCCAGGTGCCGCTGGGACCAGTGAACAAGTTAGAAAGCTGATTGCTTTGAAATCCGAGAAACCCTGTCAAACTGATCCGTGGGAAATAAGCGGCTTTGGCCGCATAGACAAGCGCATGCTGCGCTTCGAGGTTGTTCTCTGCAGCGAGGATGTCGGGACGTCGCTCCAGCAATGAAGAAGGCAAGCCGGCCGGCACCGTCGGTAGTTCTTGTTGTTGAGTCAGAGACTGACCACGTGAAATCGGTCCCGGGTTACTGCCCAGAAGGAAGCTAATCTGGTTCTCAGTCTGCTCGATTGCGCGTTCGGTGTCCGGAATTGTCTCGGACGCTTGATAAACCAACTCTTCTGCCTGACGAACATCAAGCATGGTGGCCAAGCCGCCTTGCTGTCGTAGGGTGACGAGCTTGAGCGAGTTTTCTCGAGTTGCGAGCGTACGCTTGTCAATATCGAGTTCGCTGTCGAGTGCGAGCAAACTGAAATAGCCGGTAGCGACATCACCCACAACGGTCGTCATCACTGCTTTGCGATCTTCCTCGGAAGCTCGCAACTCCGCGCGCGCGGCCCTGGTCTGCTGGCGCAATCGTCCCCAAACGTCTATCTCAAAATTGAGGAGATTCAGCAAGACACTACCGAAACTGCGCGTTCGACCGCCCTGGCCGGAAGCGCCTAAGGGTCCGTTTCTGGAGCCACGCGAAGTTGTGAGATCGGCGCTAGCCTCAAACTGTGGAAACTGATCGGATCGCGCGAGCCCGAGATTGGCGTGCGCAGCATTGATTCGCGCGACTGCCGCTCGTAGATCGTAATTCTGGACGAATGCTGTCCGGACCAGTTTCTGTAGTTCTTCGTCCTTGAAAACTTCAAACCACTTGAGGTCGCCTATAGAAGTCCGATCAGTTGGCGCAATGGTATCGGCGCCGCGAAATGTGTCAGGCGTTTTGACAACCGGACGCTCGTACTTCTTTTGGCCGGCCACACTGCTCGCCAACAAACTAACGACGACCGCGGCAACTATGAATCGCTTCGTTATCGCTTTCTCCAAATGAAGTCTCAAAGCCACTCCTTCTTAATCCCCTGTCGCAGGCTCCGGTGTCGGAGAACTAATTTCGGGCGTACGTTTCCTGCTGAATCTCATCGTGAACTTCTCCACCAAATAGAAGGTCGCCGGAATAATGAAAATCGCGATGGACGTGGCCGCCAACATTCCCACTATCACGACCGTACCCAGGATGCGCCGCGACGCCGCGCCTGCGCCTGAAGCAACCCATAAAGGAGCCGATCCGAAGATGAATGCGAACGAGGTCATCAGAATTGGCCGCAAGCGCAAACGTGCTCCCTCGAGCGCTGCATCGATCAGGTCACGACCCTTTTCCAATTCCGCTTTGGCAAACTCGACGATCAAGATCGCGTTTTTCGCCGCAAGACCGATCAGCACGATTAGTCCGATCTGTGCATAGACATCAAGGTCGTAGCCGCGTAGCCAGAGGCCGAGAAAGGCGCCAAAGACTGCGATTGGTATCGTGAGCAGGACCGAGAACGGCAGCGACCAACTCTCGTACAAGGCGGCGAGGATCAAGAACACAAAGACCAGCGACAGGCCGAATACCCTGGTCGTTGTTCCTGAAGCCTTCCTCTCCTGATAAGAGAGGTCGGCCCAGTCGTAACTCATCTCCGGCGGAAGCGTCTGCTTTGCCACTTCCTCCAGAGCAGCCATTGCTTGCCCAGAGCTGTAACCGGGTGCGGCCGATCCAATCACCTGAGCCGCACGATAAACATTGAAACGATTGGTGTATTCGGGACCAGAGATTCTGCGCGTCGTTACCAGCGACGAAAGCGGGACCATGTTGCCATCATTGTTGCGGACGTAATATTGCTCGATGTCCCGGTCGCTGAGACGCTCTTCACCCTCCGCCTGTAGAAAGACTCGCCATTGTCTGCCGAAGCGGTTGAACTGATTCAGGAAGAGACCGCCAAGGTAGGCTTGCATCGTTTGATACACATCGGCCACAGCAACTCCCTGCTTGAGCACTTTGTCACGATCTACATCGACATAAATTTGCGGCGAGCTCGCCGAAAACTGGGAACCGACGCCGGCGAGCTCCGGGCGTTGGCGGGCCGCCGCCAGAAACTTTTGCAGATTCTGATCGAGAAGCTCGACCGGCCCACCACTTCGATCCTGCAACCAGAGTGAAAATCCTCCGGAGTTTCCCAGGCCCGGAATTGCTGGAGGACTAAAGGCAAACGCCATCGCCTCGGGCACTTCGCTCACCAACCTGCCATTGATGCTCTTGAGAATTTCCTGGGCCGTCTGCCTGCGCTCGCTCCACGGTTGCAATGAGATAAAGCAAAAACCGTTGTAGCTCGCCGAGACTCGATTCAATAGACTGAATCCGTTAATGCTGGTGACAAACTGCACGCCATCGGTTTGCTTCAGAATATTTTCGACTTTGCGCGAGACCTGATCTGTTCGTTCGAGCGATGCCGCGGGCGGAAGTTGAATGTTCAGAAAAAGATATCCGTAGTCCTCTTCGGGAAGAAAGCTGGTCGGTAACCGGTTTCCGAAAAGACCATCGACAGCCGCAAATCCCACCAGAATCAATACGGCGATAGCTGCTTTGCGGATTAGTCCACGGCTTAAGCTGACGTAACCGTGTGTGGCCTTGGCAAACCAGCGATTGAAAACACCAAACGGTCTAGCGAGCAGGCCACGCGCTTCTTTGCGTGGCCGCAGGATCAACGCCGACAACGCCGGTGATAACGTCAACGCGTTGAACGCCGAGATGACCACGGAGACCGCGATCGTGACGGCGAACTGTTTGTTCAAGCGCCCTTGAATTCCGCTGACCAGCGCCACCGGGATAAAGACTGAGGCCAGGATTAGCGCGATACTGATCACAGGCCCAGATACCTCTTCCATTGCCTTAAACGTCGCGTCGCGCGGACTCATGCCCTCCTCGATGTGATGTTCGACCGCCTCAACGACGACGATCGCGTCGTCGACTACTAATCCGATTGCCAGCACCAGGGCGAAAAGCGATAGCGTATTGATTGAGAAGCCGAGCAGCGGAAAGACAGCAAACGTACCGATCAGCGAGACCGGCACCGCAATCATCGGGATCAGCGTCGCCCGCCAGTTTTGCAAAAAGATAAAGACCACCAGAAGGACCAGCACAATTGCAATCAGTAAGGTCTGAACGATCTCACTGATGCCTTCGGTAACCGAGCGGGTGGTATCGAGCCCAATGGCGTAATCGAAATCGGAGGGAAACCTTTGCTTCAGATCCTCCATCGTCTTCTTCACACCGTCGGCCACTGCCAGCGCGTTCGAGCCAGGCGCCTGAAACACGGCGATGATGCCGGCGGGCTGGCCGGTGAAGCGAGCGATCTGCTGATAATTCTGTGCGCCGAGTTCAATCCGCGCTACGTCCTTGAGCCGCACGACTGAGCCGTCGGGATTTGAACGCACCACCACCTGACCAAACTCCTCCGGAGTCTGAAGCCGACCCTGCGCGCGCAGCGTGTAAGTCATTTCCTTTCCCTTAGGCGCGGGCTCAGCGCCAACCTGGCCGGCTGGATTAACGGTGCTCTGTTGCTGAACCGCGCGCGCAAGATCGGGAACCGTCAGACCGAGCTTGGCCAGCAGATCAGGTTTGACCCAGATGCGCATCGCGTAATCGCTGGCGCCGAACAGGCGCACCTCACCCACACCAGGAACACGATAGAGTGCATCGTTGATGTTTATGTTCGCGTAGTTCGCCAGAAAAAGTGAGTCGTGACTTTGATGTGGCGAATAGATGGCAATCGCCATCGTAGGTATTCCCGTTGACTTGCGCATGTTCAGACCGAACTGGTTAACGTCGGCTGGAAGGTTTGGCTGCGCCTGCGACACACGGTTTTGTACGTTGACCTGGTCGATGTTGGGATTCGTGTCGATGTCGAAGGTAACGGTAAGGGTCATCGTTCCGTCGTTTGCATTCGTCGATTGCATATAGAGCATGTTGTCAACGCCGCTCATTTGCTGTTCGAGTGGCGTTGCAACTGATTGCTCGATCGTCACCGCATCTGCGCCTGTATAGGTCGTATTGACGATAATCTGGGGCGGCACGATTTCCGGAAACTGGGCCACCGGCAGCCCCGCCATTGCCACGAGTCCACCGATGACCGTGACAATGGCGATCACCATCGCAACAATTGGCCGGTTAATGAAGAGCTTCGAAATCATTGTTCAAGTTCGCTTCCAGTCGCGGAAAAAAGTTGCAGTCAGGCGTTGGTGCCGCCATCGACTGTCAGGTTCGCACCGTTGATGTATGACGACTCCGGGCCGGCGACAAACGCTACCAGCGCTGCGACCTCGTCGGCGCGCCCATACCGGTCAAGCGGAACGACCGCCTTCTGGCCTGCGGCCCACTCGCCTGACGCGGGGTTCAGATCCGTGTCGATTGGCCCAGGCTGGACATTGTTGACCGTAATGCCACGCGCTCCGAGCTCACGCGCCAGCCCTTGCGCAAACATTTTGACGGCCCCTTTGGTTGCCGAATAGGGCGCCATCCCGGGCATCAAGACGCGCTCACCCAGGCACGAACCAATCATGATGATTCGACCGCCGCTCTTGATGTGTTTGAGCGCTGCCTGAGTAGCAACGAAGGTACCGCGTACGTTGACCGCAAAAACGCGGTCGAAGTCCGCAAGTGTCGTCTCCTCGACTGGCATAGGAATGACCGTGCCGGCGTTGTTCACCAGCACGTCAAGCCGGCCAAATGTCGTGACCGTCTTTTCGACGGCGTTTTTGACCGCATCGGCATCGGCGGCATCCGCCTGGATCGCGACCGCCTTTCCTCCGGCGCGTTCGATCGCTTTGACGACAGACGCAGCGGCGTCCGCGCCCTTGGAGTAAGTTACAGCCACGCTCGCTCCATCAGCGGCCAGGCGCTTGGCGATTGCGGCACCGATGCCACGCGACCCGCCCGTGATGAGTGCAATCTTTCCCTCGAGGTTCTTTGACATTGTTCTTTTCCTCCCAGTGTTGACCTGCCACTTCGCGCAGACCAATCGTCACAACCGAACAGCAAAGTTCAGGTTGTCTTTGCATACGTCTTTGGATTTACTACTGCGCCCGGTTTGATCTTTTGTGTTCCTTCTACGACAACGGTCTCGCCGGCTTTCAATCCATCTTCGATAATCCACTGTGTCCCGCTGCGCTCGCCAACTTTCACCGTGCGCATTTCAATCTTGTTGTCGGCGCCGACTACGGCGACCTGATAACTGCCCTGCAACTCGCTGACGGCGCGCTGCGGAATGAGTAAGGCGGCGGGTTTCGTTGCGGTCACAGCACGAACCCGACCAAACTGGCCCGGCCGAAGTACGTTTCCCGGATTAGGAAATATTCCGGCCATTCGGATCGCGCCGGTCTTTTGATCGACCTGGCGGTCCGCAAAGAAGAAGCTTCCTTTTTCCGGGTAGGTGCTTCCGTCGGAGAGGATCAATTCGAGCTCGATCTGGACGACGCTGGCGCCGCGCCGCGCTTCAATGAGATTGCGCTTGGTAAAGTTAAGGTACTGCTGCTCGCTGAGAGTGAAATAGACCTTGATCGGATCAACGGTTGAAACAGTCGTTAGCGGAGCGCTCGTCGTACTAATCAAGTTTCCGACCTGGGCCTGAGCGATGCCGGCAATCCCATCGATTGGCGAGATGATGCGAGTGAAGCCCAAATTGAGTTGCGCCGTCCTCACCGTCGCTTGAGCGTTTTCAAGCTGTCCCTTTGCGGTATTAATCGCGGCTTTGGCCGTCCCAATCTGAGCGGTCGCCGCGCGGAGTTGCGCGCGTGCGGTCTCGACTCCGGCCCTGGCCGCTTCGACCTGCGCCTTGGCAACGACGTTACCCTGCACCGCGTTGTCCAGATCCTGTTGCGTGACTGCCTTCTGCTCAGCGAGTGGTGCATACTTATTCACGTCGAGCTGAGTCTTGACCTGATTCGCCTGCGCCTGCGCGAGCTGCGCCTGCGATTGCAATAGTTGACTGTTGGCTTGCGCCACTTGCGCCTCTGCCTGTGCAACTTGCGAGATCGCCTGCTCGAGTTGACCCTGAAACTGGGCGACCTGGCCGCTGGCTTGATCCACGGCGGCTTGAAACGGCCTGGGATCGAGCTCAAACAACAACTGGCCCTTCTTTACGAATGACCCCTCTTTGTAGTCCTGTTTGAGTAGATAACCGGTAACTTCCGCTTTGATGTCGGCGTTGACTATTCCCTCGGTTGTGCCGATCCACTCACTGTAGACGGGAACATCTTTTTGCTCGACTCGGATCACTTCAACATCGAGCGGTCGCGGTGCCGCCTGGGCCGGTTTGTTCGAGCGGCCAGCGGCGATGAAAGCGCCCAGAACCGCTACCGTTACCCCTGCGATCACTGAGACCAATAGCTTGTGGCTTAACAAAGCGTTCTGTAATGGCCTCAAAATCTTCCGCAATTCCTTTTGCATGGGAACCTCATCAACTGACCTTCTTCAGACTTGAATCCGATAGTGCCTGTTTACTCGCATCGAGTTGACCATCTAATGTGCGATTTCCGTTTGGTTACGAATTCTCGCAACGCTACTGACGACTTCTCGTCATGTTGCGGGTCACTCAATTGCCCGCACCAGGGGCGCGCTAAGCGGATGGACTGGCACATGAGCCCCACTTCTCAGTTCCAAGTCCATCCGCTGCCCGAACACAGGCCGAGTCCCCTTTGATCTCAGCCTGTGCCCTCCTTGAATCCCATCGTTTTCTTTCGCTCATAAACTGCGATGTTCTTTCGTGATTTCGAATACACTCTCTCTGCTAAGCAACAGCCCTGCCACACAGTTTTCGACTGAGCCTATCGATGAATTCCACTAGACTGGATGAATTGATTGGTGAGGAGCAGTGACGGGATACTGTCAGGTGACAAGGGGCTGTCACGCGAGGATACTACTGTGATATTGGAATCAGCAGCTTTACGATTCGCCCTTGCCGAAAGACGCTGATCACAAGATTGTCGCCTGGTTTAAGCCTGCCGATACTCGAATAGATCTCATCGTAGCTGCCGCTCTGTTCCACTGGAACCTCATTTATTCTTAGGATGACATCTCCACCCAAAACGAGTTCTTGCCCTTCGACATTGGCCCGCAGGCTTCCGGAATGTATGCCACAGCGCCAGGCAAACGACCCTTCCGCCACGCGCTGAACGAGCAGGCCGGCTGACTGCGGCAGATTGAGAGCCTTTGCGAGATCGCCGTCGACAAGAAGACCTTCAATCCCAGACCAGAAGGGTTTCTGCTCCAGCAGCAGCCGTCGAGCCGTGTTTGAAGTCGCGGCGAAAGCCAAACCCTCAGAGCCCCCAGACCTGCTAATGATGTTGCTGACAATTCCCATGACTTCGCCATTCAAGCTAAATAACGGACTGCCGGAGTTGCCACTGTTGATCGCGGCATCGGTTTGCAGGAATTCAACGGCCGTCGTGTTCTCACTTCCCTTGTCCAATGTGTGTCGTCCGCTGACGTG
>WNFC01001971.1_pt1 | contig 21934 bp, 19 predicted proteins | sample 5400541 | NCBI WGS metagenome assembly WNFC01 (sample SAMN13153342, study PRJNA577476) | soil metagenome | isolation source: 120 cm saprolite under Douglas fir tree site 2 hole 2 replicate 1 | place: USA:California | collected 2015-04-18
ATGGGTTCCCGCTTGCGCGGGAACGACAACGCCCTCAGGCGCAGGCGAGCTTCAGGAACGGCAGCAGCTCGGCCGGCACGTCCTTGCGCAGCGCGAGCGCGGCGGCGAGCGCCTCGTCGCCGCCGGCGTCGTGGACCACCTTGACGAATCCGATCTCGGAGAAGCGGGCGCCGGGATTGGCGACGACCTTGCGGGCGACCTCGGCATTGCCGCGCTCGACCAGGACGTCGGTGACGATCTCGTTGATCCGCACGCGGCCGGCGATCGCCGCCAGATGGTCCTGGCCCTTGGTTTTGGCGACCGCCACCAGGTCCTCGTCGGTCAGCACGTTCGACTTCTCGAGCACCGGTTCGGCCACCGCGATGTCGTCGCTCGCGGAGAGGCGGCCGATGATGTTGACCGGCGCCTGGTCGGCCGGCGCCAGCCGCAGGCTCAAATCGATGAGCCCCCGGCGGTCGATCCGCTCGATCAGCCGGCTCATGATGCCGTTGAAGACGGCGACCTGCCGCTCGCTATAGGAGGCCGCGCCGTGCAGGAACAGGTCGGTCAGTTGCCGCTGAATAGCCGATTGCTCGGCGCTCGACACCCTGCCGAGCGCCGTGTCGAATTGAGCGATCAACAATTCCGCGTGCGGCGTCATTGCGGCCGTTCCTGGACCGACGGGCTGAACCCCAACCGGCCCAACCCGGAGTATTTGTCGGCAAATTTATACGGAACCATTAATGCCACCGCAGATCGGTCGCTGCCGGAAAGCTCGATCGGCGCGTTTGCCGCGCCGTCATTCCGCCGGATTGGCCTCGGTGCCGGCGGTGGTGCTCGCCCCCGGCTTGCGCCGCTCGACGTACCAGACCGACCAGATCGAGCCCTCGTAGAGCAGCAGCAGCGGCAGCGCCAGCGACAGCTGGCTGAGCACATCGGGCGGGGTGAGCACGGCGGCGATCACGAAGGCGCCGACGATGAAGTAGCGCCGCTTCGCCTTGAGCTGCTCGGAGGTGATGATGCCGACGCGGCCGAGCAGCGTCAGGATCACCGGCAGTTGGAAGGCGATGCCGAAGGCGAAGATGAGCTTCATCATCAAGGTCAGGTAATCCTCGACCTTGGGCAGGAGCTCGATCGCGGCCTGACCGGCGTCGGCCGCCTGCTGCATGCTGAGCGAGAAGCGCGCCAGCATCGGCCAGACCAGGAAATAGACGACCGCCGAACCGAGCACGAAGAAGATCGGCGTGAACACCAGGTAGGGCAGGAACGCCTGCTTCTCCTGACGATAAAGGCCGGGCGCGACGAACATGTAGATCTGCGTCGCCACGATCGGGAACGAGATGAACGCCCCGCCGAACATCGCGAGCTTGAGCTGCACCACGAAATATTCGAGCAGGCCGGTGTAGATGAACTTGGAATTTTCCGGACCGGCGACCCAGACGTAGGGCCAGGTCAGGACGTTGTAGATCGTCTTGGCGAAGAAGAAGCAGCCGACGAAGGCGACGCCGAAGGCCATGATCGCCTTGATCAGGCGCGAGCGCAGCTCGACCAGGTGCTCGAGCAGCGGCGCCTTGGTCGCCTCGATCTCCTTCTCCTCGTCCTCGCGGCTCATGCGGCCTTGCCCCCCGCATCGCCCTTGCCGGGGTCGGCCCCGGCATCCGCGGGCGCCGTCGGCGAGGCGACGGGCGGGTCCGGGCTCGGCGCCGGCTCGGCGCCCGTCGAGACGTTGCTCGCAACCGGCGGCGCAGGCGGCGCAGGCTGGTCGGTGGTCGCGACCGGCGCCGGCTCGGGCGGGGGATGGTCGGTGATCGCGCGCTCGACCTCATGCTGCGTGCCTTCGAGCTCCTTGCGCACGTCGCCGACCGGATCGAAATGGGCGTAGCCCTGCGCCTGCGTGGTCAAATCGTCGACCTGCTTCTTCAGGTCGGCGAGCTCGGCTTCGCGCATCGCCTCATGGAACTGGTTCTGGAACTCGGAGGCCATGCGGCGCAACTTCGCCATCCACTGCCCGAGCGTGCGCAGCACGGTCGGGAGCTCCTTCGGCCCGATGAAGATCAGCGCGACGATGCCGATGAGAAGAAGCTCGCCCCAACCGATGTCGAACATGGAAGTGTCAACTCCGAGCGGCGCGCAACAAGGTCACGCGCTCCTGCGCTGGCTCGATCGCGGTGCCGGCGCGCCTGCGTTTGCGCCCGCCCGCCGCCCGGACGCCGCGGCGCTTCCCGTGCTCAGCCGACCTTGCGGGTTTCCGCGGCGGCGGTCGGGGCCGGCTGTTGCTGATGGTCGATGGTCTTGATCGTGTCGGTCTTCGCCGGTTCGGCGTCGGCTTTCTCGTCCTCCGCCAGCCCCTTCTTGAACGACTTGATGCCCTTGGCGAAATCGCCCATCAGCTCGGAAATCTTGCCGCGCCCGCCGAACAGCAGGAGGCCGACGGCCAGGACCAGAATCCAGTGCCAAATGCTCAGTGAACCCATGCGCAAACCCTCCGCCTCGACGGGGCCGCCCGCCCTGCTCGTCTGTCGGCTTTGTCCAGAAACTAGGCTCCGGGCTCGTCAAAAACAAGGACCGCACCGATGCAAAGGCTGCGATCGCCGCGGCCGATCGGCCGAAAATCGCCGCGGAACGCGACCTTCCGCCGCAATTAACCTAAATCGCGCGCGTCAGTCCTTGTCCGTCCGTTCCGGCGGCGGGACGAGGCCGAGATCGAGGTCGTCGGGTTCCAGCGGATCCTCGTCGTCGCGCAAGGCCGGGTCGTCCGACGGCACCGGCACCGAGAAGCCGGGCGGCAGCCGACCGTCGAGCAGCCCGGAGCCCTTGAGCTCCTCGAGCCCCGGCAGGTCGCCCACCGCATCGAGCCCGAAATGCGACAGGAATGCCTCGCTGGTGCCATAGGTCACCGGCCGGCCGGGCGCCTTGCGCCGTCCGCGCGGCCGGATCCATCCGGTCTCCAGCAGCACGTCGACCGAGCCCTTCGACGTCGTCACTCCGCGGATCTCCTCGATCTCGGCGCGCGTGACCGGCTGATGGTAGGCGATGATCGCGAGCGTCTCGATCGCCGCGCGCGAGAGCTTGCGGGTCTCGACCGTCTCCTTGCTCAGGAGCCAGGAGAGATCGCTCGCGGTCCGGAACGTCCATTTGCCGCCGATCCGCACCAGGTTGACGCCGCGCGCCGCGTATTCCTCCTGCAGGCGCAGCAGCGCCGCGTGCACGTCGATGCCCTGCGGCAGCCGCTCCGCCAGCGATTTCTCGTCGAGCGGCTCGGCCGAGGCGAACAGCATCGCCTCCAGGAGGCGAAGCTCTTGCGCCCGTTCCGCCGCCCGCGCGTCGTCTCGCGCTGCGCTCCCGGGCTCATCGTCGTCGACCGGCGTCACCACCTTCAGCCTCGGCATTGCGTGGGCTCTCCTCTATCCCTGGCCGTCGCCGGGCGCCGCCACGCCCGCCGTATCGGCCGCCCCGTTTCCAGTCTGCTCCCGCTTGCGCACATAGAGCGGCGTGAAGGCGCCCTGCTGGTGCACCTCCATCACTCCCTCGCGCACCATCTCGAGCGTGGAGGCGAAGCTCGATGCGAACACCGTCGGCACCTGCGACGGCTCGACCACGAACGAGATCAGATATTCGTCGAGCCGCGACCAATCGGAGGAGCCGCCGATCAGGCGCTCGAGCGCCTCGCGCGCCTCCGCCAGCGACCAGACCGTTCGCTTGGCGAGCCGCACATGCGCAAGCGCGCTGCGCTGGCGCTGCTGGGCATAGGCGGAGAGCAGGTCGTAGATCGTCGCGGTCCATTGCGGGTGCTTGATATGGGCGATCGGCTCGGGCTGGCCGCGGCGAAACACGTCGCGATCGAGCTGCGCGCGCGCGAACAGGCGCTCGGCCAGCCCGCGAATGGCCTCGAGCCGCTTGAGCCGCAGGGCCAGCGCGCTCGCCATGTCTTCCGCGCTCTGGCCTTCCGGCGCGCTCATGTCCGGCAACAGCAGGCGGGACTTCAGATAGGCGAGCCAGGCCGCCATCACCAGGTAATCGGCCGCGAGCTCCAGGCGCAGCTTGCGCGCCTCCTCGATGAACGCGAGGTATTGATCGGCCAGCGCCAGGATCGAGATCTTGGCGAGATCGACCTTCTGCTGGCGCGCGAGCGCGAGCAGGAGATCGAGCGGGCCTTCGAAGCCCTCGACGTCGACGACCAGGGCCGGATCGCCGGTCGCTCGCTCGGCCGCAAGATCGACTTCGAATTTGATCTCGTCGGGTGTCATCAGCTCGCCCTCTGCCGCGCCGCGGCGGCACCCATGAGCGCTGTCCATTCGGCCCGCACCGCCGCGACGTCGTCGTCCGACACCCGCCGGCGGGCGAGCGCGGCATCCGCACGGGTAGCGGCCTCGCCCGCGAGCGCCGGCACGGCTTCCGCCAGCGCTCGCATCTCGGCGAGCGCGCCGCTGCAATAGAGCACGAGGTCGCAGCCGGCGGCGATCGCCGCCCGCGAGCGCTGTTCGATCGAGCCGGACAAGGCCCCCATGGAAATATCGTCGCTCATCAAGAGGCCGCGAAAGGAGAGCCAGCCCCGAATCACATCCCGGACCAGAGTGACCGAAGTCGTGGCCGGAGCAAGGGCGTCGATCGCCGTGTACACCACATGGGCGGTCATCCCCAACGGCAGATCGTTGAGCGGCCGGAACGCGGCAAAATCGGTCGCCTCGAGGGTCGCGCCGTCGGTCTCGACCACCGGCAGCGCGCTGTGACTGTCGAGCGTGGGCCGGCCATGCCCCGGAATGTGCTTGAGCACCGGCAGCACGCCGCCCGCCGATAGGCCGTCCGCCACCGCCCGCGCGATCCGGGCGACCTTGTCGGCGCTCGTCCCGTAGGCGCGATCGCCGATGACGGCATTGGCGCCGGGAACCGGCACGTCGGCGAGCGGCAGGCAGTCCACGTCGATGCCCACCGCCGCGAGGTCGGCGGCGATCAGGCGGGCGCCGAGATGCGCGGCCTTCGTTCCGACGGCAGGGTCGAAATCGTAAAGCTCGCCATAGGCGGCGCCGGGCGGATAGGCCGGCCAATGCGGGGGTCCGAGACGCTGCACGCGCCCCCCTTCCTGGTCCACCAGCACGGGCGCCTCGCGGCCGACGGCTTCACGGAAACTTGCCGTCAACCTCGCTACTTGCTCCGGCGTCTCGATATTGCGCTTGAAGACGATCAGGCCCCACGGCTCGCTCTCGCGCAAAAACGCGCGCTCGGCGGGCGTGAGGATCGTGCCCGCGATGCTGCAGATGAAGGCGCGTGCCGTCATCGACGCGGATTAGCCCCCGCGCGCCGGAAGGGTCAAGCGGATCTCACTCGTTCGGGACCACGCACTGGCCGCCCGCGGCCTTGTAGTTGGCGCAGAACTGAGCTGCTTCGTGGGCCGATGCGAACGGACCGACCGCGGTGCGGTAGAACACGCCCTTCTTGCCCAGATCCGCGCGGCGGATGACCGGCTGCCGGTCGCCCAGCTCGTTCGGGAACTTCGCCTGCAGGCTGCGGAAGGAGGCCAGCGCCTCGGCCTCGCTCTTCTGCGAGGATAGCTGCACGACAAATCCGCCCGTGCTGGCGGTCGCCTCGGTCCGGCTCGGCGGCGGCGCGGTTGCAACCCGCGCCTTGGGCGCCGGCGCCGGCTCGCTCGATTGCGGATCGAGCGAGATCGGACCGCCCGTGCTGCGCGTGGGCGCAGTTCCGGCGCGCGGAGCCGGCGGCGGCGCCGTGCGCGGCGGCGCGGCGGCTGCGGCCGGCGCGCCCGCGGGCCGACCGGCCACGTCGGTTCCATCCGGCCGAATAGTGACGGTGCGGATCTTCTTGGCCTCGGAGGGCTGAGCCGCTCCGGGGGGAGCGGGTGCGACCGGCGCCGGCAGCACCACGCGCGGGGCCGCCTGGGTTCCGAGCTCGCGTAGCGCGACCGGCTCCTCCTGCTTCGACACGACCTGTTCCTGGCCGGCATTTGCCAGCCGATCCTGGACCGCCTTGCTCGACTGCGGGTCGCCGGCCGTGGCGGGCACGATCTTGGTCGGCGTCGAGCTGTCGGCCGTGATCACCGGCGGCGGCTGCGTCGAATCGGGACTGCCGTAATAGCTGCGATAGGCGTAGGCGCCGGCGGTGCCGAGCATGGCGCAACCGATGAGCGCGAGCGCGGTGACGAGCCCGCCCCGACGGCGGGCGCGCGGCGCGTCGTCGTACATCGCGTCTTCCTGCGGCTGCAGCGGGGCGGCGTCGGGGTAATAGCTCTCGACCTGCTCGCCCTCGACGCCGTCGTCACGCCGGTGCTCGCCGGCGGCGAAGTGCGCGTCGTCGTGCGGGCCTTCATAGCCGCGGTCATCCTGAGCATGGGTTTCCGTGGCCGGCGGCAACGGATGGCTGTAATCCTGGCTCGACCGGTGATCCGAGGCATAGGTCGGCTGGTAGGGCGCACCCTGGTGCGATCCATAATTCGCATCATGAGAGCCCTGCTGCGATCCGTAATTCGGATCATGGGAATCGTCCCGCGCGCGGCGCCAGGCATCGTCGGAGCCATAGTGCTGGTCGTAGGACGGCGCGGCGGGCCAGTCGCGCGCCGCGGCGGGAGGCGCCGCCTGCGTCCTCTGCTCGGCCCTCTGCTGGTCTTGACGCTGATTGCTGCGGCCCAATTCCGCAAACGGATCGCTCTGCCCGATCAGACGGGCGAGCTCCGCGAGCGGATCGGATTGGCTCGACCGCGACGGCTCACGCCGGTGCGGATCATTGGAGCGATTGGATCGAAACGTGTTGTCGTCCGCCATACTCATCCCGTTTCCGGTACAGGCGCCGCGCTCGGTCGGTTTCGTGACGGATCCGTCGGGTCCATCTGCCCTAGGGCACCGAGCGAGATCAACGCATCTCCTCAGGCGCCTCGACGCCGAGCAAGTTGAGCCCCGACGCGAGAACGGTGACGACGCCCTGCACCAGTGCGAGGCGTGCCACGGTCATTTGTGGATCATTCTGGATAATGAAGCGTAAATGTGGCGCGTCTTTCCCGCGGTTCCATTGGGCGTGAAAATCGCTAGCGAGGTCATAGAGATAAAAGGCGATCCGGTGCGGCTCGTGGGCGAGCGCGGCGGCCTCGACGAGGCGCGGATAAAGCGCGAGCCGCCGCATCAGGGAAAGCTCGCCGGTATCGTCGAGCCGTTCGAGCGGTGCCGCCGCGAGCGCGGCGGCGCGCGTCGCGCCCCCGCCCGGCAGGTCGGGAGCGACCTCGCGCGCGTTCCGAAAGACCGACTGCCCGCGGGCATGGCCGTATTGCACGTAGAACACCGGATTGTCGCGGGACTGCTCGATCACCTTGGCGAGGTCAAAATCGAGCACGGCGTCGTTCTTGCGGTAGAGCATCATGAACCGCACGGCGTCCCGGCCGACCTCGTCCACCAGGTCACGCAACGTCACGAACTCCCCGGCCCGCTTCGACATTTTCACCGGCTCGCCGCCGCGCAACAGCTTCACCAGCTGCACGATCTTGACGTCGAGCTCGGCGACCTCGGCCTTGGTGATCGCCCGCACCGCCTTCACCGCCGCCTGCATCCGCTTGACGTAGCCGCCGTGGTCGGCGCCCCACACGTCGATCATGGCGGCGAAGCCGCGATCGACCTTGTTCTTGTGATAGGCGATGTCGGAGGCGAAATAAGTGTAGCTGCCGTCCGACTTCTTGAGCGGCCGGTCGACGTCGTCGCCGAAGTCGGTGGCGCGAAACAGCGTCTGCTCGCGATCCTCCCAGTCCTCGATCGGGGCGCCCTTGGGCGGCGGCAGGCGGCCCTGGTAGACGTAGCCGGCGCGCTCGAGCGCGGCGATGGTCTCGCCCACCTCGTCGCGCGGCCCTTCGATCAGCGAGCGCTCGGAAAAGAACACGTCCTGCGCGACGTTCAGCGCCATGAGGTCGCCGCGGATCTCCTCCATCATCATGGCCACAGCCCGGTCGCGGACCACCGGCAGCCATTCCGCCTCCGGCTTGTCCTTCAGGCTCGCGCCGTAGTCGGCGGCGAGCCGCTCCCCCACCGGCTTGAGATAGCCGCCGGGATAGAAGCCTTCCGGGATCGCGCCGATCGCCTCGCCGAGCGCCTCGCGGTAGCGCAGGAAGGCGGAGCGGGCGAGCACGTCGACCTGGGCGCCGGCATCGTTGATGTAGTATTCGCGCGTGACCTCGAAGCCGGCGAAGGCCAGGAGATTGGCGAGCGCGTCGCCGAACACGGCGCCGCGGCAATGGCCGACATGCACCGGACCGGTGGGATTGGCCGACACGTATTCGACGTTCACGCGAGTGCCCTGCCCTACCGCGCTTCGCCCGTAACCGGCGCCGGCTTCGAGCACCGCGCGCAAGGCACCGATCCAAGCCGCCGGCTTGAGCGTCAGATTGATGAAGCCCGGTCCCGCCACCTCGACCTTTGCCATCAGCGGGTCGGCGCGAAGCTTCTCGGCGATGGCCTGGGCGAGCTCGCGCGGCTTCGTGCCGGCGTCCTTCGCCAGCACCATGGCCGCATTGGTCGCCATGTCGCCATGCGCGGCCTCGCGCGGCGGCTCGACCACGATGCGGGACTGATCGGCGCCGGTCGGCAGCAGCCCGTCCGCGATCAGCGCGCAATTGGCCGCGCGGACCTTGTCGAGCACGGCGGCGAAGATATTCTGGTCGCTCATGGGCTGCGCTTCATCGGGCCGCGCCGCGTAACGCAATTCCCCGTCGAGCAATCCCGTAGGGTGGGCAACGGCGCGACACAGGACGTTACCGCGTGGGCAAAATCGCACGCGCCCACAGCCCGTCGAAAGACGGGCGTAAACGCCCTTATGGCCCCACGCGTCAACGATTCGGCATGCGATTTTGCCCACCCTACGGCCGCGTCTCGTTCGGGCCGCGCCGGGTAGCCCAATTTCCCCGGCAAGTCAAAGCGCAGGCGCGCGGCCTTCAACCATGCCGGCAAGCGGGCGACGTTCGCACGAGCGTCGACGCCATCCCGCCGAGAGCATGGGACAGCGCTACCGCAATTCCGGCGTCGAATGAAACAACCTTGCGTGCTCGATGAGCGCATAGCGGTCGGTCATTCCGGCGATGAAATCGGCGATGCGGCGCAGGCGCGAGGCCTCGTCGCCGGCGTCCGCGCACTCGACCCAATCCGCCGGATTGGCCGCCGGAGCGGCGGCATAGCGGGCAAAGAGCTCGCAGACGACACGCTCGGCATCGCCCATGATGCGCATCACGCGGGGATGCCGGTACATGCGCGGGTAGAGGAAATCCTTGATCGCCCGGTCGGTCTCCGCCATGGCCGGCGAGAACGCTCCGACCGGCCCGCCCCCGTGTCGCACGTCGTCGGCCGCGCCCGGCCCGAGCGCCGCGAGGCGCTTGCCGGTCTCGCCGACGACGTCCTCGATCATCTGCGTGATCAGGCGGCGGATGAGCTCGTGCACCAGCCGTCCGGAATCGAGCCCGGGATGGCGGCCGCGGATGTCGCGCAGGAGCTCGCGGATCGGCGGCACTTCGCCGAGATCGTCGAGGGCGAACAGCGCGGCGCGCAATCCGTCGTCGATGTCGTGGGCGTCGTAGGCGATGTCGTCGGCGATGGCGGCGAGCTGGGCCTCCGCGCTGGCGAAGCTCCAAAGCTCCAGATCGCGGAGCTTGGCGCCATCCCCGTAGGCGCTGATCGCTTCCGGCAGCCCGCGGTCGCGATAGCGGCCGATCGGGTTGCCGGCACGATCGGTGAGCGGCCCGTTGTGCTTGACCAGGCCTTCCAGCGTCTCCCAGGAGAGATTGAGCCCGTCGAACGCGGGATAGCGCCGCTCGAGCGCGGTCACCACCCGCAGCGTCTGCGCGTTGTGATCGAAGCCGCCGCATCGGGCGAGGCAGCGGTCGAGCGCGCGCTCGCCGGCGTGGCCGAACGGCGGGTGGCCGAGATCGTGGGCGAGCGCGAGCGCCTCGGCCAGATCCTCGTCGAGCCCGAGCGAGCGCGCGAGCGAGCGAGCGATCTGGGTCACCTCCAGCGTGTGGGTGAGCCGGGTGCGGAAATGATCGCCCTCGTGGAACACGAAGACCTGGGTCTTGTGGGCGAGCCGGCGAAACGCGCTGGCATGAATGATGCGGTCGCAATCGCGCCGGAAAGCGTTGCGGGTCGGGCTCGTCGGTTCCGGATGAAGCCGGCCGCGGCTGCGGCCCGGATCCGACGCATAACGGGCACGCGTGACGGCCGCCGCGATCGCCATGGCGGACCCTTCGATTGACCGTGTTGACCAAAGCCCTGCGGGCACTTAACTATCTGTCAGGCCCCCTGGCAATCACGGATTGCGGATGGAGAACGAGATCACCGTCACCGAACGGGCGGCGCGCCGGATCGGAGAGATTTTGCGCCGCGAGCCCGCGGGCACCATGCTGCGCGTGAGCGTGGAAGGGGGCGGCTGCTCGGGCTTCCAGTACAAGTTCGACGTGGAACGCTCGCAGGCGGCCGACGACATCGTGATCACGCGCGACGGCGCAACCGTATTGATCGACCGGATTTCGCTCGGCTACCTCGCCGGGTCCGAGATCGACTTCGTCGACGATCTGATCGGCGCCGCGTTCCGCGTCAACAATCCGAAGGCGACCGCCTCCTGCGGCTGCGGCACGAGCTTCTCGCTGTAGCGCTTTTCGCCGTAGGTTGGGTCGAGCTCTTGCGAGACCCAACGCCGATGGGCCGTGAGATGTTGGGTCTCGCGCAAGCGCTCGACCCAACCTACGCAGACCTACGAACCCCGCACTCGACCCAACGAACTGATCACTCTGCCGCGACGGCGGTGGGCCGCGACGGCTCGACCTCCTCGAGCTGCGGCTCGAGCCGGTATTTGAGCATGCGGTCGATGCGGTCGAGATAGACGTAGACGACCGGCGTGATGAACAGCGTGAGCAGCTGCGAGACGCACAGGCCGCCGACCACGGCGACGCCGAGCGGCTGACGCAGCTCGGCGCCCTCGCCCGAGCCCAGCGCGATCGGCAGCGCCCCGAAGATCGCCGCGAAGGTCGTCATCATGATCGGACGGAAGCGCAACAGCGCGGCCTCGCGGATCGCGGCCTCGGCCGAGAGTCCGACGCGCCGGCGCTCGATGGCGAAGTCGACCATCATGATCGCGTTCTTCTTGACGATGCCGACCAGCATGACGACGCCGATCATGGCGATCACCGACAGTTCCATGCGGAACAGAATCAAAGTCAGCAGCGCGCCGATGCCGGCCGAGGGCAGACCCGAAATGATCGTGATCGGATGGATGAAGCTTTCGTAGAGGATGCCGAGCACGACATAGGCGGCGAAGATCGCCGCCAGGACGAGGAGGCCCTGGCCGCGCAACGCTTCCTCAAAGACCTGGGCGGTGCCCTGGAATCCGGTCGAGATCGTCGCCGGCAGGTTCGATTCGCGCTCGATCTTATGGATGGCCGAAGCCGCATCGCCGAGCGAATATCCCGGGGCCAGGTTGAACGAGATGGTGACCGCAGGCTGCTGGCCCTGGTGGTTGACGAGCAGCGGCCCGACTGTTGCCACCGGCTTGGTCACCGCGGAAAGCGGGATCGATTGTCCCGAGGGAATCCCGTTTCCGGACACGCCCGCGCCCGGCCCCGTCGCGGTTACGTTGGTCTTCACAAAGATATGCGAGAGGCTTGAAACGTCGGCCCGGTATTCAGGCAGGGCCTCGAGGATGACCTGGTAGTCGTTGGTCTGAGTGTAGATGGTCCCCACCTGGCGCGCGCCGAAGGCATTGTACAATTCCTGTCGTATTTGATCGACGGTGACCCCGTAGGCGGCTGCCTTTTCGCGGTCGACCTCGATCATGACCTGCGGGTTGGTCACGTAAAGATCGGTGGTGACGTCCTGCAGCCCCGGCAGCTCGGCGATCTTGTCGCGCAGCTCGGATGCGAGCCGGTACAGCGCGTCGGTATCGCTCGATTGCAGCGTGTACTGGTACTGGCTCTTGAGGATCTTCCCGCCGATATTGATGTTCTGGATCATCTGGAAGAACATGGCCATGCCGGGGACGCCACTCGTCTCTCGACGTAATCTCTGGATGACCTCGTTCAGCCGGCCGCGTTCCGACTTCGGCTTCAGGGCGACGAGCATGCGGCCCTGGTTGGCCGTCGAATTGGGTCCGCCGACGCCGACGGTCGAATTCACGTAGAGCACCGCTTTATCGGCGCGGATGATCTCGGCCATCTTGCGCTGGCGCTCGACCATAGCGGCGAAGGAAACGTCCGACTGCGCCTCGGTGATGGCCAGCATGTAGCCGGTATCCTCATTGGGAAAGAAGCCCTTGGGGATGAGGATGTAGAGCCAGACCGTGCCGATGATGGTCGCGAAGGTGGCCGCCAGCGTGATCGCCTTGTACCTGATCACCTTGTCGAGCGCCCATTCGTATGACCTGAGCCAGGCGAGGAAGAGGCGCTCGAAGAGGCGCAGGATGAAGATTTCCTTCCTGTCCTCTTCGTGATGACCGCGCAGCACGCGCGCGCACAGCATCGGCGTGAGCGTCAGCGAGACGAATCCGGAAATCACGATCGCGACGGAGATCGTCACCGCGAATTCGCGGAACACGCGGCCGACCATGCCGCCCATCAGCAGCACCGGGATGAACACGGCGATCAGCGAGAACGTGATCGAGATGATGGTGAAGCCGATCTCGCGCGCGCCCTTGAGCGCGGCCTCGAACGGCCGCATCCCGCCCTCGATGTGGCGCACGATGTTCTCGAGCATGACGATGGCGTCGTCGACCACGAAGCCGACCGACAGCGTCAGCGCCAGCAGCGTCATGTTGTTGATGGAGAATCCGAATGCGTACATCGCCGCGCAGGTGCCGACGAGTGAGATGGGCACCGCGAGGCCCGGAATGATCGTGGCCGACGCCGAGCGCAGGAACAGGAAGATGACGAGGATGACGAGGCCAAAGGCAATCGCCAGGGTCTCCTGAACGTCCGCGACCGCCTGTCGGATCGAGATCGATCGGTCGAGCAGCGTCTCCATTCGGATCGAGGCCGGCACCTGGGCGCGGAACTGCGGCAGCTTGGCCCGCACCGCGTCGACCACGGCGACCGTGTTGGCGTCGGGTTGCCGCTGGATCGCGAGCACAACGGCGCGCTCGTTGTTGAACCAGCTCGCGATTTTGTCGTTCTCGACGCTGTCGATGATGCGGGCGATTTCGTTGAGCTTGACCGGGGCGCCGTTGCGCCATGCGGCAACGACGTCGCGGTAATCGGCCGCGTGCCGGATCGCTCCGGAGGCGAGCAGGGTGACGTCGCGGTCGGGGCCCGACAACGTTCCGACCGGAGTATTCGAATTCGCCTTTGTCAGGACGCTACGGATATCGTCGAGCGAGATGTTGCGCGCCGCCACCGCAACCGGATCGACCTGAACGCGGACGGCGAACTTCTGCGCTCCGTAAACCAGCACCTGAGCCACGCCGGCCAGCTGCGAGATCTGTTGCGCGATCAGGGTCTCGCCGTACTCGTCCACGGTCGACATCGGCAGCGTCGGCGAAATCAGGCTGATGAACAGGACCGGGAAGTCGCCCGGATTGACCTTCCGGAAGAACGGCGGCGTCGTCATCTCGACCGGCAGCCGTCGCGCGGCGACCGCCAGCGCGGTCTGCACGTCGAGCGCGGCGCCGTCGATGTCGCGGTTGAGATCGAACTGGATGGTGATCTGGGTCTGCCCAAGCGTCGACTGCGACGTCATCGACGAAATGCCGGCAATCGTGGAGAACTGCCGCTCGATCGGGCCGGCGACCGAGGCCGCCATCGTCTCGGGGCTCGCTCCAGGCAGTGTCGCAGTGACCTGGATGGTGGGGAAATCCACCCGCGGCAGCGCGGCGACCGGGAGCAGCCGGTAGGCGAAAATGCCGAACACGACGATCGAAACGGTGATGAGTGTGGTCAGGACCGGCCGACGGATGCAGGTTTCGGACATCGTCATGTCACGAGCTGACCTTCTTGCGCTGCGTCACTCGGGTTCCGTTCGAAAGGAGAAGCTGGCCGTCGGTTACTACCACCTCCCCTTCGGCAACCCCCGACTCGATGACGGATACGCCGTCAACCGTGCGCTCCACCTTGACCGGACGAACGGTCGCCACATCGTCCTTCACCACGAACACGAAGGTACCCGTTTGACTGAGCTGGAGAGCGGTCGCCGGAACGGTGACCGCGTCCTCGATTCGCAAGGTCAACTGCGTGCTCACGAGCGTGCCCGGCCAGAGCACCTCGTCCTCGTTCGGCATGGTCGCCCGGATGGTCACCATGCCGGTCGCGAGATCGACCATGTTCTCGATCATCGTGACCTGGCCGGACGCGCGCGCGCCAGTTCCGGGAACGATTGCCTCCAGCGTCGCCGTCTCGGCGGCGAGCGCCTGTCGAACATCCGCCAGGCGGCCCTGAGGAACGGTGAAGGACACGTAGATCGGCGCCGTCTGGTTGACGGTGGCGAGCGCGGGGAGATCCGCTTGCCGAACGAAATTGCCGACCTTGACCGCTGCCATGCTGGCGCGACCGGAGATCGGGGCGCGAATGCTGCAATAGCTCAGCTGAATATTGAGATTTTCCAGCTGCCCGGTGTTGGAGGCGACCGAAGCGCGGTAGATATTGACCTGCGTCATCGCGTTGTTGAGGGTGACCTGGGTAGTGGCGCTCTTGGCGTAGAGCTCGGTGTAGCGCGCAACGTCGCGCTCGGCCTGCTCGAGGTTCGCCTTCGCACCGTCGAGTATTCCCTGCACCTGCTTGATCTGCGCCTCGATCGCGCGGCCGTCGAGCGTAAACAGGAGATCGCCTCGCCGCACCATCGCGCCGTCGCGGAAATGCACGCCCACGATCTCCGAATCGATGCGCGGCTTGATCGCGACACTGGCGATCGGAGTGACGCTGCCGAGCGCCTCGACACGAACCGGGACGGTTTTCTTCACCGCGGTCGCGACCTCGACCGGTGCCGCCCGCGGCGCGGCCTCCCGTTGCGACTGCGCGACCGCGCCGCCCGACCACAATCCGCCGCGTATCGCCGCGACAATGCCGATTGCCGCAAGCGCCGCGACCCCCCCGAGCACCAGCGTGCGTTTCTTCATTACCTCGTTACAATGCCGAGCGAAGCCGCCCGGGCGCCGCTCGGCCTCCCTTTCGATCCCGGCGCCCCGCCCGCGACGATTCTACCTGGTATGCCAAGCGTCCCTTCTAACATATCCATGCTAACGGTACATCATTCCCGGGCGCTTACTGTCTAAAAAAGGCGTAACTTTCGGCAGAAACGCCCATCCTTGACACCAACACCATCGCCCCACCGCCGCGTCCCCGCGTCTCGCACGAAGTTGAATTCGACCGCCGTAAACAACATCGCTGCCGGCCATGCGCATCGCCACCTGGAACGTCAATTCCATCAAGCAGAGAATGGACAACCTGACCGCTTGGCTCGCCGAGCGGCAGCCCGAGATCGTCTGCCTGCAGGAAACCAAGTGCGTCGACGACGCCTTCCCGCGCGAGCCGCTGGAGGCCCTCGGTTACAATGTTGCGGTGCACGGCCAGAAGGCCTTCAACGGGGTGGCGATGTTGTCGAAATTTCCGTTCGACGAGGCGACGCCGCGCCTTCCCGGGGACGACTTCGACGACCATGCCCGGTTTCTCGAGACGGTGGTGTCGACGGGGCGCGGCGCGCTGCGGCTGGCCTCCATCTATCTGCCCAACGGCAATCCTCCGGACAGCGACAAATATTCGTACAAGATCAATTGGATGGATCGGCTCATTCACTACGCACGCGAACGCCTGCCGCTGGAGGAGCCGTTGGTCCTGGCTGGCGACTTCAACGTCATCCCGTCGGCGCTCGACGCCCGAAACCCGGACCGCTGGCTGGGCGACGCGCTCTACCTGCCGCGCACGCGCGCGAAATTCCGCGCGCTTTGCCACCTCGGACTGACCGACGCGGTGCGCGCCGGACATGACGGTCCGGGTCCCTACTCGTTCTGGGATTACCAAGCCGGTGCCTGGCAGAAAAACGACGGGATTCGCATCGACCACCTGCTCTTGTCTCCGCAGGCGGCCGACCGGCTGGTTGCGGCCGGCGTCGACAAGCATGTGCGCGGCTGGGAAAAGCCCTCCGACCACGTCCCGGTTTGGGCGGAGCTCGAGATCAACGCTGCTTGAAGAAGCTGTCGAGCATGCTCCAGGGCAGCTTGTAGTTCACGCCGAGGCGGACGATGTGATCGTCGGGACGGGCGTTCTGGTTGATCGCCACGCTGGGCGCCGGGGTGAAGTAGGATTTGTCCTGAAGCCCGACGTAGAGATATTCGATCTTCGCCGTCCAGTCCGTGGTGAGCTTGACCTCGACGCCGCCGCCGGCGGTCCAGCCCAGGTGCCAATGCTGCTCCGACAGCGCAAGGCCCGGGATGCTGCTCGCCACGTTGCCGAGCGCGCCGCCGGCCGTGGCGTAGAGCAACCAGTTGTCCTGCGCGTAGCCGACCCGGCCGCGGAACGTCGAAAGCCAGCGATCCTTCACGTCGTTGCTGAAGGCACTGTTGGCCGGGAATTCGAATGCTCGCCTGCCGCTCGCCGAGGTATCGCCCTCGTAGCCGAGCACGACGTTGCCTTTTTGAAAGTTGAACCCGGAGGTGATCCCGAAGCTGCCGAGATCCGGGCGCGAGGTCGGATCGGCCCCGATCGCGTTATTGGGCACGACCGCGCTGCCCCCGGCGCTGCCGCCCCAGCCCGCGGTATAGGAGCCGCTCCAGGCAGCTACCGGTTCAAGTGGCGCCTTGTAGATCGGCTCGACGCCGAGATCAGTCGCCGCGGCCGGCGCCAGCGTCGCCAGCACGAATCCCAAGGCCGCCGTGCTCACGCACAGCCCATACTTCATAAACGACCCTCGCCTGGGCGCATTTCGCATTGCGACTAGAGATACGCCCGCTCTGGATTCGGGTCTATGAAAACGGGCCGGTGCAACGTCGATTTTGGGCGACTGTGGCAATGGCGCCACAGGTCGGTCACTCGCGGCGATCTTTCAGCCAATCTTCCAGGTACTTATGCGCCATTGCTCGATCGTTTTCGCTGGCCTGGGCGAGCGCGCTCGAATACATGTCGGTGATCCAGGTCTCGTCCGGAGCGGCGCTGTCCTTGGCGACGATAAGCCAGAACAGGCCACGCCCGGCCTGCCGCGACACCTCTTCGCCTTTGAACAGCATGCTGCCGAGCAAAGCCTGCGCCCGGTGGTCGCCCTTGTTGGCGGCAAGGCGCAGCCAGCGCGCTGCCTGGATGGCATCCTTCGGCGCCCCCTTGCCGATGAGGTAGAGCCGGCCGAGATAATATTGGGCTTCCGGATCGGCGAAATAGGACGCGGCGTAACGGAACATTTCGTGCGCCACATTGGCGTTGGGCTTCAGCGTTCCGGGGATGCCTTCGAGGTGATAGAGGCCGAGCGTCACGAAGGCGTTGGCAACGAACCGGGCGTTGGGCGTGTGCGCGCTGTCGTCGCCATGGGACGAGGTGAGACGGCGGAACAGCTCGTAAGCCCGCGGCTTGTTGACCTTGACGCCGTCACCATCGGCATACATCCGCCCGAGCTTCCAGAGCGCGCCGGGCACGCCCTGCTCGGCCGCGTATTCGAGCTCCATCACGGCTTGGTCGGTCTTGCCCTGGCGGAGCGCCTGGGTGCCGGAGCGGAACGCCTCCTGCGGGGTCGGCGGGACCACCGTCGGCGGCGCCATGGTGAGCGGTGCTACCGGCACGGCCGCGAGCGGCGTGGCGCTGCCGAGGGAATTGACGGGGGAACTGCCCCCCGGGCTCGGCAGCGGCACGGCGACCGTCGTTCCTTCGGTGCGCGTGCCGTCGAAGCTCACTGCCGGCGACAAGCCGAAAATGAGGGCGAGCAGGCCGAGGCTCACGACCGCATCAGATGTCCGCATAACACGCCTTCTCGGCTGCACCGCCGGGATGGGTCACCGCGCCATCGCGCGCCGACCCGACCTGCTGGGCGTATTTCCACAAATATCCTGAGGTGAATTCGGGTTTGCGCGGCTTCCACGCCTTGGCGCGCGCGTCGAGCTCAGCCTTGCCGAGCTTGACCTCGAGGCTGCCTTTCACGGCGTCCAAGGTGATGATGTCGCCGTCGCGAACGAGCGCGATCGGACCGCCGACGGCGGCCTCGGGACCGACATGGCCGACGCAGAAGCCGCGGGTCGCTCCGGAGAAGCGCCCGTCAGTGATCAGCGCCACCTTCCCGCCCATGCCCTGCCCGTAAAGGGCGGCGGTGGTCGCCAGCATCTCCCGCATCCCGGGCCCGCCTTTGGGCCCTTCGTAACGGATCACGAGCACTTCGCCTTCCCTGTACTTCTTTTTCTTGACGGCGTCGAAGCACGCTTCCTCCCCGTCAAAGCAGCGCGCCGGGCCGGTAAACTTCAAGTCCGCCATCCCAGCAACCTTAACGATCGCGCCCTCCGGCGCGAGGTTGCCCTTGAGCCCGACGACGCCACCGTTGGCGGATAGCGGCTTGTCGGCGGGACGGACCACGTCCTGGTCCTTGTTCCACTTCACCCGCTTGAGGTTCTCCGCGACCGTACGCCCCGTCACGGTCAGGCACTCACCGTGGAGATACCCGTGGTCGAGCAGCGTCCTCATCAGCAGCGGAACGCCGCCAGCCTCGAACATATCTTTGGCGACATAACGGCCGCCCGGTTTCAAATCCGCGATATATGGTGTCCTTTTGAAGACCTCGGCGACATCGAAGAGATCGAAGCGCAAGCCGCATTCGTGCGCGATCGCCGGCAGGTGCAGCGCAGCATTGGTCGAGCCGCCCGATGCCGACACGACCGTGGCCGCGTTCTCGAGCGCCTTGCGGGTGACGAGGTCGCGCGGACGGATGCCGGCCTTGATCAGGTCGACGATCTGCTCGCCGGCGGTCATGCAGAACGCGTCGCGGATCTCGTAGGGCGCGGGCGCCCCGGCCGAATAGGGCAATGCGAGCCCGATCGCCTCGGACACCGTCGCCATGGTGTTGGCGGTGAACTGCGCCCCGCAGGCGCCGGCCGACGGGCAGGCGTTCTGCTCGAGCGTCTCGAGATCGGCATCCGACATCTCCCCGACCGAATGCTTGCCGACCGCCTCGAACACGTCTTGCACGGTGACCGGCTTGCCTTTGAAGGTGCCGGGCAGGATCGAGCCGCCATAGATGAAGATCGACGGCACGTTGAGCCGGCACATCGCCATCATCATTCCCGGTTGCGACTTGTCGCAGCCGGCGACCCCGACCAACGCGTCATAGGCGTGGCCGCGTACGGTCAGCTCGATGGAATCGGCGATCACCTCGCGCGACGGCAGCGAGGACTTCATCCCCTCGTGGCCCATGGCGATGCCGTCGGTGACGGTGATGGTGCAGAACTCGCGCGGCGTGCCGCCGGCGGCGGCGACGCCCTGCTTCACTGCCCGCGCCTGGCGCATCAACGCGATGTTGCAGGGGGCGGCCTCGTTCCAGCAGGTCGCGACGCCGACGAACGGCTGGTGGATCTGCTCGCGCGTGAGCCCCATCGCGTAATAGAACGAGCGGTGCGGCGCGCGCTCGGGCCCCTCGGTCGCATGCCGGCTGGGCAGCTTTCCCTTGAGATTGGCCTTGGCGTCCATCGCCCCTTGTCCCGTTCTCCTACCCTCGCGCCTGCGTGCGGGGACCGACCGGAGGTCTTCGGCCATCGGTCTCGGGGCGCGGTATGGCCAAATCGCGGCGCGGCCGGGTCGGATTCCCGCCAGCATGTCAATGTTTTAGCTCTGTTGCAGCAAGGCAACAGGTTTAACGCTCGGTTAATAAAATATGTCACACCTTGGCCACGGGAGAGTCTTGTTTTCGCAAAATAGCGCAGCCCGCTACCCCTCCCGCCCCTTCCCCGCCGGCGCGGGTAAATTTGCAGGCGCCGATCAGAATTCGGGATCGAAGCCGAGCTCGGCGCGCGCCTTGCCGATCGCCACCACCCCGTCGTCGTCCGCGACATTGTAGATGCCGGGCGCGCCGCGGCTGACCGCGAGCAGCGCGGCGTGCGCGGCCGCGTCGACGTGCAGCGCCGGCTTGCGCGTCGGCGTTTGCGACCAGGTGCCGGGTCCGTAGAGCAGGCCGTAACGCAGCACGATCGCCTCGATGCCCGCCGCGGCGAGGACTTGTTGCTCCATGTCGGCCGCGCCTTTGACCGTCACCGCACGCGCCGGGTCGGCCAGATTCAAGGGATCGGTCTCGCGATGGGGCTCGCCGCCCGCCGCATAGGCAAACGCGATGCTCTGCACGATGAACCGGCGTGCGCCCGCCGGCCGAGGGCCGGCGGCCTGCGCCGCCGCGATCAGGTTGCGGGTACCTTCGGTGCGGATGCGGGCATTCCTGCCGTAGGACGCGGTGATCCGCGCCGCGTCGAACTCGCGCGGCAGATCGGTGAGCTGGTGGATCACGACGTCGGGCGCCGCGGCGCAAACCGCGTCGATCACGGCCGGCGCGTCGAATATGTCGAGCACCGCGGGCGTGACCCCGGCGCGCGCCAGCTCCTCCCCGGTCTCGGCCGAGCGCGTCGTGCCGGTGACCTGATGCCCGGCGCGGACGAGGAGCGGATGCAGCCGCCGGCCGATAGCGCCCGCGGCGCCGGCCAAGAATACTCTCATGGCTCTATGCTAGGCCGTCCCTTCGCTCGCAGTCGACCCGTCGCGATGCCCATTCGTCTCCGTCGCAGCTTCTTCTCCCGCAGCGTGCACGCGGTGGCGCCCGACCTGATCGGAGCCACGCTCCTGTTCAATGGCGTCGGCGGCATCATCGTCGAGGTCGAGGCCTATCACCATACCGACCCCGCGGCGCACTCGTTCGGCGGGCGCACCGAGCGCAATGCCGTCATGTTCGGTCCGCCCGGCTACGCCTACGTCTATCGCTCCTACGGCATCCATTGGTGCCTCAACTTCGTGTGCGAGCCGGAAGGCTCGGCGAGCGCGGTGCTGATCCGGGCGCTCGAGCCGACGCGAGGCGTCGCGGCGATGCGCCGCCGCCGCGGCGTCGAGAACGAGCGGCTGTTGTGCTCCGGGCCCGGACGCGTGGGCGAGGCGCTCGGCATCACCGCCGCGCATTACGGCCTTGCGCTCGATCGGCCGCCGTTCGAGCTCATTGCGCGCCCGCACGAGGTCGAGCTTGCGGTCGGTCCGCGCATCGGGATCAGCAAGGCCACGGATCATCCCTGGCGCTACGGCCTCAAGGGCTCGCGTTTCCTGAGCAAGCCGTTCCGGGGCTGATCGCGTGCATTTGCCTCGAGCTGTCGCTCGGGCGCGGATCGAGATCGGGCGATCATTCGACGCCGGGCGCAAACAGCTCGCCGGCATCGACCGCGCGCGGCGAGAGCCCCTGCTCGTGGACATAGCGGCCGATGGCCTCGAAGGTCGGCCGGTTCGGCTCGAGCCCATAGGCCCAGAAATCCCGGCCGAGCACCCGCCAGGCTTCCTCGACGTGGTCGATGAGCCAGGGCAGCGCCACGCGCAGCGCATCGGTGTCGTAGAGCCCATCGACCGCGAGATCGCGCGCCTCCACGAACGCGCGGTAAATGCTTTTCGCCGCCCACGGATGCGCGCGATGGACGTCCTCGCGCAGCACCACGGTGTGCATGATCGGAAAAACTCCGGTGCGGCGGTAATAGTCCTGCTCCGCCGCCTTGTAGGCCGGAAACAGGCGCACGATCGACGGGGAGCCTTCGAGAAAGAGCTTCGGAATATAGAGCGAGAGCAGCGCGTCGAGCTCGCCGGCAGCGAGCATCTGCTCGAGCGTCTGCCGGCCGGACAGGAACTCGAGCCGGATGTCGCTCGGCAGATTCAGCGGGATCAGCGGCGGCTCGACGAAGCTGTTGAGCCCGCCCATGAACCAGTGCATGTCGCTCGCCTTCACGCCGTAGTCGTGCTGCAACATGCCGCGCATGAAGACGAGGCCGGTCGAGCTCCACTGCGAGGTGCCGACGCGCTTGCCCT
>WNFC01003241.1_pt1 | contig 21932 bp, 25 predicted proteins | sample 5400541 | NCBI WGS metagenome assembly WNFC01 (sample SAMN13153342, study PRJNA577476) | soil metagenome | isolation source: 120 cm saprolite under Douglas fir tree site 2 hole 2 replicate 1 | place: USA:California | collected 2015-04-18
TGCACCTACGCGGACGTGGAGAAGTTCTTCAGCTACCGGCGCATGACCCATCGCGGCGAGGCCGACTACGGCCGGCACATCAATGCGATTGTGCTGACGTAGAGCTGCCGCCTGCCACTCTTGCGGTAGAGACCCATCTCAGCTCAGTATCAAATATTATTTGACTAAGTATTTGACTAGCGTCGGTTTCGTATCTACATTGTAGACACATGATAGATGGTGGATTATATATGCGTATCGAATTTCTGAAATGGGGCAACAGCATTGCGCTACGTGTCCCGAAGGTTGTTGCCGAGGAGATCGGAGCCTCCGAAGGCAAACAGGCGGACATGACGGTCGAGAATGGCGCCCTTGTCGTCAAAGTCACGAGCAAGAAGAAACGGCGCCGCTATTCATTGGAGTCTTTGATTGCCAAGATCACCCCGGAGAACGTCCACCCCGAAACCGACTGGGGGCCGCGACGCGGCAACGAGGTCTGGTGAATCAGCCCCTGACGCGGGAGCACTTATCTGGATCGATTTCGATCCGGCCAAGGGCCACGAGCAGGCCGGCAAGCGTCCGGCGCTCGTCCTGAGCCCGCGTGCATATAACGAGCGGACGCGGCTATGTATCGCCTGCCCGATCACGAATCGGGCGAAGGGCTATCCGTTCGAGGTACCCATCCCTGAGGGGAACAAGATCATCGGCGTGGTGTTGGCCGATCATTTGCGCAGCCTGTCATGGCCCGAGCGAAATGTGACGCTGATCGGCGTCGTGCCGACCAACGTGCTCGACGAGGTACGCGAGAAGATCGCGCCGTTGCTCGGAATCGAGTGACGTCCGAGGTATCGGCCCCCTCCGCGGCCGGCATCGGGACGATCGAGGACGTCGCCCCCCTGCACCTCTGCGGACACGGAAAAGTTCTTCAGCTACCGGCGCATGACCCATCGCGGCGAGGCCGACTACGGCCGGCACATCAATGCGATTGTGCTGACTTGATCGGCTGACGATGAGATTGGTCCGCATGACGGGCACCTGCACTGGCGACAAACGCCATCAATTGCATCGCAGCAATGCAAAGAACTTTGTCTTGCAGCAAGGCAATTATCATAACTTGTTGATTCAACTTAGTTAACACGAATTAGTGCGCTCAAGGAAGCACCCAACCCCGTCTTTGGACGGTTGTCAGATACCGAATTACGATCAACTGATCGTGACCGAACGGTTCGGTCACCTTGAAACCCCGCCGCCGCTTTCTACTTTGACTGAACGGTTCGGTACGACCAAACCGTCGAGGCACATGGACCGATATCGAACCGAAACTTCGTCTCAAAAAACTTGGAACCGGAAGAGACATCACCATGGTCACCAAACCCAACACCGTTGCGATCGCCGCAATTGTTGCCGCACTTGCAACCCCGAGCGTTGCGGCAGCTGCAAAAGTCAAGCAGTCCCTCCCCACCTGGGACACTTGCTATTCACTTGCGGTGGAGAGGGGCTCCGCACCGGGCAGAGGAGGAAGCGAAGGCAATAAGGGGGGAGGGATGGGGCATTATCTTAGATTTATGGACGAATGTCAGGCGGGAAAAATCCCCCTGGGCCCGAGCGCTTTGGCGCGGTAGCGAACTCGGCGGAGAACGGATTGCCGCCATCTCCTGATGCAACAGCCGGTCGAAGGACCGGCTGTTTCTTTTTAGGTGCATCTGGCGTAGCGAGCCGCAACTGACGGGCGTCCGCTCACCCCATCTTCACCGGATAGACCGGCTTCTCTCCCAACAGCACCCGTGCCACATCGCTCGCGCATTTGGTTTGCAGTTCCTCAAGCGCTTCGACGGAGTAGAACGCCGTGTGCGGCGTCAGGATGACGTTATCGCGCCCGAGCAGCGGGGAATCCTTTGCGAGCGGCTCGACCGTCAGCACGTCGAGCGCGGCGCCGCCAAGGTGCCCGCTGTCGAGCGCCGCGACCAGGGCGGTCTCGTCGACCAGGGGTCCGCGCGCGGTGTTCACCAGGAACGCGCCCTTTTTCATCCGGGCGAACGCAGCCTCATTCATCAGGCCGCGGGTGGCCGGCAACAGCGGGGCATGGACTGAGACGAAATCCGAGCGGGCCAGCAGATCCGCAAAGCTCGTATTCTCGACCCCATGCGCTTTTACGACATCCGCCGATACGAACGGATCGTGGGTGATCACCTTCAACCCGAATGCTTTCGCCTTGGGCGTGAGCGCGCGCGGGATATTGCCGAACCCGACAAGGCCCAGGACCTGGGCTTCGAGCCGGCGCAGCGGTACGACGGGCGGCACTTCCCAGCGGCCGGACTGCACCAGGGAGTTGGAGAACGGGACCTTGCGGGCCAGCGCAAGCAGGAGCGCCATGGCGTGGTCGGAGACCTCGCGCAGGCAATAATCCGGCACATAGGTGACCGTGATACCGAGTTGCGCTGCCGCCGGAATATCGATGTTGTCGACCCCGAGGCCGAACCGGCCAATCGCCTTGCAACGCTTTAGCTCCTTGAGAAGGTCGCCCGGCAGCTTCGCGTAGGTGACCAGCACCGCGTCGGCGTCGTGCGCGACGGCAAGGATGTCGTCCGCGGACGCAGACTTTGCCATACGCAGCTCGGGATCGACGCGCTTGAGTGCCGCGATCGCCGGGTCGAGAGAGGGAAACGGGCTGTCGGTCACGGCAATCAGCGTACGGCTCATGACAGAACCTCTGGATTGACGATGTTCGGAGGCCACCGCCCCTCCAGCAAGGCCACAACGTTATCCACCACGGCATTGGCCATCGCTTCGCGCACCTCGAAGACCGCGCTGCCCAGATGCGGCGTCAACGCCACATTGGGTAGCCGGGTGAGCGCGCGGTTGACATCGGGCTCGTTCTCGAACACGTCGAGTCCAGCGCCGGCGATGCGCTTTTCGGTGAGCGCCTTGATGAGCGCCGCCTCATCGACGACCGCGCCGCGGGCCGTATTGATCAGGAAGGCGGTCGGCTTCATCAGCGCCAGCGCCCGCGCGTCGATCATGTGGCGGGTTTCGTCCGTCAGGCTTGGGTGAAGCGAAACAAAATCTGCTTCCGCGAGCAGGCGGTCGAGCGGCACCTGGATGGCGCCAAGCCTCTCCTCCTCGGCCTTCTCAATCGGGCGCGGCCCGCAATAGAGAATGCGCATGGAAAAGCCCCTGGCGCGCGCCGCCACCGCACGGCCGATGCGGCCGCGCCCGCCCACGAGACCGATGGTCTTGCCATGAACACCCGAGCCGAGGAGGTAATTCGCCTGGGAACCCGGAAAAATCCCGGCCCGGACCAGCTGATCGCCTTCCACCACGCGGCGCGCGACTGCCAGTAGCAGCGCGAAATGGGTGTCGGCGGTCGATTCGACCGCCAGCGCCGGCACCACGGTCACCGGAATGCGCCGGGCGGTCGCCGCCGCGACGTCGATATTGTCGGGCGTGATCGACATCGAGGCGATCGCGCGCAGCTTCGGGTTCGCGGCGATCACTTCGCGATCGATCCGGTCATGCAACAGGCTGAACAGGATATCGCAGCCGCGCACGCCGGCGATGAGCTGATCCCTGGGGATGACCTGCCGGGCGTCCGGATTTGACGTGACCTCCGCAACGGCGCGCAGGCGCCCAAGCGCGCTCTCGTACACCGGCTGAGTGACGAAGATGCGCGTCATCAGGCAATCCACCGCACGATGCCGGCAACGCCGTCGACCGCGACCTGGGCGCCGTTGGGGATTTTTCGCGTCGCGTCGCGTACGCCGAGCACCATCGGGATGCCCCGCTCGCGCGCCAGCGAGGCGAGGTGGGAGGTCGAACCGCCGAGTTCCGCAACGACGCCCGCAACCCGTGGCAGCACGTGGCTGAGCGCCGGCCCGGCGACCCGCGTCACCAGGATGTCGCCAGGCGCGATGCGGGAAAGCTCGCATTCACAGTTCACGACGGTGGCGCGCCCCGCGCCCCAGCCGATGCCGGCCGGATGGCCGTTGAGGCCCGGATGCTTGAGCCAGATCTCGTCCGGCACTACCCCCACCCTACCCTCCCCCGCTTGCGGGGGTGGGGGTAGCGGGCGCGCTTGCAGCAGCTTGAAGCCGCCTTCATCAAGCGCCCATTCGATCTCGACCGGCATGCCAAGCATGGCTTCGGCCTTGCGCAGCATGCGGCCGAGTGCAACGGCTTCGCCGGCGCTAAGGCACGGCTTGTCGACAAGCTCGCGCGCCATCGCCTGCGACGCAACTCGGGCGCCGCTGTTTGTGTCCCCGCTTGCCCCATGGCGACAGATGTCGGCATGGCGCTTGCGGCCGGCTTCGTTGGTCCGCAGGAAGCCCTGACGCGAGAGCACGATGCGGTCCGGCACCACCTCGCCTTGGGCAATGGCGGAGCCAAGCCCCCACGCACGTGGCGCTGAGCAACATCTGGCCTTCCGCGTTTTCGCTCAAACCGCCGCCGGAAGCGCGGGCATCGACGAGCGGCTGGATTAGCACCGCCATCGCGGTAGCGGCCGGGCTTAGCCCGTGATTGTCCATGTAGCGCCGCGCATTGGTGGTCCACAGGGCCGCCCAGCAGGCCCGCACCGCAGTGAGAACGGCGGCCTCGTCGTCGATGCCGAGAAAGCTTTCGAACTGGCCGGCGAAGTTCGCACCCTTGCGATCCTCGATCAATGCGGAGGAACGTACCGCACACGGCTTGCCACTTGCCGCGCGCTGGGCGTGCCAGGCGCCGCGCAGGGGTTCGACGATGTCCGGCCTGATCGGCTGTTCATAGAGCGCAAGCCTGATCTCGACCGACAGCCTGCGCTGCTCCCGCGGATCGGCCGCAGCGAATCGGGAGACCGCATCGTCAAGACCAAGCGCCGCGACCTGTGCCAGATAGGCATCGGCCGTCAGGCAAAAGCCGCCCGGCGTCGGCAGGCCGGCGCGGGCGAGCGCCGCCAGATTGGCGGCCTTCGGCCCAACCCGCGACGCATCGGTCGCGCACATGGCGTCCAGCGGGACGATGAAGCGATCCGCCGGCATCGGTCGCGATATGATCGATATGCTCACGGCAACCTTACTGATGTCGTCCCTCGCGCAGATCGGCGGCAACCACGATCGAGCCAGCCGTGCGACCATCGGATGCCCGTTATGGCGCAGGGGAACTGCATTGGAAGATCCGCCTCTTCTCCCTCCCCTCTTGTGGGGAGGGATGGGTAGGGGGGCGGCCGCAGTGCCCAATTACACGACCCCCACCCAAGGGCGCCCGTGTTCTCGGGGTTTCGCCATCGCGGGCTATTTCACCTTCTTAGAATTATCGACTAATCGTAACAAGACGTCGATGAAGCCAACGATGCGCATTGCATCTTCCCGCGAAAAGCTGTTGATGATGTGATGGTGGGTTATGTTACGAAACGCAGGCACGATACCCCTCAAAATCTGGGTGCAGCCCCGTTGATCGTCAGCATCGTTACTCGCAACCTGAAGTCGCGTTTTCGCAAGGTCCTCGTTGAAGGCAAAATTCACCAAATTCTCGCCAGTTAGCTTTGTTGGTGGTTGTACCTTCTTTCTAATTCTGTCTTCGAGCACCTGCGTTGCCTGGTTTATTGGGCGATCAAAATTTGATGAAGCCAATAATATGTCCTGGCATCTGCCGAGCAGCACGGAGTCTTGAATGAGATACTCGATTGTCAATCTTAAGGCTGACTTTTTGCTGATCACCGGTTTATTGCGGTTCGCTCGTCTGCTCGCCGGCAATTCTATTCTCCGCTCACCAGACGCAAAAATTGCAGGGAGCGAACTTCTCACTTCGGCTTGCTTCGTCGAGTCCAATTTCCGCTGGTAGATCGCTGTTCCGATCCCATTTTCCTTTGCTAACACGATCAACGCGGCCTCTGAGGAAATGCCGAGCTTGGCAGCTCTTTTACTAACCATGACGTTGATCGCAGCGAGGTTCGTCTTATCCAATTTCTTGGCAAGTTTCGCCATTATCCATGATCGAGAACCCGCACTCGTCCCACGGTTAACTCCTTCGTGTGGGTGTCAGAAGCGTGCGGACACTGGTAATGGGAGAACCAACGATGTCAGCGATGTCCTTTGCGCCGAGACCCATGTCGGCGAGAAAATGAACCGCGTCACCAACACCGTGCTTTTGCCTTTTCTTGGCTGCGAATTCCTTGTCGCCTAGCAGTTGCCGCAGAGCCAGCGCAATGAGAACATTGAGCTTCATAGAAATTTCCGAAGATGTTTCGTTGACAACGTCCTTAGGCATTACGATTAATCCCCTTCAACATTCTACCGACTGTCGCAGTTGCGACACCGATATGCTTGGCAATGGCTTGCCTTGGGACGCCCTCCCTTGCCAATTCCAACGCGAGGAGATGTTTTAGCAACTCAATGGCACTATCGAGTTTAGCTTCTATGACCTCGTCGCGATTTTCGGTCATCGCCTTACTCCTTAGCCTTTCCAATGTATTTTGCGATACGACTCACCCGATGAATATCAACGCCGACAATCTCGCGAATCTGGTGTTGGCCCACGCCGGCGAGTGCCAACTGAACGATCATGAGGTCACGCAGCAAGTCTTCGACTGATTTCTTCGGCTGCTTCACTCTTGCCATCACAACCCTCGTCAACCCTCTCGCTTTCGGCTTTTTCGAAGCCCGGAAAGCTCCTTATTTACATGCGTGCTCGTTCGTCCAAGAATCTCCGCGATCTCAGACGGCCTCAAACCCAAATCGCTCAAAATCTCAATTTGGCCCTTAAGCGACTGTGTTTGCTCATCTTTTCCGCGAAGCATCAATGCAATCATTACCCGTAGCAGCCTATTTGTTGATTCTGTATCGTTTGTCGTCATGAATCATGGCCATTTTTTGGCTAGCGATCTGTGGCAATAATTGTACACAGTAGTCGCAGATCAGATAAACGCTAAAAATATGTCTTAATACAGCATCTTAGTACGTCCACTGAAAATACTATTTCATGCATATTATTTATCGTACGTGTTCGAGTGCCCATATCCGGGTGCTGAAGGTCTCCGTATCATAATGATAGGAAATGATTCGTGTAAACATTTCTGCGTCCGTATGCCGCCCAAAGGCGCCCCCTTGCCGTCCGCAAGGGGGAGGGGAGCAGAAAGGGCGCTGCGTCAATGCAACTGCGCACAACATATCCCCGGACCGCTACTTCACGTGGTCACCATAACCGGGAAGCGGGTCGACGGCGGTGATCTGCTTGACCGGGAAGTTGGAAACGATCTCAATCGAATCCTTGTGCACGATCAGCATTTCCTCGATGCGCACGCCGTAGCGGAAGCGCTTGCCGTGCTGCGTCTCCAGCGCAAACGTCATGCCTTCCTTGATCTCGACCGGATGATCGAGCGACCAGATACGCGAAATGACCGGCTGGTCGTACTGGGCAAGCCCCAGCCCATGTCCCCAAAGGTTAGCGGCGGCCTGATCCTCGTCCTCGTAGCCCCAGATCTCCATGGCGGATGGCCACTTCAGCGCGATCTCGCGCGTCGTGGTTCCGACCTTCACGGCTTCGATCGAGTCATAGAGCCACTTGAGGGCTTCTGCGTAAGTGTCCTTCTGCTCCTGCGATGGCTCCTTGCCGACGCAATAGGTGCGGTAATAGCACGACTTGTAGCCGTTCCAGGTCAACGCGGCCAAATCCATGAACACGATATCGCCGGGCTGGATGATGCGATCGGAAAAATTGCGCCAGTTCGGCCAGGTGTTCGGACCCGACGAAACGATCACGTCCTCGACATCCTCCATGCCGGGAATGTTGTAGAGGTACTTCATCAGATGTGCGGTCACCTGGTTCTCGGTGATGCCGGGGCGCAGGAACTTCATGCATTCCCAGTGCGTGGCGTCGCCGATCGCGCCGACGATGCGCATGCATTCCTGCTCGTCGACGTTCTTGACGGCGCGCGCCTCCATCATCGGCGTCATGCCGTCGACCCAGGTGATGTTCTTGTCCTTGAAAATGCCGATCATGTTGATGTCGATGAAATCGACACCGAGCTTTTCACCCGCCACGCCGTGGCGCTGCATCTCTTCGATGATGGCGTTGGTGAACTTGGTCACCTGCTGGGTCGAGGCGGGGCCGGCAGCGCCCTTGATCCAGGCGAAGGAGTGACGGACGTTTTCCTTCGGCAGCCAGGGCGCGTGGCGCTCGATCTGAAACCCGAGGTCGCCCTGCTCGAACAGCACCGGATCGCCGTCGCCGCACAGCATGGCATAGCGCAGGCCCGGCTTGAGCCGGTTCCAGCCCGGGGTGAGCGTGCCGGTGATGTAGCGTACATTTTCATCGTACATGCACAGCAGGGCGCCAAGGCCGTGCTTCTTCATCATCTCGCGCGCCCGTTCGGTCCGGTATTTGCGCAGCCGATCCCAGTTGACGCGTTGCTGCCAATCCAAACCCGCGATGCCGAAATTCGCTCCCATCAGCCCCTCCGATGCGGGCCACGATCTTGACCCGTCTGCCGGCAGCCCGCCGGCCCGATTCCCACGCCCGATGCAATCTAGCTTTATCAGGTGTGCAGAAGAAATAGTATAATCTGGCCCAAGGCATCTCGCCGGCGCGCCGTATGTTGAGCGCGCAGGTGCGCCCTGACGATCTGGGAACGGAACCGCGCCTAAAGCTCGGATGAAGCGCCCGCATTCGTGCGTGATCCACGCTCAGACGGGTTTAGAATACTCTGCCTGAAGCGCATCAAGATCAGCGATGCGAGCCTTAACGCAGAATATCGTCTGCTTCGTCGTGTTCGCCTTGCCGCTTACCATTTGCACCTTTCCCGATTCCAATATTTCTAGGCGCCGAGTGAGCGACGCCCGCATCAGTTTCCACTTTGCAATCAAGTGGGCGATTGTGACCATGCGATCAATCCTCAAATTTGCACGATGGAGAACAAATAGGAAACACAGGGTCAAATGACAAGACCCCAGCGTCACTTCTGCCAGCACGAAGTCAGCCGGACATAATTGCGTTGGCAATCCTGGGTGAATGGAATCGAACCTGCATCATCAGCTCTGTGGAAGCCGCCTGCCAATTGACCTTGGGGCTTCATCAGCTACCATAAATGTGCCCGGAGATCGCGCCGCGCAAAATTCCAACCAGTCCCCCGACGGCAACTGCACCGCTGCAGAGAAGATTAGGGCATGACAGTTACCCTGCTCACCCGTCGAATATGGCCAACTCTGACCGCGGCGGCGAAAAGTTCTAGAGTCAGACCAGCCGTCGCCGTGGCGTACTTCGGGCAGGGTGCCGCAAAGCTTTTGCCGCTACCTAACGGCAGCCGACTCGTTGTCGATGCCAGCGAAAACGCAGTCAAGAGTGGCCAGACGTGCCCGGCGGAGTTGAAGAAGTTGTTGAAACGTGGGGTGCGCATTTACAGTCGCAATAATCTTCACGCAAAGATCTTCGTTTTTGGACCAAAAGCATTTATCGGGTCCGCGAACGTGTCCCGAAATTCGGCACACACGCTGCACGAGGCAATGGTTGTCACCACAGATGCCGAAGCCGTTGCTGCTGCCAAAGAATTTGTACGCGGGCTCTGTGTTCAAGAGCTCGGCCCCGAAACACTTTCTTACCTCGGAAAGCTTTATCGGCCCCCGCAGTTATCGGGTGCCGCGCGTCGACAAGGCCCTAACCCAAAGCGAGGCGGTTCAGATGACTTACCTCGGGTCCGGCTCGCACAGTTGCACCTGATAGACCCACCTGTGGAGAGCGAGAATGCCCAGGAGGCTGGTCGCAAAATAGCCGCCAAGCGCATGGAACAGCCGAGGCGGCATGAACTAGACGAGTTCTGGCACAGTGGGATGTATTCAGCGAGGCCAGGCGACATCGTCGTGCAGGTGCTTCATGAAGGCGGTGACCGACATATGGTATCACCCCCGGGGACCGTCCTTCACACTCGCAAATGGCGAAGGGGGAAAAGCAATCTGACATTCGTTTTCGTTGAACTGCCGGCCCAAAGGCGACTTTCGTTGGACAAATTGGCGAGACGATTGGGTCGCGGTTCTAAGAAGAGACTTTACCGCGAAGGACAAGTGAACCGTGGCTTTGCCGAACGCCTCTTACAAGCGTGGCAGAATTGAAGGATGCTGCTCAGCAACAATCGGGCAAGCGGACATGATCTCGTAAGCGCGCCGCTCGGCCAGAAGCCGAGGCCTTCTCTGAGACAGACGCCGCGTCAGGCGCAGCCACACAGAAATTTTAATTGAATCAATCCTCAATCGTGCATTGGTACGTTTGAAGCTCACGCAGGCGCACCGGGCTGCTTGAGCGGATGAGCGCGGGCGAAGGCGTCGATCTGCTGGCACGTCTCTGCGATACGGGCGAAGTTCGGAAATGGCGCGATGTCGACGCCGAAGAATTTGGCTCCGGCGGCCTGGCTGGCGAGACAGATGTCCGCGATCGTCACCTGGTCGCCGTGGCAGAAACGACCTGTTTCCTCCGTGCCGAGATGGATTTCGAGCGCGGCCAGCGCCTGCGAATGCCAATGGCGGCACCATGCCATGCGCGCAGGCTCGTCGATCTTAAGTTCGTGCTCCAGGTACTCGCGCACGCGCGGCACAATGAGCGGATGAGAATCGCAGGCTACGATCTGGGCGAGGCCGCGCACCCGTGCCCGGCCGCGTGCATCTTTCGGCAACAGCGGCGGATCGGGCCGCGTCTCATCGAGATACTCGATAATGGCGAGGGACTCGAACAGGGCCGGCGCATCGCCGTCGACGAGCGCCGGCAGCGCCATCATGGGATTGACGGCGCGGTAAGCCGCGTCGCGCTGAACGCCCTTCATCAAGTTCACGTCGGTCTCGTCATCCGGCGCCAGTCCCTTGAGATTGAGCGCGATGCGCACCCGATAGGTCGCAAGCGAGCGCCAGAACGAAAACAACCGGATCATGCAGCTTCTCCGAATCCTTCTTACATCACCTCATCCTGAGGAGGCCGCCCTCTTGGGCGGCCGTCTCGAAGGATGGATGCACAGCACGCGCTTGCCGCCATCCTTCGAGACGCGCGCAAGAGCGCGCTCCTCAGGATGAGGTCCTATATACCGGCACAAGGCTCAGCTCTTCTGCCCGCCCGGATCGGCCTTTAATCCGGCGGCCTCGATGCCGGCGACCGCGCAGGCCTCATCCTTGTCGGAGGTGTCGCCGGAAATCCCGACCGCCCCGATGATGTCGCCGCCGGCGTCGCGGATCAGCACACCGCCCGGATTGGTGACCACACGCCCGCCGCTCGCCGCATAGAGTGCATTGAAGAACTGCGGCGTATTGGCGGCGCGCTCGAACAGCGTGCGCGATCCGAAACCCATGCCGAGGGCGCCCCAGGCCTTGCCGTAGGCAATGTCGTAGCGAAGGATGCCGGATTTGTCTTCGCGCTTGAACGCGACCAGATGGCCGCCAGCGTCGAGCACCGCGACGGTCATCGGCACGAGATTCATCTCACGAGCCTTCTTGAGCGCAACATCCACAATGGTGCTGGCTTGCGCAAGAGTAACCGACATGTTGCCTCCTTGGGATGAATGCGATTGATGCTGGATTGAGGGCGTGTGTGGGTGGGCAAAGCGCCTTTGCCCACCGTTCCCATTATTTCCTGGCCACGCGGGTCGACCAATACACCGACATGCCCGCGCCTTCGGTGGCGCCGAGTCCGTGGCGGCTCGCTTCTTCAAAACATGCGAGCGCGCCGGCGACAAGCGGCATCTCGACGCCGCACCTCGCCCCTTCGGCCAGCATGATGCGCAGGTCCTTGATGCAGTTGTCGAGCGTGAACATGGCGGGGCCGGGATCCTCGCCTTTGAGGAGCTGGACCAGCGCGGGTCCGCGCACCTTGAGCACATTCGCGCCGCCGGAACTCTCGGACATGAGGTCGATCAGGCGGCCCGGATCGAGTCCTAACGGCCGGCAAAGCGCCAGCGCCTCGCCGAGCGCCTGCCAATAAACCATCAGGGGCAGATTGAGCGCGAGCTTCATGGTGGCGCCAGCCCCGACGGGACCGCAGTGTTCAATGCGCCGGCACAATTGGTTGAGGAGCGGCATCGCGCGCGCCGCGTCCGCCGGGTCCGCCCCCATGAGGCCGATCAGCTTGCCCTGGCGTGCCGGGACGATGGTGCCGCCGACCGGGCATTCCACGAACGCCGCACCTTTTGCACGCGCTCTCTCGGCAAGCTCAATTCCCACATGAGGCGGTACGGTGCTCATCTCAATGAACAGCTTATCCTTGATGTCGCCGTCGAGAAGGCCGGTCGGCCCGCCATACACCGCATCAATTGCAGCGGCGTCGGTCAGGATCGTAATGACGGTGTCGGCCGCCCCCGCCAGCGCCGCCGCGCTCGCCGCAACAGCTGCGCCGGCGGCGGCGAGCGGCTTGCACTTCTCGGCCGAACGATTCCACACCGTGACCGCGTTGCCGGTCTCGATGAGCCGCCCGGCGATCGCACTGCCCATATTGCCGAGGCCGGCTATTCCCACATGCATGCATTTCTCCCGACGCGAACGCGGCGCACGATAGGCGATCGGCGCGCCGCCAGGAAGTCCGACACCGCGACCTTCGCGGCGGGGCGCCCGGCGCGTCCCACATCGGCGTGCTAATGCGCCGCTCGCACACAGCGGTCGATGTCGGTTGCGGAGGCCGCGCGCACTGTGTAAATCGCGGCAAGCCGGCGTAGGGCTGGGCTCGGTCGTCGGGCGTCGCGCCGGATCGGATTCGGCAGGGCTGCGGCCAACAAGGCTGCTTCGGAGGCCGACAGGCCGGCGGCCGGCTTGCCGAACGCCCGACGAGCACCGGCCTCGGCGCCAAATTCTCCGCCTGGGCCCCATTCCGCAACATTGAGATAGATTTCAAGCTGCCGGCGTTTTGGAATCACGAAATCGATCCACAACGCCAAAGGGAGTTCCAGGGCTTTGCGGAGATAACTGCGCCCGGGCCACAGGAACAGGTTTTTGGCGAGCTGCTGCGTGATGCTGGAGGCGCCGCGCGGACGGCGCACGCCGTCGGCCTCGGCCTTTACCACGCCGCGCAATTCATCGAAATCAATTCCATGATGGCTGCAGAAACGCGCGTCCTCGGCGGCAATCACGGTGCGCGACAGTGTCGGCGCCAAGAAATCGATCGGCGTCACCACCCGCTCGACCCGGGCGCGCGTGGCCCACCGCCACAGCATGAGTGTCGAGACCGGATCGACGACGCGGTAGAGCAGGGTCAGCAAATAAGGCAGGATGAGGAGGAATGCGCAGGCCACAGCCAGAATCTGGATCGCACGCAGCAGCCATACCCGCGCGGAGGTTTGTGGCAGCGCAACGCGTATCGTGTTGTCCGGCGGCGTATGGTTCATCCACCCCCTCCCTACCCTCCCCCGCATGCGGGGGAGGGTAGGGAGGGGGGCGCGATCTCAAATGTCAAACCTCCCAGCCAATCAAAAAATGATCGAGGGAATAGAGACCGCCGCCGTGAACAAGGAAATAGAACGCCGCGACCGTCCACATCAGGGTGTATTCGAGGCCGAGTGTATTCCAGAAATAGCCGCCCACCCGCCAGCGCTCGACGTTCGACACCGCGAGAAAAATAAAAATCGGCACTGCCGCCGGGCGGGTGGAAAGGCCAAGCGCGAGCAGCGGCCCGAACACCAGTTCGGTCACCGATATTGCCGGCGCCCACAGCCGGCCAGGGCGGTAGCCGGCTTGGTCGAGCTGCGCGGCCAACGCTTTCAGGCTATCGACCCTGAGGCCGGTGCCGGAGAACCAGCCGAAGGTCATGCGCAGGCCATGCGGAACGAGCGCGAGGCCGACAATGACGCGAAGCAGTGCCTCTGCGACCGGAGCAAGCGCTGCGTAGGCGTTGGCAAGCCCCGGAGCGATGAACAGCGTCGGCTCCGCCATTGCTACAGTCTGATCTCGCCGAGATTGACGCTAACGCCGAGCTGCGTCTCGATGGTTTTCGCTGCCCGGTCCTTCGCCTCGATCTCGACCGAGTAGGCGCCGGAATTCTCATCGAGCTTATCGAATTTGAAGTCGCCGTAATTGTCGCTCGTGGTCTCTGCGACCACGGCGCCGGATTTGATGAGCCGGACGCGCGCGTCTTCGACGCAATCGACGACGCCGTTCGCGTCAGCCGAAACCGTGCCGCCGATGAAGCATTTCGTATAGCGCCACAGGTTGCGATAGTAGACCCTCGGCTTGGTGCCGAGGTCCGGCCCGATGACTTCCAGGCCCTCTTCACGCACCATCCGCGCCATCTCGGCATCGTCGCGCTTGATCGCCCGCATGGCGCCGGTCGGGCACGACTGGTGGCCGCGGGTCTGCTGCCAGCCCTGGTCGATGAGATGGGCGTCAAACGGCCAGTGCTGCGGCAGTTGCAGGTCCTCGTTCCACCAGATGTGGCCATACGGGCAGGCCTCGACGAGCTGTTTCTGCCCTTTTGCCTTCACCGGGTCGATGATGACAATGCCGTCCTCGCGTTTCGCGATCGCGCCGTCCTTCGCCGCCTTGATGCACGGCGCGTCGTCGCAGTGGTTGCACATGGTGGGGACATAAGCGATGTCGATCATCGGCGCCTGGCCGCGCTCCTTCTGCAAGATATCGATCCACCGATGGCCGTGCTTCGGCATCGCAGCGGCATAGCCGGGAAAATCATTGCCGACGTATTCGTCCATGGTGGCGAGCGTGCACAGTTGGCAGTTGGTGCACTCAGCGACGTCGATGATCATGTTCCATTTGGACATTTAGTCACTCCCTCGGCAATGGCCGAACACCCATGCCTCGACAGTGTCATCATCCGCGAAAGCGGATGATCCAGTAACCACCGGCGTTTCATTGAGGCACAAACTGCGGTCAGTACCCCAATTCGGTTGGTTACTGGATGCTCAAGCTTTCGTGGAGCATGACACTGCTCGTCGGTGCACAATAATCAGCAGCCTCCCCGCCTCAAGACCTGAGTCAATCCGACGCTCGACCCGCAGATTGCGATACAGTTATTTTCGCAGTGTCCTTAGCTAAATCCCTACAATGATACCATCAACACAACCGTCTCACCCAGAGCCGGCGGTGCCATTTTGGCAAAACGAAATACCCCTGAAAACCTGCGTTCAATCAATGGTTTGCACGCAGTGCTAACATCGCGCGACGATCAACCCGCTGATCTCGCCGGGATCAGCGAAGATGACGTCGGCCCGGTCGCCCAGCATTCCGGCTCCAAGGAATGCTGGCGCTCCTTTTTCCGGTCCCTCGGCGCCGGAATCCGTTTTGAAGCGTAAATTTCGTTCCCAAAAGTCATGCGTCTTGCCGTCTGCCGTCGTTACTTTGTATGTGTCCCGACAATAGCTGATCGACTGCACGCGGTCTTCCGCGCCAAGTTTCTTCAGATTTGGAACGCGGCCCCCGCCCATCATTCCGGTCATGCCGCCGGGTTGCTGCGCCAGCTGTGGCGCCTGGCCCGGCTGGGTTGCCTTGCGGAGAAACGCAAGCAGGTCGGCCCGCGCTCGCGCATCCTTCACTCCCTGGAACGTCATATGATTACCCGGAATGAACCGCTGTGGATCCTTTATCCACTCGTCTAGCGACTTGTCATCCCATCTGACCTCCGACGATTTCAACGCATCGGAATAACGCTCGAAGCTTTGCAGGCTGCCTGCATGTCTGTTCCAAATATTGGCGAGGCTCGGGCCGGTCATGTTGCGGTCGGGTTCGAGCGAGTGACATGGGGCACATGCGCCAAATGCACGCTGGCCCCGCTGGTCGCTTTGAGATTGCGCAAGTGCAGACTCGCACCAACTCGCGCTCAACAGGGTGACGATCCATAAGGAAATGCAACGCATTGCGGTCTCCATGGGGATGATTGCCTCATCTCGTTGAGAACAAGTATTTCAGCAGCGCTGCAGCACCGAGAACGAGGACAAGAAGGACGAGAATCGAAGCGAAGCCCATGCCTCCCATCATCCACGCCATCGCGCCATCCATCATGTCGCGCATCATCGCCGGTTCTCCTCACGTGAGCTTGTGTCTCCTGATCCGCAGGCTATTGCCCACGACGCTGACGCTCGAAATCGCCATGGCGCCCGCCGCGATCATCGGATTGAGCAGCCCGAACGCTGCGAGCGGAATGGCTGCAATGTTGTAGACGAACGCCCAGAACAAGTTCTGCTTGATCGTCTTGAACGTCAGTCGCGACAGCTTGAGGGCTTCGATGACCTTGAGCGGACTACCTTTGACGAGCACGATATTGCCGGCCTCGATGGCGATATCCGTTCCGGTTCCCATGGCGATGCCAAGGTCCGCCTGCACCAAAGCAGGGGCATCATTGATCCCGTCGCCGACGAACGCGACGCGCCGCCCGTTTGCCTGGAGAGCCTTCACGCGCTCCGCTTTCTCCTGCGGCAGAACCTCGGCAAAGACCTCATCAATGCCAATCTGACCGGCGACCGCTTCGGCCGTCTTTCTATTGTCGCCAGTGATCATTATCGGTGTGATACCGTCCGCGCGCAGTTGCCGGATTGCGGCCTCTGCATCGCCTTTCAGCGTGTCCGCGACCGCAATGATGCCGATCACTTCGCCGTTGCGGGCAACCACGATGGCGGTGTGCGCGCGAGCTTCGCAGCTTTCGATTTGGCGTAAAGACCCCTCGACGGGAACGCCGGCCTCCTTCATCAGGCGCAAGTTTCCCACGGCAACAGCGCTATCTTCGAGCCTGCCCCGGATACCCTTGCCGACGACGTTTGCGAAATCGCGGACTGCGGCGAGCGGGATGCGCCGCTCCTTCGCCTCGCGTACGATGGCCCGGCCCAGCGGATGCTCCGACATCTGCTCCAGGCTCGCCGCAACGCGAAGAACGTCGTCATTGTCGACGCCGGCCTTGATCGCGAAAATCCCAGCGACGGCCGGCCGGCCTTCCGTCAGCGTCCCCGTCTTGTCGAGAACCACCACGTCAATCTTGCGCCCGCGTTCCAGCGCCTCGCCGTTTTTGATGAGGATGCCGCGGCGGGCGCCAACGCCGGTGCCTACCATGATCGCCGTCGGCGTCGCCAGGCCAAGCGAACATGGGCAGGCGATGAGCAGCACGGCAACCGCCGGCGCGAAGCTTTGGCTGACATCTTGCGTGACCAAGTACCAGCCGATTGCTGTCGCCAGCGCCACCGCGAGCACGACCGGCACGAACATCCCGGATACCCTGTCGGCGAGCCTTTGAATCGGCGCCTTGTTGCCCTGAGCCTCGGCAACCATCCGGACAATCTGCGCCAGCACCGTGTCGTGGCCGACCTTGGTTGCCGTCATCTGAAAGGCGCCAGCGATGTTGATGGTCCCGCCAAAGACCTCATCGCCCGTGGATTTGGCGGCGGGCATGCTTTCGCCCGTGAGCATGGATTCGTCCACGTTGGATGACCCGTTCGCGACCGTGCCGTCGACCGGCACTTTTTCGCCGGGCCGCACCTGCAACAGGTCGCCGACCTTCACCTGATCAATGGCGATGTCGTGGTCCTCGCCGTCGCGGATGACGCGAGCCGTCTTGGCGCCCAGCTCCATCAGTTTTTCGATCGCCTCGCCGGCCTGACCGCGGCTGCGCGCCTCGAAATATCTCCCCAGCAAAATGAGTGCGGCAATGACGGCGCCGGTCTCAAAATAGAGATGCTGGCTAGCCACGAACATTCCCCACAGGCTGTAAAGGAGTGCAGCCAGCGTCCCGAGCGAGATCAGGGTGTCCATGTTCGCCGCAAGATGGCGCGCTTGGACCAGCATGCCGCGGTGAAAGCCGTTGCCGAGGCCGAGAACTATGGCGCTGCTGACGACTGCCTGTATCCAGACGCTCGCGTTTCGCCCAAGAAATGTCCAAGGCAGTTCAACATCTGACATCGCAAGCAGCACGACGGGAGCGGCCAGCGCGATGGCCGAAACGGCGCGCAACCGCGCGGCTCGCACCTCTTCTCGGACCTGTTGCCGATGACCTCCGCTTTCCTCGGCCAATACCTCATACCCATTCTCGACGATCGCTTCGCGAAGGACAGGTTCCGAAACCGCAGCCTCGTCAAACTCTACGCGCGCGCGGCGGGTGCCCAGGTTCACGTTGGCGTCGCGCACGCCTGGAATCTTTCGCAGGGTGCGCTCGTTGCGCACTGCGCAGGCGGCGCAGTGCATGCCGCTAATTTCAAATGTCGCTGTCGCCATGGCGTTTATCCCTGACCTTTGGCGACGACGGTGAATTTAGAACCGCGCGTCATCATGCCCATGGCGCAGTTGAAGCCGTAGTCCCCGGTCTCCTGCGGCATGAAGGAGATCACAGTCGTGCTGTTGGAAGACAGCAATCTCCGCACCCCAAGCTTCGGCGCGATCAAAATGCGACCGCAGCCGGCCGCCTCGCTGGCATCAATCCACCATTGCACCGGCACGCCTTGCGTGACCGTGAATCGATTGGGAATGTATTGATAGCCAACGATCCGCATCGACGCGACCTGCGTTGCGCCATCTTCCGACAATCGGGCCGCGACTTGATCCGCCGGTTGCGCGGTGCCTCTGAACAGCGCTGAGCTCAGGTTACCGCCTGTGAGTTCAAGCCCGTATTGAATATTCAGCACCCCGAGCACGATGACGGCTGCGCCGGCGAGCTTGAGGAACCGTCTCTGGAAAACGCCGGTCGCAAAGCTCGATATCGCCGACAGCGACAGCAGCGCCGGAAGCGTACCGAGCGAAAAGGCGAGCATAGTCAGGGCGCCGGTTGCGAAATCAGCCTTTGCAAGAACGTACAGCTGAAGCGCTTGCGTGAACCCGCAGGGCAGAAAGAAGGTGGCCGCACCGAATACGAACGCCCCTCCCTTGGTCCGACGCTCGGCCAGGTCGTGGATGCGGTGCGAGAACGCCTTCGGAATGGTCGGCATGAAGCGCGTGAGCGACGGGAACAATTTGAGCATTTGCAGGCCAAGCACAATCATCACCACGCTCGCGGCGACGGTGAGAATGCCATTCATCTCGGCCGAGAACGTCAACGCGGAGCCGAGGACGCCGATGGCGCCACCCAAGAGCGTGTAGGAGATAATGCGTCCAATGTTGAAATAGATGTGCGGCTTGAGGCGTTGAAGCGCCGTCAGGCTTCCGCTGGCCTCGTTGTATTTCGCCGCTACCGCAATAAGCAGGCCTCCGGTGACGGCGATGCAGGTCGAAATCGACGCGACAAGTCCGATCATAAACACGAGCGCGTAGCTCATCTCATTCGAGACCGTAAACCGCTGCGGAAGAAAATCGAGTTGATCGAGGACCAGGAGAATACCGGCGAGGATCACAAAGGCTGCGCCAATTTCCATGTATTCGCGCAGCGAGTTATTCTGTTCTGGCGTTTTCGATTTTGCGTTGCCCTGCTCAGCCATGTCCAAGCTCCATGCTGCGACATCTGTCGCCGTCGATGCAAGAAAATGCGATTGTTGCGTCTCGAGGCGCTCGGATTCGTACCGCCAATGGCTGCTGTCAGCAGCGCACACGCGATGCATTGACCGCGCAGCGGCGCCCTGAACGCCTACGATTTCAGACGAGCTTGGGGGGAGGAGATTCGGGGGAAACGCCGATTCCGTCCATCACCGGGCCGGCGGCGGGATGGACGGTCGCGACGAACACGATATCGATCCCAGCGGGAACGCTGGTCGGAAGCGCCGACAGGTTGTTGCAGTATGTGTAACACGCTCCCGGCGCCATCGTGCCATGATCGCCAGAACGGTCGCATTCGTCCGACATCAGCGCCATATCACTTGCGTATTCGTCACTTGCGTATTCGGGGGTTCCGCTCGCGGACTGGCACGAACCATCGTCCGTCGACGCGCAATTGGCTGTCACAGAAACAATGGGAGCGGAGGACCCGAAGGAGCCAATTGCACCCACGCGCGCCGGCAGCGCCGCCAGCGAGGCCGCAATGATGATCGTAAAAATTGTGCGAACCAGCACCATCATGATCCACGGGTTGCGCGCCTGTACTTCGCAGCCTGGGAGCCGGCGGTCAAGTCACGAATTCTTGTCGCAGCCTTCCCCCCGTATACCACCTCGCAGCCAGCAATTCGCCGTTAGGAGAACCTTCCCCACGCCCGCTCGGTCCCCCACCAGATCATCATGCTACCGAAAATAATTACGGCAGCGAGCGTGAGCCATGCGTAAACGCCGAACGAATTGATCCCCGACCCCAGCAAAATCGCTGGAATGATCAACGCCAGGTAGAATGGTCCCGTGAACCGGCAATGCGTGCGCCCACATCGTCGCGCATTCAGGATGCACGCAGTTCCCATCCACGCAAGCGCGATGGTCCACATGATCGTTCTGGCGTAGATATCGACGAGCAGTCCGACCGCGATGACGCCTGCGGGAAATCCCCACACCAGCCCCAAGCTGCGGATGCTGCCGGCCCAATCGACCCTAGTCCGTCCGCCCATGCTGGCCGCTCACTGTTCCCGACACCTTGCTCGACGCATCGAGCAGCACACCAACGAGAAGGACTGTCCCCGCCCCAAGCACCGCAAAGCGCGCCGCCCTTCGCACGCGGCCGTCACCTTGCAGGACTGAGGAATCGAACCGCGGAAACGGCAACGCCCACAGCACGGCCAGTGCGAAAAACGTTGCAGCGACGTACAGCAATGTCGCGTTTGGAACTCCTTTGATTAAGGCCTGACCGTATTCCGGATGGGCAAGAAAGCGGTCACCATGCACGATCGCATGGTTCAGCCATTCCATGAAAATGAAACTGCCCGCCATGACCAAAAGCCCGATGGCCGTGCTGACAAACATTGTCCGTTGCAAGGCGATGGGGCGACTGGCTCCCTTTTTTGCTATATGGCGGTAATAGAGATAGTTCACCGTAACAATAGATATGGCGCCGGCAGCCAGCGCCTGCGGAATATAGCGCGACAGCCCCAAGAGCGAATAAAAGACGCCGAGCCCCACCGACGTAAATATGAGCGATCCGCCGCAACACAGCGACGCGACCAGTCCGATGACTGCGCTGGCGGCAACAGGCTTTGCGTTCAGATGTCCTATGTTTGTCAGATCAACAGACATTTCTGCCTCCTCACTAACAAATCGCTCGGGGAATCCGCCACGCGAGCAGCTCTGTGAGCGGACTGCGGAGCCAATCGTCTGACTTTCGGACGATAGCTCCTGCCATCATTCAACCCGCACAGCAGGAAGCCGCTCCGGCTTCACCGGGGCGCTCGGCCTGGATAGGCGGGCACGGCACCGAACCGTAGGAGCAGAACACGCAACAGTCACCTGGCTCCGGACGCAGCATCGCGCCGCATCCGGTGCACGTGTAGAAGAACTGGCAGGCGTCGGTCGGCATACGTTCCGATTTGGCGGTTCCGCAACGCGGGCATGTGATGACAGATTCAAGGATCATAGCGCTTGCCTAAAGCATGTAGCCAATATCCGACGCTCCGGTCGGATACGCGAACATTGTGTTTTTGACATCGTCTACGGTGAGATTGTGACGGATAGCGAGACCGAACAGATTGATCACTTCATCGGCATGCGGCCCCACAAGATGCGCCCCGAGAATCCTGCCGCTATCCTCATCGACGAGTGTTTTGTACCCGTACACGGTTTCGCCGACGCGCCGGGCCGAGTACCAATGCGGCACCTTGTCAGAATTCACGCGCAGGCTCGATGCCTGCTCACGAGCAGCAGCTTCGGAAAGCCCAACGGCAGCGATCGGCGGCAGAGTGAAGGCGACGCTCGGGACGCCGCGATAATCAGGCCGGTAGCGGTTGCCTTCCAGCATATTGGCAGCAACGATCTTGCCGTCGTGGCTCGATACGGGCGTCAACGGCGGGCCTTGGGCCGCTGCGTCTCCCGCCGCGTAGACGATCGGGTTCGAGACGCTTTGTAGATATTCATTGAGGCACAGGCGTCCTTTCTCGACCACCACACCGCCAGCTGACACGTTAAGACTTTCGATATCGGGCAGGCGTCCCGCCGCGTGAACAACCAGATCGCCTTCAACGATCGTCGGCCCTGCCA
>WNFC01004440.1_pt1 | contig 21928 bp, 15 predicted proteins | sample 5400541 | NCBI WGS metagenome assembly WNFC01 (sample SAMN13153342, study PRJNA577476) | soil metagenome | isolation source: 120 cm saprolite under Douglas fir tree site 2 hole 2 replicate 1 | place: USA:California | collected 2015-04-18
GCATTGTGGCGGCAGGAGGGAGACGGAGAGTGAAAGACGAACCGAGGCTGGGCGCCAGGGGGTCAGGGGTTACGTCCATTGCGTACACACCCTGGTCCATCTCCGGTGAAGGCGGAGGAGCACGCGTACCCTCTTGGGGTACACGTGGTGGCGGTAGTAGGTCGTCCTCCGGCGCAAGGTCTGCGTCCATGAACGGGGAAGCGAATCCCCCAGTGCATAGACGGTGAGCCAATCGCTCCACGAGCTGCTGGTCCAAGCCACACAGGTCCTCTCTCGCCCTCGCCACCGCTACATCTCTAGAATCAGAACCATCCTCGACGTCCATAGCATCGACGCCCATGTTCACACTTCGTCTACTCTGGGCCTCTACATGCAGCGCAACAATACTGCGGTGCACGGAGGCCGTAAACTGGAGATCTGCAAGCACGCGCTTACTCTTTCTTGGCCGCTTGGCGGCAGGGCGGACAACAACCGTAGCGGACGCCCGCGCAGACGCCGGGACAAGCGCACCGCTTCGCCTGCGGCGCGCCTCTACGGGGAGTGGCCGTTTCAGCACGACAGGCGTGTAATGCGCTGGTGGTTGCTCGCCGGAAAGAGCCGTAGGAAAGGGGATAACGTTTTCCTCTTGTTGTGAAAAGTCCATAGACGTCGACGGGACGGGCTTCCATGTGCGCAGAGCCGTGGTGCTGGTCAGGGCGACGGTTGCCGAGGCCTTTCGCGACGCAAAGCGTGGTGGAGGGCTAAAGTCGGCCTTGGCAGGCTTAACAGCCGAGGGCCCCGGAGGCATCGCATTCGTCTTGTCTCCGAGCACTCGTAACGTTGTGGTGATGGCCTTGGAGCGGAAGCCGTCTGGGACGGAGAAGAGCGTTTGTATGTCATACATGTTGAGGGGTAGAGGCAAGCGTCGTCAGATGGAAAGACAAAGAGATTCTCGGCAAACGTCGACCAGCGGGATTAGCAAGGTCTCGACTTTGTATGTATGCCGAGCGTCGACGGTAGTGAAGCAGCCTCGGGGGGTGGGAGGAGAAATTAGGCGGGTAAATAAGCTGCGACCCCCAAACTTATATACGGCAACCAAATATAAACAAACATCACGTCCGCGTTGGGGCCACGCGTTCTTCGTCCCATGGGCGTCGTGACTCACTAAAGCCGCCCTCTGCGCCGCAAGGCCGACTGCCTCGAGGCTCCTCTTTCTCGCCTCATGTTTTTACACAGGTTCCACGGTCACCTGTCTGCTCAACCTCTCGCTGACGATCTCCTCATCGTCAAGAACAATGCTCGTAGCAACGAGCAACGAGTATCTGCCAAGCTCCGTTCCTGAAAGCTGCCGAGCTCCTTATCTTACTCGGACAAACCCCAGTTCAGTGAGGGTTCTGGACCCTCTCGATGGACCTTGATTAACTTCGCCACACACGTCGTATTGATCCGTATCAAGCTGTCCTGTCTTGCTTTGTCACGACTCCATGCCGGCCTTACCTTTTCAGGAATGTTTCACGTGAAACAGTCATTCATCTCAACGGTCAATCAGAATGTCCTTATGGTGGCGTTGGCGCCAAAACCTTTCTACCAGTTCCCTTCGTCAGCCCCGGCCCATTCCGGTACGCTTATCTTTCTGCATCCGAACATCTTTCCAACTCGAGAGGATTCAGATATGCCCCGCCACAGCTCCCGCAAAATTATGAACACATCTCGTAGAAGCAACAGTGAGCAGCATCAGAGTTGCACAAGTCGTCGATCTAGATTGTCCTAAGATAAGACCTAGGTATGATACAGCCGGCATTAATGGGCCCCTAGTCCTTATCGCCCCGTTATAAGATCAGCTTCTGGATTATGGATTATACACTTGGTTCATCCACTGGCAGCTGAACCATCAAGCCTTCTATAGATTCTCCAGGATGACGCTTCTTGCAATGTTCGCTGAATAGGTCCTTCCGTGATTGTTTATAGTTGCATTCTCGGCAACCTATTGTCGGTGGACAGTGTATGGACTTGATATGTCGCGTCTTCTCCCATTCGCCGGAAAAGTTTTTGCCGCAGTTGTCGAAGGTACAGGTAAATCTTCGATCGGATACCCCTGGCCCTAACATTTGAACAGCGGATCGTTCGGATTTCTGTCTCTCGGGCACCGGACGATGCAGAAAACCGCCCCAGAAGATGCCACTGTATTGTCCTGGTATGGCCTCTGATGTGGGAGCGTTGATGTCCAGACCTGGGGGTGTGGCTAAGTTGCCATCGAAGACGCCCAGTCCACAGTGTGGAGAACCAGGATCGTAGTATTCTTCCCTGGATTCCTGGCCCATAACCGTTGAATAGAAGAATTGTCCCGGTGCATTTGGAATGCCGGGATACACCTGAGGCCACAAGTTCCTGGGATCGCCGCAGGACGAAGCCAGAGATGAGGAGGATGAAGAACTCGTGATGGCGGTGGTGGCAGGTGATGCGAAGGGAGAATCCACCAAGTCCACGGGATGGATGTCTATTGGCCTCACGGAAGAACTGAACGGCAGAATACCCGTGGCCTTCTCATCTTGGGGCGCGGGGTTTACATCGCATGAAAAAATTTCGAGAGGCAATTCAGTTCCAGGCACGGGGTATGTATCCTCCGCGTACGGAGACGTATTCTTATACGTAGAAGGGGGATATGTCAGCGATCACGAACAGGGTGGATTGAGCGGTCGTACCTGGATGTACGAGTGCGGTTCCATGTTCCATAACCAACGGGCCAACGGGGTTTCATGAAGTGTGGAGGAATACATTTCGTGGGGTGAAGCAAAGTCTGAGTGTAACGGGCCGTTCTGGGAACGTCGTTGACATGGAACCGGAGGCGTACGACTGGATGACTTTTATATCCGGGGACGCCGTGGATGGCAGTTCCCTGTGCGGTGCCTCATGGAGTACGCGAGTATCCTGCGTTTGATTAGCCTCCGTTCGTATTTGTAAAAATAGCTAGAATTGGTGTCAATTATCACTGGTATGCGGTGATGCCGTACTAGTAGTGTTAACTAGACTGGGAAATCATGATGAACCGTAAGATCGAAGGCATGCAGGAGACGTCTATGTGCCATTGCCGCGCCCGGGCCTCGCGGGACGGTCATGGCGTAATGATCCCTCCAGGCTGTCATCATTCACCGTGCCATGACCAGGTATCTGGTGCCTGCAATACTTAAAGTGTGTAGGGAATGTCCGGGAAGTCGTGGTAGTCGTAAGCCTGAGGGGAGGGGGAAGTTACCGACTTATCCAGTGATTCCAGTGATGATCCCTGGATGCACTGTAGGGAGAACAGGATCTGAAAAGGTGCCGGTGATACGCAGAGCGTCAAGCATGCGAATATGGAATCATTCAAAGAACAACGTGTCCGATAATAGAGGACTCATTGGACATGGGGGCCACGAGCGCCACTTCACTGGCAACCTTTAGGCGCTAGTGCCCAAGCGCACAAATCGTCCCCCTTTCCCCCTTTCACCGCCCCTGACAAGCCGTCTTCGCACCGAACCTTCTGGCGCAGAACCACTACAAGAGGGTGGAAAGTGAAGATCCACAAATCTCGATCTGGCAGATACTCGGAACACAGCCATCTATCGTCTTGGTCACAGGTGATCGGATAACCCTATTGGTCGTGCCGTGGCCATTCAACTGTCCTCGTCCGCAGCAGTGTGAGAAATGCGGCTTGGGCTAGAACCTTCTGCGTCACCACCAACGAAGTCAAGGCTATGAAGATAAGGAAGTCTTCATATGAAGACACCAATCAATGTCACGCCGTGTCAAGGTGACTTGGACGATGCAGCCCAGTAATCCTCCACTCCAGTCAATATCCGCAATCACTTCATGGATAGAAAGGTGCTAACGATTGCTTGACAAGGAAATTAATAGCGGCTTACTGCGCAGAGACTGATAACAGCAAGATGGAAGGAAGGTTCTGTATCGAAGGACTCATCATGCCCCACCCTAGTACCACAGGTGTTGTACTATCATCCATCTGATCGGTATTCTTCCCCGTGTGTGGTATCCACTTTCCCCATATTGTGGTGCCTAGAAGGGTGCCCGGTACCGCTATCAAGTACGCTAACCACAAGTAGATCACGAGAAGCTGATGGACTCCGATAACCAACTGTCGAAATCGAACGCTGTGTACAAATACCCGGGTGGTGCCGCAACCATCACGTGAGGCACAGAATACGCCAGGATATTTGGACACCTTACGGAATCCTGAAGCTCATAGCCACGTACGATGCATTTAAAAATGCTTCGTTCCAAGGACCCCTTGGAGGTCCTTGAGTCTATCGCGTCCGAAACATTCACCCATCCAGTTGACCTAAGGGACGGACATTTTGGTTTGTTTGGCGCTGGCATGCCGGCCCGCTTTTCCGGAATGACTCGTGCGTACCGCGTGGCATGGAACGAGGCTGTGCCGCACTGCGGTTGGCATAACTTAACCGCGACTTTCGTAAACGTCCTGCCCTTCTGCGTCGACCAATGCACAGTCACAGGTAGGCATCATCCGAATATCTTCTGCACGTCGCGGAAATTGTGACCCAGATTAACCATAGCTATAGTTCTGACCAGGAAAACAGGCTACTAGTCCCGATCGTATGCGAGAAAACCACCTAGAACATCCGTCTGCGGAGAGCCTGAGTCCTCGTGTTCGGAGTGCTGTGCTAGATAGTTTGCACACGATGACCAAACGCATACCGCATGGAAATTTTATGCCCCCATGAGGCATTCGTGTTGGTCCCCAATTTTCTGGATCCACAAGCGCATTCACAGGGACGTTACTTTGGAAGTAGAACCCTCACATTCCGGTGCATCTACTATTTCAAGTTCTCCGTGTCCGCGCATCCGTGGCCTTATACCAACTAGTCTCGATGTGCAGTGCTGTTGGCCGCGTGCGAATCATAGGGGTGGAAAGCTCTGAAATATGACTAGGCAAGGGCTATATCTTCCTTCCCATTCCGTGCGCCGCAAGCTTCCTTCCTGCTTCTCTATCTCATCAGCAGTACCCCATTCTACATCCTTTACGCAGCCTCCGTGACTAGCGGCTCACCTTCGCAGCCTTTTTCCCGGAATGCACGAGCAATCCCCTTCCGTAGCCCGAATATCGCTGCCCGTACAGGCAAGGAATGTCGAGGAACCATTCTCTCTGGTACGATGTTCTGGCGCATCTGTCATTGACTCGTATAGCACTACAGCCAAGAACGATGAGACTCATCCCAACGAACAGAATGGGGCAAGTCATCATGATGCATGCTGTTACCTCACCCTCGAATACGACAACCTACGTTCTGAAGGGCCATCAAAGCCACCGATGCAGTGTCCTAGTAGGAACGGCTCGTACCAAAAGCAGAGGTAGAGCCCTGCAAGATAAGACGGGCATCGAGCACTGCAATGTCTGGCCTGAAGCAAGGTGTTTGTGCAGAGGAATAACAGAACTGGTGAGGACAACACCTTTGGTGAGAGGTGTAGGGGGCTATATGCAGGACGCAATCGGTGAGAGAAGACGGTTCGGCTCGGAACTTGGAAGAAACTGAGTGTGATGTGAGGTATGTCTTTTATGTCTACGCAGCTAGGTGTGACATCTTTTTTTACCGTGCGTCTTCAGGGTGCAGAACCCCGGGCCTATGCAGCACTTTGCGTCGGTGGTGTCACATGGTGGTGCATAATAATGTCAGTGGCTTTAACCCTGTCCGATTCTCTCCCGAAGCCCTAAGGCTATTTTCCCCGACGTTGGATATCTCCTACTACTGACGAACGCGTGTGAATCGCGCCAAGGGGAGATGTGACACTCTGAGTGGTGTATACGAGTCCCAGGAATGTGACGTAATTTTTTTCTCTAATTCCTGCTAATTTTCCTCCCTGCTGCGGTTTGGAGCCGAGCTAACATATCCGGAAACTCACTTTGAAATTAACGTCATGCGTTTGCGCTTTGCTCCATCTGGGTCCAGGGTTACGGGTGCATGCCTGTGATGACGGGGGTGAGACATGAGAAGGGTTAGAAACATCTGTCTTACCCATCATTGAGTAAGTTTCCTGTGCCCCAACACCTTTCCTGTGCCTCAACACCCTTCTGATCCTTCGTGAGGAATATGGAGGCACTAGTTACGTCGCATGACGTGGCACAGCAAGGATGCCATGCACATGTACAGAAAATAGGGTGCCGATGCGCCCATGGGACGTGCCGAACATCCTTCTCCGATTCCGACAGGCAGCAAGAGGGCGCGGAGCACCGTTCACGGGACAACATACCTTGTGTTATCGGCGTCCAAGCTGACGACCTTGTACACCTCCATATTAACTTCAGACTTGGGGGTCAGCGCTCCATAAGCGACATTCGGACGATGGCGAAGCGAAAATCGTACACCGAGCGCTGGCACAGGATAAGAGCACGTTGGTCAAGCGTTCCTTTCACCGCTGAGGGCTATACTATACGGTGAGGTGCAGTTGAGTAGATAATAGAACAAGAGGAGGCGCGGTGAACCTGAGAGGGCGAAACAACTTGAAGGATCTGTGCTCCGCGGCTGAATCGTACTCGATCAGTAGCAGTGGCAGCGACGGGAGCGCGGCCGTGACCGTCGGTTAGTCGGAGTCGGGGAATTGCCGCGGCGGCTCCAGGGCAGGAAGCGCTTGTTGATGGCCGCCCCAGGAGCCACACGGACATGTTCTCCCCGCCAGTGGCCGCAGTGATAACTCAATGATCGCCGCTACTCTTTTATGTTCTTTAGACTGCGCAGCGGTACGATCCCTCTTTTTCCGAACATCGTCCTTACGCTCCCACGCCAGGATGCTGTCTCTCGCAAAGTTTTGACTTTCGCCACCCAACGAATGTCATCTAAACCATCGATCTTTTGAGAATAACCATGGCACACAATAACGCCATAAAAGAACAAATGCCGGTCTCATCCGTAGCTCTTCGGTTGAGCCGTTTGGTTTTCTGGCTCCTTTGGTACCCTCTTGGGTACCCTGTCCCGTCCCTTGTGTGCCAACCCACCTTGAGCCATGGTTAAAAATCCCGCATTGCAAAACCTGCAAACACCCACACGTGTCCCACAATTGTCCAAAATGTCCGCACAATCAACGCAACAACTCCTAGTAAAACCTCCGCCGTACGGAGAGGACACGGAGATGCCAATGCCAATGGTGTCTATCCCACGTGACTTGGACAATCTAGGGTTGCTCGGTGCCTCTGCAGCAAGCAGCTCAGCGCCCCCTGTGTATCAGGTAAGGAAAGTATTACATCATGGCACAATGAAACTTGCCGACATTGGCATTTCCATCCTCATGGCACACAGACCGAAGTGTGGCCTCTTTTGGCTCAGAAGGGGCAGCAGCCTTATTTTCCTCCCCACGGAACTGGGGGGCATGTCAACTTCCAGGGCGCCACGGAGGACCGAACAAGTAGTACCATGGATGCCAGTGGCAGGGTGCGACCTGTCTGTGTATATTGCAAGAAAGACTTTGGACGCGCCCAAGAGCTCAAACGACACGTGAAGGACAAACACGGGCCCCGGCGTCGATGCCCGTTCTGCGACTTCATTTGGACTCGTCCCAGTACCATCAAAGCTCACCTCATGGCCGAACATGCGGAGAGATTCACCGCAGAAATGCTAGAAGTGTTCAAGGCGTTGCGCGGCCGTCGTGTTATTGCGTTCGTAGATGCGTATGACCATGGGCCTTACGTCACGATGGAGGCGACGTTGCAATCCCTGGTTCAAGTTCCCCTGCCAGTGAGCCTGAGTTCCTCCCAGTTGTAATTTGTGGAATAAAGGAGCTTTTCTTTATTTCTTTTGATTCTTTGGTGACCTTCTGACTGCGCTGACACTTAGATAGAGATGTATTTACTGCGACAAGGGGCAAGGCGTGTACGAGCCCGAGCACTGAGCTCGATCGCACCGCAAGGTCCCTTTGAATGTTTCCATTTCATCGATGTTTCCAAGAGGTTACTTTTCGTTCTTGTAGTATCGTATATACTAGTAGGCGATGCTGGGATGTATCAACCTATTCACTGTTCTTGCATGATGCTCCCTCTAAGTCTACGGCTTGCCTTTCAAGCTCGCGCTTGCTTCCTCTTACTTGATTGCATCTTTGGTCCTAACTCAAACCTTCACGTCGACTTCTAAGTTCCCTAGTAAGGCGCCGAAACGTTCCCGTCGTGCCTACAGTAGAACCCCTCCGGCGCTATTCCAAATGCCACAAGGCTCATGCCTACGACACCTTGTCACGACCTCGATGCACCAGTGGCTCGTGTTCCCCTCTCTTGAGAACCACTCCGCTCGCGTCTACCCTTCCTTTGATCGCCGTCGCCCCAGTACGATATCATTTACTACAGTCAATTTTGCCCTTGACCCATAATTCGTAAAAATCCATAGGTTTCAAGTTATGTGTGTACGAATTTCAAGTAACTCCAAGTGCTCTCTCTTGAAACGCGTACTCTGGAATTACCCACAACAAGTACGAGTTATGATGGAATTGACTGTATGCATAATTTCATTTGGCTCCGGCTGCCTTTTTCCTTCCTTTGACCCAGACCCTCGTCCACTATAATAGGGATTAGGATTGTACGGAGCTCCAGCCACGATGCGGACTCGGACATCGGATACTTCTTTTTCACCGCTTATGGTTTAAGCTTCATTTCTCAATATCTTAATCGTCCCTTGCTCGTTGTATCCAGTTTCAAACGTCCTCTCTGCATTGAGTCTAAGATGTGCAAGTGACTTTGCAAGGCTGATCAGAGAGATAAGGCGACAAAGAAATGAGCGAGCGGGAAGCCCTTTCCGAGAACCGAAGAGCCATGCGAGGGCAAGGGTGAGGGCATCAGTTGAGGAAGAAGAAGCCGGAGAAGAGGCTTCGAGACCAAGATCAACGTGGGTCGGCTTCACGGCTCGAGAGCTTCGAGGACGGAGATGACGGAGTTTCACATTCAAGGGTCAACGGGTTACGGCTTCAGACATGACAGACAGCACCATTGTAGCCATGAGTGGCCATCCGAGAGCATCAATCCAAGAGTAATCATACGCACATACCTGGGAACAAAGGGAATAAAGACATAAGGGTATGAAAAGGAGTCGAGGTGTAAGAAATGTAAGACGAGGGGCAGACGCGGACACGCCGGTGCCCCTGAAACAAGGAGAAATGATGATCTAAAGTAGTATAACTGCAAAGATTAAAATAAGGAAAGAAAAATATGACGATACCGGGATTGCACGCAGGCAGTCATGTCGCATAGGAGGGAGTGTAGCACGGTGCGGACGCGAGGGCCTTAGACAAAGCCTCACAAAAGTGGTAGATAAGGGTGACAGGGGGCGAAACGTGGGAGTAAGGGATGTACGCTACCTTGAGGCTGACAGGCACGGACAGTAGACTGATAGTGGGACGGACGCATCATGAGAGACCGAAAGTGAGGTGGTGGCGCCCTCGGGGATCTCCGAGTTGGCCCCCTGCCACACCCGCGGACGCGGAACCGTTGATGGTGACGCTCACCTTCTACAGGATGCCCCATGCTATCGGGCGTAAAAAAGGGGATTTTCGTCCTTTCTGATTACCCTGAAATGTAACAATCCTCCCCTCATTATTCTCCAAAACCCCCGCAAGCCCTTGGAGGACGCGGCGGGCCGCTCGCCTTTAACGATGCCGCCTTACCTTATGGTCCTTACCTCTCTTGCCTTGGCCTTTCTCCTTCTAAGCTAACCCGAATTGTGTTGCAGTTTATATTCTGCATCCTGAAGAATCGTGTTCTCATGTCTCTTACACTTTAACGTCCCTGCTCGTGTCCTTCCTCTGCCTACCATTTCCGAACTCGCGCCCACGGGTGACCGTGACGTCCCTGCGGCTCTCAAACGACCTCAGGTTGTCGTGCTCCTTGGAGGTGAGCACAGGACTAGACCCTTCGGTCGTCATTGGGGACCCTCAGCTTCACAATAACGTTCAGAAATTGGCCATAGTAGTCTCTCTCACTAATAGGACCTGCGTACTAAGACCGTGGTTAGGCTTTATTTTGTGAACACCTTCTGTATTCGGGGTCATCAAGATTGGGTTGTAATAAATCCGGAAACACGAACACTAGGGAAAGATACTAGCTTATTCGCGAATCATCTTCATAGGAGGGAATTCCAACTACGGTAAGTCGGAGAGATTAGGTCCACATGGGACGCTTGACTCACGTACAAGCAATCATTTTCCCATCGTCATATTGAGGAAACCCTACACGAGGCCGATTCGCAAGGCCACATTTGACGATGGCCGATAGAAAGACGAGTACGGGACGCAATATTTTGCCTCATGGGGCGCTCGTGTTGTACCCGGGCCCCTGTTTTCTAGATCTACCTGCGCGTTCTTGGGAATGTTACTTGGAAGTAAGTCCCCGTGCGCCTACTGCACCATGTCCGCATATCCGGGGCCCTCTTTAAACTAGTCGCGATGCGGTGCTGTTGGTCGCATGCGTAACATAGGCGTGGAAAGCCCCGACATACAGTATGACCAGTCAAGGGTCGTTTCTTCCTTCCTTGCATGCACAGCAGGCTTCCTCTGATATCTCATCAGCGCCCGATTCCACGTTCTCTGCACAGCCTCCGTCATCAGTGCCTCCCTTCTTCGCAGTCTTTTCTGGAGAATATAACATTCACCGGTACGATGCCCTGTCGCTGTCGCTTCTATGTATAGCACTATGTCCGAGATCGATGAGAACTAACAAAACAGAATGGGGCAAGTCATGCATGCTGTCGCCTCACCCTCGAATACAACAGCTTCCATTTTTGAAAAGCATCAAGCCACCGGGGCAGTGTCCTAGGAACCGTTTGTCCCAAAGCAGAGGTGGGGCCGTGCGAAATAAGACGGTCCTCGAGCATTGCAGTGTCTGAACTGAAGCTTGTAAGGTGTTCGCGCATAAGAACAACCGAGCTAGCGAGGACAACGCCTTTGGTGAGAGATGGAGGAGGCGGAGTGCCGAACACAAGCAGTGAGAGAAGACGGCCCGACGCTGAAGTTGGAAGAAACGGAGTGGATGTGAGGTATGTCTTTTACAACTACGTGGCTAGATGCTATACTACGAAGCAATGCGATCTGACTTGTTGCTCTAATTTCTGCTAATTCACTCTGCTGGGGTTTGGAGTCAGGCTAACACAGCGGAAAACTCACCTTGAAAGGAACGCCATGTATTTTCACTGGTGCCACCGGGGTTGAGGTTCCCGGTAAATGCCTGTGGTGATGGACATAAGACATGGGGACCGGTAATATCTATCTGCCCACCACTGCGTAAAGCTTCCTGTTGCCCAAAACACTCAGGCTGGTGATGACATCGTAAGGAAGATATATGGCGGGACTTGTTACGTCGTATGACGTGGCACAGCGTGCCCTAACAACCGTGCTGATGCGCCATCTTCTTTCAACGATATATCGGACGCCCTGGAAATGTGCCGAACATTCTTCAAACAGAAAGCAAGGCGTGGAGTGCCATTTAGGGGTTGGCACTACTTGTCTTCAAGGTGGTGTCATGATCCTGGGCACCGTGACTTCTGTACCAAATTGGGTATTCAGCGCTCCGCAGCGACGTCCAGGCGTTGGGGAAGAGCACACCGAGCACTGGCACAGGGAGGGAGCAGCAAGACAACTGTTTCTTTCACAGCTGCATGCACCGTCGTGGGCTGATTCAGTTATACGGTCGTGGAACTGGAGTCTGGTCTAATGAAACTTGTAGATCCAAAATACGAAGGGGTGATTACTTCTTGAAGTGATGGCCGTGGCGGCAACTCGATAGCGCTAGGAAATAACGAGCTTCGTTTAATAGAGTTACGGTGAACTTTGAATGGTTGATGCAACAAGAGAATCGGGACCCGCGTCACCGGTTGTAGGGAGCCTGAGAGGGCGCAGCAAGGGCAGCGAGACCCACTTGGGCTCCGTGTTGGGCCAGTGGATCAGTACGCAGTGGCTGCGAGGGACCATGAGAGTTGGTCGGGGTGCGGTTCTTGGACCCGGGCCCGAGTAAACAAGCGCGGAGACTCGGAGCGCCTTGACACCGTGGCTACCATGACAAGGCTCTTTCCTTTTCCGACGTTCTCTCTGACGGCCGCTACCACTCCGAGTCCCCTGCATCCTTTTTTCTTCCTTTGACTGCGTAGCGATCCCGGGCACACCGGTTGCCACCTTCCAGGATGTATTGTATGTCTCTCCGAGAAACGTTCCGTTCGAGTCCACTGGCAAGCTCAAGCCACCAGCAAATCGGTCAGGGTCGTTACTCTACTCGCCATATTCCTCAGATGTACGGCCCCTACTCTCTTCAATGATACTGCACGTAAGCATGACCAAGACTTTGACGACGGTCGAGAATGACATCGACAAAGCCCACTTTTGCCGGACATCCGGTCGTATTCATTGGTTCTGTGACCTGATTTTCTTCCGAGTCTCTAACACGCAGCATCTCTTCTCGGCCCTCGCTCTCACGCCAGTATGCCGTCTCCTCTCGGAAAATTTTGACTCTCACGACCCAAAATGTGCCCTCTGCGTGTTTGAGAGCTATCATGGCACCCCATAACGCCAAAATGAAAAAAAAAAAGTCAATCTCAAATGCAACACTTTGGCTGAAACCGCTCGATTCTCTGGGTCCTCACGCCAATGTGGTGGTGCCCATGGCCCTTGTGTGCCACCCCACCTCGAACGACGGTTAAAATTCCACGTTGTGGGGCCGACAAAAACGCAAGCAACTCCCCCCCCCTACTCCCACCACCCAAAATGTCCTATCCGACCCCACACTCGAAACAACCCTCAGCAAAGCCTCCGCCGGTCGGAGGAGATTCAGTATATCTCCCTTGCGACAATCGAGGTCTACCCTGTGCCTTGCCAGGTGGCTCAACCTTTGAAGCAACTGGGTATGATCGATATGATCAGGTGAGGACAATATCACATCGTGGCGTGATAGAACTTTCCCGACCTTGGAACTTCCATCCTTCCTGCGTACAGATCGGAGCGTGGCCTGTTCTGGATCAGATGGGGCAACAGCCCAATTCTCCTCCCTACGGAACTGGGGGACATTTCACCTTCCAGGACGGCACCAAGCCAGAGGACCAGAGAAGTCGTAACGTGGACGGCAAGGCCCGGCCTGTCTGTATATATTGTAACAAGAGCTTTGGAAGAGACCAAGAGCTCCGGCGACACATGAACGAAATACACACACCACGTCGTCAATGCCCGTTCTGCCAGTTCATGTGGACTCGCCCGGACAAAATCAAGGCTCACATCGTTGCCGACCACGCGGGTAAATTCACTGCAGAAATGCTGGAAGGAATCAAGGCCTTCTGCGGCCGACGCATTGTCGAATTCATGGATGCGTATGACCATGGCCTAGACACGGGTCCGGCATTTGGATCTTCCTCCCAGTTTTAAGGTGCTCGATTGTTCCCATCGCGCCCAGAGTACTTCCGATGTGATCCCGAAATGCCGCAATGCCCATATCTCGACACCATGACCTTGCTATGACATTGACGCGCCAGCCGTTCGTAGTTCCCTTTTCTCGAAAGCTTCGCGTCGATTCTCCCCATAGTTTCCTTGAGTCGTGCTTGCCCCAGTACGATTTAATTTACTATGCATAATCCCTTTTTGGCTCCAATTGCCTTTTCCTTCCTTTTGCTTAGACGCTCGCTTACTATAATAAGACTATATAGAACCCCACCCACGATGCAGGCATCGTATCTTCCGAGTCCCCTTTAAATCCTTTATATTTTAAGCTTCGCTTCCTATGATTTGTTTACTACTAATCTTCCTTCGTTCACTATTCCAGTTTCGACGGACTCGGAACGACGGCTCGTAGGCTACTACTAGTTGATATCAAGTAAATACAGTATGCCTGTTGAGTATTAAAAAGGGGATCGTGGATCACCCTACCATATAAAAATCCTCCTCTCGTTGTTCTTGAGAACGTCTGCGTGCCTTTCGCGTTAGGTTGCCGCTCTTCCTAGGCCTTTTGCGGCTGCATGATGATCACATCACGAGGCAATCACGGCACTCGTAGGTCGATCACTTGATACATTGGGTGCGCCGGTGAACCGTGACCGCGTTCGCCTTGAAGAACTTGAAAATTCGAAGCGACCGCGGTTGCCGAGCCGGGCCGGATGAGTAATCCTTTGACTGTATCATACGGTCACGCCGGTGACTGTCTTAAAGAGCGGCCAGCATGTCCAGAGTCGATCGATCCATGATAGTATTCTTCGGATCAGCTTTTCCAGACACTGCGCCTAGGCTGAGGTATGAGTATGACCAAGGTTTTTGATAGAGGTCAACATGACGCCGACACAGCCCTCTTCCAAGTTTGCTGGATATCGACGTATCGTTCCTACTGGCTCTGGGACCTAACTCCTTCCGCCGGGTCTCTTCTGTTCAGCGGTGGCCGTCCTCGGACTGGATGAGTAATCTCGACCCACTCGGACGATGCCAAGTCACCGTTCTGATGCATGATCAGGGATAGTACGTTTTGTTTGTGTTTTCCTTTGACTGCACGGTAGGTTCCGGTCGCACCGGTGACTGTCTTAAAGAACGGCCAGCGTATCCAAGTCGATCGATCCATGGTATTCTTCGGATCAGCTCTCCCAGACACTGCACCTAGGTTGAGGTGTGACCAAGGTTTGATAGAGGTCAAGCATGACGCCGATACAGCCCTCATCCAACTTTGCTGGATATTGTTCCTATTGGCTCTGGGACCTAACCTCTTCCGCCGAATCTCTTCTGTTCAGCGGCGGCCGTCCTTGCTCTCACGCCAGTATATCGTCTCCTCTGGTAAAATTTTGACTTGTAGGCTGTTGCAGCACCCGATGAGTGCCATCTATGATTGATTGGAGCCATCATGATTCCAAAATGACGCCGATAAAACGCCGATATTCAACTCATCTCTCGGGCTGAGCTGCCGCAGCTGATCCTCTCTCGGTCTCACGCGGCAATCCTCTGCAACTTGTATGCCATCATACCCGGCTCTCGAACCATGCCAGTGGTTAAAACCTTTGCGTTGCATAGACCTAATAATAACACTCGTGCGCCCTTCCGATCGCCCAAACTGTCCGTTATGACTCCTCAATTAGAGCAATTCCTGGTACTAAGGCCTCCGCCGGACGGAGAGGATTCCGTATCTGTCCCACGCGAGAATATACTAAGTCTACCCGGTGCCTCAGCAAGTAGCTCAACCCTCGAAGTAACTCCTGGGTACGATCAGGTAAGGGAATTATTACATCGTGGCGCGATGAAACCCTCCAATCTTGGTACTCCTATTTGATTCGCGCGTAGATCGAGGCGTGGTTTCCTCTGGTTCAGATGGGACCACAGCTCAATTTTCCGCCCTACGAGGCAAGCACCACCGAGTTCCACTACTATCGTGCACACTAACGTCGTATACCAGGCACAATACCACGGAACCGGAGGGAATTTGACTGCACGAAGCGTCACAACGGACCAGAGAAGTCGTACCAGCGGCGGTAGGGCGCGGCCTATCTGTGTGTATTGCAACAAAGAGTTTAGGAGGGTCCAAGAGCTCAAACGACATTTGAAGGACATACACATGCCCCGTCGTGGATGCCCGTTTTGTCCTTTTATGTGGACCCGTCCTGGAAATATCAAAGCTCACCTCATCGCCGACCACGCCGAACAATTCACCGCCGAAGTTCTGGAGGGTATTAAAGCCTTATGCGGCCGGCGTGTTATCGAATTTGTAGATGCGTATGATCATGTCCGCGACGTGGAGGCAACATCGCCACTTGCGATTCGCCCCCCAGTCTTGAGGTGGTCGAGCGTTCCCGTCTCGCCTGGAACAACCCCGACGTCATTCCGAAATGCCACGGCGGCCGTGCCACAATACCTCGCCACGACCTCGATCCAGCACTCTGCCAGAGGTAATGTCCTCTGGGACGTGGTCGGTTCGTCGTAACCGAGTCCCAAAGCCACGTCGGCTCTGGGAGATAGAAAGACGGGCCTATTCACAGGAATGTTTTTTTGGAAGTAGGATTGTAGCACGACAGGTGTCATTGGAGAGAAGGCATGAAGATTTTCGATGCTGAGACTCAAGCCAGGTGACGGCACAATCGAAGGGGGTGTGTCTGAGAGGAGGAAGGTCACACGAGAAACCCTTTAAGAGAGTAGAACTCTGATTCCTGCTCGCCCTCGAGAAGGCCTTCTTTGGGGTCTATTTATATGCGCGCGTGTTCCTACTACGAGTTCTGAACCTTGCTCTGAAAAAATTGATAAGGACAGACATACAGGAAAGTGGGTTCCGAATTGAAGCCGAAACACAAGGGTGCTAGGGAATCCCTGACTGTTGTAAGGGGGGGATGCGCGTTGGGCTCGGAACGGGCCAAATGCGTGCGCCGTGGCGTCCCCTGGAATGGACACCCCACCTTTCGTAGATATCTCCTTATAGCACCTTGTTAGTTCCCTTTTCATTCTTTACTTAGCCTATTCTGTCCTAGACTACGGACTCGCACTTAAATACAGATGCACCGGGCTCATCGAGAGCCAGCGAACGGAGAAGAATGTTCGCGCGGTGACTTCCCCCTTTTTTCCCTTTTATCTTTGCCTCGTCAGCTGCGACGTGCTCCAACGAGAGGGCAGGCCAAACGGGCCATTCTGTTTTTCCTTTCTACCGGACATCGCCGCCGTTCCCTTCTCCCAAGCTCAACCTCTCTCCTTCTCTCTGCTGGGCTTGGATCTTCGTATCCGCGCTCGGCAATTTACCCCCTTCGAACTCTTTGAGGCGCGGAGCTTGCTTCATGCTTTCACTGTTGACGACAGGGAGACAAAAGCAGACAGAAACTTGAAGGATGGCTTTTAGGGAACGAAAGGTCCATCAGGAGACCACAGGCCATAAACTAAGAGTGGGCCGGACCGCCTGCGAAGGTAAATCGCTCTATGAGGCCTATATATGAGGGATGGTGGCGGAGAACTTGAATGGTGGAAAACCTCCGTACTCGTATGGTAAAACAAAGCACTGCAAAATGTAAGTAAAACAGGATCCTGAGGGAGGTGCTTTACACTAACTGTTGCAGATCTTCGGAAGATGCGGGGGTTTGCATGACGATGAGGAGGCACGTTGGACTGGTGTCGGGATGGGATGCAGGAGATAACGGGTCGGTGTGGCTCAGATCGGAGTCAGTGTCCTGGGCGCTCCAAAGTATTTATTCCGAGCGCAGCGGAGCTGCCCACCTCACAGGTTAATCATGCTGCTACATGCAACGTTCTATGAATTGCGAATGATGTCCACGAACGCGTAAAAAAGAGACATCATTTTGCGCCTGTTTTCTGCTGATTTTCCCTGCAGTGGTTTGTAGTCCAGCTAACGAGGCCGAAACTCCCCTTGAAATGATTGTGATATATTCGCATTCGATGCTACCTGGGTCTAGGGGTTACGGGTAAAGGCCTGTAGTGATGGGAATGAGACATGTGGAGGCTAGAAATATCTGTCAACCCACGGACATTGAGTGAAACGTCCTGTTCCCCAACAAATTTGTGATTCTTTCGTAAGGAAAGATGGCGGCATTAGTCAGTATATGCATGCCATGGGCCCTTGCAGAAAACAAATGTCCGATGCGGCGTTTGCTGGCAATAGTATGAGGCCATCCTGGGAATGTACAGAATAATCTTCGAATTGAAAGAAAGAAAGCATCGGGAACCGTTCAAAAGACGGCATTTAGTGACTGCTTGCGTTACGGTGACGATCTTGAGCAAGAGTCGCAGAGGCTAGACAGTACACCGCTAGTAAGAGCGAGCTGGATAAGCGGCCCGCAGCGTGTGTGTCTCCCCCCCCTTTTTTTTGAGACCTGCGGCGTGTCTCTCACGGCTAACATAGCAAGCCTGGTTGAGACCGTTGAGTCGCCGAGGCCAATCCTACGGTAGTGGTCCTAGTGGAAGTGGGACTAAGCTGGAATTGGGCCTAGTGACTTGTGGATATTAAATACAACGGAGGAATTGCGGCTTGAAGCGACGTATGATGGCCCGCAGCTCGATAACGTTAGGAATGGTAACGATCTCCGTTTGGTAATGATGGACGTACAGTTGAGGACGTTGAGGCCTTTGAGGGGTTAATGCCATTGATTAGAAGCGCGGTGGGCCTGAAAGGGTGCAGCAACCCACTCGTGCTCCGTGTTGGATCAGTAACACGCGGCAGGAATGTCCGAGTGCTTCGGTTCTTGGGCGGGAGGCGCTAAAGCAAGCGCGAGCGCCAAAAGTCATCAATGCGGCAATGTCTTTGTGATACAGAAAAGGAAACCTCAACCTTACCACAATGCGCGGATCTCCCCCGCCCCAACCCCCCTTACCCCCCCCGGCGCCCCGCACGGCACACCCGGAACCACGTCATATTCCACTGCCCCTTGACGGCAGCCCACCGTATCCCCCGGGTTCACTCCCTCTCCACGATCCTCCAATCCGAGGTTCTCACCGCCGCCCTGTGTGAGTTCCTCCGCCATGCCGGCTCCCTCCTCCGTCCGCTCCAGCCCCCCACGTCCCGCCCGGACCCCTGGCCCGACCCATAGGTTATATTATTTCTATTTACCATACCCACTGCCCCACGCCTGCGATATACTGCAAGGGCACATGACCCAACCCCCATACGTACTCGTAACGCGAAGTGTAGTTAGCATATCATTATGTATTTATGTCTGGTAGCCGAAGTAGCTAGGACTATAAACCGATTGTCAAAAAAAACAAAAAAAAACCTTACCACAATGACACGACTCTTTTGTGTTTTCCTTTGACTGCACAGCAATCCCGGTCACACCGGTGATCGTCAGAGGTGTATTAATATTATACGTATCGCTGACTCGGGAGGAGCTCTCCCGGACACTGCGCCTAGGCTGAGGAATTTGATAGAGGTCAAGCATGACGCCGACTCGGACACAGCCTTCTTTCATGTTTGCTGGATATCGTTTCTATTAGCTCTGTGACCTAACTCAGACTTCTTCCGAGTCTCTTCCGTTCAGTGGCCGCCCTGGCCGTCCTCGCTCTCACGCCGATATAATCATGACACCAGTAACGCCCACAGACGCCAATCTTCAACTCAGCTCTCGAGCTGAACTGCCACAGCTCGGTCCTCTCGGTCCTCACATTGTGGTGCTCCGCAGTTTGCATGCCATCACACTCCGAACCATGGTTAAGACCTTTGCGTTGCAGGACATAAAAATACCACTCGCGGTTCCTCCCGATTGAATCACCCAAAATGTCTCTTACGACTCCACACTTGGAACATTTTTTAGTAAACCCTCCGCCGGACGGAGAGGATTCAGTATCTATCCCGCGCGACAATCTAGGGCTCCCCGGTGCCCCAGCAGGTAGCTCAACCTTCGAAGCAACTCCTGGGTGCGATCAGGTGAGGGAATTATTATCATGTCGCGATCAAACTTTCCAACCTCGGTATTGCTATCCTACACGCGTGCAGTTCGAAGCGTGGCTCGGGGCGGGCCGCCCTGCTTTGGTTCAGATGGAACTACAGCCTAATTTTCTGCGCTACGAGGCAACTCAGGCAAGCACCACCGAGTTCTACTACTATCATGATTTGATTGTACACTGACGTCGTATCCCAGGTACAACACCACGGAACCGGAAATCATTTGACTGCCCAACGCGTCATAGAGGACCAGAGAAGTCGTACCATCGGCGATAGGGAACAGCCTATCTGTGTATATTGCAACAAAGAGTTTGGAAGGTTCCAAGAGCTCAAACGACATGTGAAAGACGTACACATGCCCCGTCGTCGATGCCCGTTCTGCCCTTTTGTGTGGGCTCGTCCCGGCAAACTTAAAGCTCACCTTGTCGCCGACCACGCCGAGCGATTCACCGCCGAAATTCTGGAAGGAATTAAAGCCTTATGCGGCCGGCGTGTTATCGAATTTGTAGATGCGTATGATCATATCCCCGACGTGGATGCAACATTGCCACTTGCGATCCCCCTCCCAGTATTAAAGTGCTTCAGAGTTCCTGTCGCGCCTAGAACACCCCCGACGACATTCCGAAACCTCACAATGCCCATGCCACGGTACTTTGCGACGACATCGACGTAGCAGCAACTCGTCCCTATTTCCCAAGAGCCTCGCTTCAACCCTCCTTGACGCTTCCTCTGACCGTTCTCCCAAATAGGATAGTTTGCTTGTGCATAATTTCTTTTTGCTACTTAGACCCTCGCTTACCATAACAAGACTACATATAGTATTCTACTGAGTCCCACCCACGACGCGGCCATCGTATCCTCCGGGCCCCATTATAATCTAATTCTTTAGGCATCATCGCCCATAGCCTCCTTACTGGCTACTCCCAAAATGACGTCCTGCGGGACCAAGGTAGATCGCCGGTATTGCAGTGTTCGGCCTGAAGCGAGGTGTCGCCGCAGCAAAAAAAAAAAACCGAACTGATGAGGACAATGCCTTTAGTTAGAGATGGAGGCGGTGAGAGAAGACGGCCCGAGTTGAGATTGGAAGAACCTGGGTATATGTCAGTGTGAGGTGTCTTTTTCAACCACGCCGCTACATACAACACTCTATGAGCGGTAAATGGTGTCCATGACGCTTAGGGATGCGATCTGCTGTGTGTCCATTATGCGCTGATATCCTGGTAAATTTCCCTACAGAGGTTTGGAGTTGAGCTGACAAGGACGAAAATTCACTTTGAATTGAACGTCATGTACTACACTCGCAATTAATGCTACGTCAGGCTGAGTCCACGGCTGCAGGTGAACGCCTGTGGTGACGGACGTGAGACCTGACGAGAGCTGGAAATAACCACTCACCCATCATGGAGTAACTTCCTGTGTCCTAGATTCCTGGGAAGATGGCGGTACCAGGTATGTCATAAGTATGACAGGACACAGCATACGTGCCATGCATCCGTGCTGGAGAAATGCTGCCGACGGGGGATCGGATATACCGAACACCCTGAAGATGTGCCGAGTATTCTTCAATCAGAAGGAAAGAACGGCGCCCCGCGCCGCTTAAGGGACAGCACTGGTTCTGTTACGTTGACTGGGAGTGCTTCTAAGGCCGGTTTCCAAGGTCACTATCTTGGGCACTTCTGTACCAACTCGGCGTTCAGAGGCTGGAAAAGAATAGATAGTATACCGAGCACTGCCACAGAAGATCAAGCAGGTCTCGTGATAAGCACTGCCTTCACAACAGCTAGATGAGTCGCCGAGGGCCCAGTATACGATCGTGGAACTGCTAGTGGGGTAATGAACTCGCAGATCACCAATAAAAAGCTATGAGAACTGCTCGAAGTGGTGTGTGATGACCGAATTTGCTAGCTTTGCGAAATAGCGATCGTCATTTCTAGGCGTCTCAGAAAATCTTAGCTAAACTCTTTGTTTCGGCATCTTATTAATCCTACAGTCGGCATTAGGATCGGGATCAGATGGGGTTCCATAACCCGCGTGGGAGTCCCATTGAATTAAATAGGACCCGGTCCCTGTGCGGGACGAAACTTTTGCCTTGCCCGCAATGCCCTCAAGGGGGACGAACGGAAGGTCAATGCCGACTCTGCTGACTCGGGGCACTGCCCATCATGGCATTGATCCATTATTTTGCCAAGGCATTTTGAAATAGTTGTAATAGAGTACCGTAGTGTTGGAGTATTGTGAATGGAATGGTTGCGAGCAAGGAAATCCCAATGCCGTGTATAACCGGTTGGAGGGCAATGGAGGTACAAACAAAGGGAGATCATCAACAGCGTCACTGTGGAGATCTGTGGCAGTGGCGGCGACGAAGTCCGATCGTCGGAGTTGCGGGGGGATTTACCGCGGCCCTTTTCATGTTTCGTCGGGCACCATCATTAAGTCGAGGAACATTGCCCATGAAGGTTGCATGAACGCCAGAGCCTCTTCAAGTTGACGACCAATTTCTTGCTCTTTGAGTGCATAGCCGGTCCAGGTGGTAGTCATCAGGGTGTATGGTATGTCGGAAACGTTCCAGGCGCTTGTCGTGTTCAAGCT
>WNFC01001974.1_pt1 | contig 21927 bp, 15 predicted proteins | sample 5400541 | NCBI WGS metagenome assembly WNFC01 (sample SAMN13153342, study PRJNA577476) | soil metagenome | isolation source: 120 cm saprolite under Douglas fir tree site 2 hole 2 replicate 1 | place: USA:California | collected 2015-04-18
TTAGCGGAGATCCAAAGGCAACGACGAGTGTGGCACCGTGCCAATTACCTGACAGATACTTTGTCTGGTCGTGCAAGCACGACTGCTTTTGTCGCCCTGGCGGCAGGCGAAAACGCCCAGTAGGTAGCGTCCGCGGGTGCCGGGACAGTTCGAGCTAGACTGCCGCACGCTGCAATTTCAATCGGCGGAGCAATTGCGCATTCACGGCCACAATAATGGTGGACAAGCTCATGGCCACTGCTCCCACACTCATGGGCAGATCCACTCCCCAGCGGACCAACAGCCCTGCAGCGACCGGGATGGCAACAATGTTGTACGCAGTCGCCCAAACGAGATTTTGAATCATTTTCGGTAGGTCGCTCGGGATAACTCGATCGCTCCCACGACGTCGCATTCAAGGGAGGCTGAACCACCGAAAAACTCAGGAAAACGTAGCGACATCAACCATGGTTTGTAGTCGAATCGGGACAGAAACCGTTGTGATGGCGTGCTGAACGAGTTCGAGGAGAATCCAATCTCATATCCATCGGATGCAATTACGGTTGGCAATTGCATTAACGCCGTGGGGTGATCTGGAATGGCGGGGCTCAATGACTGAACTGGCGATAGAACAGAATCAGACGGGTGGCTTCGCAGCACCGTCTGAGAAGGGTGAAGTTCACGCGGGAAATCCGCAGCCGTGGGGTGCGCATCAAAACGGAGACGGAGTTAATTTCGTTTTGTTCAGCCGTCACGCGACCCGCGTTCGCCTGGAGCTCTATCAAAATCCTGACGACCCTTTTCCGACCAAGATCATTGAGTTGGATCCCGTGCGACATCGGACCGGTGAGGTCTGGCATGTATGGGTGCGAGGTGTTCCCCCGGGTCAACTCTACGGCTATCGCATCGAAGGGCCTTATCAGCCGGAAGAAGGCCACCGCTTCAACCCACATAAGTTGCTTCTGGATCCGTTTGCAAGAGCAATTGCTGGCGTCAAGGATTGGGATTTCTCAGCTGCCCGTGGCTACGATTCGTCCAGTAGCCTAACTGACTTAAGCATTTCGACGGTGGATGACGCGGGCACAACACCGAAATGCGTCTTTACCTACGACCATTTCGACTGGGAGATGGATTCCCCTCCGAACCATCCCGCCTCCGATATGGTCATCTACGAGACACACGTTCGCGGTTTCACGATTCATCCGAGTTCGGGGGTAGCGCATCCCGGAACCTTCCGCTCTTTGACCGAAAAGATTCCTTATCTGAAAGACCTGGCAGTGACGGCTATCGAGTTGATGCCGGTTATCGAATTCAACGAAAACGAACTGATGCGACTTAACCCAATCACAACAAAGAAACTCAGGAATTATTGGGGATACAATCCGGTTGCCTTCTTTGCTCCGAAGCAGTCCTACAGCATTGGAGGAGCACTAGGGCAGCAGACGTTGGAGTTCCGAGAGATGGTCAAGGCGTTTCACCGCGCCGGCATTGAAGTGATCCTAGATATCGTGTTGAACCACACGGCCGAGGGAAATGAAACCGGACCCACGATCTGCCTGCGCGGCGTTGAGAACTCGATCTTCTATATGTTGCAAGAGAACGGCCGCGGGTACTACAAGGACTTTACCGGCACAGGCAATACGCTCAACGCGAACCATCCCGTCGTACGAGAGTTCGTCATGAATGTGCTTCGTTACTGGGTTATGCACATGCACGTTGACGGTTTCCGCTTCGACCTCGCTTCCGTCCTGGGCCGAGATGAGCATGGGAACATCCTCCGCACGGCTCCGCTTCTCGACGTCATTGCGGAGGATCCAATCCTGCGTGACGTAAAACTCATCGCGGAGGCTTGGGACGCAGGCGGTGCCTATCAAGTGGGGAGCTTTTCCACGCAGCGCTGGGGGGAATGGAATGGCCGGTTTCGTGACGATGTGCGCCGCTTCTGGATCGGCGACGCGGGGATGATGGGATTATTTGCCAGTCGCATCTGTGGAAGCTCGGATTTGTACCAGGGCTCCGGCAAGGGACCTGGAAGCAGCCTGAACTTTGTAACTTCGCATGACGGGTTCACACTCAATGATTTGGTCAGCTACAAGCAGAAGCATAATGACGAAAATGGCGAGTACAGCCGTGATGGAAGCGATGCCAATTACAGTGACAATTGCGGGGTGGAAGGACCGAGCGACGATCCCGTTGTCGAGGGAATGCGGAACCGCTTGATCAAGACGTTCCTCTTGACCCTGTTTATCTCTCGAGGAATTCCCATGTTGCTCGGAGGCGATGAATTTCGCCGAACCCAGCGCGGAAACAATAACGCGTACTGCCAGGATAACGAGGTGAGTTGGTTTGACTGGAGCCTGGTGGAAAAGCACAAAGAGATTCACCGCTTCACTCGAGGAATGATCGCCTTCCGCCGAGCCCATTCTGCACTGCGAAAAGAAGTTTTCTACACGGACGCCGACATAAAATGGTTCGCGCCAAACGGCGCCACTCCCGACTGGATGGACCAGCGGCAGAAATCCTTTGCGTGTCTGATTCTAGGACAGTCAGAACCCGACTTGTTTCTCATGTTTAATGCCGACTCCAGATCAGTTGATTTTTCCATTCCGGCCTTGCCGGGGAGTCAGATTTGGCGCTTGGCGGTGGATACTGCCAGAACTGCCCCTGATGATCTCTACCAAGCTGGGAACGAGCCCTCCATGCAAGGCCAAATCAGTTTTCGGGTTGAGCCTCGATCGAGCGCAATTCTTTTGACGGATGGATAGTGAGCATGGAACTTCGGGACTCGATTTTGTGTTGTCTGTGAATGTTCGCATCATGGTACAGAGGAGTTCTGCAATGGCTAGCAACGGCATCCAGCAAGACGACGCCGCGAGGCTGCAAGCGGAACGCTATGGCGAGGTGCCAAGTGAAAATTAGCTCCGCCGCCGGGAAGCCGGCTGATCCCTCTATGCTGGTGAATGTTCCGAAGCTCGTTACAGCCTACTACGAGTTGCGGCCCGATCCGAGTGATCCGAGACAGCGAGTTGTCTTTGGTACGTCCGGCCATCGCGGATCTGCAATGGACGTGGCCTTCAACGAGTGGCACATCCTGGCAATCACGCAGGCGATTTGTGACTACCGCAAACTCCAGAACATTGACGGACCGCTTTTCCTCGGGATGGATACTCATGCTCTGTCCGAGCCCGCATTTGCGAGCGCGCTGGAAGTGCTTGCGGCAAACAACATCGAAGTAATGCTCTCCCAAGGCACCCCGTACACCCCAACTCCAGCCGTCTCGCATGCGATTCTGCTTTACAACCACGCTCGAAAGACGGGGCTCGCCGACGGTATCGTAATCACGCCCTCTCACAATCCTCCCGACGACGGTGGCTTCAAATACGATCCTCCACATGGGGGACCAGCCGATTCGAGCGTGACTTCCTGGATCGAATCGAAAGCTAATGAATTTCTGCGAAAGGCGCTGGAGGGCGTCAAGAGAATCCCCTTCGAGAAAGCGCTGCACGTCTCCACGACCCACAGGCACGACTTTTTGAGTGCCTATGTCGGAGATCTCGATCGTGTTGTCGATATGACTGCGATCCGTGATGCCAAAATCAAGCTCGGAGTAGACCCTCTCGGAGGTGCAGGCGTCCATTATTGGCCGCGGATTGCGGAGCAGTATGATCTCGATCTCACGATCGTGAACAAATCGGTTGATCCAACGTTTCGTTTCATGACAGTGGATTGGGACGGCAGAATTCGTATGGATCCTTCCTCGCCCTACGCCATGCAGAGACTCATCGCGCTGAAAGACAAATTCGATATTGCGTTTGCCAGCGATACCGACCACGATCGCCACGGCATCGTTACCAAGGGAAGTGGGTTGCTGCCCCCGAATCACTACCTTTCGGCGTGCGTCAACTATTTGTTTGCGAACCGGCGGAACTGGCGCCAGGATGTCGCCGTCGGAAAAACCGTAGTGAGCAGCAGCATGATCGATCGTGTCAGCGTGCGGCTGGGTCGGCATCTTTATGAGGTACCGGTGGGGTTTAAATGGTTTGTCGAAGGCTTGCTCGCTGGCCGGTTGGGTTTCGGAGGCGAGGAAAGCGCTGGTTCTTCCTTCCTCCGGCGCGACGGTAACGTGTGGACCACAGACAAGGACGGAATCGTTCCTTGTTTGCTCGCGGCAGAAATTACGGCGCGCGTGGGCAAAGATCCGGGTGAAATTTATCAGGATCTCACTCGAGAGCTGGGAGATCCCGTCTACGAGCGCATCGACGCTCCCGCCACGCCCGAACAAAAAGCCGCTCTCGAAAGATTGTCCCCAGCCGACATTCACGCGACAGAGGTTGCTGGCGAGCGTATCCAGCAGATTCTGACCGCTGCTCCCGGTGACGGCAACCCCATTGGAGGAATCAAAGTAATTGCCAAAGATGGCTGGTTTGCAGCTCGTCCATCAGGCACGGAAGAAATCTACAAGATTTACGCTGAGAGTTTCTTGAGCCAGGACCATCTACGACAGATCCAAGAAGAAGCCCAGACCATTGTCTCGGAAACGCTCGCTCGCAGCACCCAAGCGGCCTAGGCCGATAAGCCATGAGAAGGAGTTGTTTATGAGCACTCCAGCATATGTTGATCGTCGCACCGATACGGCCATTTCGAATGCTCTCACCGACCTGGCTTTGGACCTTAGATGGTCCTTCAATCACTCCGCGGATCAGCTTTGGGAGCAACTCGACCCCGAACTCTGGGAACTGACGCACAATCCATGGGTTCTGCTGCAAACCGTATCTCGAGAAAAACCGCAAAGTGTTACTGCCGACCCGAAGTTTCAAAGACTGTTGACTGATCTCCACCGAGAGAAAACGCTTGTCGAGGAGTCCGAAGCGTGGTTTCAAAAGGCGCATCCGCGTTCGGGTGTGTCGACGATTGCATATTTCTCGATGGAATTTATGTTGAGCGAAGCGCTGCCGATTTACTCGGGTGGGCTCGGAACGTTGCCGGCGATCAACTCAAAGCAGCAAGTAACCTGGGCGTCCCTGTGACCGGAATCGGTCTGCTCGACCAACAAGGCTATTTTCGGCGGGAAATTGATGCGCAAGGCCACCAGCAGGCTTTATACCCATTCAACGATCCCGGCCAGTTGCCGATCAGACCGGTGCGGGAGCCAGATGGCGAATGGCTGCGCCTAGCCATCGCTTTGCCTGGCTTTAAGTTGTGGATCCGTGTTTGGCAGGTGCAAGTGGGTAGGGCGAAATTGTATTTGCTTGACACCAACGATCCGGCGAACCTCCCGGCATTCCGCGGCATTACTACCGAACTCTACGGCGGCGGTCCGGAGTTGCGGTTGAAACAGGAGTTGGTCCTTGCTATTGGAGGCTGGCGGCTCCCGCGGGCCCTCGGATTGCAGCCCGAGGTTTGCCACCTTAATGAAGGTCACGCCGCCTTTGCGGTGCTGGAACGGGCAGGTTCATACATGGAAGATAACGGTCAGCCATTCGATGTCGCGCTTACCGTCACCCGTGCCGGCAACCTTTTTACAACCCATACTCCCGTAGAGGCTGGCTTTGACCGCTTCGCTCCCAGTCTGATCGAGCGATACCTCAGGAAGTACGCTGAGGAGAAACTGTCGATTTCGCTCGAGCAGCTTCTGGCACTGGGTCGGCGGGATCGGCAAGACTCGTCTGAACCGTTCAATATGGCCTACCTGGCCATCCGCGGGAGCGGTGCGGTCAACGGCGTCAGCCGATTGCACAGTCAAGTCAGTCGACGAATTTTCCAGGGGCTGTTTCCGCGGTGGCCTGAAAGCGAAGTGCCGGTGTCATACGTGACCAACGGAGTGCACACGCCTACCTGGGACTCAGCCGAAGCCGACCGCTTGTGGGAATCTACCTGCGGAAAAAACCGCTGGCGTGGAACTTTGGAGGAGGCGGAAAGCGATATTCGCGGCACCAGCGACTCCGACCTTTGGCAACTCCGCTCTGGTTGCCGAAAGGCTCTCGTGGACTATGTCCGCAGAGTCCACGCACGCCAACTCGCGGGGCGCGGAGCGTCTCCGGAAAAGTTTGCGCAAGCCGCACAAGTGCTCGACAACGATATTTTGACTCTGGGATTTGCCCGTCGCTTTGCGACGTACAAACGGCCCAACCTTCTGCTACACGATCCGTCGCGGCTTCTCAACATCCTGGTTAATCGCGATCGTCCCGTGCAACTTGTTCTGGCAGGCAAGGCTCATCCGCAAGATGCTCAGGGACAGGAAATGATCCGGCAATGGGTTGAGTTTGCCCGCCGCCAAGAGGTTCGATCACGGGTGGTTTTCCTTTCCGACTACGACGTGCTTATGGCGGAGCATCTGGTTCAGGGCGTAGACGTTTGGGTGAACACTCCACGACGTCCCTGGAAAGCTAGCGGCACCAGCGGCATGAAGGTGCTAGTGAACGGCGGGTTGAATCTTTCGGAACTCGATGGCTGGTGGGCGGAGGCGTATTCGCCGGAAGTAGGCTGGGCTATCGGGGATGGGCACGAGCACGGGGATGACCCTTCTTGGGACGCAACCGAAGCTGAAACTCTTTATGCGCTGCTCGAGAGAGAGGTTATCCCAGAGTTTTATGCCCGCGACGAGCGTGGAATTCCGCGGCGCTGGGTTGCTCGAATGCGCGAAAGCATGGCTCGCTTGACTCCGACCTTTGCGACAAATCGTGCAGTTCGACAATATACCGATGAACACTATCTCTCGGCGGCGGCGGCTTTTCGCCAGCGCACCCAGAATCGAGATTCACTGGGAGCCGATTTCGTCGCCTGGCGGGCCGAACTGGCGAAACACTGGTCAGCACTGGGATTCGGCTCCGCGACCGTTCAACAACAGGGAGAGCAGTACCTCTTTCAGGTTCAATCAGGTTCAAGTCTTTCTTGACGATATTAACCCCGATGCTGTAAGGGTCGAGCTCTACGCGGAGGCGCAGAAAGACGCTGCCCCAATCACGCAACCCATGAATCGTGGCGAACGGCTAGTTGGTGCGGAAAGTGCCTTCACCTACACGGCTTTTGTTCCGACGACTCGCCCGGCTGCGGACTACACACCGCGCCTCGTTCCGCAGCACGTGGGGGCGTTGGTGCCGTTGGAGGCGCCTTTTATTCTGTGGCACAAAGCACCCTCTTGGCGATGACTGAAGATGCCCTCAAGAATCTGGAATCGAGTGAAGAACTGTTTGTGCTGCATCGAACGTGGGCGGGTGGGCGATCTTTAACGATCTCTGAGGACACTGCTTTCGCGGCGTCGTACCAGAGATCGGATAACGGGAGCGAGCTCGCGCCAGTCCCGCTGAGTCAGAATTCGAGGAACCAATTCAATGCCCGATAACCTTAAATCGCCGGATAAGCAGCAACCGTTGGAGCTCATCCCTGATTTTCTGGGTGAGGATCGGCATGAGTTCGTGGCAAAACTGGCGTACAAGCTTTGGGAACAGAGGGGTCACCCCTTCGGTTCGCCTGAGGTCGACTGGTTCGCAGCCAAACGAGCTGTGTACTCGTCGTTGGTAGCCACGGGTTTAGTTGCCCCATCGGCGGATGCCCCGCAGCACTTAAGTGAAAAGATTTACTGGTAGCAAGATTTATCGGCAAGGCGTTGTTCATTGGTTTCATCAAGCCACTGACTCCTGGAGCGGTTTCAGGGCCAGGCTCAGCAGTTGCTGAATTTCAGATCGCAGACGATATCCGTCACTCGGAACAAGTATACGAATTCATAGAAGCATCCGGTCCTCCACCCGTTTTTCTATGCGAGATCTTCGTCGCGACTGCTGCTGGATGCCGCCATTACTTGCACAATTCGACTCCTTGTGCTTAACGGCTTGCAGAAGCGGCCAGTGCGGAACAAGGTTTCGCGCGAAATCCTGGCTTCAGAAGCCCGATGCCACCAACCTTGCCGGACTTCGTACATGGAACTCGCTTGGCCGCTTCGTTAAACGAGGAGAAAAAGGCATTTTCATTCTCGCCCCGATGATCGGCAAGAAGCGCACCGAAGAAGACAGTGCAGCCGAGGAAGCCAAAAAGAGCAACGGCGAGGCCCGCTTGTACGGATTCCGCGCTGTGTACGTTTTTGAAAGATTATCTCGTGATTTGCGGCCGAGCCTTTGCGCGCTCGATGTAATCCGCGAGTGCCATACCTTAGACAGTCCCCTCGATAGCCGCAAGCACATCATCGCTCAACTCCTCTGCCCTGTGCAACGCTCCCTGATGCAGGGGTTCCAGCTAGACTAGTGGCATCTTTTGTCCACCAATACGGGGTCTGAGCGCGAACGCTGTTTTCGACAGTTATCCATGGCGCACCTTAGTTCCTGCTGGCGCTTCGAGATTCCAAGTCGAGCGGGAGAGTCGATACAGAACATGACGGCGCAGAGGGTGCTCGGCGGGCAACCGGGGATGGTCGAAATCGTCGCTGGGCTCGTGTGTCATGCGTAGCTTCTCCATCACACGGCGCGATTTGACGTTCGCTGGCACTGTGAAGGACACCAACTCTTCCAGTCCTAAGTTGAGACAGGAATGCCAGCAGGTCGGGTTTGTCGCGCCAACGTTTCTGCTTTCTCTTGGCTTCGCACATCTTGAGTGCTTTCGCTTTCATTTCCAGATCTATTTCCGCATAAACATTGGTGGTTTCGATAGAGACGTGGCCGAGCCAGGCGCGGATTGTGTTGATGTCGACGCCTGCACGCAGGAGATGAGTGGCAGTCGTGTGGCGGATGGTGTGCGGCCCGATACGCTTTTTTCGTAGCTCAGGGTGCTCCGCAGTGAGTTTGTGAACGTGCCGGGTGACGATGTCATGAATGCCGAATCGCGTCAGCGGCTTCCCGTAGCGGCTGAGGAACACGCGCTGCTCGCCAGCCTGACCGCGGGTGAGTTGCTTCAGCTCACGAGCGGTTGAGGCCCACAGTGGGCAGAAGCGGATCTTGTTCCCTTTCCCGTGGAGCTCGACGAACGGTTGCGTGATCGCTGTCGTGGAATCCAGTCTGAGATCGCCGACCGTGAGATGAGCGGCCTCGCTGGCGCGTGCTCCAGAGTTGTACATGAACAGTAGCAAGGCGCGGTCTCTGGTGCCGATCGAGGTGGCGCTGTCGGGTGCGTCAAGCAAGGCGTCGATTTCGTTCTTTTCCAAGTAGCCGACTGGAACCCGGGTGCCACGCTTGAACACGACCGCACGGATCGCAGCACACCACGGCAGGTGGTCGGGACACCGCTCCCCGATGAAAGTCGCCAGCGCATGGACTGCCGCCAGTCGCTGATTCCTCGTAGAAACGCTGCACTTTCGAACCTCCTCGATGTGCCGCATAAACTTCTTTAACAAGTCGGCACGGATGTCTTCTACGAGGAGTTGGTCTGGTTTTCTATGCAGGGTCCCGGCAGCGAAGACGATAAGCAACCGGAGCGCATCCCGATAACTCTGTTGCGTATTGCGCGTGAAGTTGCGTTCACCGGGTAAGTATTCCAAGAGGAAACGCTTGACCCAGGGACCAAGGGCGCTTTGGTCAGTCATTGTGCTCCTCCCGTCGCATACCGCTCAAAGCGGTCGTTTGCTTGCTGGAGGAGTTCTGGTGTCATGGTCAGGTAGCGTTGGATCGATTCCAGCGAAACATGGCCCAGATAGGTGGACAGCGCTGGAAGCAGCTTTTGTACATTTGCTCCCTGCCTGTACCAGGCGGTTACCCTGTGAACTGCGAACGTGTGGCGATTATGCCGACGTCGGCATAATCGCCATCGCTTTGCAGTCCAGACGTTGCTGCACTGGCATCGCAGCGGAGAAGATGTCCGACGCCGTTTACCCATCCTATCCACGTATCTCGGTCACGCCCATGTCACTGATACCTACTGGTACGTGACCGCTACCCCGGAACTGATGGAGGCGGTCGCAGAGCGACTGGAGAAGCGCGGGGAGGCTCGTGGATGAAAGATGCAACCAGCTTTCCAATTCTCTTAGAATCATTTTTCACAAAACGTCTGATCGCCCAGCGTAGAGCCAGTCCCCATACGATTGGCTCTTACCGGGATACTTTTCGTCTGCTGTTGCAGTTCGCTGAGAAGCGATTGGCCAAAGCGCCGTCAAGGCTAACGCTGGAGGACCTACAGGCGCCGTTTCTGGGAGTGTTCCTGGATGATCTGGAAAGCACTCGTGCGAACGGTGCACGGAGTCGTAATCTACGCTTGACTGCGATTCGGTCTTTTTTCCGCTATATTGCGCTGGAAGCACCCCAGTACGCTGGGCTGATCCAACGCGTGCTCGCGATTCCCCACAAACGGCAGCCTCGTCCGCTTGTGGGTTTCCTTACCCGACCTGAGATCGATGCACTACTGGCGGCTCCAGACCGAGATACGTGGTTGGGTCGCCGCGATCACGCGCTCCTCCTAACAGTTATTCAGACCGGTCTCCGCCTCTCCGAGATCACCTCGATTCGACGACAGGACGTCAGCCTCGGCAAGGGAGCGCATATTCGATGTGAAGGAAAGGGGCGCAAGGAACGGTGTACTCCATTGGCCAAATCCACTGTAACCGTGCTGACAGCGTGGTTCAGGGAACAGGGTGAAGATGATGGCACAAGAATCCTGTTTCCCACTGTGCAAGGTGGTCGGCTCAGCGCTGACGCAGTTCAGCATTTGGTCCGGAAGTACGTTGCAGTGGCCCAAAAGACCTGCTCGTCACTGGCCGACAAGCGTGTTTCACCTCACGTCCTTCGGCACACAACAGCAATGGAGTTGCCGCAGTCTGGTGTTGATCGTACTTTGATCGCCCTATGGTTGGGACGCGAATCAGTGGAAACGACGCAGATCTATCTGCACGCCAATCTCGCCATCAAGGGAGAGATCCTGGCGAAGACAACTCCTATTAACGCAAAAGCAGGTCGCTATCCGCCTGACGATGACCTGTTGGCCTTCCTGAAAGGCCTGTAACTCCCTCCCGGCTATGCCGAATCGACTTGATCGTCTCAGTGCGCCACTCAGCGCCAAATGCAGATGCTTCATCTTCGATTCGGCATAGTCCGGGGTGCGGCATAGCGGCGTAAGTCGTGGGGAGCAAGACCCTTGATGTCGGCTCGCTTAGCAGCGGCTCTCACCACATGCCAGACCGCCGTGGGTGTGATTCTATCGCCCTAGAAGTTGCCCGACCGACTGACTCGCCGGAAGATCGTGCCACTGTTGATGTCGGCCGCCGTGGTCCACTCATCGAAGGCGTGTTTCGCCCCCACTGGAACTGGAACGGTGCGGATGTGCTTTCCTTTGCCAATCAGGTCAGCGATTACCCAGCGCTCCTCGCGAACCTGAAAATCCTGCGTTCTGAGTCCAACGAGTTCGGCCCGTCTCAGGCCGCACCCAATCAACAGCGCAAGAATCGCCCGATCACGTTTGCCTCGGAGGTGGTCTGCCGGTGGCTCACCGAGTAAGGTCTTGGACTCATCCACAGTCAACCAATTGCCAATCCGCACACCCAGACGCTTTGCGCCTTTCACTCGACGGATTCCTGCGGCCAGGTCAGCGCTCAGAAGGCCAGTATCGGAGGCTTCATAAGCGAGCCGCCTCACGACGGCTAAGCGTACATTAATGGTGGACGGCGCCAGGTTCTTCTGTTCGAGAAAGAACCGGTAGCGAAGAACGACAGTTCGGTTGAACGAAAGACGCGGTTCGGAGCAATACCACCCGATAAACTCCTCGATGGCATGACCGTATGATTCTTGCGAGCTCTCCGCGCCGAGCGAGTGAAGAACCGCATTCTTCGACTGTTCTAGATCGGCGCTAGTCGAAGCATTGTTTTTGCCTTGGAGCTTTTCGATGTCTTCCGATGTGCCAGCCCGTTTCTGGACAGCTTCCGGTTGTCTTCAGGCTGGTGGTTGCTTTCTCTCTTTTAGGATTGGCAGTTGTGTCAGATTTGATCCGAGAACCATGGCGAATTAGCTGCTCAAGATGTAACACTATCTGAGAATGACGGAGTCGGGGTTAGCCGGCTCCGTCAGGTCTGTACTCTAAGGTCTTGTCCCTCTGCGGTCATCGTACATGCCGCGTCGGATCAAGGAGCGACATTCAGAACCACCGGAATGGTCATCGACTTCCCAGGGTTAGCAGACTCGATGACGTTGATCTCTCCAACGTAAGTTCCAACCGGCAAGGCGCTGGCATTGATGCTGATCGTTTCGCTGGTAGGCGTAAAACAACACGCGGTGCCCGAAGGAGAGATGCTCAGCCACTTGCCACCCCTGCCGGTGAAGGCGATAGGCGTGAAACGAATGGAGGTGCTGGTGCTAGCTACGGATATCACCTTAGGTGTGGGATTCACACCCCGGGTGGTGTTGAAGGTGACGGTAGGAACCTGAACGAAGACTGGATCGCCCACCGTGACGCTCACCGGAATGGTCGCGTTTCCGGTGGTCGTCTTCAGCACCTGCTGGCCGATGAACGTTCCTGCGATCAGCCCGTGGCCGGGCAGCTTCGAAGTCGTGACGGACACGGTGTACGTTCCGGCTCCGACACCCGTGGCCGGAAGCACAGTGATCCACTCGCCAGGATCCGCGGTGGTGGCCGCAACGGACCAATTCAGCGTCCCCGTGCCGCCGTTGCCGATGTGGATCGTTTGGGATGGCGGATTGGCGCTAGTCGGCTTGAATGAGAAGCTGGTCTGACCTGGCAGGTTGTCGAAGAATGCCATGCTCGAAGCCAGGACAGCCAAATTGACGGGCACTGTCATCGATCTGCCGGGGTTGGTGGACTCGACGATCCTGATTTCGGCAGTATAGTTCCCGACCGCAAGCGAGGTGCCGCTGATGCTGATCGTTACAGGCAACGACGTAAAGCAGCAGGCATTGCCGGACGGGGAGATGCCAAGCCAGTTGCCGCCTTTACTTGTCGCCGTAGTCGCACTAAAGCGAATGGTGGAGCTGTCGGCGGTTGGTATGGTCAGCACCTGAGGCAGCGGATTGGCTCCGCCGAACGGCATAACAAAGCTGATCGGATTCACCTGCGCGAACACAGCCTTGCCCACCGTAACCGTAACCGGAACTGTGGCGATGCCCCCAGGTGCTTCGAGCAGCAGCTGACCGGTGAAAGTTCCCCCTAGGGACCCTTCTCCAGGCAAATTGAGGACGTTGATCGAAACGGTGAGTAATGTTGGAGCCGACCCGCTCGTGGGGGTCACTGCCAACCAAGCGCCGCCGTCAGCGGTGCTCTCGGTGACAGTGAAGTTCAAAGTACCGGTGCCGCCATTTCCGACCCTGAGTGTCTGCGGAGTCGCTATGTTGCCAGGCTGGACCGAGAAGCTCAACCCGCCAGGCAGACTGTCGAAGAACGCACCCGAAGCAGCCACGGTTAGCGTTACAGGAATGATCATCGATCGACCGGGGTTGGTGGACTCGGTGATGATGATTTCACCAGTGTACGTTCCCGCCGCCAGCGTACTAGCATTCACACTCGCAGTGACCGCCAGTGGCGTAAAGCAACAGGCATTGCCACTCGGAGAAACGCTCAACCACGCGCCGCCCTTGGCGGTTACGGGGCTCACACTGAAGCGGATTGTGGATTCGTCTGTGGTAGAGATGTTGAGCACCTGCGGCAGTGCATTCGAACCGCCGAATGGCATGGTGAAGCTGATCTGATTCATCTGCGTGAACGCAGCCGTTCCCACCGTGACCGTGACCGGAATCGTAGTAATGTCCCCGGCCGTCTGGAAAACCAGTTGACCAGAGAACGTGCCGGCGAGCAATCCTCCCCCGGGCAGATTTGCGGCGGTGACTGAGATCGTCGCAATGGAAGGTGCGGTTCCACTGAGCGGCGTTGCCGCGAGCCAGTCTCCGCCGTCGGCGGTGCTGGTGGTCACGGTCCAGTTCAACGTGCCGGTTCCACCGTTTCCGATCTGCACGATTTGTTGGGTGGCGGTTCCGCCTGTCTTGAACGAGAAGGTCAGGGCTCCGGGCAGGTTGTCGAAAAATGCGCCGCCAGCAAGGATCGTCAGATTCACAGGCAGGACCATCGATCGTCCAGGGTTAGTAGACTCCGTGAAGATGATTTCGGCGGTGTAATTGCCCGCCGCAAGCGTACTTGCATTAATGCTTGTTGTAATCGCCAGTGGCGTGAAGCAACACGCGTTGCCTGAGGGAGATATGCTCAGCCAGTTACCACCTTTGGCTGTCGCCACCACCGCACTGAATCGGAACGTCGAGTTATCGATGGCGGCTACTTTCAGGACCTGCGGAAGGGGATTGTTTCCCCCGAATGACAGAGTGAAGTCGATGGGGTTTAACTGCGTAAATGCCGCCGCTCCAACGGTGACGGTCACTGGAATGGTGGTAATGTCTCCGCTGGTTTGCAAGACGAGTTGGCCGATATATTCTCCGGCCACTGCTCCACCTCCAGGAAGCTGGCTGATAGCAACTCCTACTGAAATCGTTGACGGCGCTGTTCCGCTCGCCGGAGTTACGGTTAGCCAATTGCCGCCATCGGCGGTGCTTTTGGCCAAGGTCCAGTTCAGCGTGCCGGATCCTCCGTTTCCGACTCGAACTGTCTGCGGCGTGATTGTCGTTCCGTTTGTCTTCGCAGAAAAGCTCAACTGCCCAGGAAGGTCGGCCAAGAAAGCTCCCGACGATTTCACCGTCAGTGTGACCGGCACAACCATCGCTCTGCCAGGATTGGTGGACTCGATGATGATGATCTCTCCAGTATAAGCTCCCGCTGCTAGTGAAGCTCCATTCACGCTGACTATATGCGCCAGAGGCGTGAAGCAGCAGGCGTTGCCGCTCGGCGCAATCGACAGCCACTTACCACCCCTAGCCGTCGCTACCGAAGCACTGTAGCGAACGGTGGAGTTGTTGACCATGGCGACATTGAGGACTTGCGCCAGTGGATTGGCTCCCGCGAACGCCATGGTGAAGCTGAGGGGATTGATCTGCGTAAACGGAGCGGTGCCGACGGTGACCGCTACCGGAATGGTCATGCTGTCACCCGACGTCAGGAATAGCAACTGGCCCACGAACGTGCCCGCGGACGCGCCACCTCCCGGTAGAGCGGATTTTGTGATGCCAATGGTGATGATTGATGGAGCGGCGCCGCTCGAAACCGACGCGGTTATCCAATTTGCGCCTGTCGCGGTGCTCTTGGTCAGAGTCCAGTTCAAGGTGCCGGCCCCTGCGTTTCGAATCTGGATCGTCTGCGAGGTGGCCACCCCGTTCGTTTTGAACGAGAAGGTAAGCTTGCCCGGAAGATCGTCGAAGAATGTAGCACCTGAAGCCGCTACTGTCAGCGCCACCGGGATAGCCATTTTGATGCTGGAATTGGAGGAGTTCGTAATCACTACTTGTCCCGAATAAGTCCCAGCCGGCAGACTCCCGGCGGTCACGATTACGGAAACCGCGAGTGGTGTAAAGCAGCAGGCGTTACCTGTCGGAGAGGTCGAAAGCCAGCTACCACCGCTACTGGTTGATACGGTCACGCTGAAGCGAACCGTCGTTTGATTGGAATAAGCAATTGTAAGGATCTGGGGTAGCGGCTCGGCACCGGCGAATGCTTTGGTGAATTTCAGTGCGGGAACCTTTTGGAAGTTCTGAGCATGGAGGGGTGCGGTTAGGGTAAGGCCGAAGGCAAAAGCGAGAATGGCGAAGCAGGCATGCAGTGGATAGGACCTCGAGGCGCGATTCTTCATTTTAGAACTCCATTTACTGACGATTTGCGTTGCCGAACGTGGAGGAGCGGAGGGATATTCGTCCCGCCCCCCATTCCCCGGGCCCCTGTTTACTCACTTCGCATTGCGCAAACGGCGACGCAAAACCGTCTTTTGATTCTCAACGTCGCGAAAAAAAGCACTGGGAAGCCGACCGCAGTCCCCCTGGGATTGAGGAATGCCGGGCAAAACGCACCACCTCCATGAGTGAATGGCTAAGGCAACTAAGACACACCACCGCGCCTTCGCGCGTTGTCAATCGCATCTACGGTTTCGCGGGGGATGTGGCATCCGCCAGCTCAGCACGAAACCGCGAGGCTTGCTGCGGTTGGTCCAGAGCTTCATATTCCGCCGCCAGGTCTTTTCGAGCGGCATGAATGAAACTCGTCGACGGGCTGCTCTGCTTGATCAGGATTTCATAGCCGGCCAGGGTTTCGGATTCTGCATCCGCGTAGCGGTTCTGGCGAAGCAGCGTCCGCCCCAGTTTGATGTGAACGATTCCGAGGTTTATGTTGTCCGCCGGCATTGTTTCTTTGTAGCGCCGGACAACGTCGCGAAACAGTTGCTCCGCGCGGGGATACTCTTTCTTGTCCATATAAATTCCCGCTAAGTTCGCAAGGGCGATCGCAACCAGATAGTGGTGATCACCATAAACAGTGCGATAGATGGCAGCCGCACGGCGGAATTGCACTTCCGCTGCATCCAGGTTATCGCGCATTGAGGCCACGTTCCCCAACTCGTTGACTATTTCAGCGACGGAGGGATGCGCCGGACCATAAACACGTTCTTGAATTGCAAGAGCCTGCTCCAGCGCTGAGACAGCCTCGTCATACTTCTTCTGATACGTGAGAGACTCTGCTAGAGCGGTCAAGCGGCCGGCCGTTTTGGGGTGGTTATCGCCATAGTAGGACTGAGTGATATCGAGAGCTTGCCGGTCCAACCCTTCGGCTTCGCTGTAATAGCCGAGATCCCGCTGGACTGCGGCGAGACTGCCAAGATCATTGGCGATCAGCGGGTGGCGTGGCCCATAGATCTGGCGGTGCATCTCAAGGACGCGGTTATATAAGGACCTGCAAACATCGTAGTGGCCAGCGGAGTAGTGTGTGTCCGCAAGAGTTGAGAGACTGGTGGCCAGATCGGCGGGTACAACCCCTGGAGCCGACTGCAACCGCACCACCTCGTTCAGCGCATTAATAGCTTGATCGTAGGAGCCGCGCTCAGCTAGCATTTTTCCGAATGCGAGGGTGGCTTTTGCAATCGCCGGATGTTTCGGCGGCAAGTGCCTCTTGGCCATTGCCAGTCCCTGCCCCACCAACTGCTCGGCCTCCTCCAAATGTGCTTGGTCGGACCGCAGCAACCCGAGTTCGGTAAGGCTCTCGGCTACTTCTGCGCTATCCGCTCCATACAGCGACTTCCGCTGAGCGAGGACCGTACGAAGCAGTGAATCTGCTTGTTCGAACTTGCCAAGTTTCTGGTAAATACTTCCGAGGTTCTCGTAGAGATCAGTTTGCACCTTCGGGTCTTTGTCGAGTGTCCTTGCTTCCTGCACACCCCGGTCAACGATCGTGATCACACGCAAAGAGTCGGATGGCCCTGCCGCTGCATCTCCGCCTTGGAAGAGGTTGGCGATGAATTGCTGAATGCGCACGGTGCGGGCCGCTTCCGACAACGCAGCATCGCGTGCTCTCTCCAGCCGCACTGTGAAGAAGGTAACCAATCCCACGATCATGGCGAGAATCACGGCGGTCGCTGCAACCGCGCGTCGATTTCGCCGGACAAATTTACCGATCCTGTACAGCAACGCGTCAGGCCGTGCCTCCAGAGGTTCACCGTTCAGGTAATGGTCAACGTCACGGATCAAAGCTTCCACCGTCCGGTACCGGCGCGACGGATCCTTGTGCATGCCGGTTAGGCAGAGCACATCGAGATCAGCCCAGGCGGCCTTGCTCAGCGTGAGGGCGTGCGCGTTTGTCTCAGAGTCGGTAGTCCGCTTAACTGCTGCAGATGGCCTGCCCGGCTCATGCTCCGTAATCACGACGGCAGCTTCTACAGGGGTAAGGCCGGACAAGTCGAAGGGAAGCTGACCAGCCAACAACTCGTAAAGAATGATGCCAAGCGAATAAACGTCAGTACCAATTCCGACTCGATCGCCGCGCATCTGCTCGGGTGAAGCATAGGCCGGCGTCATCAGTCTCAGCCCGGCTGTTGTCTGGTCCACTTGCAGTTCCAGGTTCTCCAGCTGTTTCGCAATACCGAAATCCAGTAGGCGAACCGAGCCATCACTCTTGACCAGGACGTTGGAGGGTTTCAGGTCGCGGTGAATGACAGCGTGACCGTGCGCGTGCTGCACGGCCTCACACACCGACCGAAAAATCCGGAGACGCAGCTCAACCGAGCAATCGTGCTTCCGGCAATAGTGTGTGAGTGCAAGGCCGTCAACGTACTCCATCACGAACCACGGAGTTCCGTCCTCCATGGTGTCGGCGTCGTAAAGTCGCGCGATCAATGGATGGCTCAGTTGCGCTAGAGTCCGTTGTTCGCTGGCAAATCGTTCCCGGCGTGCTGGAGAAAGCCAGGCATCACGCAGGACCTTAACTGCAACTTGAGTACCAAGGTCTTCACGTTCAGCAAGGTAAACAACTCCCATTCCACCTTCACCCAAGAACTTCAAGATTCGGTACGGACCGAATTCTTTTGGGATCAGAGAAACATGAATGGGTTGCGTAAGTGTCTCGTGCGCGACGTCTGCTAGATTGCGATCAAGGAGCGAGTGGCCGCTTGCATCCTGATCCAGCATGGACAGAACCTCAGCAACGAGTTCGTCGTCGCCACATATCCCCTCCAAGAACGCCCTGCGCTGGGTCTCGGGCACGTCTGCCGCATCATGGAATAGATTCTGGATTTGGTGCCAGCGCACACTATCCATAGGTACCGCCCACAGTTGCAGATTGCAGAGTCACCCGGCCCGACGAAGCTCTTGTCCCAGCCAAGCCTTGGCTGCTCGCCAGTCGCGCAAGATCGTAGCCTCAGAAACGCCAATCAGGCTTGAAATCTCGCTGATTTCAAGTCCCCCAAAAAACCGACTCTCCACGACAAGGGCCTGCCGTGGTTCCAGGCGAGCAAGCTCCGTTAAAGCCGTGTCCAGCGCCAACAAGTCTTCCGGGCCCGTCGCAGCGCGGTCGAGAGAGTCGTCGAAAGAAACGAAGATGGCTTCCCCGTCACCGCCCCGTTTATGAGCGTTGCGTCGTCGGGCTGCCTCGATCAGCATCTGGCGCATAGCGCGGGCGGCGATGCGCTTGAAGTGCAGTCGAGAAGTAGCCGCAATACCGGACGACTTCGCTAATCTTAGCCATGCCTCGTTGACCAAAGCCGTGGCACTAAGTGTGTTGCTCGGATCTCCACGCTTGACGCTCGATGCCAGCCTGCGCAACTCCTCGTAGGTTAGGCTGAAGAGTCGGTCGAGATCTTGTCTCTCTCGTGCTGTTTGGTCCGCGTCGCCCCGCGCGACGGCACGTGCGCGCAAAGAATGTCGAAGCGGCATGACGTTTTTGGCTTATCCTTTGCGTAATGCGAAATGAGAACACGGGAAGCCACAGAGAAGGGGAGGGGCGAGAGTATGGCTTCCAATGCGGAAAAGCCTACCACCTTGAGTGCGCTCGCACAACTGGTTTTGTTTTCCCTGATTTGCCGGAGAGAGGCACGATGAAGCGAGGCAAGATCTTGCGTGATCCCCGCGCGGGCCCTGGTCTGCTGATGATCGAGGGGCGGCAGTATTGGTTTAGCATGGAAGGTGTCTGGAAGTCTGAGGTGCCTCCTAAGCCGGGACTGGCCGTGGACGTGAAGTTAGATCGTGCCGGACAAATCCTGGCTATTACTGCCGTGTCCGAATCCCAACTCGCCAAAGAACAAGCGGAACGATCGGTGGATAAGGCCGAAGCGGCGGGGTTGAAGATTTTCCGTAAAGATCGCCGCCAAATGTGGCATGCCTGATCTGACCCGCCGTTGAGAGTTCGATCGATTGAGCAATTAAGTCGGCAGCTTAAACCCATTGGCTGGCCAAGGGAACTGCCGCCACAAACAGGGGTTGTAGGAGGGAGAAGACGGTATTGGTACGGGGTCACGCCGTATCAGCGCGCGGATTTGACTGTTTAACCAGAATCCAAAAAAGAAACTGCACGTTGGCACTCATGCCCGCCCCGCCATTCCCATCGGTTTTCTAAGCCGCTTTCTGCATTAACCTACTTGTACTCTTGCCTACCCGGGCTCGCCGCGCTTCCAAAATTTTCTTGCTGGCAGCTGCTGACAACGTCCGTTTTACACGCGTTTGCCGTTGCTCGCCGGTCTTCCGTTCGGAACGTACACCGTTCCACACATCACAAGGCTGCCCCCGTGAGTTCTGGCGGAGACCACTCCCAAATTGTTCCGGGCCAGAAGTCCTATAAAAGCAGTCGACCGCGCCCTACGGCGGGGTCACTGGTGCCAGAAACTTGTCACAACCTCAGGACTTTTGCCAATCTAGTAGCAGATCAAGTTCGGCAAGCTAAGGCCGACTTCCCTCTGGTGCTTCGTGCCCGGATAAAAGCATGGCTCCGGTACTGGCGATCGCTAGTCTGGTGGCAAATGCGGTTGATACGACCCGCCTCTTTGACCCCGTTGGGGAGATTTTTAAACCTTTCGTCACCGGGCCGAACTGGATCGTAGTGTGTCCAGCGAGGAGGACAGCGATGGCAGCAGAAAAGAAGTTGTGGAATCGGAAAGAACGGAAAGAATTGGCACGACAACTACAATCCGCGAACCCAGGGTTGGAGATCGTTCATCCCAACGCGGCAGGGATCGATGTGGGCAATCAAGCTCATTATGTAGCGGTCCGGCCGGATCGAGACCCGGAACCAGTGCGACGGTTCGAATGTTTTACCGCCGACCTGTATCGTCTGGCGAACTGGTTAAAGAACTGTGGTGTGAAGACGGTGGCCATGCAGTCGACCGGAGTCTATTGGATTCCGCTCTACGATATTTTGGAAGAACGCGGCTTTGAAGTGTATCTGGTCAATGCGCGACACACCAAGAACCTGCCGGGACGCAAGAGCGATGTGCAGGAGAGCCAGTGGTTGCTGAAGTTACATACCTACGGACTGCTGAACAACTCCTTCCAACCGTCGTGCGAGATTCGCACACTTCGCACCTACTGGCGGCAACGGGCAGAACACGTAGCCGGAGCCGCGACGTGCATTCAGCGGATGCAGAAGGCGCTGACGCAGATGAACCTGCAGTTAGCCAACGTGATCAGTGATCTGAGCGGGCTCACAGGACAGAGGATCGTGCGGGCGATTATTGCTGGCGAGCGCGATGCACAGAGGTTGGCCGGATTCCGGGATCCGCGGGTGAAGGCTAGCCAAGAAGAGATTGCTAAGAGCCTGGAAGGGAATTGGCGTCCCGAACTTATCTTCCTATTGCAGCAGGAAATGGCGATGTATGACACCTACCAACAGAGAATCGCCGAGTGTGATCAGCAGTTGCACAAGCATTTGACCAGTTTTGCCGATCACGCCCATCAGGTTCGGTCCCAGTCGGCGCAAGGCAAAGCAGAAGGGAAAAAGGCAAAAAAACCAGCCGCTAAGAATGCCCCTCGCTTTGATCTCAGCAGCGAACTTGAGCGTATCACGGGAGTGGACCTGACGCGGATTGACGGTATCGATGTCATGGGAAGCCAGACCATCTTAAGTGAAATAGGACTGGACATGGGGCGATGGAAAACCGAGGCTCACTTCGCCTCCTGGTTGGGACTCTGCCCGGACAACCGTACGAGCGGAGACAAAGTATTACGTCGAGGTACTCGACATGTGGTCAACCGTGCCGCACTCGCCCTACGGATGGCTGCCAACAGCCTACTGCGCAGCCAGAGTTATTTAGGTGCCCAGTACCGCCGCCTGCGCACCAAATTGGGCGCCCCCAAGGCCATTACCGCCATGGCCCACCGACTTGCCCGACTGGTGTACCGCATGCTCAAGTATGGTCAACAATTCGTCGACAAAGGCATGGAGTACTACGAGCAGAGATACCGCAACCAACAAATCCAGTTACTTCAAAAGAAGGCGGCGAAGCTCGGGTTGCAGCTCGTGCAGGCCCAAACGTAAGTCAGTTTCTGGGGAGGGGATGTCAAGTGAAAAATACTTCTCCCTGCCGGAACGCCAGAAATATTTTCCGGCATCCAGCCCCCTCGCCATAGTGCCGACACTTCTTCTTTAGCTGCTTGACCGTTCAGCCCGGTCGCGGAGCGGCCCTGT
>WNFC01002568.1_pt1 | contig 21926 bp, 21 predicted proteins | sample 5400541 | NCBI WGS metagenome assembly WNFC01 (sample SAMN13153342, study PRJNA577476) | soil metagenome | isolation source: 120 cm saprolite under Douglas fir tree site 2 hole 2 replicate 1 | place: USA:California | collected 2015-04-18
TGATGATTTCGTCGAACAATTTTCCGACTATTGGCGAGCGGTGGCGCGGCACTACTCCAACCTCGACCCGGAGATGGTTTTCTTCGAAGTGCTGAACGAACCGGAATTCCGTGACCGCTATCGCTGGGCTGGAGTGCAGGCGAAACTTGCGGCGGCGATTCGCGAGGGAGCACCGCAGCACACGATTATTGCTGCCGGGGCCAATTGGTCTGACGTTGAGGACCTTGTGGCTTTGACCCCGCTCCCCGATCCCAACGTCATCTATAACTTCCATTTCTACGACCCGCATGTCTTTACCCACCAGGGAGCGACTTGGGGAGTGAACTACTGGCATTTTGAGAGCAATCTGGCCTATCCGGCGAGCATGGAAACAGCACAGAAAGTCGCGGCTTCGGAGCCAGATCCGCTGAACCGCCTCATCGTGCTGCGCTACGGACTGGACCACTGGGATGCGCACCGTATTTCAGTTGAGATTGGCCAGGCTGCTGAATGGGCCAAGCACTGGAACGTGCCACTTACCTGCAATGAGTTCGGAGTCTTCCGCAGATACTCCGAGCCGCAGGACCGCGCGCGCTGGCTGCATGACGTACGCTCGACGCTTGAGCGTGACGGCATCGGCTGGAACATGTGGGACTACGGTGGCGGAGACGACGGCCGTGGTTTCGGCGTAGTCAACGGCCCGAAGGGAGGCCCGAACACGCCAGACGATGTGACACTGCAAGCGTTGGGGCTGAAGCACTAAGTCTCGACCGTGGAGCGACGGGTATCCTCGCCCGTTACTCGCCCTCATGCAGAGCTCCGAATGTCCGATAGTGTGAAAAAGGGTTATGGCGAAGACACCAAAAAAACAGAGAAGCACGCGTCTTGGTGGACAAGAAAGGCGGAATAACTATACCGAGGCCTTTTCTGAAGGCTCTGAATATCAGCGGTGGCGATCAGGTCATAGTTTGTATTGAAAACGACGAATTGCGCATAACCACACTGAAGAGCCCTATCGCACGAGCACAGCGCCGCGTGCGTCAATACGTGGAGACTGGGGCATCTCTCGTCGATGAGCTGATCACTGAGCGCCGTGCCGAGGCCGAACGTGAATAGAATCCCGAGTGCACTGACGGACTAGCCAGTCGCTGAAAAATTCGGTAATTTGCCGCAAAATGCCTCTGCGTGCGCAACTCGATGGGTGTTCACTAAACGCGGCGCTTCTATCTGAAACACAATGGCAGGCCCTGAAGGGATCACGACAGCTTCGGATGCCCTGTTGTGACGCGCCGGCCTACCGACGCACCAGTCGGCTTGGGACGCGACACTTTGCTCACTCGCCAGGCAGCCATTGCGGTGCTGAAGGGGAATCCGCGGAGCACCTTGCAGCTAAGGCCAAGACAGTGCGGGTCTGTGACGAGCTCGGATGGGATGCTCTTTCCGAATTCGCCGGAGACAACTGGCGAGCCGATGTTTACGCGATGCGAGGGCGCCATCGCGTCGCTTTCGAGATCCAGTGGTCAAGACAGTCGCTTGAAGGGACGAGAGAGCGTCATGCGGCATACGGCCCCGATGTCAAGTGCTACTGGCTCTTCAGGAAGTTACCTTCTCCAATAGGCCAGCGAGCCGACCCCGATCAACTGGAGCGGCTTACCGCTGAACGAGACCTACCTATATTCAGGCTTTCTCTGGCAGACTCTGGATTCAATGTCATCGTCGATCACAAGACGCTGAGTTTACGTGACTTCGTCGCAGCCCGCTTAGAGCGTCGGATTCGTTTTTGTGAACAAAGAAACTATACGGTTAGCCAAGTGCAGCTCGTGGTTTGCACCGTCGAATGCTGGAAACCGTCCTGTCGCTCGCGTTACGAAGTCTTCTACACACGCCGAATTCTGCGATCTGATTGCGGGGCTGAACACGTCGAGAGAGAGCCTGGGGAGGTAGACATTCTTGCTCAAAACCCACACAGCGCGTTGCGTAATTGGCGCGTTGTAAAAGAGCTCTTCGCTACAGAAGCAAAAGATTTGTGATTTTCAGTTAAGCGTCGCTGGACCAACTGGATGAGGCAATGGTATTGGTGCTTTGGTTGTCCAAAATGCGACAACCTTTACGGAGACCACTATTTCACTCAGACGATGACTGAGGCGGAGTTGTGACGGACGGGCGCCGTTCTGCTCGAAAGAGTTGCAATGCTCAGAACGATGGCCTGATCCTCATTGGTGCCTTCCTCCAAACGGCCCATTCTGGCAGCTGAGTGCGCCGAAGGGTACTTGCGACGAATCACTGGCTCACGCGCCAAGGTACGAGATGTTGAAAAGGTTTGGAACTTCTTGTATCCCCTATTCCACCGCCGTAATCTGCCGCCGTCCGCGCATTGCCCGCTTCCGCTCCAGTACCGTTTCCAGTGCCTGCCGCGTCTCCGGCGAAAGATTGCCGTGAGAGCACGTCGGCCCGATAGGCCTGCACAGCATGCGTGATCTCGGCGGCTGCGTCTCCGTAGCGGCGCACAAATTTTGCGGGAGGCCCGAAGGTCAGGTTCAGGATGTCGTGAAAAACGAGCACCTGCCCATCGCACCCGGGGCCGGCGCCAATGCCAATAGTCGGAGCAGAGACCTCGCCGGTGATCAAATCCGCCACTTCCCGCGGAATTCCTTCCAGAAAAATGCAAGCCACGCCGGCGCGGTCGAGCGCGGTCGCATCCCGCATCAGTTGTTCGATGTCAGACAAAGATTTGCCTTGGACTTTGTAGCCGCCCATGCGATTCACCGACTGTGGAGTGAGGCCAATGTGCCCGGCGACAGGAATTTCGGCGTCAATGATCTGGCGGATCAGGTCAGCGCGTTTCTCGCCGCCTTCGATTTTTGCCACCTCAACTCCGCCTTCCTTCACAAAGCGTGTGGCATTGCGGACAGCTTCATTCGCACTTACGTGATAAGACCCGTAAGGCAGGTCGGCAAGCAGCAGCGCGTTCTTGACTCCACGGCGCACGGCGCGGACGTGGTGCAGCATTTCGTCCACCGTGACTGAGAGCGTGTTCTCGTGGCCAAGCATAGTCATGGCCAGCGAATCGCCAACCAGGACCATGTCAATGCCAGCTTCATCCACCAGCCGCGCGGCGGAATAGTCGTAGGCGGTCAGGCAAGTAATTGGTTCGTGGTGGAGCTTCTTTTCACGAAGGGATGCGACAGTGATTTTCTGGCGCGGAGCGCCAATCGGAGTGAGACTCACGATGTCCTCCAGTGCCCCTCCGCAACTCGGCGGATAGAGCCTGCATGCAGCTATTTAGATGCCGCAAGGGAATTGTAGTCGTAAAGTGGGTCGTTGGTCGATAGTCGTCGGACGGTGGCCCTAATCCGCATGTGGAGCGACGGGCGTCCGCGCCCGTCAAGCATAGAACACGAAGGACTTAACCCACTATGTGCTTGCCGCGGCACGGAAAATGAGCTCTGCGGGCCCTTCACTTCGCCAGATCGCGAAGTGTTTTGCGATACCGTGCCATGATCTCTTCCGCTTTGTCCATTGTTCTCTCGAACGCGGGATCATAAGGCTCATCCAGAACCCACGGGATTAGAGTTGTGAATTCGACAGCTCCCACCTTGCTTCCGAAGATTGCGGGTGGACGCGCAAAACTCGTAGAGAACCAATATTGGAAGCCCTCTCCTGGGCCGGGACCTAGCCGTATGGGAGATGGCGAACCAGGCAATTGTACTGTTGTGAGTCTCTCGCCGACTTCAATCCAATTCGCCGACGAAATAGAACCAGCGCCGCAAAAAATCCAGATCGCCGTCAACCGGCCCATAATGAATCGCCTCGCCTTCTTTGTTGGGATCAATTCCGAGTTCGGCGAGGAAAGTCCGGAACGCGTCCGGAAATGCTTGCTCTCGCCCGCGCAATGAAATTGCGGCAGCCTGCACATCCGCACCTTTCCGCGTCGCCATGTTGCAACTGAGCGTAGGCGGCTAAGGTCGCATCCCGATCGTAACGGACCAGTTGATCTCCGAGGCGAAGTTCACCCACGGGTGCACCCTTCTAGAAATGCCCTGGGTGAATTCTATGCGTTTGGCGTTCCCCGGATGACCAACAGCCGACGACCGCCCTCACGCGCTAGCCGCTTCCTGGCTCCCCAGCGGCAGAAAATACTGCGTACCCTTGATCGGCGCGGAGACTTTTCTCAGCAGCTCCTGCAAATCTTCGTTGCGCTCGACGAAGTCAATCTCCGAGGTGTTCACGATCAGCAGGTCGGACGACGTATAGTGAAAAAAGAAGTGCTCGTAAGCTTTGACGACTTCTTCCAGATACTCCTCGCTGATCGCCTTTTCGGCCGGGGCGTTCTTCTTTTTCAGGCGCTTTTTTAGCACTTCGGGCGTGGCCTGCAGATAAATCACCAGGTCGGGCGTGGGCAGTTGCTCGCGAAAATAGCTGTAGTAGCGGTTATAGGTGTCGAGTTCCTGGTCGTTGAGGTTGAGGCAGGCGAAGATTTTGTCCTTCTCGAAGATGAAGTCCGAGACCACGACTTTCTGCGAACGCGCGCCCAGGTCCAAGGCATGAAGCTGCTCGAAGCGGCGGACCAGAAACGTGAACTGCGCTTGAAATCCCGCTCCCGGCTCGCCGTTGTAAAAAGCGCTGAGAAAAGAATTCTGCTCGGGATCGGTCACGCGTTGGGCATTCAGCCGTTCGGCGAGAACTGTCGAAAGCGTGCTCTTGCCGACTCGTATGGGACCTTCTATTGCAATGTACCGGGGCAGATCAAAGAGGTTGGCCATGGATGTTGAGTGCGAAGAGAAACGGTCGCATTCGAGAATATCGCGAGCGCGGCCCGCATGCAATTGAGGAAGAAGTCAACACCATTGACGAACTTACGAAATTCAGGATTTTCGAATCGTGGAAGGTCGCAAATGCGGCAATCCGTAAATTCATCAATCCGTCAATCCAGGCATTTACAATCCCACCATGCTGGGCCTGGCTATTGCCGCTGGTGCAGCCGCTATTTCTGCGGGGTACCAGTCCATGGCACCGACCGGGCAGTGGTTCGGGCGCGCATTTTACGGATTACCGCGCGGGTCAAAACAAGTCGCCCTCACTTTTGACGATGGGCCGAACGATCCGCACACATTGCGGTTGCTTGACGTCCTGAGCAAGCACCGCGTCCAAGCGACTTTCTTTCTGATTGGATGCTACGTCAAGCAGCGTCCAGATATCGCGCAAGCGATCGCCAGGCAAGGTCACGTGATCGGCAATCACACCTTCACGCATTCTGTGCTTATTTTTCAGCCCGGCTCGCGTGTCCGCCAGGAAATCCTGCAATGCCGCGACGCGATCTCTGACGCAGTCGGCGAGCATTCGAACCTTTTCCGCCCTCCTTGGGGAGGGAGGCGGCCTGGGACGTTTCCAATCGTCCGGCAGCTTGGACTTGAACCCGTCATGTGGAACGTGACTGGGTACGACTGGAATGCGCCGTCTGCTGACTACATTGAAAAGAGAGTTGCAGGGAAAATTCGTGGTGGAAATGTGGTCCTGTTGCACGATGGCGGGCACGCCGCATTTGGGGCTGATCGGTCGAAGACTGTGGAAGCGGTGGATCGTGTGATTGCGCGCTACCAATCCGAAGGCTTTGAGTTCGTGAGCATTCCCGAGATGATGACGCGAAACCCGCTGTCATCCCGAACGATGCGAAAGGATTAGCAACGTCATGGGTGCGGTTCGACATTGCGCCTGGCCCATACGTTATTTATGGCTATGCCAGACTGCATCCATGGAACAACTGACGTTAGATCCCTCTCGCGCTTTGAGCGCATTCGGGATGACACGGCTGAATAAGCTATCGACAGCGAAGTGCTAAACTGACGAGTTTCTTCGAGAGATCCGATTGAAAAATAATCCAACTCTGCTCGTCCACGGTGGCGCGTGGGCGATCCCTGACGACATGGTCGAAGCCCATCTGAACGGTGTGCGGAATGCCGCCGCGGCCGGTTGGCGAGTGCTTGAGGAGGGCGGATCGGCGTTAGACGCGGTCGAGGAGGCTGTCGTCGTTATGGAAGACGATGAAGCCTTTGATGCCGGCCGGGGTAGCTTCCTGAATCGCGAGGGCAAGGTTCAGCTTGATTCCCTCATCATGGACGGAGCCACGCTTCGTGCCGGCGGAGTCGGCTGCGTGGAACACATTGCGAATCCCGTCCGTGCTGCCCGCAAGGTGCTGAGCGAGAGTCCGCATGTGTATTTTGTCGCTGAAGGCGCCGAGCGCTTTGCTCAGGAGCATGGAATTCCTCTTTGCAGAAACGAAGATCTGATCATCCCCAGAGAAATCGAACGGCTTCGTATTCTTCAGGCCGCTGCTGCGGGCGCGACGCAGGAACTATTCGCACCTACGATTTCCCACGATACTGTCGGCGCGGTTGCGCTCGATGGCGAAGGTAATATTGCCGCAGCAACGTCGACCGGCGGAACTTTGAACAAGGCCCCGGGGCGGCTCGGGGATTCCTCTCTGATCGGCTGTGGTTGTTACGCCGACAACCAGAGCGCTGCTGTTTCCACTACCGGATGGGGTGAGCCGATTATGAAGTTGGTGCTGGCGAAATGGGCCGCTGACCGGGTAGCTTCCGGAAACATGCCACAATGGGTGGCGGTCGAAGCCATGAATTACCTTAAAGATCGCGTTGGCGGGCACGGGGGAATTATCTTGCTCGATGCCCAGGGTCGCCTGGGAATCTCCTACAACACCCCGCGCATGGCCTGGTGTTTGCGGACCGTTGACAGACTAGGATCCGGCGTAGATAAGAATGCAGCCAAGTCCGCGTGAGGCCCTCTGTAACTCCTCTACTCTCAAGTGTTTAGGTCGTGAGCCAAAAATGCAGCAGGCGTGATTGCCATGGTATTGACGGGCAGCAAGCTCCAGAGCAATGTGTCCGCACCAGAAGCAGCCAGCGGTCGAGGGAGTAACTGGTATTTCTGGCGCAGGCCCATGCCGGAGGTGGCTCATGACGCTCAGATTCTCATCGCAACTTGTGACAGCCACCTTCCGGCCGGTCTGCCGTTCTTCAAGCGTGACCCCGTTCCGAAAGCGCAAATATATCTTGCTTGCTTTCTTGCTCTGTACTGATGTAAAAACCAGCGAACCTCCACTTTCAGAAAAGTTCGTGCTTCACCCCACTCCGGACTTGGTCAAATTGCCAGCTCTGGAGAATTCTCGCGTTGGAGAAGTATATGCGAATCCCAAGAATCTGCTTGCTACTAGCGCTCGTCCTCGCTGTCGCGTCGCTCGTCTACGGACAAGGCGTCGCCACTGGTGATCTGCACGTAACCGTGAAAGACCCTCAGGGAAACCTGGTGACTAATGCCACGGTCACAGTGCGCGATGAGGCCAAAGGAATCGAGCGGCCTGCGGCCAGCAATGGCACAGGGGAATACAGCGCCCAGGCGCTACCACCGGCCTCCTACGTGGTGACCGTCAGCGCTTCGGGTTTCGCGCCTGCTACCGCCACCGGCGTTGTGATTACCGTCGGAGGGGTGGAAGAACTCCCGATCACGCTCGGCGTCGCCGGAGGAAAAGAATCGGTGACCGTTAGCTCGGTGGCGGAGTTGGTCGAAACGACCCGCACTTCGACCACCGACACTGTCGATCAACTTCGAATTGATAACCTGCCGACTAACGGGCGAAATTACATCAATTTCACGCTGACGGATTCCCAGGTAGTGCGCGATAACGCGCCTAGCATTGGAGCAGCTCCGACATCAGGGCTAAACATGAGTGGACAACGTGCTCGCTCTAATCTAGTCAACGTGGACGGTGCTGACGCCACTGACAACTCCGTGAACGGCGTCCGTTCCACCGTCTCGCAGGAAGCGGTACAAGAGTTTCAAATCATCACGAACAATTATGCAGCGGAATATGGCCGCGCTGCTGGTGGCGTGGTGAATATCATTACCCGCTCGGGATCCAATGACTTCCACGGCGATGTCTTCGGCTTTCTGCGCAACCGCAATTTCCAGGCGGTGAACCCCTTCAGCAACGTATCCAATCCCGCATACACTAGGGTGCAAGCAGGCACCGGATTCGGCGGCGCCCTCAAGAAAGACAAGACCTTCTACTACTTCTCATACGAGATCACGCGACGGCATGAGACTGGATTTGCCAGCATTGGGCAGGACAACTGGGGGCTTGTGCCCTTCGACGCTTCAGCCATCTATGGAGCGCCTGCAGGAACTTTCGGTATCCAAGTGACGCCGGCCCAGGCCGCCTTTCTGAGTGCTCCTCTACCGCCTTCTCTTCTCCAGCAATATGCATTTCTGGCCGGAGGTTCTTCAGGCGTAGCATTGAATGGAACATACCCCCAAGCTTTTGGTTTAATCGCCCCAACGCCCGGCAACGGCTCCAGCCCCCTGAAGCAGTTCCCAACTTCGTGCAACAGCAGCAATCCACTTTGTAATGGTCTTCCAGCGTCGTTCCTTGGATTAAACGCGCAACGGGGAAACTTCCCCGTTTTCGAGGGGACAAGTATTTACTCTCTGCGTCTGGATCACAATCTCAACGCCGCCCACCGGCTCACCTTGCGCGGCAGTGTTAGCCCCAGCACCGTGACCGGTATCGAAGTCAATGGCGAAAACCAGACATTCGGCCAAAATGCGTTTTCCAGAACCTCTCAGCAGACCTACCGCGATGCGGCAGGCGTCGCGCAAGACACTTGGACGATTGCTAGTAACAAATTGAATGAATTCCGGTTCCAGTATGCGCGCCGCGGTCTCTCTTACTTCTATTCCAACGCTCCTGGCGGATCCGATGTCGCGGTAAACATCCCCGGTTTTTCCTATACGGGACGGGAACCCTATTCCTATATCCAACGTACCGAACAGCGTTACCAGTTTGCTGACGACCTTGCCTGGGTACTCGGGCGCCATAGCACGAAATTGGGGGTCGATTTCAACTACATCAAACTGGGAGCAACCTTTACAGTGAATTATGGAGGGGTTTATGGCTTTGGAGCGCTAGATGCGACCCAGCTCGGCTTCCCTGCTGGGCTAGGAATCCCTCAGTTTTCGCCCGTCCAAGCATACGGCTTGGGACTGCCGAGCACTGTAGTGCAGGGCATCGGCAATCCGACAGACAACTTCAACAACAAGCCCCTGGGACTGTTTTGGGAGGATTCGTGGCGCGTGCGTCCGAACCTTACATTGAATTACGGGCTGCGCTATGACGTTGAGTTTCCGCCGAAGCTTACTGCCCCGACCGGGCTAGCGCTTGCGGCCTACAACCAGCTCGGACTTCAGAAGGGCATCCAAACTGACGCTAATAACGTTCAGCCCCGACTTGGGCTGGCGTGGAGCCCCGGTGGCGACGGCAAGAGCGTCATACGCGCTTCTTACGGGATGTTCTACGACCATCCGTTGTTGGGTCTCTATTTCCTGGGCGACGCATCTGACGGTTCGAAGAGCGGCCAGTTGCTATTTGCGGGTGGAAGCCCATGCAATCCCAACGTAGCCCCCGGCGCGTCCAGTCTGAACGCGACCAATATCTTCCAGGGTATTCTGACCACCAGCGCGTGCCTGCCGAACATTCCCGGCTATTTGCCTGGTCAACAGCGATTCGATGCCTTCAATGCGAGCCTGTTCATCAATCAGAATTATTTGAAGCCATCGAGTTTCTTCCCACTGGCGTTTCAGCCGTTCGGATATCCGCAAGCCAAGAACTTCGTCTATGCCTACGCGCAGCAGGCGAATCTCACTTTCGAGCGCGACCTGGGGCACGATTTCGCATTTAGCATCGCCTACAATTTCAACGGCGGTAGGCATCTGAATCGTCCGATCAACGCCAACACGGTGCGCGGTGACTTGCTGTTAAAGAACTGGCAGGCAGCCCTGGCGGACCCCAACTCCGGCGCCTCCAGTGGTCCCCTTTTCGTCGGCTCAGGACCACTTCCTTGCGGGGTCAATTCCACGACCGGAGCTCCCTGGGTGGCTTCCGCGCTGACGAATTTCTTCCGCCCATCCGGCCTGAATCCGGCTATTGCGAACGCTCTGATCCTCGGTGGTGCGGGTGGATGCATCCCGCTGGCGCAAGGCATCTTGCAGGCAAACGGACTTAACGCCAATTGCGATCCTACGACTCTTTCAGGATGTGTTCCTTTTAGCGATATGGACGCGAACTACTCGAACGGCAGCTCGGTATATCACGGGATGACGCTCAACTTGAGGAAGCGCTTCAGCAGCCATTACGAATTCCTCACATCCTACACCTGGTCACACGCAATTGACGATTCAACCGACCTGCAGTCGCCGCTCGCCCCGCAAGACAGTTTCTTCCCCAGCGCAGAACGCTCCACCTCGCTCTTCGATCAACGACATCGCTTCGTATTTAGTGGTGTGTACCAAAGCGGAAGGCTGGTAGGCGACAGCTTCGTCAGCCGGTTGTTCAGCAATTGGACTGTGGCTCCGATTATTGAAATCGCTTCCGGAAGACCGTTTAACATCATCACCGGCAACCCGGACAACTTCCAGTTCTCGCCCGATACGGGCCGGCCGAACATCGTGCCTGCGGGCGCCCCAGACGTCGGTTGCGGCGGACCGGTCGCGTCCAAGTATTCGCCCACAGGATTCTTCCAGGAACCGTGCTTCGCGGTCTTCGCCGCAGGAGGCACGCCAACCCTGGCCGCACTTGACGGAAACCTGGGCCGCAATGCCGGAGTGAAACCCTGGAATGTGTTCAATGATCTGCGCGTTGGCCGAAAAATCTATTTCGGTGAGCGCATAAATTTGGATGCTTCGGTGGACATCTTCAATATTGCAAATAAGTACAACGTCGCGGACGTCAACCAGCTTTTTGCCAATGCCGGGCAGCCTACCGCAGCCTATGACCCGCGGCAGTTGCAGTTTGGGCTGAAGGTGAACTGGTAGACGAAGAGCGGGGCTGGTCACCCGCGTTGCGCCCGGAGGAAGAATGTCGGAATCGTGGCAATCGGCCCTCGATCGATGGAGTTCAGCTGGCTTGGTGGACTCCACGACTGCGGCCCGAATCCGCGACTTTGAGGCTAGTCAGGAGCAGCCCAAGCACCTGCGCTGGCCAATTCTGATCGCCATCGGCTTTGGCGCTTTGATGCTAGCCGCCGGCGTGCTGCTTTTTGTTTCTGCCCATTGGGACGACCTCTCGCCATCGGGTCGCTTCTCGCTTGTGTTGACACTCGTCGCGATTTTCCACGTCGTTGGGGCGATTTTCTCAGAACGTTTCCCAGCCCTCTCCACAGCCTTGCACGGAGTGGGCACGGCTGCTCTGGGAGCTGGCATATTTCTCTCCGCGCAGATTTTCAATCTGCAGGAACACTGGCCCGGAGGTGTGATGCTCTGGGCGCTTGGTGCTTGGATTGGCTGGGGTCTGCGCCGCGACTGGGTGCAGGCTGCTTTCGTTGCGCTACTCACGCCCGCGTGGCTGGCCAGCGAATGGCTTGATGCCACCGAGCGCATGAATGGTTCCGAGCAGATCATGGCGCAAGGACTATTGCTTCTCGCTCTTACCTACCTGAGCGCTTTGTCCGCGGAACATCGTGAGCCGGTACGCCGCGTGTTGGCGTGGATCGGTGGCACTACCCTTATCCCGCTGACGATTGCCGCGATTCCCGAAGCGTGGTGGGGGCAGAGCCGGACCATATCCTACGGTCTTCTGTTTCTGGGGAAAGGGTTAGGGGTGGTTTTGCCGCTTCTTCTTGCCGTTTGGCTGCGTCGTCGCGGGGCCCTGATCAATGCATTGGCGGCGGTCTGGATTCTGGTTCTTGGTTTCATTTCTCCCGAAGCCAAGCTCACTCCGTACATTTGGTCGGCCCTCGCATCTCTCGGGTTAATCGCCTGGGGGCTTCAGGAAGCGCGCCGTGAGCGAATTAATTTGGGTATTCTGGGTTTCGGGCTTACGGTGCTGTTTTTCTACTTCTCAAATGTTATGGACAAACTTGGCCGCTCCGCCAGCCTGATGGGGCTCGGTCTTCTCTTCCTTATCCTCGCCTGGGGACTAGAGGGGACCCGGCGTCAACTGGTGGCCAAGGTGAAGGCGACTGCAGCATGAAACCGATCTACAAAGGATTGCTACTGGCGGTTCTACAGGTGGCCATTGTCTGCACACTGGGAGCCAAGCTGCTCTACGACCGGGCGTATCGTCCTCGGGTTTGGATCAAGAGCGCAATCTACGATCCGAACCTGCCGATCCGAGGCAAGTACCTCGCGCTCAGCATAGAAGTACCGGCCGAAGGTTTCACGAGCCGTCTGATACCTCCAGGTGGCACGAGCATCCGGTCGAATGAAGTTGACAGCAGTGACGCGTCGAATCAAGTCTTCAGTCCCAACCGCTGCAATCTAGTTCTGCGCAACGGTCAACTGGTTGCTGTCGCAAATCAAGACGGCGAGTTCTGGGTAAATATTCGCAACACCAAAGATGGTCTGGTCGCAGACATTAACGGAGAAACGGCCTATTTCCTCCCGGAGCACAATCCCGGCCCACTGCTGCGTAATCGCGGTGAGGAGTTGTGGATCGAGGCCACGATTCCGCGCAAAGGCCCGCCTCGTCCCATCCGGCTGGCCATCAAGAAAGAGGGTGTCCTCAGTCCGCTAGCGGCGGATTGAGGAGGACCGCACCAGCCACCGGACTACTTCACGATGACCTCGCCAGTCATCTTGGGATGGATGGAACAGAAGTAGTGGTAAGTTCCCGGCGTGGCGAATGTGTAGCTGAACTTCTCGTCAGTGTCGAGGGCCTTCGACTTAAACAGCTTGTCATCGCTGGTGACTACATGCGGTATATCGTCACGGTTGATCCATGTAACCTGCGTTCCTTCGGAAACGGTGATGGTCGGCGCCTGAAAAGTGAAGTTGTCGATTTTCACCTCTGCGGCTGAGGCGGACTGATCCGGGACATCCGATGCGACAGCTCTCTGCACGCTCGCCCGCGCGATGAAGATGCCGATAGCAAGTGCCGCCAGACCGATGGCCTGGGCGTATTTCCTGTTTAGATTTTTCATTTCTTGGTCCTTTCCACAGCTCTTTTCGGCTCGCGTCATCCCGGAGTTTGAGAAGGTTTCCTCCTCAGGAATCGACTACGATTTTCGACTGCCGGATGCTGAATCAAACTGGGGGAAACAGGTTTCTATTCCCAAGGGTGTAAAAAACCACATGGAAATTAAGAAATGGAATAATTTCGCTCGCGGCGGGTTATCGTAATTGGTACGTGCCCCAAGACCGCGCGAATGCCGAGACATTTGAAGCGCTAGCTCTTCCCCTGCTTGCGCCGCTGTACAACTTCGCGCACTGGCTCGCAGGAAACCGCGACGAGGCTGAAGATCTAGTGCAGGAAACTTACGTCAAAGCGCTTAAGGGCTTCTCATCTTATGCCCCGGGAACCAACTTCCGCGCATGGATGTACCGGATTTTGCGCAACACGTTCCTCACGTCAAGGACGGGATTGAAGTCGATGGTTTCTCTCGACGATGACGAACTTCCGGTTGCCGAGCCGGCCACGGCAGATGATCCGGAATCACTGTTGATGGCGCGCGCCGATCAGCAGCAGATCCAGTTGGCGCTAGAGCAATTGCCGGTGCAGCACCGCGAAATCATCCTTTTGTCCGACGTTGAGGAAATGACGTACAAAGAGATTGCGGAGTTGCTGGGAACGCCCATCGGGACGGTGATGTCGCGCCTCTCTCGGGCGCGAAAAGCAATGCGAGAACTGTTGCGAGCCAAAGTTCAGGGAGCAAGCCGATGAGCTGTGAGTGGGGCAGCAAACTCGATCTCTATGCGGATGCCGAGCTGCCGGAATCGGAAATGGCTCAGGTAGAAGCACACTTGCGTACTTGCACAGCCTGCGCGGCAGAGGCCCTCGGTCGCATGCAGATGAAGCGATCCATCCACTCCGCTGCTGCAAGGGCGTTCGCGCCATCACCTGAGTTCCGCGTAAGAGTAGCGAAAACTGTAGGCAGACAACGGAAGTCCAGGCTGTACTGGCTGCCGCAAATCGCATTCGCAACCGCGATGATCGCAGCCGTCGTGGGCATTGGATTCTGGGCGCGGCATGCGCAGCGGCCGGATGTCCTCGCGGAAATCGCGGATATGCATGTTGCCACCCTGGCTAGCGCGAATCCCGTGGACGTAATTTCGACCGACCGTCACACCGTAAAACCCTGGTTTGAAGGCAAGCTGCCTTTCACCTTCGATCTGCCGGAGCTGCAGAATACTGAGTTCCGGTTGATAGGTGGCCGCGTGGCTTATGTCGGCCAGAGGCCCAGCGCCCAGCTACTCTTCGGAATCCGCAAGCACCAGATCTCGGTGTTCATCTTGCAGGATTCGGGGAACCTTACTGGCCTCAGCGCCGGTCCGGCATCTGTGCGCAGACTAGCTTTCAATATAGAGACTTGGTCCGACAACGGGCTTCGCTACATTGTCATCGGCGACACGAGCGCAGCGGATGTTCGAGCCCTAGGTAATTTATTGGGTGCTACGAAACACTGAGCCGCGTAATCCGCTAGAAGGACAGCAGCACGACGCCGCATGCCACAAAAGTCGCGGCGGCCCATCTCCGCCACCTCACGTCTTCTCGCAGGATGTACTTTGCCAGCAGAGTCTCGAGCAGATAGCTGATGGCCGTGGCCGGGACCGCGAAGCTTACGGTTGTTATCGAAAGCAGCGATAGCAGGGCAAAGAAAGAAACCGCCAGCGCCCCAAATCCGGCAAGGACGAGGGGGTTCCTCAAGATGCGTTTGACCATTGCGGCTACGCTACGCGGCCTCAGGTCCTCAATTTCTCCTTGCCGCTTCATGCCAGCGGTGTTCAGCACGTCACCCAGCGTATTGCAGAGCGCGATGATCCCAACCAGCAGCCATTTCATAGCAGGCTCTCCGGCGGACCTTTGGTAGTGCGAGCGGGGGTCTCTTCGGCCAGAATGACTCCGACCGTAATCAGCACTATTCCTGTCCAGCGCTCCCAGCTAATGTGATCGCGCAGCAGAAAATGCCCGCCGAGAGCGACCAGCACATAGGCGCTGGCGGTCACTGGCAGTACGAAGCTGAGGTCGGCCCGGCTCAGCAATGCCAGATCCGAGAGCATCCAAATCACCAGGACGCAAATCCCAATCAGGGTCCAGGGATTGGCGAAAGCTCTTAAGTAATCCAGCGGAGAGGCGGAGACAATCCGGCCGACCTGGTGCATGCCCCGGCTGAGCGAGACGTTTCCGAGGACATTGGTGGCGATCACCAGCAGCACCAAAACTCGAGTTTTCGGGACATCATTTCGGCTTTCTGAATTCATGCCGGCCGGTGGGTGCAGACCGTGTTTACGGGTTGAAGATAAAACGATTCAGTGTGATCCTCTTCGATGCCGAGGTCAGGCTAAACGTATTGAGCTTTTCGCCAAGAAGGTGAGTCTGGACTGTGGGACAGAATATTGTCAAAGGTTCGGTGCCCTTTCGGCCTGTTCCAGAAGTAACCTAGGCTCCCCCGATTAGACGTTGACCCATCAAAATTCGGGGAGTAGGATTTCGTATCCTTTGCCGGAACCAACGACAGGCTTGGCGGTAAGTCATAGATGGATATGAAGATCAAGCGTTCCTATTTGCGGATCGCCACGTCGATGGCGCTGCTGCTGGCTGGTCTAGGCTGCCAGACTGCGAAGAAACCCGTGTCCGCCCTTCCGGCTTTCCAGGCGTCGCCCCCACCGATTCAGGCGTCTGCTCCGGCTAGGACAAGCCCGGCACCGACCACCGCCAAGCCGACGGCTCCGGTGCGGTCGGTAATCCAGCAAGCCGAACCCAAGCCAGATCCGGTTGTCGAGGTAATCGGCAAAGCGGAAACCGAATACCAGGCTGGACTGGATCAATATAACGCGGGCCAAAAAGATCAAGCCAAAGTGCACTTTGATCGCGCCTTCAACCTGCTGATGGCAAGTCCGTCGAACGTTCGCTCCGATTTACGTTTTCAGCATGAGTTTGACCGGGTACTGGAAAGCATAAACAAGCTGGAATCTGCCGCGGTCCAGCAAAGCGAGACTGCCCCGGAGCAGAAGTCCGAGCCGGCCCCGATCGACGAAGCTAACGAAGTCACGAATTATCCCGTAGATCCTGATCTTAAGGCACAAGCTGCCGCCGAAATAAAAGCGACGCACTCCGACCTTCCTTTGATGATGACCGATCAGGTAGCGGGATATATCAACTATTTCTCCAGCCGAGGACACGGCACGTTGGAACGCGCCCTGACGCGGAGTGGGCGCTACCGGGAGATGATCGAGCGGATATTGAAAGAAGAGGGCGTCCCGCAGGACCTGATTTATCTCGCGCAAGCGGAATCTGGATTCCATCCTTATGCGGTCTCGCGGGCGGGAGCGCGTGGGATTTGGCAGTTCATGGGCAACCGCGCCAGGGCCTACGATTTGCATCACGATTCATGGGTGGATGACCGCCAGGATCCGGAAAAATCAACCCGCGCAGCCGCCCGGCACCTGAAAGATCTCTACAACCAGTTTGGCGACTGGTATCTGGCCATGGCCGCTTATAACTCCGGCCCTGGAACGGTCCAAAGCGCGGTCAAGCGCACCGGATATGCCGACTTCTGGGAGCTGTACCGCCGGAATGTTCTGCCAAAAGAAACCCGCAACTACGTCCCGATCATTGTCGCCGTGACCATTATGGCCAAGAATCCGGGGCAATACGGCCTCGATACCATCACCCCAGACCAGGAGATAGCTTACGATACCGTGAAGATCAGCTATCCTGTCGATCTCCGTCTGGTGGCGGAGTGTGTTGGTGCCTCGCCGGGCGAACTACAGGAGCTGAACCCAAGCCTGTTGCGAATGACAACTCCAAAGGGGCACTTCGAGCTACATATTCCTGCAGGAACAGCCGAAAAGTATCGGGCAGCGATCACCGCGATTCCGCCGGACATGCGGCTGTGGTGGCGATACCATACGGTGGAACCGGGCGATACTCTCATGTCGGTCGCCCGCTCGTACCGCACGACCCTGGGGACAATCGCAGAAGCCAACCAGCTCGATACTTCCGCCAACATCGAAGCGGGAGCCAAACTGATTATTCCAATTGCTCCAGGCCGGCATTCCACCGGTGACGCTCAAACTTACGCTAAACGCCTCACTGTGTACCACGTCAGAAAGAATGAGACGGTCCAGACGGTTGCCGACAATCTTGGGATTCCGCCAACTACCATTCGCCGCTGGAATCGTTTGAAGGGCGATAGTCTTGTCGGCAGGCGTGTGCTCTATATCCACCTTCCGGTGACTCCAACCGCTGCCTCCGAACGCTTCGATGCTTCTAAACCTAAGCGTAACAGCCACTTAGCAGCCTCCCGCTCGGAAGCGCCGATTCACCACACGGTCAAACGCGGTGAGACCCTCTACTCCATTGCCACCAATTACCGGACCAGCGTCGCTGCCATCAAACAGACGAATGCTCATATAGCGACATTGCGCCCCGGAATGGTGTTGGTGATTCCACCGCAATAAAAATCTTTGCATCTAAACTGACGCGCATTTGAAATGGGTTGCTACGCCGTTCACAACCCGTTATAATCCGGCGCCGTCGTAAGTTTGTCTTTTTATTTTTCGCGCAACATAACTGCGCACCCCGGCGCAGAGGCAGCCGGAATCTGAGGAGGAAAGAATGATGTTCGAGGAAACCCTCTACCTGCGTGACGATGAAGCGGACGAATTCGGTGATGCTGGCGCTTACGGCGACACGCTCGACGAAGATTATGAAGAAGAAGAAGAGGAAGAAGAAGCCGAGGTGCCGGCCATTTCCGGCGAACTAGAGCCCGAGCCGGTGATCGAAGCTCCGGGGCCTCCGCCAGCGGCAGGCGGTGGAGGTGGGTCGAAGCCAGCGGCGAAAAAAGCTGCAAAGAAGAAGCCCGCTAAGAAAGCGCCCAAGAAGGCAGCCAAGAAAAAAGCCGCCAAGAAAAAACCAGCGAAGAAAAAGGCCGCAAAGAAATCTGTCAAGAAAGCGGCGAAGAAAAAACCCTCCAAGAAAAAGGCAGCGAAGAAAAAACCAGCAAAAAAGAAGGGTGGCCGTCGTCGTTAAGAAGTCAGGTCACTAATTTTCGATCAAGCCGTGGCTGACTGGCTGCGGCTTTTTAATTTTTCCCACCAATTCCGCACTCGAGGTCATGTAGACATCGCCTCTACTTCTTCCCCACAGCCTGCAGACACTTGCCGTAAAGCTCGAGCAGGTGACCGGCGTACTCCTCGGGCTTCGCGGCCGCGCCCGCGCCCTGAAAGCCCGCCCCTGAGGATGTGGTTCGGCCGTAGCCGGTAGTCATTGCGATAAATTTCATCAGATCCAAAGCGATATCTTCGTTGCGACGCGAACCTGCAGTAACTGTGGGCACTTCTTCCATGGCATTTCTCCGGGGTAGATTCTAACTTTGATGATAGCAAAGCCGGGCTGGTGCGACTGCAAGGGGACAATCACAGCCAAGTCGAATACGCTCATCCTTTGCTGCCGGATGGCAAGTTCTGTGCAGATTGGAATACCATTTCTTTACCGAAATTTGTTATGCCTGAGCGATTTGCGTTTTCCAACCTCCGAGAACTGTTTGCCAAAGCTAATGAGGAGAAATCTGGAGACCAGTTGGCGGGTGTGGCCGCAAGATCAGAGCAGGAACGGGTGGCTGCCAAAGAAAAGTTGGCCGACCTGACTTTGGCGGAAATTCTCCAGCAACCGCTGATTGATCCTGACCATGACGATGTCAGCCAACTGATTTTAGAGACCTTCGATCAGGTGGCGTTTCGCCCCATCCAAAGTTTGACCGTCGGAGAATTCCGCGAGCACATCCTCGATGACACAACCGGCGAAGCTGAGTTGAAGCAGATTCAGTGGGCCATTATTCCTGAAATCGCGGCCGCTGCGGCCAAAATCATGAGCAACAAAGACCTGATCCTGGCCGCGGCCAAAATCCGCAATGTCAGCCGTTGCCGCAATACGATGGGACAACAAGGCGTACTGGGAATCCGCACTCAACCGAATCATCCCAGCGACGACGTGGGAGGAATCCTCCTGGCCGCGTTCGAGGGACTGCTCTATGGGTGCGGAGACGCAGTCATTGGCGTGAACCCGGCTACGGATTCTGTAGAGACCGTCAGCGCAATACTGAATGCACTCAATCGTCTGGTGGACACTTATAAGGTTCCGACCCAGATCTGTTGCCTCGCCCACATCACTACGCAACTGGCCGCAATGCAAGCGGGTGCGCCCGTCGATCTTCTATTTCAGTCAGTGGCTGGGACCGAGGCGGCAAATCAGAGCTTCGGGATCACTCAGACAATGTTGCGGGAAGGCCGTGAGCAGGTCGTCGAACATCATCGACAACGCGATGTGCCGTGGAAGGGAATCAATGTGATGTACTTCGAAACTGGCCAGGGCAGCGCGCTTTCCGCGGAAGCCCACCATGGCGTCGATCAGTTGACGCTCGAGGCGCGTGCTTACGGCTTGGCTCGGGTTTTCGATCCCTTCCTGGTGAATAGCGTCGTGGGATTTATCGGTCCGGAGTACTTATATGACGAAAAGCAAATCATCCGCGCCGGCCTGGAGGACCACTTCATGGGCAAGCTTCTCGGTCTGCCGATGGGATGCGACGTCTGTTACACCAACCACGCAGCGGCCGATCAAAACTCCGCGGACAACTTATTGTTCCTACTGACTGCCGCGGGATGCAACTACTTTATGGGAGTTCCGTGTTCCGACGATGTGATGCTCAATTATCAATCCACCAGTTACCACGATGCGCTGGCGGCCCGAAGACTCTTTCACTTGCGGCCGGCGCCAGAATTTCTGGCCTGGCTCGAAGAGATGGGGATTTATCGTGACGCGGAACCGGCGTTGATCAAGCCCGCTGCCCGGCGCCAGCTCATGCAGGAACTGGAAGCGTCGCTGGAGAGGGCAATCTAAATGTCATTCGAACCGGACGACCTGGCCGCAGCATCCGATTTGCCTGAAATCGTAAGGCTGGTTCGCGCACGTACACCTGCCCGTCTGCTTGTCGGTCGCGCCGGAGCTGCCTACCGAACCGCTACTCAAATCGATCTGCGCAAAGCCCACGCAGCTGCGCGTGATGCGGTCCGCGCCGAACTCAACCTGGAAAGAGACTTTGGCGCGGCCTTCGTTGAGCGGTGGAATCTCTGCGAGGTCTCAACACAGGCCACGAATAAAGACGAATACCTTTTGCGTCCTGATCTTGGCCGATGCTTGGGTGAAGACTCCCGAGCGAAACTCTCGGTGTCACAGCGCTTCTCCCGCGCCAATGATTTGCAAATCGCAATTGGCGACGGCCTCTCGGTCACGGCTGTCTCCAAGCAAGTTCCTCCATTATTGAAGCTCTTGCATGAGCACGCACGAGAACGCAAGTGGACAATCGGGCAGCCGTTTGTGATTCGCCACTGCCGGGTCGGAATCCTTAACGAGATTGGTGAGTTGCTCGCTCCACGGGTTGCCGTCCTGCTCATTGGGGAACGCCCTGGGCTGGCGACGGCGGAGAGCTTGTCGGCGTACCTGGCCTACCAACCACATAAAAATCACACTGACGCCAATCGGAACTTGATCTCAAATATTCACGCCCGTGGTGTCAGCACCCAAGACGCAGCCTTGCGGATCATTAATCTCGCCGCAAGAATGATGACGGCGGGCACGAGTGGCTACAAGCTCAGGGAAGAATTGCTGCCACGCACGAGTGATGCAAAACTGTCCTAAGGTCGCATCCTTTAGAGCGGACTGTTGTCCCAGTTCAAGACGCTCAGGATTTTCGCGACCTGCGCTCCCTATTTTTCCCGAGTCTCGATGAGGACGTGGAAGAACCTTTCCCCTTGGTGGGAAACACGCGCGCGAAGATCGCGTCAATGTTTCGCAACTGACGCTTCAGATCAAATGCGCGCTGGATGGCTTTGGCTGGCACGCGATCCGTAATGTTCCGGTCGTGCATGACCAAGTCGCGGAAGTTGAGATCTTCTTTCCAGGCCCGCATGGCGTGGCTTTGCACCCGCTGGTAGGCGTCTTCCCGTGAAACTCCATGCTCTACCAGATCGAGAAGAAGCTGTCCGCTGAACACAAGTCCGCCAGTGCTTTCCAGGTTCGCTTTCATCCGCTCTGGATAGACGGACATTGTGTCCAGCAGGTTCGCGGTCTTGTCGAGCAGATAATCCACAAGCGTCGTCGAATCAGGCAGGATTACTCGCTCAACCGATGAATGCGAGATGTCGCGTTCGTGCCAGAGTGCGACATTCTCAAAACCCGCTTGCGCATTGGACCTCACAACCCTGGCCAGCCCAGAGATCTGTTCGCTCGTGACCGGGTTGCGCTTGTGAGGCATGGCAGACGAGCCTTTCTGCTTCTCGCTGAAGTATTCTTCGACCTCGCGAACTTCCGTGCGCTGCAGGTGCCGAATTTCGGTGGCAATTTTGTCGAGGGTGCAGGCGATGACCGCCAGCGTCGCTAGATAGTGGGCATGCCGGTCCCGCTGAATGACTTGTGAAGAAATAGCCGCAGCCTTCAGTCCGAGCCGTGCGCACATTTTCTCTTCCAGTTCAGGGCTGAGATGGGCGAAGGTTCCGACAGCACCGGAAAATTTGCCCACGCACATGTCTTCGGCGGCGCGGTCGAAGCGTGCAGTGTCCCGCTCGACCTCGGAATACCAGTTCGCTAGCTTGAATCCGAATGTAATGGGTTCAGCATGGACGCCGTGGGTGCGCCCGATCATGCGAGTGTCTTTGAATTCCCAGGCCCGGCGCTTGAGCACGTCAAGAAGCCGGCGCAAATCTCCTGCAATGATTTCGGACGCCTGGTGGATGAGAAGCGCCTGCGCAGTATCGACCACGTCGTTTGAAGTCAGCCCGTAGTGGAACCAGCGTGATTCCGGACCGACGAATTCCGCGACCGCGGTGGTGAACGCGATCACGTCGTGGCGTACTTCGGCTTCGACTTCGCGGATGCGCTCCAG
>WNFC01002980.1_pt1 | contig 21924 bp, 23 predicted proteins | sample 5400541 | NCBI WGS metagenome assembly WNFC01 (sample SAMN13153342, study PRJNA577476) | soil metagenome | isolation source: 120 cm saprolite under Douglas fir tree site 2 hole 2 replicate 1 | place: USA:California | collected 2015-04-18
CCGGTTGCTCGATCAGCAAGGGGTCGGCCACTCCGTATCAGCTGACCGCTAACGGTACGAGTCCGATACTAGGTCCCGTCTCGAGCACAAGTGTCACGGTGACGTAGGCCAGTGTCGGCCTGCGCTCACCGAGTCGCGAATGGCGCGAAGAGGATTGTGAACTCCTTCGCCGGAAGAGCCTTGCGGACCACAAGCGCGCCCGCCGCGACCATGCAGGCGTTCATCACGCGGCGCCAGGATTCCTCTTCGTAGGCGGTCGACATGATCCGGATGATGGCATCGGCTTCCGCATCGGGAGGCAGCCGTTCATCAACGACCGCGGTGCCAGCGGGTTCCGGTCGGCTGGAAGGCTGGAAGGCGCTGGCATCGGCGACCAGTTGGGCGGTGCGCATCGCGTCAAAAAACGCCGACTCCGATCCGGGGAAGACCTGACTCTTGGCGACCCGGCTCGCGGCCTCCAACGCCTTGAAATATTCCGGCGACTGACTGACCTCGAGGTCGGGGATGGCACCCAAAGCCGGAGCCGCGTCCTTTATCCGATCCCACTCGTGGGGGGTCAGCCGGCGGAGCCGCTCGAGGAACGCCTCGACCTCGGCGGTGTTGGGCCCGAACCTCTCGTCGCCCACGTGACTTAGAATACGCGCCATTCCATGGTCGTAGGAGTCGCCTTGTGCCTGTAGTCCAGTGGGTCGTGAAGGTCGGCTACGCCGTGGAGGCGCGCGATGGTTACCTGGGGACGGTGCGCGAGATTTTCGAGGGGCCGCCCCAGTCCGCGCAGGCCATCTTCGTCTCGACCGAACCCTACATGCGGGTGGTCGAGCCCGGGCAGCCTGACCTCTACATACCGTTCGAGGAGATCGTCGACGTCAGCGAGGTAAAGGAGGCGGTCTACCCCAAACGGTCGATCAACGAGATCAATGCCCTGGGCTGGACGCAGGATCCACGCCGTCCGGAGATGGCGCCGGTCCCGTTTTTCCCGAAGGCACACGCTGAGCCTGAGGTAAAACCGGACGCCAACGGCGGTGTGCCACCACGGCCACTGGTCGCGAGCGGCGCCTGGTCACCGGGTCAGGCAGCGCCGCGGCTGGAGCCCGGCAAGAGCGTGCGGATCGGCGACCGGTTCAAGCCGGGCGATCCAATTCCCATCCCCGGCCAGTACCTGTGCACCATCTGCGGCTTCCGCAAGCACTCACGCCAGTTTCTCGAAGAGAATCCCGACGGCCGTTTTCCGCCAGCTCATCATTCGGGCGGGCTCTGGGAGCTGGAAGACCTGCGCCCATAGGGCGCCGACCTGATTCGACGCGGCAGAGCTCGATCCGCGGTTCGTATTCAGGAACCGCTTTGTTAGACTAGCTCCGTACCGTGCTGAGCGACTATTTTCCCTTGCTCATTTTTCTTATCGCGGTCTTTGTCTTTGGTCTTATCGCCCTCTACCTCCCGCCCTGGCTCGCCGGTCATCTCGACTCAGCGGCCAAGGACCTGCCCTATGAGTCGGGCATTGTGCCGCGCACCGGCGCCCGGCGCCGCTTTGCGATCAGTTTCTACTTGACCGCCATGTTGTTCATCATCTTCGACATCGAGGCGATCTTCATCTATCCCTGGGCGGTCAACGTCAAAGGGCTGGGCTGGTTCGGGGTCGCCGAGATGGCGGTCTTCGTGGCCGTCCTGCTGGTGGCCCTCATCTACGTGTGGCGGAAGGGAGCGCTGGAATGGGGGAGCTGAAGCTCCGCGACACGCCGTTTCTGACCGGTCGTGCCGCCGGACCGACCCCCCTGAACGCGCTGGGGGAAAACGTCCTCACCACCACGATCGACAAGGTCATCAACTGGGGCCGGTCGAGCGCGATCTGGCCCGCGCTCTTCGGCCTCGCCTGCTGCGCCATCGAGATGATGGGCGCCGTGGGCCCACGCCAGGACATCTCGCGCTTTGGCTCGGAGCTCTTCCGCGCCTCGCCGCGGCAATCCGACCTGCTGATCGTTTCCGGCCGGGTGGCGATCAAGATGGTGCCGGTCATTCGGCAGGTCTATGACCAGATGCCCGAACCGAAATGGGTGATCGCCATGGGCGCCTGCGCCTCGTCGGCCGGCATGTTCAACAACTATGCCATCGTGCAGAGCGTCGACAAAATCATCCCCGTCGACATCTACCTACCCGGCTGCCCCCCTCGTCCGGAGGCCCTGTTGGACGCCGTCATCAAGCTCCAGCGCAAGATCCGCGGTGAACCGCTGGTCAAGCGGCCTGCCTGACGCCGGCCATCTTGTCGCGAGGGAAGCCAACCAGATGGCAGTGAGCGCTACCGCTCCACTCGTCGAGCGCCTCGGCGAACGCTTCAAGCAGGCGCTGCAGGAAAGCTCCGATTTTCGCGGGGATCTGAGCATCGTTGTCACGGCGGAGGCAGTCGTCGATGTGGCCCGCTACCTCAAAGAAGAGGAGGGCTTCGACTACCTTCTCTATGCCACCGCCGTCGATTGGCCGGCTCGCGACCCACGCTTCACCGTCGTCTGGGAGGTACGCTCGCTGGCTAACAAGACACGGATCCGGATCAAGACAACCGCGGCGATGCCCGATCCGCACGTTCCGAGCCTTACCTCGGTCTGGCCTGCTGGCAACTGGCACGAGCGGGAAACCTGGGATCTGTTTGGCATCAAGTTCGACGGGCACGCCGACCTGCGCCGCATCCTGATGCCGCCGACCTGGGAGGGGTTTCCGCTGCGCAAGGATTACGTCTCCTTCGGCGAGCCGGTGATCTTCAGCGATCAGAAACTCGAAGGGCTGGAGCCCGACGCCATCCGTGGTTAAGACCGACATCACTCAGGAACCAGTCGGTCCCGAGCACGAGCCCGAAACCGAATGGATGGAGCTCAACATGGGGCCGCACCACCCGAGCACGCACGGCGTGCTGCGGGTTCGGCTCAAGCTCGATGGCGAGATCGTGCGCGACGCCGACGCCGACATCGGCTATCTACACACCGGGTTCGAGAAATCGTTCGAGGACAAGACCTACACCCAGGGCATCACGTTCAGCGATCGAATGGATTACCTCGCGCCACCGATCAACAACGTGGGGTTCGTCAGTGCGGTCGAGAAGCTGATCGGGGTCGAGGTGCCGCCGCGGGCGCAAGCCATTCGGGTGATCATGATGGAGCTGGCCCGGGTCTCCAGCCACGAGCTCTGGCTCGGTACGACCGGCCTCGACCTGGGGGTGTACTCCGGGTTCTTCTACGCTTGGCGCGATCGCGACCTGGCCCTCGACCTCAACGAGGCCTACTCCGGGGTCCGGATGATGACGTCCTTCACCCGGGTGGGCGGGGTGGCGTGGGACCTGCCGGACGGCTGGCTCGACCAGCTGCAGAAGTTCATCGACGTCATGCCCGGCAGGCTCGACGACTTCGAATCGATGCTGACCGACAACCCGATCTGGCACCAGCGCCTGAGGGGAGTCGGCGTGATCTCAGCGCAGGACGCCATCGAGGCCGGCGTCACCGGACCGGTGCTGCGCGCGTCCGGGGTGACCTACGACGTGCGCAAGGCGTTCCCCTACTGTGGGTACGAGAACTACGACTTCGAAGTCCCGGTCGGGACAAACGGCGATTGCTACGACCGTTACCGGATGCGGGTGGCCGAGATGCGCCAGAGCTTGCGGATTCTCCAGCAGGCGGTCGACAACCTGCCGGGCGGACCCTGGATCACCAGCGACCGCAAGGTCGCATTGCCCCCGCGGAGCGAGCTCAGCAAGAGCATGGAGGCGGTCATCCACCAGTTCCGGTTGGTCAGCGAAGGGTTCAAGGGTCCGGTCGGCGACGTCTACGCCTTCGTCGAAAGCCCCCGCGGCGAGCTCGGCTTCTACCTGGTTTCGGACGGCACCAACAAGCCGTATCGGATGAAGGTGCGACCGCCGTCGTTCTGCAACCTGCAGTCGCTGCGCAAGCTGGTCCAGGGAGTCCTGGTGGCAGACGTGATCGCGATCATGGGCAGTCTCGACTTCATCCTCGGGGATTGTGACCGCTGATGCCCCTCGCGAAGTCGACGGCCAACCACATCAAGGATCTGGCCCAGCGTTATCCATCGAAGCAGTCCGCCATCATCCCGGCGCTGTGGGCCGCCCAGCATGAGCAGGGCTACGTCACGAGCGAGGCGATGGCCGAGATCGCCGACCACCTTGGCCTGCCGGCCTCGCTGATCGAGGCAACCGCATCCTTCTATTCCATGTTCCTCACCAGGCCAGAAGGGCGGCACGAGGTCGTCATCTGTGTCAACGCCCCGTGCATGTTGCGCGGCGCCGACGAGATGGCGGCGTACCTGGGGCGAGCGCTCGGCGTCCGCGATGGAGGGACGACGTCGGACGGTGCCATCACCTGGCATTCCACGATCGAGTGCCTGGGCGCCTGCGGCGGCGCGCCCATGATGCAGGTCGATCATCGCTTCGAGGAGAACCTGACCGAGGAGCGGATCGACACCATCATCGAGCGGCTCCGGCAGCCCGTCGCCGCCGGCCGCGCTGCGACCCCACCTGCGGCCGAGCCACCGAAACGGAAGGCCGCCACCCCCAAACGGGCCAGGACCGAAAACTGATGCCAATCAAGCCAGTCCTTACCAAGGACTTTGCCACCGAGAATCTCGAGCAGCTCAAGGTCTACGAGCGGACCGGGGGCTATACCGGGTTCAAGAAGGCGCTCGAGATGCAGCCCGACGACCTCGTCGAGCTGGTGAAGAAGAGCGGTTTGCGCGGCCGCGGCGGTGCCGGCTTCCCCACAGGCAACAAGTGGAGCTTCCTGCCTAAGGGCGTCTACCCGCGCTACCTCGTCTGCAATGCCGACGAAAGCGAGCCCGGAACCTTCAAAGACCGGTACCTGATCGAGAAGAGCCCGCACCAGGTGCTGGAAGGGATCCTGATCGCGAGCTACGCGATCGGCTGCAACCTGGCGTTCATCTATATCCGGGGCGAGTACCTTCCGCAGCACGATGCGCTCGAGACCGCCATCGCCGAGGCGCGGCAGGCCGGGTACATCGGAAAGAACGTTCTGGGCAAGGGCTATGACATCGATGTCATTCTGCATCGTGGCGCGGGCGCCTACATCTGCGGCGAGGAAACGGCCTTGTTGACCTCGCTCGAGGGCTATCGCGGCGAGCCCCGGCTAAAGCCCCCGTTCCCGGCGGTTAAGGGGCTCTATGGGAAGCCGACGGTCGTCAATAACGTCGAGACTTTGTCTAACCTGCCTCACATCGTCGTCAACGGTCCCGATTGGTACGTCTCTATAGGGACGCCGACCTTCAAAGGAACCCGACTCTGGTGTCTCAGCGGACACGTCAACCGGCCGGGAAACTACGAGCTCGAGAACGGCACGCCGATCCGCGAGTTGATCGAGGAGCACGGCGGCGGCGTCTGGAAGAACCGCAAGCTGAAAGCGTTCCAGCCGGGCGGCGCATCGATGATGGCGCTGTTGCCCGAACACCTGGATGTGGCTTTGGACGCCGATGCGATTCAGAAGGCCGGATCTCTGGCCGGCTCCGGTGGGATGGTCGTGATGGACGAGACCACCTGCATGGTCGACGCGGCGCGCCGCTACGTGAAGTTCTTCCACCACGAGAGTTGCGGCAAGTGCACGCCCTGCCGCGAAGGCACCTTCTGGATGGCGAACCTGTTCGACCGCCTCGAGGCCGGCGCTGGCAAGCCGGGCGACATCGACCTGTTGCTCGACATCGGTTACGGCATCGAGGGTCGCTCCTTCTGTCTGCTCGGTGATACGTCGACGTGGTTCCCGCGGAGCGTCATCAAGTTCTTCCGCGACGAGTTCGAGCAGCACATCTCCGAGAAGGGCTGCCCCTTCAAGAAGTCAGTGCAGGAGGCCGTCGCCTGATGGCCGCGGTGCAGACCGACCAGGTCACGCTTACGATCGACGGCCAGTCGGTCACCGTGCCGAAGGGCACGCTGATCCTCGACGCCGCCAAGAAGATCGGCATCGACATCCCGATCTTCTGCTCGCATCCCAAGATGGCACCGGTCGCGGTCTGCCGGATGTGCCTGGTCGAGGTCGAGAAGATGCCCAAGCTCCAGCCCTCGTGTGCGGTCTACGTCGCCGACGGCATGGTGGTCAAGACGACCACGGAGCAGGTCGGCAAGTATCAGAAGGACGTACTCGGGCTGCTGCTCATAAACCATCCGCTCGACTGCCCGATCTGCGACAAGGGCGGCGAGTGTCCGCTGCAGGACCAGACCTACCAGTACGGTCCCGGTGCCAGTCGCTTCGATTTCCCCAAGGCCCACTTCGACAAGTCCGTCCCGCTGTCGGACAAGATCCTCCTCGATCGCGAGCGCTGCATCCTCTGCTGGCGCTGCACCCGCTTTAGCGAGGAGATCTCGGGCGAGCGCGAGCTGGCGCTGATCCAGCGCGGCACGAACACCATCATCGGCACCTTCAACGACGAGCCGGCCCAGTCGAATTACCAGGGGAACTGGACGGAGATCTGCCCGGTCGGCGCCCTGACCTCGCGGCAGTACCGTTTCATTAGCCGCCCCTGGGACCTCGATCGCACGGCCAGCATCTGTCCCGCCTGCAGCATGGGCTGCAACATCCAGATCGACGCGCGGAGCAACCGCATCGGCCGGTTCCAGTCACGCGAGAACGTCGCCGTCGACGACAGCTGGCTCTGCGACCGCGGCCGGTTCAGCTTTCCGAATTTCCAGCGCCAGGGGCAGGAGCGCCCCCTGGTGCGCCGCAACGGCGCGCTCGAAGAGGTCTCCTACGACGAAGCCATCGCCTTCACCGCCGATGCGCTCAGGCAGGCGGGCGGGCAGGTCGCCGGCTGGGCGTCGCCGGCCGATACCAACGAGGAGCTGTTCCTCTTCCGCCGGCTCTTTCGCGACGTACTGAAGTCGCCGCACCTCGATCACCGCGGTACCGCGGTGGCTGACGCCGACCCGGATGACATCGCATTGCCGATCGCCGACATCGAGCGCTGCGACCAGGTGGTCGTGCTTGGTGGTCAGGGCGTGATCGATGCGGCACCGGTGCTGCACCTGCGCTTGTTCAAGAGCGAGCGCAAGGGCGTCAAGATCCTGAAGGTCGGCGTCACCGAGGGCAAGCGGGCGCTCGACGCCATCCCGGCCGAGGCGCAGGCTGTCGGCATCCTCGCGACCGAGGCCGACAAGCAAGCGGCGGTGGACCTCCAGACCAAGCTGGCCAAGAAAGTGAAGGGCAGCGTTCGCCGGCTGATCGTCACGACCGGGCCCAATGGGCGCGGCGCGAAAGACCTGGGCATCCTTCCGCACCTCGGCCCGGGCTACACCTCGTTGAATGGGCAGGCGGGGAAGGGGAGACCGCACTGGCCGGGGGCTGGCGTCAAGGGCCTCTACGTGCACGAGTCGAGCCCGCTCCACGGCTTTGTGCCGACCGACGCCGAATCGATGTGGCTCTCGAGTCTGCCGCTGGTGGTCGTTCACCGCTTCAGGGCTTCGCCACTGGACGAGCTTGCGCACGTGATCCTGCCAGGCCACGCCTTCACCGAAAAGTACGGCACCGTGACCAACATGGAGGGTCGCGTGCAGCGGATCAAGCGCGGCATCGACGCCGAGTCGGTCCGCGAGGACTGGCTTGTCTTCCAACAGATCGCCAACCGGCTGGGCGCCTCCTGGGTTTACGAGTCGGTCGAACAGATCACGGGCGACCTGGTTCGCGCGCTTCCGCCGTACGCTGCCGTCAACCAAGAAGCGCGCGTGCTCTGGAGCGAGCGGTCATGACGACCGAAGTCATCGTCGTCACCCTGATCAAAGCGGTGATCGTGATCGGCGCGCTATTGACCGGCTTCGCCTATCTCACGCTCTTCGAGCGCAAGGTCCAGGCGCGAATGCAGCAGCGGCCCGGGCCGAACCGGGTCGGCCCCTGGGGACTGCTGCAGCCGGCCGCCGACGGGCTGAAGCTGTTCTTCAAATCGAGCAGCGCGCCCTCGGGCCGCGACCGGTTTCTCTACCTACTCGCACCGATGATCTCGATCATGGCGGCCCTCGCCAGCTTCGCCATCATTCCGATCAGCGGGCCGGGGCCGGTCAACCTGTTCGGCCATTCGATCGGCTGGTACGTCATGAACGTCAACATTGGGATCCTCTGGTACCTGGCGGTCACCTCGATCGGCGTCTACGGCATCTTCCTCGCCGGCTATTCGTCGAACAGCAAGTATTCGATGCTGGGCGCGCTGCGGTCGTCGGCCCAGATGATCAGCTACGAGATGGCGCTGGGCCTGTCCCTGGTGCCGGTCTTCATCCTGGCGGGATCGGTCCGCCTGGTCGATATCGTCAACGCCCAGCACACCTGGTGGTTCATCATCCCGCTGCTGCCGGCCTTCTTCCTCTACCTGATTGCTGGGATCGCGGAGACCAACCGGGCGCCCTTCGATCTTCCCGAAGCCGAGACCGAGCTGGTCGCCGGCTATCACACCGAGTACTCCGGGTTGCGGTTCGCACTCTTTTTCATGGCCGAGTACATCAACATGATCATCGTCAGCTCGATCGCGACCGTCGTCTTCCTCGGTGGATGGTGGGGGCCGGCGGGGATCCTGCCCGGCCCTTGGTGGTTCGTGCTGAAGGTAGTGGTGCTGCTCTACGTCTATGTCTGGATCCGGGCGACCCTGCCGCGGATGCGCTATGACCGGCTCATGGCGCTCGGCTGGAAATCGCTCTTCCCGCTCTCGCTGGCGATGATGATGGTCACCGCCGTCGTGGTGGTCGCGGCCCAAGGGGTGTTCTGATGGCCCTCAAGGAGGTCTTGCTCGGGCCGATCTACATCGCCCGCGCGCTGGCGACCACCTTCAAGCACAATGCCAAGCCGATCGTCACCATCGAGTACCCCGAACGGCAGAAGGCCGTCCCACCCCGGGAACGCGGCAAGCATATCCTCCATCGCTACGCGGATGGACTGGAGAAATGTGTCGGGTGCGAGCTCTGTGCCATCGCCTGCCCGGTCGGCTGCATCGTCGTCGAGGCGGCCGAGAACACGCCGGAGCACCGGGTCTCGCCCGGCGAGCGCTACGCCAAGCGCTACGAGATCAACCTCCTGCGCTGCATCTACTGCGGACTGTGCGAGGAAGCGTGCCCCTACGATGCGATCACCATGGGACCGCGCTATGACCTGGCGGATGACCATCCCGACAAGTTCATCGCGGTCAAAGAGGATCTGCTCGAGCCGCTCAGCGCCAGCGTCAACGACACGGCTGTCCCTTCGGGCGCCCCCTCGGCGCAAGCGGTACCGCGCAAGTGGTAATCGGGTTCGCAATCGTTGCGGCCTGGGAAATCGTCACCGCCGCCGGCGTGGTGGGCTTCCGCAAGCCGATCTACAACGCGCTCTCGCTGGTCGCCAATATGCTCGGGCTGGCGGTGCTCTTCCTGATGCTCAATGCCCAATTCCTCTTCGCCGCACAGATAATCGTCTACGCCGGCGCGGTGATGGTGCTCTTCGTCTTCATCATCGCCCTGATAAACCCGGAATCGGACGTAGCCCTCCCGCAGCGAGGCACCGAGTGGATCTATGGCGCGGTCTTCGGCGTCATATTCGCCGCCCTGCTGGTCACCCTGCTCTTCAACCGCGGACTGACCGGGCGGCCGGGGACGCTGACGCCCGAGGCGATCGCCGCCGTCGGCAACGTGCAGACGGTCGGCATCGCGCTTTACACGAAGTTCCTGTTCCCGGTCGAAGTCACGTCGTTGCTGCTGCTGATTGCGGCAGTCGGCGCCGTCTACCTTGCGATGCGGAGGATCCGCTGATGCCGGTTCCCGCCTATAGCTTCCTGCTGCTGAGCGGCGTGCTCTTCACCATGGGGGCGGTCGGCTTCCTGATCCGTCGCAACCCACTGGTTGTCTTCATGTGCATCGAGTTGATGCTCAACGCCGTCAACCTGGCGTTCGTCGCGATCAGCCGCTACCTGAATTCGCTGGACGGCGTGATCTTCGCCTTTCTCGTGATCACGGTCGCGGCGGCGGAGGTGGTCGTGGGCATCGCCATCATCGTCCAGGTCTACCGCGCCGGACGGCCGATGGATGTGGACGATCTCGACTTGATGAAGGAGTAAGGCGGGACGATGGATACGCTGGCGCTCGTGGTCCTGCTGACGCCGCTCGCCGGCTTCCTCGTGAACGCGCTGTTCGGACGCCTCTTGCCCCGACGGATTGTCGGCTGGATCGGTGCCGGCAGCATCGGGCTCGCCTTCGTGTTCGCGCTGCTGGCCCTGAGCCAGGTGCTCGGCGGGCATCGCCTCGACCAGACCTATTTCACCTGGTGGCAGAGCGCCGACTTCAACGTTCCCTTCAACCTCTATCTCGACCAGCTTTCCACCCTGATGATCCTCGTCATCACGGGGGTCGGCTTCCTGATCCACGTCTACTCGATCGGCTACATGCGAGAGGACCCCGGATACTCGCGCTTCTTCGCCTACATGAACCTCTTCGTCTTCACGATGCTGCTGCTCGTCCTCTCCGGCAACCTGCTCTGGCTGATCATCGGCTGGGCCGGCGTTGGCCTCAGCTCCTACCTGTTGATCGGTTTCTGGTTCGAGCGCACCTCGGCGGTGCTGGCGGCGCGCAAGGCTTTCGTGATGAACACCATCGGCGATGTCGGCATGGTGTTCGCGGCCTTCCTGATCTTTCTCAACCTGCGGGTGCTCGATTACCAGGGTCTGTTTTCGCGCGTCCACCAGCTGCCCAAGGGCGGCGTCGTCATCACCGCCATCTGCCTGCTGCTGCTGGTCGGGGCGGTGGCGAAATCCGCCCAGCTGCCGCTACACACCTGGTTGCCTGACGCCATGGAAGGTCCGACGCCGGTCTCGGCCCTGATCCATGCCGCGACCATGGTGACCGCGGGCGTCTACCTGGTGGCGCGCATGCACCTGCTCTACGACTGGGCGCCGACCGCCGCTGCCACCGTCGCCGTGATCGGCGGCGTGACCGCGCTCTACGCGGCCACCATTGGGACCGCGCAAATCGACATCAAGCGGATCCTCGCCTACTCGACCATGAGCCAGATCGGCTACATGTTCCTCGCCGTGGGGATCGGCGCCTACACCGCCGGCATGTTCCATTTCATGACGCACGCGTTCTTCAAGGCGCTCCTCTTCCTTGCGGCGGGCAACGTGATCCACGCCTTCCACGAGGACCAGGACATCCGCCACATGGGGAATCTGCGCGCCGGCCTGCCGATCAGCTTCTGGACGTTCTTGATCGGCACCCTCTCGATCAGCGGCTTCCCGCTGCTCGCCGGCTTCTTCAGCAAGGACGAGATCATTCGCGGGGCGCTCAGCACGCCGGGTGGTGAGTACATCCTGGGCATCCTGGCTCTCATCACCGCCGGTCTCACGGCCTTCTACATGTTTCGACTCTTCATCATCGCCTTCGGTTGGGAGTGGCTGGCGCACGACGACCGTCACCTCCATGAGGCGCCGCCGATCCAGACCATTCCGATCGTCATCCTGGCCGCCGGCGCGGTCGTCGGCGGCTACATTCCGGTCGCGAGCTTTCTCTCGCCGGTGTTCGGCCAGCCGGCCGAGGTGGGTACGCTGGCGTTCTGGGGCCTGGCGGCGTTGACCCTGGCCGCCTCGACGGTCGGCTTCGCGGTTGCCTACGTGCTGTACGCCCGCCGGCCGGAGCTGGCGGTCGCCTGGCGGACCCGGCTCGGCCCGATCTACACGCTGGTCGAGCACAAGTACTACGTCGATGAGCTTTACGACCGCGTCTTCGTTCGTCCGGGTCTGGCCCTCGCCCGCTTTCTCAACGAAATCGTCGAACCGCGCGTCATCGACGGGGCGGTCAACGGCGTCGCCGACTTCTTCCTGCTGGAGGCGCGCGAGTTCCGGCTTATCCAGACCGGCCGCGTCAGCAGCTACGCGCTCTGGACGCTGGGCGGTGCCATCGGGGTGGTCCTGGTGGTGGCCGCCTTCCTCGGCTATCTGCCAGTGAGGTTGGGCGGATGAGCTGGTACTCGCTGCCCGCCAACGTCCCCTGGTTGACCCTCGCGCTCGTGATCCCGCTCGCCGGCGCGCTGCTGGTGGCGTTGACGCCCGGCGAAGTCCGCCGCGTCGTCAAGCAGCTCGGCGTGCTCAGCGCCGTGATCACGCTGGTGCTCGTGTTCGCGATCATCGGCGGGTTCCAGCACGGGGTGGGCAATCTCCACCTGCAGTTCGAGGAGACGCTGCAGTGGATTCCCACGGCAGGCATCAGCTATCACCTCGGCGTCGACGGGCTCAGCCTCTTCTTGCTGGGGCTCAATGCGCTGCTCTTCCTGATCGCAATCGCAATCGTCGATCCGCTCATCCCCCGGCTCAAGCAATTCATTCTGTTGATGCTGATCCTCGAGACCGCGACCGCCGGCATCCTGCTGTCGCTCGACCTCGTCCTCTTCTATGTCTTCTGGGAAGCGATGCTGGTTCCGCTCTACTTCCTGATCGGCGTCTGGGGCGAGGGCCGGCGCGTCTACGCGGCCTTCAAATTCCTGATTTACACGGTCATCGGCAGCTTTGCCATGCTGGTCGCGATCCTTGCCGTCGCCGCGATCAGCTTCTCCCAAACTGGGCAGCTCAGTTTTGACTGGACGGTGCTGGTCCAGCATCCGGCTGCCGGTGTCTGGCATCTGCCCGCCGGGCTGGGCACGATCGGCATCCAGCAACTGCTCTTCATCGGCTTCGGCCTCGCCTTCGCGATCAAAATGCCGATCTTCCCATTGCACACCTGGCTGCCACCGGCCTACACCTCGTCACCGATCCCGGTGGTGATCGTGTTCGCGGGCCTGGTCTCGAAGCTCGGCGCCTATGGCTTTCTGCGCTTCAACCTTGCCCTCTTTCCGGATGCCGCGCACAGCCTTGGTGGCCTGCTCGCGGTGCTCGCGACCATAGGGATCCTCTATGGCGCCTTCATGGCGCTGGTCCAAACCGACCTCAAGCGGCTGGTGGCCTACGCGTCGATGAGTCACCTCGGGTTCATCGGGCTCGGGATCTTCACCGGCAACCTGCTCGGGATCGAGGGTGCGCTGGTGCAGATGATCAACCACGGGGTGATCATCGCTGCGCTCTTCCTCATCGTCGGCATGATCGAGCGCCGCGCCGGAACGCGGCTCCGTGCTGAGCTCCGTGGGTTGGCGGCGACCGCCCCGCTGTTTGCCGCCCTCTTCCTGGTGGTCTCGCTGGCCGCGCTCGGCCTGCCCGGCCTCAACGGCTTCGTCGGCGAGTTCCTGATCATGCTGGGCGCCTGGGCGTCGTTTATCCCGCTGGCGGTTGGCGCCGGCATCGGCGTCATCCTGGCGGCCTGGTACGTGCTCCGCTTCTACCAGGGCAGCACGCAGGAGGCGCCCCCGCTACCGGCCGGCTTCGGTGAGCTGCGCGTAGCCGACGTCGGCGCGCTGGCTCCGCTGCTGGCGTTGATCATCCTGATTGGCGTGACCCCCGCCTTTTTCCCGGCCGCGGTCGACGCCACCGTCAAGGCCCTGCCAGTGCTGTTGCGATGACGATCAACCTCAGCGGTATCGGCATCGACTACGGCGCCATCCTCCCCGAGTTGGTCGTCGCCGGCACGGCCATCGTCGTGCTTTTCCTCGAACTCGTGGTGCCGCCCGATCGACGCCGCTGGCTGGCCGCCGTGACGGTGGTCGGCCTGCTGGGCGCGCTGGTTGCCACCATCCCGCTCTGGGGCCAGAACCGGTCTGCCTTTGGCGACACCGTGACCGCCGACAGCCTGGCGGCCTTCTTCAACGTCCTCCTGATCGTGATCACCATCTTCACGGTGGCGATCTCGCCCCGCTACCTGCAGGCCCTGGGCCTCGACTATGGCGAGTACTACGTCCTGATCCTGGGGGCCACCGCCGGCATGATGCTGCTGGCAGCCGCCACCAGCCTGATGACGATCTTCCTCGGGATCGAGTTGCTCTCGATTTCCCTTTATGTCCTCTCGGGCTTTGCGCGTACGGCGCTCCGTTCACAGGAATCGGCGCTGAAGTATTTGTTGCTGGGCGGCTTCGCCACCGGCTTCCTGCTCTATGGCATGGCGCTGATCTACGGGGCGACCGGCAGCACGACGCTTCGCGGCATTGCAGGCTTCACCACCGCCATCTCCTCCAATGCTGGCGGCAACGTTTTGCTTTTGCTTGGCATCGGGTTCCTCTCGGTTGGGCTGGCCTTCAAGGCGTCGGCCGCGCCGTTCCACATGTGGACGCCTGACGTCTACGAGGGCGCGCCCACGATCGTCACGACCTTCATGTCGGTCGCCACCAAGTCGGCGGCCTTCGCCGCCGTCGGCCGCGTCTTCATCGCGACCTTTCCCTCGATCTCGACCCGCTGGTACTTCCCACTGGCCCTGATCGCGATTTTCTCGCTCTTCATCGGCAACCTGGTCGCGATCACCCAGGACAACATCAAGCGGATGCTCGCCTACTCGGGCATCGCGCACGCCGGCTACATCCTGCTCGGCGTGCTCCCGGGAACGGCGCAGGGCTTCTCTGCCACGCTGTTTTACATCGCCGCCTATTCCGTGATGAACTTCGGTGCGTTCGCGGTGGTCACGGCAATCACGGCGGGCGGCGAGGAAAGCGCCGACCTGTCCTACTGGCGCGGCCTCTTCTACCGCCGGCCATTCCTCGCCACCGTGATGACGATCTTCATGATCTCGCTGGCCGGCATTCCGCCGACGGTCGGATTCTTCGCCAAGCTCTTCGTCTTCCAAGCCCTGGTCAATGCCCAGATCTGGGCGCCCTTGATCGTCGCCGTGATCATGACGGTCGTTTCCTTCTATTACTACTTGCGGGTGATCGTCATCATGCTGGCGGCTCCGGATGAAGTGGTCGTGGAGAAGCGACGGCTGGGGATTCCAACCAGCACGGTATTGGGCGCCGCGGCGCTGGCGACCCTGGTCCTCGGGATCTTTCCCGCGGTCGTCCTCGACTGGGCGACCCGGGCCGCGTCTCTACACTTCTAGCGTCCGATGAGCTTGCGCGCCCCTGCCCCCATGATCGCGCCGCCGGATCAGTCCCCCTCGCCCGTTGTCGGAGGGCAGGGTGGTAGCATCGCGATCGCGGTCGCCCTGCGCACGGCGGCTCGCGGCTGGCGCGAGCTGCGCAAGATGCGCACTGCCATCATCCTGCTCGCCATCCTCGCGCTGCTGGCCACCATCGGCACGCTGTTGCCGCAGATCCCGCAGAACCCGCGGGGCGTGATGGGCTACGTGTTGCGCCATCCGGCGACCTCCTCCTGGTTTGCCCGCCTCGGCCTGTTCGACATCTTCAGCTCCTGGCCCTTCATCATCGTTGCCGTACTGATGTACACCTCCATCGGGGCCAGCATGTTCATCCGCGTGCCGGCCGCGTGGCGGCGTGCCAGGGACCGAGCGCAGCGCAATCGGGGGCTCTGGGCGGAGGTCGCGAGCATCATCTTTCATGGGAGCTTCTTCATCTTGCTGGTGGGTGTCATCTTCGGCAAGGCGGCCGGCTTCCTCGGGAACGTCGCGGTGGTGGAAGGGGATAGCTTCACCGAAGCGCGAGCCAACTACAACAACCTTAGCGAAGGCGTGCTGGCTACCCAGCACGCGAACTTCCAGGTGAGGGTGGACAGTTTCAGCGCCAGCTACTGGCCGAGTGGCGCACCCCGCGACTTCACCTCCCGGGTGCGTATCTACGATGGCGGCGGACTCGTCGAGGCGAAGAGCATCCAGGTCAACCACTACGTCGACTACCGGGGGGTGAAGATCTACCAGGCCGGCTTCGGGTGGGCGCCGACCCTTCGAATCGAGACCCCCGACGGACGTGTCGTCGAGGACAGCCCGACGATCTTTGTCGGCGACTCGCAGCTCGCCAACGGCGTCATCAAGGCACCCTCCGCCGGGCCTGGCGATCAGCAACTGGGGGTGACGGCGATCTTCATCCCGGATCCGCAGATCCAGGACCAGTCGATTGCCCCGGGCACACCCCAGCTGCGCAACCCGATTTTGCTGGTCCGGCTGTTCCGCGGTGATCTGCATCTCAACCGGCCGCAAAACGTCTTCGCGCTGGACACCAGCAACATGGACCTGCGCTGGCGCGGCGCCCTACGCAGAGGCGAAAGCGTGGTCACACCAGACGGGTACAAGCTGAGCTTTACCGGGCTCAAGCGCTACACCGACCTGACGATCAACAAGGATCCCGGGATTCCGATCGTGCTGGCCGCCTTCGTCATCGGACTTGGCGCGCTGCTGATCAGCCTCTACCTGCCGCTGATGGGGCCCGAGCAGCGCCTTTCGCCCTCGCGGGAGCTCACCGGCTAGCGCCAACATAACGCCGCCCGCAACGTTTTTGTCGTCGTATGGCCATGGTGAATAGGTCCAACGGCGGGGACGCAAAGCGAGCTGGGGACCGCATCCTTAAGGGCGTTATGCGGTGCCGCCGTCTTTGCTTTTCCAAGAGGGGCCAGGCGATCGTCGAGACCGCCCTTTTGCTGCCGCTCCTGATGCTGCTCACGATGGGCAGTGCCGACCTCGGTCGGGTCTTCTACTACTCAATCGCCGTGACCAACGCCGCGCGCGAGGCGGCCCGTCAGGGGACCTACTACGACCCAACCGCTAATCCGCCGGCCAACGCCTTTGATGACTACGCCGACATCCTGGCCGCGGCCAAGGGCGACGTGCCGGGCGACGTCACGCTGGCGATGTCGACCATCGCCCCATTGCATTGCTTGACGGGTCCCCAATCGAGCTGGTCGGCGAACTACCCGACAGCCCCGAATACCGGGTACGTCTACATCTGCTTCGACGGGCAGGACAACCCCGCACCGTCCGTCGCGACCACCACGATCCAGGTCACGATCCTCTACAACTACCAGCCGCTAACACCGCTGGCGGATGTCGTCGGGGCCAGTACGGTGCACGTCGTGGCGTCGACCACCATGGAGGTGCAGCACCAGCAATGAAGCAGAAGCGGCGCGGCCAATCACTGGTCGAGATGGCGTTGATCGCGCCCTTCCTCATCATGATCCTGCTGACGGTGATCGACTGCGGGCGTGCCGCCTACGACTACTCGACGCTTGCCGCCGCCGCCCGCGAAGGGGCACGCGCGGCCATCACGACCGGGAACAACCGACCGGACAACAACCGAGTGATCGGAGCGGTGGCGCAGAACGCGTTCGGGCTGGCGCTGAGCGCCGGCAGCTGTGTCAACGACACCCCGGCGCCAAGCCCGACCATGTCGCCGAACACCGGCTTTGTCTACGTCGGCGGCGGGAACGGAAACCTGACGCCCAACGCGCCCTCCGGTCAGGCGCCGGCGGGCGTCGGAGGCTGCCAGGCGGTGGTCCCGAGCTACGCCGGTCACAACCCGCTGATGGTCACGATCAGGTACAGCTTCATGCCGCTGACGCCCTTCGGCTCGCAGTTTTTCCCGGGTGGCATCGTCATGACTGTTACCAGCACCATGAGCACGGAGTACTGATGCAGGGAGCCTGGTTGCGAAAGCAGTCGGGGCAGGCGGTCGTACTCGTCGCCGTCGCCGTCCTGGCGCTGACCGCCATCCTGGCGCTGGCGCTCGACGGCGGCAGCATCTACCTCGACAAACGGCAGTTGCAGAATGCGGCCGACTCGGCTGCACTGGCCGGAGCGGAGCGGCTCATGACCGCGCCACCGAACTACGCGAACATGCACAACGGGGCGGTTGCCAACCTCCTCCAAAACCTTCCTGGCACGGCCACGGCCGGAACAGTCTGCAGTGCTTCGTGTCCCATTCAGAAGACGATCGGCCTGCCGGGTGGCAACGGGGTTGGCACGCTCGACCTGGGGGCCGGATACCATGTCGAACTGACGGCGCCTACCTCTTACACCTACCAGGTCACCATTTGGCATTCGCATAACGTGGTGGTGGCGCCGATCCACGGCTTCCAGCCGACCATCACGCTGGCGGCGCGGGCTACAGCCCAAAACGCCAATTTGCCCTACGCCGTCGTCCTGCTCCAGGACAAGCCACAGTACGCGACCTACTCCAACTTCAATATCAACGGCACGCCTGGCGGAATCACCCTTCAGGGCCCGGGCGGCTCGAATCCGTACGACCGAGGCGGAATCTTCTCCAACGCCAGCATCGCGCCGGGCAACGGGACCCCGTCCATCACGTTTAGCCCGGGCGGCAATCAGGGTGACCTCTGGGCGGTGAATGAGAGTGCCAGCGACCGCACAGCACTTAACCAGCCTGGAAGAGTAGTCGGATTTCAGGCGGAAACGGCTGGGACCCTTCCGTTTTCGGCCTCACACCTCGACTTCGAACGCTGCGAACGCTCAACGGCAGCGACCTGAACCAGACGGTCTGCGGCCAGCTTCTCACGGCTTTGCCCAACGATTCGGGGGTCATCATCGAAGTGACGCCGGCGAACGCCGCCGGGAACACGCAGTGCAACAAGCACATATTTTCGGCGGCTGCGACCTCAACGATTACCTTGCAGCCCTCCCCCAAATACTTCAACATAAGCCTCTACATCGAGATCATGCCCAGCTGGCAGATGGTATGCACCACGCAACCACTGGGCACCAACGTCGTTCGTTTCGCCGGCGGCGCCTGTTACAGCATCGGGGGCGCGATCTACGGCCCCGCCGACAACATGGTGCTGACCGGTAGCGGCTGCGGCACGGGCGTCGGTCAGATCGTGGCCTGGACGTTGCTGATCAACGGCAATGGCAACGTCAACGAGACCTTCGATCCGAATTCCGTTCCATACATGAAAGGCCTGACCCAGTAGGGCCGTCACCAGCGCGTTACCCGTGAAGCGATTGGGTAACAAGCGGATGCAGTGGTTGAAGCGCGGCATGCCGTAAGACTCGGCGTAGGAACTCGTCACTAAGGTTGTGGCTGTGCTCAGGCGACTTCCTGCGCGGCGTGCCCGCGCTCACCACGCCCAATCCCTGGTCGAATTTGCATTGATCTTGCCCGTTATGGCCCTGATGGTTCTGGGGGCTGTTGATCTGACGCGGGCCTTCTACTACTACGTTGCCCTTGAAAACGCCAGCCGGGAAGCCGCCCGGGTTCTGATCGACTTTCCGTACGAATACGACGACACGGTCGGCTGCACCGCAGGGAACCGGGAGGGGCTGCCCTGGGTCAATGTGAGCTGCGCAGCCGGGACCTTGGTCATCAGCCCGGCGGCGAACACGGGGGTAAATCCCCCAAAGCGCCTCCCCGGGCGCAAGGCCATCACGGTATTCGCTACTGCCAGTTTCACGCCGATCACGCCACTCATGCAGCAATTCACGGGCGGGACCATCACGCTGCGAGCGCAGTCGACGATGTTGACCTGGTACTGAAGATGTTGATAAAGATTCGCGAGATGGTCAGGCGGCGAGCTGCTCAAGGTACGGTGGAATTTGCCTTGATGGCTCCCTTTTTCTTCCTGTTGCTGGTGGGCGGTATCGATTTCGGTCGCGCCGGCTTCTTTTACGTCGTGAGTTCGGAGCTGGCGCGCAACGGTGCACGTATGGCGGTCGCCTACGACACCGGGACAGGGCTCACGGATGCCGCCGTCACGAGCTTGGTCAAGCAGCAGGCGCAGTCCATGACGTTTGCCGATCTCACGCAACCGGCGGTCTGCGGCACCTCAACACCGCCGAGCCCTCTTACGTCCTGTTATCAGCCCGCCGTCGGCCGCGGGTTTATCTTTATCGACCGGTCTGGACAAAGCTCGTTCCCCAAGTATCTGCAGGTCTCGATCGTCTATCACTTCGAGGCGACCACCCCGATGGTCCGAGCCCTGATGTCGGCCAACTACTTCGTGGCAACCGCCACCATGGAGACGGAATATTGATCACCTCCACGCGTGAACACCTGCGCGGCCAGATCGTCGTCACCTTTGCCCTCGCATGCGTGGCGCTGTTCGCCATCGTCGCGCTCGCGATCGACGGAGCCAGAATGGTCGTCGAGCAGCGTGGTATGCAGAACGGCGTTGACGGCGCGGCTCTCACCGGCGCTCTCGACCTCGGACCGGGCGCGGCAGCTCCGCAGTCGGCGTGGGCGATCGATGACGCCGTCTACGGCGTTGAGCGGTCGCTCGGCATTGACTTCTCGAACAACTACACCGCTCCGAGCTCTTACAACGTGGCCCACCGGCTGCTCGGCGGCGCGAACTCGTGCGTGCCTAGCTCCTGCACCTCACCGCAAGGACCTTTTAACCCGAGCAACGCCGCCACCAGTCCTTGCTGCAACGGCTGGGTGGATCGCTCCGGCGCTTACACCCTCACCATCACGACTCCGTATAACTTCAAGAACAGCGGGGACGATGAGGCATTCATCTATGTCAAACTGACGCACCAGTTCCCGCTGGTATTCAGCTCATCGCTCTACCCGACGATTGGTGTCAGCGTCACGTCGATTGCCCGCAACCACGCCATCCCCTACGCCATCTTCGCCTTCAAGCACAATGACAACGCCGACATCTATCTGAACGGGTCCACGACCCTGCAGACGAACAAGCGGGTGGGTGACAATGGCAGCCTCAGGTCGAGTTCGGGGAATGTCACGTTCACCTGTAACCCGCAATATGGCAACCAGTATGGAGGCGACCTCTGGGAGTACACGCCGACGTCCTCGGCCGCTATCAACGCCACATCCGTCGCCGAAGGCTCCTGCGGCCTCCCCACGCTATCCCTGGACAAGCCCCTCGGCTCCTACGAATACCCGCCCAACGTCAACCTGCCGCCAGATCCCAGCAGCGCGGCGCTCCAGTCGGGTACGGTGGCGAACGGTACGACCGCCATGTTGATTCCGACGCGGAGCCTGGACCCGACCCAGCCGCTAGGCCCCAAGTACGGGAACATCCAGGTCAATGGGACACTGATCCTTCAACCAGGCGTGTACTTCTTTGAAGGCACAAGCAGTCCAGCCGGGCTGAACGTCGCCGGTAGCGGTACGATCGAGACTGGGGACTGCTATCTCCAGACCCTCCCCACCTGCAGCCCCCAACAGGCAAAGACAAATGCCTGTGGCGGCTTCACAGGCAGCGTTCCGAACAACAGCGTGCCGATTACTCCAGTTGTCTCCTGGCCGGGTATCACCAACAACTTTCACTGCACCACCGACGCGGATTTCGGGGTCCTGCTCGTCTTCTGGCCGGCGGGCTCGGATGTCAACGCGACTTCCTGCACCAACCAGAACCCCTTGCTCAGCGGAAACTACTACTGCACCCAGGCTGCCGGCACATCGGGCAGTGTGAATACGATGGCTATCTCCGGTGGGGGGAACATCTATCTGACATCCACAGCCAAATTCCATGATGTCTCCTTGTTCGTCGACCCAAACCATGCCGGGGACGGCTGGAACTTCACCACTCAGAGCAGCATGTCCGGTTCCGGCTGTAGCTCACAGGTCTGCGCCAAACAGATCGGTCTTGGTAGCAACGTGGTCTCGATCAACGGCGGTGGCAGCATCAGCATCAACGGCGCCATGCTGGCGCCGAACGACAATGTGGCCCTCGGAGGGTCGCCGTCCGGTTACGGGTACGGCCAGGTCCTCGCCTATACCATCACCATCAAGGGCGCCACCGGCGTGGTCGAGAACTACAACCCTCTTGCCCTTGCCTACGTTCCCGTTCTCGTCCAGTAGCAGCCGCTTTCTAAAATGGCCCGGTGCCCGCGCCCGTCAGGAATGGAAATGCAGTGGGCGTGGCGCTCGTCATTGGTTCCGCCGTCTGCTTCGGCACCCTGGGCGTCTTCGGCAAACTCGCCTACCGTCTTGGGCTCACGACTCCGCAGCTCCTGAGCTATCGGTTCGCGCTCGCGGCTGTGTTGCTGTGGGCGGCGGCGACCGTGATCCGGGAACCGTTGCCGCCACGCCGCAGCCTGATCGGACTTGCCATCATGGGCGGCGCCGGGTACGTCGGACAGTCGGGCAGTTATTTCAGCGCGCTGCATTTCATCCCGGCATCGACGAACGCGCTACTGCTCTATACGTTTCCGGTCGT
>WNFC01007082.1_pt1 | contig 21917 bp, 26 predicted proteins | sample 5400541 | NCBI WGS metagenome assembly WNFC01 (sample SAMN13153342, study PRJNA577476) | soil metagenome | isolation source: 120 cm saprolite under Douglas fir tree site 2 hole 2 replicate 1 | place: USA:California | collected 2015-04-18
ACGGCACCATCGCGGGCGCCGGGCTGGACGTCTTCGACGAGGAGCCGCTGCCGCTCGACCACGCGTTCCGCCGCCTCCCCAACATCGTGATCACGCCCCACCTGGGCTACGTCACCTCCGAGACCTACCGCATCTTCTACGGGCACGCCGTCGAGGACATCAAGGCCTACCTCGACGGCAAGCCGGTCAGGGTGCTAAAGCCGTAGCCTGGCCGCTGGGGTGCCTCTCGGCGCCCGCACACCACGGATTGCCATGCTCGGGAGCCTGTCTCATTAAGTTCTTGACTCTGTCGATCAAGAAGGTACTAATTGAGGGCCAAGTAGGCTACTTATCGGGAGGACAGGCATATGGCTGACGTTTCCGTGAACGGCATGGTCGCTCCCCACGGCGGAAGGCTGGTCGATCGCATCCTTCGCGGCGGGGCGCTCGAAGAGGCCCGCCGGCGGGCCTCTTCACTCAAGCGAATCGCGCTCAATGCGCGGACGATGTCGGATCTCGAGCTGCTGGCCGGCGGCGCCTACAGTCCCCTTGAAGGGTTCATGGGCAAAGCCGACTACCGGAGCGTGCTGGACGACATGCGTCTCGCGAACGGCCTGCCGTGGACATTGCCGATCACGCTGGCCGTGCGGCGCTCGGCGGCGGACGCGCTCAGAGACGGCGACGAGGTCAGCCTCGTGAGCCCATGGGAGGAGCCGCTCGGCATCCTTCACCTCGAGGAGCGATTCCTCTACGACGGCCGCGAGGAGGCCCGCCTCGTCTACGGAACGGAGGATCCGCGGCATCCCGGGGCCGCCTATCAGCTCACCCGCGGGGACGTCTGCCTCGCGGGGAAGGTCGACCTGATCGCGCGACCGCCGCTCAAGGAGTTCGAGCCGTATCGCCTCGATCCTGCCGAGATGCGGGCCCGCTTTCACGAGCTCGGGTGGCGGACCGTGGTGGGATTTCAGAGCCAGCATCCCATCCATCGCGCCCATGAATACATCCAGAAGTGCGCGCTGGAGCCGCTGGACGGTCTCCTGATCCATCCGCTGGTGGGCAAGTCCAAGCTCGACGAGATTCCGTCCGAGGTTCGTATCCGCTGCTACAAGATCCTGGTCGAGCAGTACTACCCCGACAAGCGGGTGGTCCTCGGCGTATTCCCCGGCGCCATGCGCTACGCCGGTCCCCGGGAGACGCTCTTCCACGCCCTGGTCCGGAAGAACTACGGCTGCTCCCACTTCATCGTCGGACGAGAGTACGCCGGAATCGAAACCGACTCCGCTCCGGTGACCGTCGATGAGATCTTCCACCGGTTCACCCCGGAAGAGCTCGGCATCCTCCCCCTCTTCTTCGACGAGACCTTCTACTGCCGCCGATGCGAAACCGTCACGTCGCCCAAGACCTGCCCGCATTCGCCGGCGGACAGGATGGCGCTCAGCGGAGCGCTGGTGCGCGAGTTCCTGGGCCGGGGAGAGCCCTTGCCCTCGGAGTTCGCCCGCCCCGAGGTCGCGGAGATCCTGAGAGACTGGGTGCGCGGAGCCGAGGTGAAGACCGCCCCGCCTCCCGAAGTCAAAGAGACCAAGGCCCAGAAGATCGAGCGGCTGAAGGGCGAGCTGAATCCCTGGGAAGCATACTCGGAGATCGTCCGCTTCGCCCGCGAAGGCTTCCAGTCGATCCCGCCGGCGTGGCTGCAGACCTACTTCCGGTTCTGGGGCGTGTACACGCAGGGCGACGGCGTGGGCGCGGTGGGAGGCAAGGGCGGCGAGGGCAAGGCCGTGCCCTACCTGATGCTGAGGATCCGGATTCCCAACGGAATCCTCTACGCGCACCAGCTGCGCACGATCGCCGATTTGTCCGAGAAGTACGCGCGCGGGATCGCCGACCTCACGGTGCGCCAGAACGTCCAGCTCCACTGGATCCGGATCGAGCACCTGCCCGAGATCTTCCAGAGCCTCTGGCGCTGCGGTCTGGCGACGCTGGGCTCGTGCGGGGATACCACGCGCAATCTCACCGGGTGCGCGGTGGCCGGCGTGGACGGCGATGAGATCGTGGACGCCTCTCCGCTGGTGTTGGCAGCCAACCGGATGCTGAACGGCAACCCGGAGTTCTACAACCTGCCCCGCAAGTACAAGATCTCCATCACCGGCTGCCGCGCCTGGTGCTCCTACCCGGAGATCAACGACGTCGGCATGACCGCGGTCCGGCACCCGGAGACGGGCGAGGTCGGCTTCTCGGTGCGCGTCGGCGGCGGACTCTCGACCGACCCGCACCTGGCCGTGCGGCTGAACGCCTTCGTTCACTGGAACCAGGTCCTCCCCGTCGTCAAGGGAATCTCGGAGATCTTCAGGGATAGCGACGTGCTGCGTCAGAACCGTGAGAAGGCGCGGCTCAAGTTCCTCTTCCTCACCCATGGCTGGACGACCGAGCGCTTCCTGGAGGAGCTGGAGCGCCGCATTGGCTTCCGCCTGGAGCCCGCGGTGGCCGACAATCCCCCCGACGACGTGTACCGCGACCACGTGGGCATCCATGCCCAGAAGCAGGACGGCTACGCCTACGCCGGTCTCGCCGTCCTTCGTGGGAGGATGAGTCCCGCCGACATGCGGGCTGTCGCCGAGCTCGCCGACCGCTACGGGACGGGCGAGCTCCGAACGACCAACATGCAGAACCTCCTCATCCTGAACGTCGCCCAGGACCGGACCGCAGGGTTGGCGAAGGAGATCGAGGCGGCCGGGCTGAGGCTCGGTGGCTCGCCTTTCTGGCGCGGCACCATCGCCTGCACCGGCACCGAGTTCTGCAAGCTCGCGCTGACCGAGACAAAGGGCTTCGCGCGCTGGATGGTGGAGGATCTCGAGACACGGCTCCCCGGCTTCGACCAGCACGTCAAGATCAACATCACGGGCTGCCCGAACAGCTGCGGCCAGCACTGGATAGCCGACATCGGGATCGAAGGGAAGAAGGCGAAGGTCGAAGGCCAGATGGTGGACGCCTACTACTTTTTCGTGGGCGGGGCCGTGGGCAAGCACCAGGGCCGCGCGCGGCCGATCGGCTACCGCGCGCCCGCGACCGAGGTGCCCGCGGCCATCGAGCGGCTGATGCGGGCGTATCTCGGCGGGCGCGAGAACGGGGAGAGCTTCAGGCAGTTCACCGCCCGACGCACCGACGACGAGTTGCGCAGGTTCGTGGCGGGGCAGGAGGTCGGCGCGGTGGCACGCGACGCCTCACCCGGACCGCCGCCTCACGGTGTGGATGGCTGACGAGCCGGCGATGGCCTCGCTGGGCGGAAAGACCATCGCGATCACGGAAGCCCGGCGCGCCGCCGAGCTGGCGAGTCTCATCACGAAGCTCGGCGGGGTTCCGTACTCGGCCCCCGCGGTCAGGGAAATTCCGCGCCGCGATCTCGCGCCGGCGCTCGAGGTGCTCGCCCGTATCTGCCGCGGCGAGGTCTCGATGATTCTCTTCCTCACCGGCGTCGGCACTCGCGCCTTTTTCGACCTGGCGGCAGAGAAGGGCAAGCGCGACCTCCTTCTCGCGGCTCTCGGGAAGATGGTGGTCGTCGCCCGGGGCCCCAAGCCGGCCGCCGCGCTTCGCGAAGCGGGCGTGAGGCTCGATCTGGCCCCGAAGGAGCCGACCTCCGAAGGCCTGATGCAGGCCCTCGTCGGGCGCGATTTGGAGGGAAAGCTCGTCGCGGTCCAGCTCTACGGCGACGACAACCCCGTCCTCGTCGAGGGGCTCCGCGCGCGCGGGGCCGCCGTGCTCGAGATTCCCCTCTATGAATGGGCGCTCCCGGAGGACCAGGGGCCGCTCATCCGGCTGATCCGCGATCTGCTCGACGGCAAGATCGACGTGCTGGCGTTCACCAGCTCGCCCCAGATCAAGCATCTGTTCGCCGTGGCGGACCAGCTCGGTCAGCGCGCGGAGCTTGCCCGCGCCCTTCGCGACCAGACGGTGGTGGCCGTGATCGGGCCCGTCTGTCAGGCCGCCCTGGCCGAGCAGGAAATCGTTCCGCGGATCCAGCCTGACAAGGGGACGATGGGCGCGCTGGTCCACGCCATCGCCAACTACCAAATGTGATACGCTTCGCGCCTCGCCGGGCGACCGGCTATTCCTACCGGGTGAGGTGCGACAGTGCGACCGAACAAGCTGAAGCAGATGTGGCGCGACGGGCGGTGGGTCACCATGGGCTGGCTCTCCGTGTCCCACAGCTTCACCGCGGAAGTGATGGCCCGCCAGGGCTTCGACGCCCTGGTCGTGGACATGCAGCATGGGACTACCGACATGGCCGACGTCCTGCCCATGCTCCAGGCGATCTCGCAGACCGACACCGTGCCGGTGGTGCGGGTACCCTGGAACGACCCGGCGACCATCATGAAGGCGCTCGATCTGGGCGCCTACGGCATCCTCGTGCCGCTCATCAATACCGCCGAGGACGCGGCGAAGGCGGTGGCCGCGTGCCGCTATCCGCCGGTGGGCATGCGCTCGTCCGGGCCCGTGCGCGCCGTGCACTACGGTGGCGTCGACTACGTCGCCAAGGCCAACGACGAGATCGTGGTGATGGGCATGGTCGAGACGACGGAAGGGCTCGCCAATCTCGACGCGATTTGCGCCACTCCAGGGCTCGATGCCGTGTACATCGGCCCCGCCGATCTCTCGTTCGCGCTGGGGCTTCCGCCCGGCCCCGACAAGAGCGACCCGGTGCATCTGGCCACGTGCGACAAGATCCGTGATACGGCGCACAAGCACGGCATCAAGGCGTGCATGCACTGCGCGAGCGCGGCCTTCGCCGCGGGGGCGGTGAAACGCGGCTTCGATCTCATCATGCTCACGTCGGATCTGGCGTCCATGGTCGCCGGCGTCCGCCGCCAGCTCGACGATCTGAAGGCCGCGACTGCCTGAGGGGTCGCCGGGCTCGCGCCCGGTATTTGCTTCTAGGCACTTTCGAGCGCCGCCCCAGGCCGCATCCCGACGGGCGCCGAGTCCGGCGACCGCCAAACACGCGTGCGATCGGCGGTTTTCTGGCTGATCACCCCGCGTGGCCGCTTGGCACAGTCGATGCTGTCCTTTCCCGTAGGCAAGGTGGCTTGACCACCCGTGCCGGGGAGGAGAGACAACGATGCATCGACCCCGATTTGCCGTCGCCGCGGCGCTCTTCACCTTGATGGTCTCGCCGCTCCTGCTCGCCGCGTGCGGGAGCGGCCGGCTTTCCTTCGACAAGCCCGGCGTCATGGATGCAGAGCGCCAGCGCGATCAGAAGGAGTGCGGGCTGGCCTCGGCGGACGCTTCGGATTCTGATCACATCCTCCTCGTCTACGGTGTAGACCGCGACGCGTATATCAGCTGCATGACGGCGCGCGGCTACACGGTCGTGCGCGGCTCCACGAAAGCGTCGCGCTGACGCAGCACTTGCCGTTTTTCGGCATCCCCGCTACTCTCGGGGCTCGGAGGTCACGTCCCGATGAAGATCGCGAGGATCGAGTCGCTGCCCTGTGATGCCGGAACACGCAACTTCGACTTCCTCAAGCTCACGACCGACACCGGTCTCGTGGGCTGGAGCGAGTACAACGAGACGTTCGGCGGGCCCGGCCTCTCGGCCGTGATCGACCGCCTGGCGCCTTCGGTGATCGGCAAGGACCCGCGCGCCTGGGAGGCGCACGTCGCGCACATGTACGCCGTCCGGCGCCAGTCGTCCGGCGGCGTGATCCAGCAGGCCATCGCCGCCATCGAGAACGCGATGCTCGACGTCAAGGCGCGCGCCCTCGGCATCCCCGTGTACGAGATGCTGGGTGGCCCGGTGCGTGATCGCATCCGGCTGTACTGGTCCCACTGCGGCACCTATCGTGTCCGCGCCCACAAGGAGATGCAGATCCCGCCGGTGAAGACACTCGACGACGTCGTGAAGCTCGGCAGGGAAGTGGTGGCGAAGGGCTACACGGCGCTCAAGACCAACGCGTTGCTGTTCGGGGACAACCCGCGCAACTACGCTCCCGGCTTCGCCCGGACGGGCGAGGGCTTTCCCGAGCTGAATCCGGAGCGCTACGTGATCAAAGCCGTGCGGGAGCAGCTGGCGGCCTTCCGCGAGGGGACGGGACCGGACGTGGACATCCTCGTGGACCTGAACTTCAACTACAAGACGGAGGGCTTCATCAAGATGGCCCGCGCCATGGAGCCCTTCGACCTCCTCTGGGTCGAGCTCGACACGCGGGATCCCAAGGCCCTGCAGTACATCCGGAGCCGCAGCCCCATGCCCGTCGCCTCGTGCGAGAGCCTCTACGGGCGGCGCGACTATCGGCCGTATTTCGAGAACTACTCCGTCGACGTGGCCATCATCGACACGCCGTGGAACGGGGTGGGGGAGTCGGTCAAGATCGCCAACATGGCCGACACGTACGAGATCAACGTCGCGCCGCACAACTTCTACGGCCCGCTGGCGACGATGATGAGCGCGCACTTCTGCGCCGTCGTGCCCAACCTCCGCATTATGGAGACCGATCCCGACGTCGTGCCGTGGCACGACGATCTCGTCACCGTGAAGCCCGCCATCAAGGACGGCCACATCATCCTGCCGACGGGGCCGGGCTGGGGCACCGAGATCGACGAGGCCACGGTGCGCGCCCACCCGCCGCGTCAGAGGTGATCTTCGTCCGGACGCTGCTTGTCTTCGCTGTCCTCTCCTCGATTCCGTTAGTCGCGCCCGCGATCTGGGCGGCCGACGTCAGACCCGCTCCCGCGTCGGCCAGGGGGCGCGCCGCCGAGGTCGTGGCAGTGCTCAAGGAATACCGGGCGACCCTCGAGCGGCTCCTGCCGCTGGAGGAGCGCGAGCTCGAGCGGGCCATCAAGAGGCGCGAGGAGCGGCGCCACCTCCTCGCACAGGGCATCATTTCCCGCAAAGAATTCGAGGAGACCGAGGCGGCCGTCGAGCGGGCGACTGGGAAGGTCTCGGAGACCCGGCGCGCGATGCTCGATGTCGACCGCGCGCTGGCCGAAGCGACGACGGCGCGCGCGCTCGCAGGCCTGCCGCCGCTCGGGCCCGGAGGCTACGAGCAGCGCGCGGGGTTGATTCGCTTCAACGGCACCGCGGTGTGGTCGCTGAAGGCGGACACGCCCAAGCTCGAGCAGTTTTTCATGACGCGCTTTGGCCGGGCCCTGCCGGTGAGCTCCTACGGCCAGACCCCGCTGCACGATCGCATGGGTCTCGACCACCGGGACGCGCTCGACGTCGCGGTGCATCCCGACAGCCCGGAGGGGCGCGCGCTGATGGACTACCTGCGCGCGGCCGGCATCCCCTTCATCGCGGCGTGGACGGCGGTGCCGGGCGCCACCTCCGGCGCGCACATCCACGTCGGGCAGCCGTCACCGCGCATCGCGGTCAAGCGCTGAGCGCGCGGGTGCCGGGTTGCGCCTCGACCGGCAAAGGTGCTACGGTGCCTTCGATTTCCCGTGCCTCTGAGCGGAAAGGACACTCCATGATCCGAGCATTGACACTGCTGCTGGCGACGCTGTTCCTAGCCGCGCCCGCGCTGGGCGCAGACCTCGATGGCACCCTCAAGAAGATCAAGAGCACGAACACGATCACCCTCGGCTATCGCGAAGACGCGCGTCCCTTCGCTTTCGTGGGCGACGACGGCAAGCCGGCGGGTTACTCCGTGGACCTCTGCACCCGCATCGCCGCGAGCGTGGCCAAGGAGCTCGCGCTGCCGAACCTGCAGGTCAAGTGGGTCACGGTGACGCCGGCGAACCGGATCCAGTCCGTCGTCAACGGCACGGTGGATCTCGAGTGCGGCTCGACGACGGCTTCGCTCTCGCGGCAGGAGCAGGTGGACTTCAGCCTCATGACCTTTCTCGATGGCGGCAGCCTGCTCGTGACCGACGCCTCGGGCATCCAGGGGATCTCCACCCTCGGAGGCAAGCGCGTCGCGGTCGTTCCCGGCACCACCACGGAGAAGGCTCTCGCCGACGCGCTCAGGAAGCAGGCGGTCAGCGCGACCGTGGTGCCCGTCAAGAACCACGCCGACGGCGTGGCCGCGCTCGACAGCCGCGCCATCGACGCCTACGCTTCGGACCGCGTCATCCTGATCGGCATGGGCCGGACGTCGAAGAACCCCGAGAAGCTCGCCCTGATCGACGAGTTCTTCTCCTACGAGCCGCACGGCTTCATGCTCAAGCGCGGCGACGCGGGCTTCCGCCTGTCCGTCAACCGCGCCCTCGCGGCGATGTACCGGACCGGCGAGGTCGCGCCGATCTTCGAGAAGTCGTTCGGGTCCATGACCACCGCGGCCCCGATCATCCTGAACATGTACCTCATCAACGGCCTGCCCGAGTAGGGGAGATCTCCATGCGACGACTGCTGACGTCGACCGTCCTGGCGCTCTTCCTTGCCGTCCCGTCCCTGGCGGGAGCCCAGGAGGACACGCTGGGAAAGATCAAGCGGACGGGCGCCATCACCATCGGCTACACCGAAACGTCCGCGCCATTCTCCTCGGTGGGTCCCGGCGGCACGCCGGAGGGGTACTCGATCGATCTCTGCCTGCGCATCGCAGAGGGCGTCAAGAAGGACCTCTCGCTGGCGAAGCTCGACGTCAAGTGGGCCAAGGTGACCGCGGAGAATCGGATCGCCCGCGTGGTCGGCGGCACCGTGGACATCGAGTGCGGGACGACCACCAAGACGCTCTCGCGGATGCAGCAGGTGGACTTCACGGTGCTGACTTTCCTCGACGGAGGCAGCCTGCTCGTCTCGACCGCCTCCGGCATCAAGAAGATCACGGACCTGCCCGGCAAGCGGGTGGCCGTCATCCCGACCACGACGACCGAGCGCGCCATGCGCGATGTCGTCACGAAGCTGTCGATTCCAAACGTGACGCTGGTGGCGGTGAAGGATCATGCTGAGGGGCTCGGCGCGCTGGACGACGGGAAAGTCGACGCGTACGCGACGGACCGCGCGCTCCTCGTCCGCCTGGCCCGCAGCTCCAAGGATCCGTCCAAGGTGGCGCTGCTCGAGGCGTTCATCTCCTACGAGCCCTACGCCTTCATGGTACGCCGGGGCGACGCGAGCTTCCGCCTGGCCGTCGACCGCGTCCTCACGCGCCTGTACCGCAGCGCCGAGGTTGTGCCGATCTACGAGAAGTGGTTCGGACCGTTTCCGGAGGGCACCAATATGATGGCGGCCCTCTACGTGCTGAACAGCGTGCCCGAGTAAGCGCGGGCCCGCCGTGCGCGTCGCCTGGGCCGCGTGGGTACAGGGCTTGCTCGCTCTGGCGAAGGCGGCGCTCTTCGTCACCATCGCGGTGATCCTGGTCCAGCAGGTCTACTTCAGCCCCAACCGTCTCGCGGCCGCGCGCGCCGACGTGATCAAGCGCTTTGAGCAGGAGCGAAAGACCCGCGTCATCGCGCTGATCCACCGGCAGGAAATCGTGAGCATCTTCGGCGTACCCGTCTCGAGCAATATCACCATCGAAGACTCCGAGGCGGTCCTGCGCGCGATCCGGCTCACGCCGGAGCCCCAGCCCATCGACGTCATCCTGCACACGCCGGGCGGCCAGGTCCTCGCCGCCGAGCAGATCGCCAAGGCGCTGTCGGAGCGCAAGGGCAAGGTGACGGTCTTCGTGCCGCACTACGCGATGAGCGGAGGCACCATCATCGCCCTCGCGGCAGACGAGATCGTCATGGACGCCAACGCGGTGCTCGGGCCCGTGGACCCCCAGATCGGCGAGTTGCCCGCCGCGTCCATCGTGCGCATGGTCGACATCAAGGGGCGACCAGATGCTGGTGCTGGCCGACATGGCGCAGAAGGCGCGCATACAGGTCGCGTACTTCGTCTCGCAAATCCTGCGCAAGCACTATTCGCAGAAGAAATCGGTCGAGATCGCGACGATCCTCTCCGAGGGGCGCTGGACCCACGACTTCCCCATCCTGGTGGTGAATGCCAAGCAGCTGGGGCTGCCGGTGTCCACGGATATGCCGCGCACCGTCTATGACCTGATGGACCTCTATCCGCAGGGCGCCAAGGGCCGGCCGTCGGTGCTCTACGTGCCTATCCGGCCGGGCCCGAGCGGGGCGGGCACACCGCCCCCGCAGCCCGGCGTCGTGCCGTAGGGTGGCGGCGCACGACCCCTTCATGGTATCGACGCACGCCAACCTCGACGGCACGCGGACGGAGTACTTCGACGTCGAGTGCTCCGAGCCCTCGTTGCTGGCGCTCCTCAGAGAGATGTTCGAGGTGAGCTGGCAGCACGTGATCTTCGGCCCCTGCATCGAGGGCGCCGTCTTCGAAGGGCGCTTCGGGGCCCCGCCCGTGCTCTCGATCCTCGACGGCTACGCGACGGTGCAGGTGGCCGGCAGCGAGTCCTGGCATTTTCACCTCTGCATCGGCCCCCATCGCGGAAGCCCGAGCCTGCCCACGCCTCCCGAGCTCGCGCGGTGGCGTCGATGCGCGCGCGCCGCGTTCTTCCGCAGCCTCAACCGCGACGGCCGCGCGAGCGCGTGGGGCGTCCGGCTGTGGAACGGGCGGGGCGAGCAGATGCTGACGGTGTTCTTCCCCAATCCGTGGATCGATCCCGCCCGCCAGCGCTATGTCGCCGAGCCCGACTGGTCGCGGCTCGAGCTCTGGATGAGGCTGCGGGAGCAATTTACCGGTCTGCCCGGCGAGCCGCCCCCGGCTCACGCCGAGCCTCCGGTGACCCATTGAACGATTGGGGCCTCACCCCGCGCGAGCTCCGGGTTCTCCGTGGCGTCAAGACTCCGAGCGGCGTCCAGGGCCTGCTCGACGCCATGCCGTACCACCTCGGTGACACCGCGTGGTCACCGCGCCGCGTGCTGCACGAGCGCACGGCGCACTGCCTCGAGGGCGCCATCTTCGGGGCGGCCGCACTCCGGGTGCTGGGCTATCCGCCGCTGCTCCTCGACATGGAATCCGTCCCGGACGACACCGACCACGTCATCGCCGTCTTCCGGGAGCGCGGCCGCTGGGGCGCCGTTGCCAAGTCGAACTACTCGGGACTCCGCTACCGCGAGCCCGTGTATCGGGGCCTCCGCGAGCTGGCCATGAGCTACTTTGAAGGCTACGTCGACATGCGTGGGAGGCGGACGCTGCGGACCTTCTCGCGCCCGGTCAACCTCGCTCGCTTCGACAGGGTGCACCCGGGTTGGATGACGTCCGAGCGCTCCCTCTGGTGGATTCCCGAGTACCTCGTGGATATCCCACACACGCGTCTCTTGACGCCGGCGATGAGCCGCGCTCTCACTCGCGCGGACCGGCGCTCTGTCGAGGCAGCGGTGGTCGGCCGCCGCACCCGCTAGCAGGCCGCCGATAAGGACCCGGCGGCGCCCTCACGCTTCGTACTCCTGGACCGCGTCGAGGCGCACGTCGTCGCCCTCGAAGACGAGCGTGATGAGATTCGGCCGGCAGCACACCGTACAGTCCTCGGTGAAGGTCTGACGGCGCCCCCCGCTCGGGTCAACGAGGACGTCGTTCTCCTCCCCGCAGAACGCGCAACTATACGTCACGGACTCCATTCTACGACGTGCTAAGGTGCGCGACAGGGGGAACTCCAGGCCATGGACGAGCAAGCTATTCAGACGGCTACCGGGCTCGAGTACGTCGACCTCGTCGAGGGCACGGGCGCCAGGCCCAAGCCGGGCGAAACGGTCAGCGTGCATTACACGGGCTGGCTCAAGAGCGGCCAGAAGTTCGACAGCTCGGTGGACCGCGGACAGCCGTTCGCCTTCCCCATCGGCAAGGGCCGCGTCATCAAGGGCTGGGACGAGGGCGTGGCCACCATGAAGGTGGGCGGCAAGCGCAAGCTCATCATCCCCGCGCACCTGGGCTACGGCGATGGCGGCGCCGGCAACGTCATTCCGCCGGGCGCCACCCTCATCTTCGAAGTCGAGCTGCTCGGAGTGCAGTCCGTCTAGAGGATGGCGGTGTGGATGGCGCGGCCCTCGAAGAGGAGGGCCGCCCCGCGGCCTGAGCCCGCGCGGAACTCGAAGAGCTGGCCCACGCCCGCGTTCCCCCGCAACGAACCCTCGACCTTCGCCGCCTGGGCGAGCAGTCCTTCGATGTGGGCGCGGAGCTTGGCTTCCGGGACCTCCCTCGGTAGCATCTTGCTGTTGTAGGTCTCGACGGCGTACGCGCGCAGGAGCTTCGGCCACTCGCGCGCGAAGAGCCCCGGCGCGTGAAAGAGATCGAGCCCGGAGAGCGAGGGCCCGAAGAAGACCGCGGCGCCGTGGGCAAGAACGGGCGGCCGCATGAGCGCGAGGCGCTCGACCTCGCTCAGGTGGTCCTTGATCCTGGCGTCGTCGTAGATGGCCTGGTAGCTGCTCGTCGGTGACTGCGAGGCCGGCGCGGCCTCCCGCGCGGCCTTGGCGACCGAATCCCAGACGCGGCCCTGGTCGGCGCGTTCCATCAGACTCGACCGCAATCCCGGCTGGGCGAAGGTGCCTTTGCTCTCGAACTCCTTGCGCCCTTCGTTCCAGCGCCCCTGCTCGACACAGTAGACGCCGATCGGGCGCGGTCCGCTGAGCGGCGGCAGGAGGATGTCCTCGCGCAGCACCCGGTTCTGCTTGCCGCCGATCAGGATCTCGCCGGCCAGCAGCAAAACGTGGCCCTTGCCCCGGTTCTCGATGACGAGCTCGGGCACTGTCGCCTGGTCGCGCTCGCTGATCAGGAGCGCGCCCGACTTGCGCGCCTCGTCGAGCGTGGCGACCTCGAGCGCGGGCGCCTGATCCTTGACGGTGAGCCAGAAGACCAGGAGGCCCCCGTGGGCCGCCGACTGGCCCACGCGCGCGGCGCGCATCCAGCGCTGGAACTCCGGGCTGACCTGACTGCCGGTCACGGGCCGGTCCACGTCGGCCGCCTCGCCGAGCACGCGGACCCGATCCGCCAAGGCACGTGACGGGGCCGCGATGGCTCCGAGAGCACCCACACTGCATCCGAACAGGAATTGCCGCCGATTCGTGTCCATGTCCCCTCCTTGACCGGTTGAAGTGGCCCGATTGAAGCCGGTATGTGCCCACTTAGACCGGGCGTGGAGGGGGAAGTTCCGGAGCCGGCGCTATTTCTTTGTGGAAGTGACGGCTTGCCTCGGAGGCTTCCCTCCGGTAGGGTCGGCCTCCACGTCCATGCGCACGGTATTCCTCGAGGCCGATGATGCGGGTGTCCGCCGAGGCGCGGAGGTGATCCGCGCGGGCGGGCTCGTGGCCTTCCCGACCGAGACCGTGTACGGGCTCGGCGCCGACGCCCAGTCCGGCCTGGCGGTCGCGCGAATCTTCGAAGCCAAGGAGCGGCCGCGGGGCAATCCGTTGATCGTCCACCTGGCGAGCGCCGGCGCGCTCGAGAGCATAGCCGCCCGCGTGCCGCGACGCGCGCGCGATGTCGCGGCGCGCTTCTGGCCCGGCCCCCTGACCCTCGTCCTGCCGCGCGCGGGCGCGGTGCCACTCATCACCACCGGCGGCCTCGAGACCGTGGCCGCGCGCGTCCCATCCCACCCCGTGGCGCGCGCGCTGATCGAGGCGAGCGGCCGCCCCATCGCCGCGCCGTCGGCCAACCGTTCGGGGCGGCCGAGCCCGACCCGCGCCGAGCACGTGCGGGACGATCTCGACGGCCGCATCGAGCTGATCCTGGACGGTGGTCCGACACCGGTCGGCGTGGAATCGACCGTCCTCGACATGACTACCGAGCCGCCCATGTTGCTGAGACCGGGCGGCGTGACGCTCGAGGATCTGAAGGACTGCCTGGGTGAGGTGGACGTGTTCGGGAGCGACCACGAGGAGGCCGCGGGGCGCTCACCGGGACTCCGCTACCGCCACTACGCCCCCCGCGCCCAGGTTCTCATCGTCGAGGCGGGGACAGGTGAGAGGGTCGTCGTCCCCTGGCTCGAGGCCGGGCGGCCCGTGGCCCTGATGACCCAGCGCCCAGTCTTCCTCGAGCGCCCCGGGCTTCAGGTGAAGATCATGCCGGGCGACCTCGTCGCCTATGCCCGCGAGCTTTTCGCGGCCCTCCGGGAGCTGGACTCAACCGGGGTCGAGGGTATCTTCGTCGAAGCCGTTACCCAGGAAGGCATGGGGCTCACCATCATGGACAGGCTGCGCCGGGCGGCCTCTTGACCCCGCGCGCCTCTTCATCGTCTATACTGTAATCGTGGTAACCGGAATGGACGCACCTGTTGCCCCTAGGCCTGTTGCCCCAAGGAGGGGACCCTCAATGAAGCGATTCCTTGCTCTCGCGTGCCTTGTCGCGCTGGCGCTCGCTCCGGTGCTGCTCGTCACCGATGCTTGGGCCAGGGCCGGCGGCGGCAGCTCAGGGGGAAGCCGCGGGTCGCGCAGCTATTCCTCTCCCGCCAGCCCCTCGAGACCGACCCAGCCTTCCGCTCCGCCCTCTTCGGTCCAGCCGGCCCAGCCGCAGCGTTCCGGGTGGGGCGGGGCTCTCATGGGCGGCCTCGCCGGTCTCGCGCTCGGCGGGCTCCTGGGCAGCATGTTCTTCGGCCACGGCATGGGCGGCGGCATCGGCCTCATGGAGATCCTGCTCATCGCGGGCGGCGCCTACCTCATCTATCGGATGATGCGCAGCCGCCAGGCTACGCCCACGCCCGCGACGGGCTACGGCCAGGCCGCCGGCGGGCCTCAGTGGCAGCCGCAGCCGCAGACGTTCCAGCCGCAGACCGGGGTGGATCCGGGCCCGAGTGACCTCGAGCGCGGCGTGGGCTATATCCGCCAGATGGACGCGGCGTTCGACCCCATGCGCTTCCCCGACACGGCCTCGGATATCTTCTTCCGCGTGCAGGCGGCGTGGATGGCGCGGGACATGAGCCAGGCCTCGGCTTCACTCACGCCCGAGATGTCCGCCACGCTCCAGAAGGACTGCGACCGCCTGCGCGGCCAGGGACGCATCAACCGGCTCGAGAACATCGCGGTACGCTCGGTCACCGTCACCGAGGCCTGGCAGGAGAGCGGCCAGGACTACGTCACGGTTCAGTTCCAGGCGAGCCTGCTCGACTACACGGTGGACGAGCGATCGGGGCAGGTGGTGGAGGGCAGCCGCGCCGAGCCGGTGAAGTTCGAGGAGTTCTGGACCTTCGTGCGGCCCGTCGGGCCCAACGCCTGGAGGCTCAGCGCCATCCAGCAGGGCTAACCCGCGCCCGCCGTAGAGATCGTGAAGCCCCGGTCGAGCCATCGACCGGGGCTTCACTGTTCGCCTTCGAGGAGAGTGCCGTGATGACGAAAAACGCGACGCCGATCAGCCGCTTCCCCGTGCCCGACCCCGCGACCCTTCCGGAGGACATCCGAAAGGTCGTCGAGGCCAACGCCGCCAAGGCAGGATTCACGCCCAACGTCTTTCTGGCCTACGGCTACAAGCCGGAGCACTTCCGCGCGTTCTTCCACTACTACGACGTCTTGATGAAAGGGCCGTCGGAGCTCTCGCGAGCCGAGCGCGAGATGATCGTGCTCGCGGTGAGTCGCGTCAACGCCTGCACCTACTGCACCGTGGCCCACGGCGCCGCGCTCCGCATCCTCAGCAAGAACCCCGTGCTCGCCGACCAGATCAGCGCCAACTACCGGGTGGCCGACATCACGCCCCGACAGCGCGCCATGCTCGACTTCGCGGTCAAGGTGACCGAGCATTCGGCGGAAATCGATCAGGCGGATTTCGAGCGCCTGCGCGGGCACGGCTTTACGGACTCGGACATCTGGGACATCGGGGCGGTCGCCGCCTTCTTCAACCTCTCCAACCGCATGGCCAACCTTGCCGACATGAAGCCCAACCGCGAGTTCTATGATTTGGGTCGCGACTTGGGGGATCGCGACTTGGGGAGGCGCGGCTAGGGCATGGGGACCGCGCGCGGCCGGCTCGCGGCCGCCCTCCTGTTGGGCCTGGCCGTCCTCGCCGCCCAGGCGGATGCGCAGCCGGGGGTGAAGACGGCCCGCATCGGCTACGTCTGGCTCGGTCCCACAGGCTCGGACACGCCCGCGCTCGACGGGCTCAAGCGGGGTCTGGCGGAGCTGGGCTACATCGAGGGGAGGAACCTCGTCATCGAGTATCGCTACGCTGACGGCAGGCCCGAGCGCCTGCCGATCATCCTCGCCGCGCTCGTGGCGCTCAAGGTCGATCTCCTCGTCACGCCGGGTACCATCGTCACGCGCGCGGCCCAGCAGGCGACCACGGCCGTGCCCATCGTGTCCACCTCGACCGACCCCGTGGGCTCGGGGTTCGCCAAAAGTCTCGCGCGCCCGGGGGGCAACATCACGGGCCTGTCCCTGGCCACCGGCGACGATTTCAACGGCAAGTGGCTCGAGCTCATCAAGGAGCTGGAGCCCAGGGTGAAGCGGATCGCCTATCTGTGGGATCCGGGCAGCGCGTCCAGTGTCGAGGAGCTGGCCTCGCTCAAGCGCCTGGCGCCCAGACTCCGCGTGGAGATCGAAGCCTTCGGGGTGCGGGAGGCGGGCGAGCTCGGCGCCGCGCTGGAGGCGATCCGCGCAAGCCGCGCGGGCGCGCTCCTCGTGGACGACGACCCGCTCCTGCTCGCCGCGCGCGGGCGCATCGTCGCCTTCGCAGCGCGCCACCGGCTGCTCGCGGTCTACGAGATTCGCGAGTTCGTGGATGCGGGCGGGCTCATCTCCTATGGGCCCAGCATCGCCGACATCCACCGCCGCGCCGCCGGCTATGCGGACAGGATCCTCAAGGGCGCCAAGCCCGCGGACATGCCCATCGAGCAGCCGACGATCTTCGAGCTGGTCCTGAACCTCAAGACGGCCAAGGCCATGGGCCTGACGATCCCGCCGTCCCTCAACGCGCGGATCGACCAGGTGATCAAATGAAGCTCATCTCGTGGAACATCAACGGCATTCGCGCCGCGTGGAAGAAGGGCCTCCTCGATTTCGTCACGGCCGAGCAGCCCGACATCCTGTGCGTCCAGGAGACCAAGATCCAGCTCGAGCAGCTCACGCCCGAGATAAAGGACGTGGGCGGCTACCACTCCTACTGGAGCATGGCCGAGAAGAAGGGGTACAGCGGCGTGGCGACCTATACGAGGCCCGAGCCGCAGGCCGTCCAGACGACGTTTGGCTCGTCCGCGCTCGACACGGAGGGGCGTGTCGTCCACACCGAGTACCCCGACTTCCATCTCTTCAACGTGTACTTTCCGAACAGCGGGATGGGCCCCGAGCGGCTGGCCCACAAGCTCACGTTCTACGACGATTTCCTCGGTCTGACCGAGCGCCTGCGCCAGGCCGGCAAGGGCGTCATCGTGTGCGGCGACGTGAATACCGCGCACACCGAGCTGGATATCGCGCGCCCCAAGGAGAACGAGAAGACCGCGGGCTTCCTGCTCGAGGAGCGGGCGTGGGTGACGAAGTATCTCGGTCACGGCTACCACGACACCTTCCGGCTCTTCGTGAGCGAGCCGGGCCACTACACGTGGTGGGACATGAAGAGCGGGGCGCGGGCGCGAAACGTCGGCTGGCGCATCGACTACTTCTTCGTCTCGGAAGAGCTGCGCGGCCGCGTCAAGGCCGCCGGGATCCTGCCGCACGTGCAGGGCTCGGACCACTGTCCCATCACGCTCGAGCTCGACTGATTACCGGCAAGTAGTCCTACCTCCGCTCGAGGTGACCATGGCGACCTACTTCGTCGTTCGGCGCGTCCGGGGCCCCGCGTGGAACGCGGCCGTGCCGATGCGGGCTCAGGCTCTCTGGGCCGAGCATGCCGCGTTCATGAACGCTCTCGCAGCCGATGGATTCGTCGTTCTGGGCGGGCCCGTCGGCACGGGTGAGGAGGTCATGCTCATCGTTGATTCACCAAGCGAGCAGGCTATCCGGGCTCGCCTCGCCGCGGACCCCTGGACCGAGTCGGGACTGCTGGAGCTCGCGCGCGTCGAGCCATGGACCATCCTTCTCGATAGCCGACGGGTACCGTGACTACCGGGCACGAGTACGTGCATGGGTACTCTGACTCCGAGAGAACCCGTCTTGTCGACCAGGCGACCACTTTGACCGAGATTCTGCACTACGATACCTCCTACCCGTCGGGCAGCCTGGTCCTCGAGGCCGGATGCGGCGTGGGCGCCCAAACCGTCACGCTCGCGAGCCGCAGCGGGGGGGCCGCCATCCTGTCCATGGATATCTCGGCCGAGTCCTTGGCCGCCGCGCGACAGGGAACGAGATGGGCCGAGAATGTCATGTTTCTGCAGGCCGACCTGTACGCGCTGCCATTTCAACCCGAGAGCTTTGACCACGTGTTCGTCTGTTTCGTCCTCGAGCACTTGGCGCGGCCGGGAGAGGCGATGACGGGCTTGAAGAAGGTGCTGAAGCCTGGCGGCACGATGACCGTCATCGAAGGCGATCACGGCTCAGTGTATTTCCATCCCGAGAGCCGGCCTGCGCGCAGGGCCATCCAGTGCCTGATCGACCTCCAGGCCCGCGCCGGCGGCGACTCCTTGATCGGCCGCTCCCTGTATCCGATTCTCATCAAGGCAGGCTTCCAGGACGTCCGCGTGTCGCCGCGCATGGTGTACGTGGACGCGAGCCGGCCGGATCTCGTGGACGGATTCACCCGGAAGACCTTCACGGCGATGGTTGAAGGGGTGGGCGACCGCGCCATCGCGAGCGGAATGATCGACGCGGACACATGGAACCGGGGCATACGGGACCTGTACCGGACGGCGGAGGTGGACGGCACCTTTTGCTATACGTTCTTCAAGGCCGTGGCGCGTAAGTCAGGTGAGCGGGAGTGACGGCGGCGGCGATCGGGCTTTGCGGAGACGTGACGGCATGAGGATTTGTGCGGGAGGGCTCTTGGTTCGCCTGGGCCGGATTCTTCTGGCCAGGCGCTCGGCGGATCGATCCTTCTATCCCGGCGTGTGGGACGTCATTGGTGGACACTGTGAGCGTGACGAGGCGCCTGCCGACGCCCTCGTTCGAGAGCTCAGGGAAGAGATAGGGGTCACGGCTCGCGCCTTCGACGAGATCGCTGTGCTGCCGGAGCCGCAGCCTATCGAGCACGGCGAGGCGCAGTATCACATTTTCATCGTCACGGCGTGGATGGCGGAGAGCCGCGGCTACGGGGTCCCGAGCACTCTGATCTGCGATGGTTGACCCTTGAGCGCGCATTGACCCTACCGCTCGCCCATCCTGCATACGGCGAGCTCTTCGGGACGGCACTGCGACGCCCTCGGGATAGACGTTTAATCAGGTAATCGCGTGCGGGTGCTCGTCAACGGGGTGCGGCTTTTCTTCGACGTCGAGGGCTCCGGCCTGGTGCCGGACGGACCCGCCATGCGCGGGAAGCCGACAATCGTGCTCCTCCACGGTGGGCCCGGCTTCGACCACTCGATCTACAAGCCGGTGCTCTCATCCCTGGCCGATATCGCCCAGGTTGTCTTCCTGGACCATCGTGGAAACGGCCGTAGTGACCCTGGCCCGCAGTCGAGCTGGACCCTCGCCCAGTGGGGCGACGACGTGCATGCCTTCTGCTAGGCGCTCGGCATCGAGCTTCCGATCGTCCTGGGCATGTCGTTCGGCGGGATGGTCGCGCTGGCGTATGCCACGCGCCATCCTGCCCACCCCGCCAAACTGATTCTCGGAAACACCGAGGCTGCGGGCGGCTCGTATCGGGAGCGCCGGGTTGCGCTCTTCGAGCGGTTCGGCGGGCCGGAGATCGGAGCCCTGGCCCGCCGCCGGTTCCTCGAGGGCCACACTGACGCGGCCACGCTCGAGGCCTGGGTGCGCATGGCATTCCCGCTCTACAGCCGGACGCCGCGCGATCCCGACGCGATCCGGCGGACCGTCCGCCATCCGGAGGTCGGGCACTGGTTCACACAGCCCGGCGGCGAAGGGCACACGTTTAACTTCTTCCCGGTCCTTCAGCGGATCCAGTGCCCCACCCTCGTGCTGGGCGGGGAGGAAGACCCGATGACGCCGATCGAGTGTCAGGCGGATCTCGCCGCGGCCCTGCCGCAGCACCTGGCTCGCTTCGAGCGCTTCCCGAGAAGCGGCCACACCGTGCTCGTGGATGCGCCCGAGCGAGCCGTGGCACTGATACGCGACTTCATCCTGCACTGATATGACCCATGATTGGATGACGACGGGTTGGATTCTCGGTCGCGCCGGCGTGGGCCCGCCGGAATATCCGGCCCAGCATTTTCAGATTCTCGCATTCGGCGCATTGCTTCCGCACGTCCGGATCGCTTTCCATGCTGCGTTTTCCGCCGGAGGAGGTGTCGGCGGGCGCACTACGGCTTGACGATGAGGTCGATCTCGACGAGGGCGCCCAGGGCCAGGCCCGTGACGCCGACGCAGGTGCGCCCGGGCAGGCGCCCGGCCTTGAAGTACGTCACGTAGACCCCGTTCATCGCGGCGTAGTCCTGGAAGTTCACCAGGTAAACCCGCGCGAAGACGACACGGTCGAGGCTCGTGCCCGCGCCCGCGAGCACCGTCTGGAGGTTCTTCATCACCTGGTGCGTCTGCTCGACGATGCCGCCGGGCACGAGTCGATCGCCGGTCCTGGGATCCGACGGCATCTGGCCCGTGACGAAGAGAAAGTCGCCCGCGCGGACGGCGTGGCTGTAAGGCGCCGTGGGCGGCGGCGGCGGCGCGCCCGGCACCATCAGGTACTCGAGATCCATGGCCCGGGAGTCTAGCACGCCGGCGGCGAAGGGAGTCGTGAGCATGGTATTCCCGGCGCCGTGACCCAGCCTTCGGACATCGCGATCATTGGTGGCGGGATCGTTGGCCTCGCCACGGCGCTGTCGCTGTCGGACCGCTACCCGGCCGCGCGGCTCGTGATCCTCGACAAGGAGGCGACGATCGCGGCGCACCAGACGGGGCACAACAGCGGCGTCATCCGCTCAGGCATCTACTACAAGCCCGGCTCCCTCAAGGCGCGGCTTTGCGTCGAGGGCGCGCGGCTCATGAAGGCCTTTTGCACCGAGCACGGGATCCACTGGGAGCCGTGCGGCAAGATCATCGTCGCGACCGACGAGGGCGAGCTTGGGCGCCTGCAGAACATCTACGAGCGCGGCCAGGCCAATGGGCTCAGAGCGTAGATAACATCGAGCGTAGATAACATAAAACCCATTCTCAGTCATGGCGCGTCGAGCCCCGAGAGTCTTCCCTTGGCACAGCGGGAGCGGGTGTTACGGGGTACAACGACGAACAGGGTGCGCTGACCGGGAGTCTAGCAGAGGATCTGCCGGGGCGGCCAGACGAGAAAAATGGCCGCCATGTGTAGCCGCTAGAATCACATAGCTGCCGGCTAGAGCGCATGTGTCGTGCCCGCGAGCGTACACGACCGATTCCGATGATTGCGGGCCCGGAACTACCGAAATCGGCCCTCCTCGGTTTCAAGGCCGACCTAGTCTACCCGAACCTGGGTGTCGCCTCGGTACCCGAGTACATTTGGTGTTAGATACTATTTCCGAAGAGGACCTTCGGAAGCTGGTGTCAGGTACGTCATAGAAGCTGCAACGCCCCCGTGCATGAGCGCGGGGGCGTTTGTTCTGCATTTGCACGGCTTGCGTCAGGCCAGAACCAGGAGGCATGCGACCCGCCTAATCTGTTTTTAGGCTTCCTGGGTTTGTGATCGTTCTATACGAAGGCGCGCCTCCGCAGTAACGCGACTGACAGAAAACCGACGCCCATCAGCAACCAGGTAGAGGGTTCCGGAACCGGAACCTGTTCGGTAAAACCGGCAGGGAGGTGATTAGGATCGGGAAAGACGGTGATCGCCGGGTCGGGGAAGTCTTCACCCCAAGGGAGGTTGACCTGCTGATTGACGGCTCCGGCGTTGAACTTGAACTGTGCCAAGCCAGTGAGGTTGGTTACATTTCCAACACCTACACCAACCGGCCCACCAGTAACGTTAAAGGGACTACAGACGCCGTTCAAAAGGGGAAGAGGGTTGGCTCCGTTGATGGCCAGGGTGGCCAAGATGTTGTCGCCGGCGGCCGTTGCGGCGG
>WNFC01002195.1_pt1 | contig 21913 bp, 24 predicted proteins | sample 5400541 | NCBI WGS metagenome assembly WNFC01 (sample SAMN13153342, study PRJNA577476) | soil metagenome | isolation source: 120 cm saprolite under Douglas fir tree site 2 hole 2 replicate 1 | place: USA:California | collected 2015-04-18
CGCTGTACGGCGGCCCTCCTCCTGGAGGTTGACCCCGTCGCCCTCGTCCGAAATCGGAAGGGGCCGGGCGGCGATGCCGGCACGCTGAAACAGTATGTCAATGACCGACCCTATGTCGCCTCCTCCTTCCTGAGCGTTGCGATTGCCCAGGTGTTCGGGAGCGCGATGGGTGGGCGCAGTAAAGACCGCCCCGAGCTGGCCGAAACGCCTATCCCGCTGGAGGCTAGGATTGCGGTTCTTCCCTGCCGTGGCGGCGAGCCCTTACTCCGACGGATTTTCGAGCCCGTAGGCTACACGGTGACGGCTCAGGGTTATCCCCTGGACACCACGTTTCAAGACTGGGGCGAAAGCCCGTACTTTAGCGTGACTCTGCAAGCGACTTGTCGCTTGAGCGATCTACTCCGTCACCTCTATGTCCTGGTCCCAGTGATGGACCGGGAGAAGCACTACTGGATCACTCAGGACGAGGTCGAGAAACTCCTACGGCTTGGAGCCGATTGGTTGCCCTCGCATCCGGAGCGCGACCTGATCGTCGATCGGTACCTCAAACATCAACGACGGCTGACACGGGCCGCGCTCGAGCGCCTGATCGAGGAGGATGTGGATGATCCAGAGGTCGTGATCGCGGCGCGTGACGCGGAGGAGATTCCGGAAACCGACATGACTGTCCTCGACCTGGGTTGCGGCGAAGGGGCACTCCTCAAGCCCTTGCTCGCCGATTCGCAATTCCAGGAGATCGTCGGCATGGATGTCTCGATGCGAGCGCTGGACATCGCCAAGGAGCGGCTGAATCTGGAGCGACTTCCGGAGCGGCAGGCACGGCGAATCAAGCTCCTCCAGGGGTCGCTGATGTATCGAGATCAGCGACTTCAGGGATATGACGCCGCCGCCGTCATGGAGGTTATCGAGCATCTCGATCCTCCCCGACTGACGGCCTTCGAGCGGGTTGTCTTCCATTTCGCGAAGCCGGGAACGGTCGTTGTGACGACGCCGAACATTGAGTACAACGTGAAATTTCCCACGCTGGCCGCCGGCCGCATGCGTCATGAGGATCATCGCTTTGAGTGGACCCGCCTGGAGTTCCAGGCGTGGGCGAATCGGGTTGGGACAGAACACCAATACGCGGTGCGGTTCCTGCCGGTCGGGTCGGAGGATCCCGAGGTCGGGCCACTCACGCAGATGGCGGTCTTCAGCCAATGACGATCGAGATTCCGGAACTCGCGCTTGTGATCCTGATCGGCCCATCAGGGTCGGGGAAATCGACCTTTGCCCGCAAGCATTTCAAACCCACCGAGATCATTACCTCCGACCTCTGTCGCGCGCTGGTGGCGGATGACGAGAATGCGCAGGATGCGACGGCCGCGGCCTTCGAGGTCTTGCATTTGATCGCATCCAAGCGGTTGGAGGGTGGCCGCCTTACCGTCATCGATGCCACGAATGTGCAACCGGAGTCGCGCAAGTCGCTGGTCGAACTTGCCAAGAAGTACTACTGCCTCGTCGTCGGCATCGTCTTCGACGTGCCTGAACGAGTGATGATCGACCGGAATAAGCAGCGGACCGACCGCACCGTCCGGCAGGATGTCATCCATCGGCAACGCGACCAGATGCGTCGATCGCAGCGGTTCCTGAAGCGGGAAGGCTTTCGCTATATTTTCACCCTCGAGTCGGAAGAGGCGGTCAATGCCGCCATCGTCGAGCGCAAGCCGCTCTGGGTAAACCGGCGCGATCAGCATGGCCCGTTCGACATCATCGGAGATATCCATGGGTGCCTGGACGAACTTCGTAGCTTGCTCGGCACACTCGGGTATGACGTCGCGGTTGAGGCCGATGGCCCCGAGGGCCCGCAGTACCATGTCACGTCGCCGCCCGGCCGGAAGCTGATCTTTCTCGGCGACCTGGTCGACCGCGGCCCCAACACCCCGGGCGTGCTGAGACTTGTGATGAGCGCGGTTGCCTCCGGCGCTGCACTTTGCGTGCCTGGGAACCATGAGCAGAAGCTGGTCCGCGCCCTCCAGGGCCGGGATGTGCAGGTCACACATGGTCTGGCGGAGTCGCTCGGTCAGTTGAGCGAGCAGCCCCCGGGATTCAAAGAGCGCGCCGTGGAGTTCCTCGACGGTTTGATCAGCCACTACGTGCTGGACGACGGCAAGCTGGTGGTCGCGCATGCGGGGTTGCGGCAAGAAATGCAAGGGCGCGCCTCCGGACGCGTGCGTGACTTCGCTCTCTACGGGGAGACGACCGGCGAGACGGATGAGTTCGGCCTGCCAGTTCGCTACAACTGGGCGGCCGAATACCGAGGACGTGCCACCGTTGTGTACGGGCACACGCCCGTTCCCGAGCCGGCCTGGGTCAACAACACCATCAACGTCGACACCGGCTGCGTCTTCGGTGGACGTTTGACGGCCCTGCGCTACCCGGAGCGTGAGCTGGCATCCGTGCCGGCCGCACGAACGTATTACGAGCCGGCGAAGCCCTTCCTGCCTGAAGGCGACCAAGCGCCCACCACCTCTGGGCCCGGCGACTACGAAGACCTACTCGAACTCACCGACGTGATCGGCAAGCGCATCGTACAGACGCGCTTGTTCCGAAACGTCACGGTTCCGGAGGAGAACGCGACGGCTGCGCTTGAGGTGATGAGCCGGTTTGCGATCGACCCTCATTGGCTCATTTACCTTCCGCCGACGATGTCCCCGTCCGAGACGAGCGCAGAACCTGGCCTCCTCGAGCACCCAGCACAAGCCTTCGCGTATTACCGCAAGCAAGGCATTCCAACGGTGATGTGCGAAGAGAAGCACATGGGTTCACGCGCTGTGGTGATCATCTGCAAGAACGAAGAAGCGGCGCAGAAGCGGTTTCGGGTTAGTGGCGGGATCGGCAGCATTTACACCCGAACCGGACGACCCTTCTTCCCGGATCAGGCCGTGGAAAACGACCTCTTGCAGCGGGTGCACGCGGCCGCCGATCGGGCCGGTTGGTGGGAGGAACTGCACACAGACTGGATCTGCCTGGATTGCGAACTCATGCCCTGGTCCGCCAAGGCCCAGGATCTGCTCCGCAATCAGTACGCCGCGGTTGGCTCAGCCGCCACGGCGGCACTGGCCCAGGTTCAGGGCGTCCTCGAGCGCACCACCGCAGTCGTGGACGTCGGCGACCTGTTGGCTAAGAACCGGCTCCGGGTAGAAGCGGTGTCCGGATATGTGGACGCCTATCGACGTTACTGCTGGCCGGTAGAGTCCGTTCGTGATCTGCGGCTCGCGCCGTTTCATCTTCTAGCGACGGAGGGGGCCGTCCACATCGACAAGGATCACGCCTGGCACATGGAAAAGTTTGCTGAGCTCTGCACGCCAGACGACGATGTGCTGATGCGCACCGCGTTCAAGGTGGTCGATGTAACCGATCCGGCGAGCGAGCAGGACGGGACGCGCTGGTGGCAAGAGCTGACGAGTCGGGGAGGCGAAGGCATGGTGGTCAAGCCGCTCGAGTTTGTGGCCCATGCTGCGAAAGGGATCGTCCAGCCTGCTGTGAAGTGTCGTGGCCGGGAGTACCTTCGGATCATCTATGGACCTGAATACACTCTTCCAGAAAATCTCGAGCGCCTCCGAGCGCGCGGACTCGGGCTGAAGCGATCGCTCGCCATACGTGAGTTCGCTCTCGGCATCGAGGGCCTTGAGCGCTTCGTGCGTCATGAGGCACTGCACCGGGTCCACGAATGCACCTTTGCTGTCCTAGCGCTGGAGAGCGAGCCGGTCGATCCTCGTCTCTAAGAGCTCTCACGGCCAATTTCCTCGAGACCTTACTTTGCTTGCTTGAGGAGGCTGGCCCCCTCAAGAACTAGTGATGAATACTTCCCGAGATCATCTTCCTGAGGATCGATAAACCCGATCACGGCCGCGTCCGGCGGCACCACCGTGACGACCGGCTTCACATACTCGACAAGGTAGACCTGAAGAGAAGGCAGAGGGCGATAGGCTTGAAGATCGTCCCAGAACTGCCGCTCTCGCGTGACCAGGGCCTCCGCGTCTTCTTCCGTCAATCGGTTCTGGCGCTCAACGATCCTGGCAATTCCGCGGTCGGCTTTTTCTCGACTTCGAAGCAAGTATGCTGGCCAGATTTCGAGAAGCAGGTCCCGAGTCGCATCCGGCGCCCTGAACATTCCGGCCGCAGTTTGGGCGCGTCCAACTTCTAGATTTGGATTACCCCTCTGGCGAATCGCTGCCGGATCGCCCCGAACGGCGTTGGCCCGCTGAGACGCCGCTCGGACGACACGCTGAAACCACGAGAGCCAGACTTCCGCCGTCAGCCCGGCCCTGCGCAGGCTACCGTCTCCATCCGGGTGCCAACTAAAAACCCCTGCGCGGAGGCCGTCGCGATGCAGGATCCAAACTGTGAAGTCGATGTTGGGATCCGTTGAGGTACTGATCGTCCAGGGATCACCGCCGAGGGGAATCACATGTTTACCCTACTGGGGGGCCGTTCCGATCGGGTTCGCGGTCTGCGCGCACTCCCCGATGAGGTTTATACAAATTAACTAATAAGTAATGATACCCTGAATGGGTGGTGTCCCCGACAGGATTTGAACCTGTGCTCCTGGCTCCGGAGGCCAGTGCTCTATCCAGGCTGAGCTACGGGGACACGAATGGAACCCGATTATAGGGAGGCTGGTGATCGGGCAGTCAGCGGTTCGCGACCTACCTTTCGGAATCCGTTACAGGCGTGACCCCCTTGATTGACGGACGTCCATAAGCTGGCATCAAGACAGGCCAGATCGAGCGAGCCGCCTGTTCAGGAGGTGGGGACCGTGCGACGTTTCTTGAACCCCTGGATTCTGCTTGTCATCGCTTCGGCCGTCCTTGCCTGCGCCGAAGTCTGGCCGAACCCCGCTTAACGGTTTTCATTGTCAAGTTCCGACGGCTAGACTGTAGGTTGTGCTTACCAAACGGCGAGCGGGGCGTCCGGCGACGGACGACCCCGCTGCGCCGAGTCCGCTCGGGCGGCGGATCCGCCAGGCCCGGCAGGAGCTCGGGCTCAGCCTGCGCGAGGTGGCCGGCGACGACTTCAGCCGGGCGTTCCTGAACCAGATCGAGTTGGGTCACGCACGACCCTCGACCCAGAATCTGCGCATCATTGCGCGCCGCCTGCAACGCCCCATCGAATATTTCCTCGAGGACCCGGGCGATTCCACGGCGGCGCTCGAGCTGGCGTTGGCAGAAGCAGAGATGGGCCTGCACCAGGGTGAGGCGGAACGTTCCGAAACGCTCATGGTGAATCTCCTCGCGCGTCCTCTTCCCAATGACCTCCGTACCCGGGCGCAGCTGACGCTGGCCGCGGCCCAAATCAAGCAGGGGCGACCACAAGACGCCCGGCCCGTGCTCGAGGAGGCGATCGCTGTCGCCGAACGGGCGCAGTGGGACCAGCTCCTGGTCGAGCTCTACGACCGGATGGGCAGTGTTCATTACTTGCTTCGCCGGCCCCATGCCGCCGGCAAATGGTTCGACCAGGCCCTGGAGCGCTATCAGGCCAGGGGTCTTACGGATCCCGTACTGAAAGCGCGCATCCTCGGCCACCGGGCCAACCTCCATTACGTCGCCGGCCAGCCGATCGAGGCCATCGCTGCCTACGAATTGGCGATCGCGGCGGCCCAGCAGGTTCTCGACATGCCGGCGCTGGCTGGGATCTACGAAGGCCTGGCGCTCTCGTTTCAGCAAACCGGCCAGTACGCACGGGCGCTCGCCTATGCCCAGAAGGGGCTTCGCATCTTCGAGACGCTTCGCGACGTCCGGATGGCCGGGCAGCTGCGGCTCAACATGGGCGACATGATGCTGCAGCAGGGCCGAGCGGTCGAGTCGGAACGACTGTTCAGCGAGGGGGCCGAGCATCTGCGGCGCATCGGCGACCGCGAGCTGCTGCCCCATCTGGTCGCCGGGATGGCTGAGTCCGCTCTGGAGCGGAAAGAGCTGCAGCGCGCCAGCGAGCTCATCGATGAGGCGGTCGACCTGGCCACCCACTCCAGCGACCCGCTGGCCATGGTCACCGTGCACCGGGTGGCCGGACGGGTCGCCCACGCGCGTGACCGGCGGGAGGCGGCACACCGGCATTTCAAGCGCGCCCTTGATGTCGCCTATACGATCGAGAACCCCGACCTGCGCGCCCGGGTCACCTATGACTTCGCACGTGTGCTGGAGGCCGAAGGGGATGCGGCCCAGGCCGCGCAGCGTTTTCGTCAGGCATATGAAGCCGGCCGCGCCGAGCGGGCGCGATCAGGTGCTGTAAGCGAGCTCGATGCCTAAGTAAGCAGGACTTGACACCGGGTGAGGATTGGTCCGATAATGACCACCACGGAAGGTGACGTCGTTCCTCGCGGACGATCCCCCCGCCACCAACCGGGTCGTCGATCGTGAACGCGTCAAAAGTTTTCTTTACGTCGCATTCTGCGATAGACTGATCACACACAGTCAAGGGGGATCAATGGACGGGTATTCGCGAAAGGTTGGAGCCAGGCTCCGGAGCCTGCGCAAGCAACGGGGCCTGACCCTCCAGCAGGTGGAAGTTCTTTCGAACAAACGCCTGAAGGGTTCACTCCTCGCTGCCTACGAGCGCGGCGACCGGAATATCTCGGTTACGCGTTTGCACCAGATCGCCACCCTCTACAGCGTCCCGGTCAACCAGTTGCTGCCGGAAGAGCTGGAGGGCGTTGGCGAACCGGCCCTGCCGCCCAAGCTCGCCATCGACCTGACGCAGCTCCAGGGACTACCCGAGCGCCAGGGATCCATCCTCTCCCGCCACGTGGCACGGCTGCAGCAACAGCGCCAGGACTTCAACACGCCGGTGGTGACCTTCCGCGCTGACGACCTCGAGCAGCTGGCGGCGGCCTACAAAACCTCCCCGGAAATGCTCCGCCGGTCGCTGCAGGAATGGGGTGTCTTCCGCTCCGGCGAGCCCGGCGAGCGACCGGAGATCGAGCGCGAGTCGCCCCCCGAAAAGGCCGAAGAGCGTTAGAAGGGGATTTCGCCCTGGGGTTCTCCAGGGGTAGCAGTGCGCTCCGCGCGTAAGTCCGCGACCGTCGCCGGATGGGGCGCCTCGTCTTCCGGCAGCGGTTCCTCTTTCACCGGTAGGCTCTCGATCCGCTGGCGCGCTTCCTCCAGCTTCCGCTCGCAGAGCTGAAGGTACTCGCGGCCGCGAGCGACCGCCGCGATCGCCTCTTCCAGGCTCAGCTTCCCTTCCTCGAGCGAGCGCAGCGTCGCATCGAGCTGGACGAGCGCCTGCTCATAGGTGAGCGATGGATCGGGCGTCATGGAATTGCCTCGTCGACGGTGGCCTCGAGCCGGCCGGCTGCGAGCAAGACCCGCACCGGCTGACCCTTGCGGGCCTTGTCTGCGTCGCGGATGATGGCACCGCCGTGCCGATCGAGGGTGATGCTATAGCCACGCTTGAGCGTCTGCTCCGGCGCCAGCGAGCTCAGCCGTACCGCCCGGCTCGCGAGCGTGGCGGCCCGTTCCCGCACGCCTCGACCGGCAAGGTCAAGGAGTCGCTCGCGCAGCGACTGCGTCTGCTGCTGCCCCTGGCCGATTCGCTGGTGGGTCGCCTCATCAGACCGCAGTAAGCGTCGCCGGCTTTCCTGCAACGCCCGTTCCCGCTGACGCCAGACTTCGCGAGGCTCGCGCTGTCGAAGCATGCGCTCGAGGTGGGTGAGGCGCTCGCGCCGCCGCAGGTGGAGGTCGTGAGCTAGCCGCGCCAGCGACTGCCCACGCGCCTCTAGCTGGTGCGCGGGAGTGATCAGGGCGGTTAGCCCGGCTCGTTGCAGCCGCTGGCCGCGCTCGCCCAGCTGCCGGAGCAGGTCGGCCTTCTTCGGCACCACGATCTCGGCAGCCGCGGTCGGCGTCCTGGCCTCGCGGTCGGCGACCAGGTCGGCCAGTGTCCGGTCCGAGGTGTGCCCAAGCGCCGTGATCACCGGGATGCGCATCGCCTGGATGGCGCGGACCACCGCCTCCTGGTTGAACGCCATCAGTTCCTCGAAGCTGCCGCCGCCGCGCGCCACGATCACGACGTCGGCGACCAGGTCCTGGTTGCATTGCCGGAGCGCCGCAACCAGGCTTCGTTGGGAGGCCGTGCCCTGGACCAGCGCCGGGTAGACCACCAGGTGCATGTTCGGAAACCGCTCCCAGATCGTCTGCTGCAGATCATGGATGACCGCGCCGCTGGGCGACGTGATGAGCGCGATGCAGCTCGGGAGAAACGGGAGCGGCCGCTTGCGCTCGGCGTCGAAGGCGCCCTCGGCCTCCAGCCGCCGCTTGAGCTGCTCGATCGCGGCCCGGAGCTTCCCGGCGCCATCGTAGTCGAGCTTGCTGACGACCAGGTTGACCCGCCCGTACTGGGCGTGGTAGTCGACCTGGCAGGTCAGCACCAGCTCCTGGCCGTTCTCCGGCAGAAACGGCAGCCGTCGAGCGGTACTGCTGAAGATCACCGCACCGACGGTCGCGGCTGCGTCCTTGAGGGTGAACCACACGTGCCCGCCCCGCAGCGAGACGCCGCTGACCTCGCCTTTGACGACCACGCTCTGAAAGCGCGCCGCCAGCAGGTCGTGAATGCGGGTATTGAGCTCCAGGACGGAGAGCGGCTTGATCGCCTCCTGCGGCTGGACCGCCATCAGGGCACCGCCTCTGCCAGGTTCGGGTCCGGCCGGTACAGAGCGCGTTCCACGGCGCGCCGCAAGGCCTCAGCCTGCGCCGTCTCATCGGTGAAAACGCGTACCAGGGTCGTCCGAATCGGGAGCCGGCGGAAGAGGTCCGCGACGGCGCTCCGCTCGACCGCCCGGCTGACCGGGTTATAGATCAGGACCGGAAAGGGATCGTTGAAGGGGTTTTGCGGCCGCGGATCGACCGAGGCCAGGTCGACCTCGAAGGAGGCATGCGCCAACGATGGGGGAAGCGCCTCCCGAATGCGGCGAACGTAGTCGGCGGTCGTCGGATAGAGGAATGCCTCAGGCGCTGTGGAGAACTCGTAATAATCCTCGAAAATCAGTCGCCACTTGAGCTCGCGCCGAACGATCCGGCCCCACTCGTGCGAGAGCTCGGCGGCGCGTCCGCCTTCGTGGCGCCAGCGATCGACGGTGTCGATCAGCGACCAATCGGTCAGCTCCCGGTAGCCGTCGAGGTGGTCGAGTGGGTTACCCGGGAGGATCCGGTCGATCGTCTCCCGAAAGATTTCACGCATGTGGAGATCGATCCGGCGCACCGTCCGGTGGTAATAGATGTTGTTGTAGAGGTAGAGGCGGGCGTTCAAGAAGAGGAGCAGCGCTTGAGCGCCATGTTGGTGGAGCAGCATCCCCTCCCGGTCGAGGAACGAGTAGTGCAACAGGCGCTCGATGTCGACCGGTCCGACCTTGACACCGCACATGTAGGCATCGCGTGGGACGTAGTCGAGGTTGTCGGCGGTGTACATGCCGTTCAATATCGGCTTGAGGGCCTTCACCCAGCTGGGCGTTAAGCCCCCGGGCAGGTCGGTTTCGGCGATCAGGTCCGCGATCCACCGCGGATCGATCCGCTCGCCGCGCGCAAGCGGGCCCGACGGACTGGCGCCGAGCGCGGCGACCGTGGAGGCCAGCTCACCGCCGATCAGTGCCCGGCCGATCACCTCGTGATCGATCCCAAAGCGGTCCAGGTAGTTCTGGTCGAAGAAGTGACCGAAGGGCCCGTGTCCGATATCGTGCAGCAGGCCTGCGACCCGCAGCGTTTCTTCGACGCAAGCAAGCGACGGCACGTCGTCAGTCAACGCGCTCAGGTTGGGATACAGCCGCCGCGCCCATTCCCCGCTCAGGTGCATGGCGCCGAGCGCGTGTTGAAAGCGCGAATGCTCCCCGCCGGGGAAGACCCACCAGGCCGACTGGAGCTGGTGAATCCGGCGCAATCGCTGCAGCCACGGATGATCGAGCAGGTCCTGTTCGGCAGCGACGCTGTCGCCGTGGACGCGCTTGGTGATCTTGATGTAGCCGTGCAGCGGATCGGCCACCAGGTTCACCGCGTCGTATTGCCGGGCAAGATCGCTCATGGCTCGCGCACATTTTAATGACGTAGCATGACCCCCATGGAACGGGCGGTCATCGTCGATGCGCTGCGCACACCGATCGGCCGCTATGCCGGCGCCTTGAAAGAGATCAGGCCCGACGACCTCGCGGCGCTGGTCGTCAGCCAGGCGGTGCAGCGCAACCAGCTGGATCCCGCGACCATCGAGGACGTCTATTTCGGCGACGCCAACCAGTCGGGCGAGGACAACCGCAACGTGGCGCGGATGGCGGTGCTGCTGGCCGGGCTGCCGGTCGAGATTCCTGCGGCCACCATGAACCGGCTGTGCGGCTCCGGCATGCAGGCGGTGGTGGCGGCCACCCGGGAAATTGAGACCGGGAACGGCGCCTGCTTTCTCGCCGGGGGCGTCGAGAGCATGACCCGCGCTCCCTACATCCTGGAAAAGCCCCAGCGAGAGTTCGCGCGCGGCAGCCAGACCATGTATGACACCACGCTCGGGTGGCGGATGGTCAACCCCAAGTTCAAGCAAGACTGGACCATTAGCCTCGGCCAGACCGCGGAGAAGGTCGCCCGCCGTTATGGCATCAGCCGGGAGGATCAGGACCGGTGGGCGCTCGAAAGCCATCAGAAGGCGGTCGCGGCCCAGCAAGCCTGCCATTTCCGCAACGAACTGGTGGCGGTGGCGCTACCGAGCGGCAGCAGCTTCGAGGCCGACGAAGGACCGCGCGCGGATACCAGCCTCGAGAAGCTGGCGGCGCTGAAGCCGGCCTTCGAGAAGGACGGAACGGTGACGGCGGGAAATTCGTCGCCCCTCAACGATGGCGCCGCCTGTCTTGTGATGATGTCCGAGTCGCACGCGCAGCGGATCAACGCGCGGCCCCTGGCCAGGGTGCTGTCGGCCGCCAGCGCTGGGGTGGATCCGTCCCTCATGGGCCTGGGACCGATTCCCGCGTCGCGAAAGGCGCTGCAGCGCGCCGGCTTGAAGACCGAGGATTTGGACCTGGTCGAGCTGAACGAGGCTTTTGCTTCGCAGGTGATCGCCTGCATGCGCGACCTCGAGCTCGATCCGCAACGGGTCAACCCGAACGGCGGCGCGATCGCCCTGGGCCATCCCCTGGGGGCGAGCGGCGTGCGCATCATCGCAACCCTTACGCACGAGCTCGCTCGCCGCAAGGCACGGTACGGACTCGCGACCATGTGTATCGGGGTCGGCCAGGGGATCGCGACCGTCGTCGAGAACCTGGTCCGCTAGCGGCCGGCAGCCGTCTCGACGGCGTCAACACCCCGCGGCAGGCCTGTCAGCAGACTGCGACCCGCCCTTCCCCTCTGGCGAACGCCCCTACCGGATGATCGTTTACGAGGCCGTCATGCTCCCCCTGGGTTGTGTCATACAACGCCGCCTGCTTGCGGCAAGCATCGCTGGTGCATTGGCGCTGGCGCCATTGACAGTGACCGCCGCCGGCAGTTCCGAGGTCGACGCGCTCTGGAACCAGCACGACGGCGTCAGCGTCGATAGCGCGTACTACGCGGTCCAGACCTGGTGGGACGGCATGACGCGTGCCACCCAGAGCGATCCGACCCAGCGCGGCCTCGACGAGCTGGCCCAGGCCAACACCGATTTGCTCAACGCATACAGCCTGCTTCAGCGCCAGCGGACTGATCCGGGCGCGCAGCCGGTCGCGATCATCGATCCCTTGCTGTCGAGCGTCTACAACTTCGTGACCGGTTCCAATGTCAAGGCGCCGGTCGGCTCGGTATTCAACTGGGTGAATCAGGGCCTGCTGAATCTCGAAGGCCGTGGCTCTGCCAATGACATCGTCCGCAGCCTGATGCAGGACTATCGTGCCAAACAGGCCGCCGCCATGGCCGACCTTCCCTCGGGTCAAGCCGACACCGATGCCGTATTGGCGGCCAACGCCAAGCGAGAAAGCGCATTCCTCTTGGAGATCAAGTCGATCGCCACCCCGGCCGACGGACTCGCCGCCCTGCTGGATGCGGCCGATCAATCGACGATCGCGGTGGCCGCCAAGCACGCCGCCGGCGCCAACGATGCCGCGAATGGCAACGGCCAGGACAAAACCAAGGACAACAGCGGCAAGGTTCAGGGCGGAAATCCGAACGGCGCCCCTCAGCCCGAAAAGAAGAAGTAGGGCCGCAGCAGCGGCCTAGACGTCCTCCTCGTCTTCGACCCCTTCGAGGGTCAACATCAGCCCATCCTGTAAGTCGTAGAGTGCGTCCATCGACTCCGCGATGGTGATGTCCTCGGGCGCCCGATTGCCCAGCGGATGTTCCATTTCGCCGGCAAGCCGCTGGACGCGAAGCGCCAGGTCGGCCGGCAGCTGCGTTTCCTCGGCGATGTTCAGCATCTCGAGCTCATCCAGTAGCTGGTCGATATGACGAATTCGGTTCCGCCGGGCGTATCGAAGCTCCCGCTCCGCGTGCCACCGTTCGCGAAGCGTCGAGATCTGCACCGAGGTCTCCTCGATCATGCGCCCGCTTCCGAGGATCCGAGCCATGCTTCCCGAAGGCTTACATTACTTTCTAAGATCGAATTGGTCAAGAACTCAGAATTGCCGTCACCTCAACGGTTGAACTCGGGCAAGGCTTCTCGCTGAGTTCGCTGCGATCCGGGTTCGTCCTCGTCTTGCTGGGGGCCCTTCTTTTCGCCGCCGGCGGCAATGTGGTCAAAGCCCTCTTCAGGTTGGGCTACTCGCCCCTGGTGCTGGCGCAAATGCGGATCTGGTGGGCATTCATAGGCCTACTCCTGTCACTACTCGTGATCCGGCCGGCCCTGCTGCGGGTCAGACGCCGGGAACTCCCAGCCCTGGCGATCTTCGGTGGGATCGGCCTGGCCGGGGTCCAGCTCAGCTATTACCTGACGATCGCTCGCCTCAACATCGCCGTCGCCCTGCTGGTGGAGTATCTCGGCCTGGTCGCAGTGACGGCCTTCGAACGCTATCACCGGCGCCAGGCTGTCGGGACGAGAATCTGGGGCGCACTTGCCCTCGTGCTGGTCGGCGCCTTCTTCGCCGTCGGCGCCTACCAACCGTCGCTCTTTTCGGTCAACCTCCCCGGTGTCATGCTGGGACTGGTGTCGGCCGCCTTCTTTGCTTTTTACCTCCTTCGGGCATCAACCCTGGCCCAGCGGCTCGACACCTGGACGATGCTGCTCTACGGCTTCGGCGCCGGCAGCCTTCTTTGGGCAGGGTTCGACATTGTTACCGGCACGGCGCCACCGGCCGACTGGCGGATCTGGGCTGTGATGGCCCTTCTCGGCGTGGTCGGCACGTTGCTTCCGCACGGGCTCTTCCTGATGGCGCTGCGGACCATTCGTCCATCATCGGCGGGAATCGTGGCCACGGCTGAACCCGTCTTGGCCGGCGTGATCGCATACCTTGCCTTCGGGGACCGGCTGGAGCCGCTTCAACTGGTGGGCGCGGCCGTCATCATCTCGGGAATCGTCATCGTCCAAACCGGCACCGGCGAGCCGGTGCTGGCTACGGCACCGCTTCAATGAGCCTCGACCTGGAGCGCGTGCGAGCCCTGTTGGTCGAGGGCGAGATCCGGTGGAGCTTGCACTATGAACCGAGCTGCTCCAGTACCCAGGATTTGGCCCGGAGCGCCGCCAGCGCCGGCGCCGACCAGGGGTGGACCGTGATCACCGACCTGCAGCTAGCGGGTCGCGGACGCAGGGGTCGCGCCTGGGTCGCCCCCGCTGGAACCGCTCTGCTCTTCTCCACCATCCTGCATCCGCCGGTCGACGTGCTCCCCCTGCTTCCACTGCTGGCCGCGCTCTCCGTCGCCGGTGGCATCGAGCTGGCGACCGGCGTGGTGGCCGAACTCAAGTGGCCGAACGACGTGCTCGTGAACGATCACAAGCTCGCCGGCATCCTGCTCGAGCATCCGGGCGGGGCCGCGGTCATCCTCGGCGTCGGCGTGAACGTGAACCAACTGGCTGCCGACCTTCCCGAGCGCGCCACCTCGCTCCTTGCCCTGACCGGCAATTCGCTGGATCGCGCGCCTCTGTTAGCCGCCATTCTCAACGATCTGGCCAGTGCCTACGACCGCGCCGATCGCGAAGGGGTCGGCTGGATCGTGCCCGGCTGGCGCAGCCGGAGCTCGATGCTGGGCAAGCCGGTTGCCTTCCAGCGCGAGGGGGAAACGATCCGGGGGGTCGCCGAGGACCTGGGGGTCGACGGGGCACTGCTGGTTCGTCTCGATGACGGCACGCGCGTCAGCGTTATCGCCGGCGAGGTCGAGCGACTCCGGCCGGCTTAGTCGTAGGTCGTGCCGCCGTCCCGGATGTAGCCGCCCTCATGGGTCCCTTGCGGGTCGTGGTGGGTGAAATGGATCAGCCCACCCTGCGCGTTCCAGATGTACTCGCCATGGACGATGACATGGTCGCCCTCTTTCACTGGCGCCCGCGTCGCAATCGAAAGATTGTGCTCGACCTCGATGGTGAGATCGCCGGACGAGAGCTTGATGATGAACTGCTCGTGCGTGCCCGTGCTGCTGGTACGGTCCGCCAGCAAGCGCACGACGGTGGCATCGGCCGTCACCTCGACGTTTGACTGGTGGTTATGAAAGTCGCTGACGATCGCCGCGTCATCCGGCTGCGGCGACCCCCCACACGCCGCTAGCCAAACCGCAACTGCGAGCGCACTCGCGCCTTTCAGTCGCTAACTAACCTTAACGGTCCCCAGCATCTGAGCGTGAAGCGTGCAGTGGTACTTGACGTCGCCCGCTTTGCTGAAGGTGACGAGAAACTTGAACCCGGAATTCTGCGAGCAGGAATCGAAGCTGTTGTCGTCCGCCGTCACCGTATGCGGTGAGGAGGTGTCGGTGAAGTCCCACTCAACACTCTGGCCGGCGGTGACGCTGACCGTCGTCGGGTCAAACTTTCCGACCGTGTTCGGATCGGGAACCACCTTGACAACCGTTGTGCCAGTGCCGCTGGTGCTGCCACCGGTCGGGTTGCAGCTCGAGCCGCCGCCGGTACCGCCGCTCGTGCTACCGCAGGCGGCCAACACCAGCGCGCTGCCGGCTGCGACGATCGCCATTTTCCAAACGTTCACGCTAGCCTCCTTGAAACCCGAAATGCCCCGACCTGAGTGTACGGGCGACGGTTGCGCAACGGCAACGCGATCAGCCCGGGCCGGCCGAGAATCAGGTGTCTACCCTAGTGCGGCAGCTCGGTGAACTCGTGGCGGGCATCGCGCACCCAGAACACAGTCGCCGCGAGCGACAGGACTGCCCCGATGATCACGATCACCAGGTTGATGATGAGACCGGTGAGCAGCAGCGCGATCCCGACCGCCAGCACGGCCGGCCAGATGCTGGGCGGCGGCAGGTGGAAGGCCTCGTGTCCCTCGGCGTTCGGGCCCTGCTCCGGCTCCGCCATCAGGGGAAGTTGTTGTAGATCAGTGCCCAGGCAAAGGCGAGCCCGAACATGATCAATGCCGTGAAAAAGAGCAGCATGCCGAGCCGAATGTTCTTGCGTGCCTCGTCTCTATGCATGGCCCACCGAACTATACCTTCCCGATCATGCGATCAGCCACCATGACGGCAAACAATAATCCGAGGTACGCGATCGAATAATCGAACAGCACTCGCGACCAGCGCTGCCGGCGGCCGAGCAGGTTCACGACCGCGAGCGCGATGAAACCGGCGCCGAGAAGCGCAGCACCTACCAGGTAGATCGGACCAAGCACACCGGTGAGGACGACGGCCAGCGTTACCGCGACCAGGACCAGCGTGTAGCCGACGATCTGCCGCCGCGCTGCGGCATCGCCGCGCACGACCGGCAGCATCGGCACCTTGGCCCGGGCGTAATCGCCGCGCAGGCGAAGCGCCAGCGCCCAGAAGTGCGGAGGTGTCCAGAGGAAGATGACGGCGAAGAGATAAACGGCCGTCAGGTCGACTCGATGGGTGACCGCGGCCCAGCCGACGACTGGCGGGATGGCGCCCGCCGCACCCCCGATGACGATGTTCTGCACCGTCGAGCGCTTGAGCCACAGCGTGTAGACGATGACGTAGAAGAGCAGCCCGCTGATCGCTAGCGTCGCCGCCAGCACGTTGACCCAGAATGCCAGCACGACGAACGCGGCGAGCCCGAGCGCGATCCCAAACAGCAGGGCGTGGCTGGGCGCGATGCGGCCGTCGGGCAGCGGGCGGCGGCGGGTGCGCACCATCTCGCGATCGATATCACGATCGATCCAGCAGTTGATCGCCCCGGCGCCAGCCGCCGCGAGCGCGCCACCCAGCAGGGTGAGGACGACGAGACCGGTGGAGGGCCAGCCGCGCTCGGCCATCATCATCCCGCCCAGGGCCGTGATCAGGAGGAGTGGAATGATGCGGGGCTTTGCCAGGCTGACGTAGTCGAGTACGACGTCTCGCCGCGGACGTCGGATGGGGCGGGCCTCGTCCCAAGTGTCGACCGTCTCGCCCGGCAACCGGCTGACGATCACAGCCAGCACAACCGTCCCGGCCCAGACCGCGCTGGCGAGCGCCAGGTGAAGACCACGCAGCGCCGCCGGTAGGTGCAGCGTCACGACCGCGGCGCCCACCGCGACCTGGAAGGCGAGCGCAGCGAGGGTCAGCGCGACCGTGGCGCGCACGGCTCGTTGCCGCGGGTGGCGGGCGAGCACCGAGACGAGACTCACGACGATCAGCAGGCCGACTACGGCCGCGACGCCGCGATGCAGCAGCTGGATCGCGGGCAAACCGTCGAAGGCGAAATGGAATCCCCGCCCACACAGCGGCCAGGCATCGCACGCGCCACTGGCGCCGCTGCCGACGACGAGCGAGCCGCTGAGGATCAGCAGGTACGTTCCCGCGGCAGCGAGTCGCGCCGGCCCGCCGGCCGACGCGAGTGGCCGGGGCGTCGCCCCACGCGAGCCGCGCTTCAGTGCGATGCGAGCGTTTGAGACGTCGGGCAGACAGGCGGCGGCCGCCGTGACGCAGACCGCGCCCAACAGCGCGATGGCGGTCGCAAGGTGCGCGAGGACGATCATCGGCGGCAGCTCGAGGCGGACCGTGATCGCGCCCAGCACGACCTGGACGGCGAGCAGCCCGAGGGCGATCGTGGCCGGGATGACGATATCGCGACGATGCCGCCAGGCGAACCAGGCGAAGATGGCGGTGAGCACGACGAGGAGGCTGGTTAGCGATGCCGTGGTCCGGTGCGAGTACTCGATGATGGCATGCAGGTTGAGCGGTGGCAGCAGGCGGCCATGGCATAGCGGCCAATCCGGGCAGCCGAGTCCCGACCCGGAGACCCGCACCACGCCGCCCAGCACCACCAGCGCGTAGGTCACCACTGCGGTGGCGACACTCAGCACGCGGAAGGCCTTCATGGCGCCCGCCCGTTCAGGCGTGCTCAGCGGCCGCCGTCACGCCCCGACGCAGGTCCCGAAGCGGCCGCCCGCTCTGCACCGGTGGAACGGTGTCAAAGTTGTAGGCGGGGGGCGGCGAGGTCGTAGCCCATTCCAGCGTGTTGCCTTCCCATGGATCCGCCGGCGCCCGCCGGCCGCCGCGCACGCTGATCGCGACGTTGATCAAGAAGATCAGGACTGCGGTGGCGATCATGAAGGCGCCGATGGTGGCAAGCAGGTTCCAGGGCGCCCAGTCGGTCCGATTCGCGCTCCAGATCGCGATCCGGCGTGGCATCCCCTCCAGGCCCAGAAAGTGCATCGGCATGAAGGTGATGTTGAAGCCGACCAGTTGCAGCCAGAACTGAACCCTCCCCAACTGTTCGTTCAGATAGCGGCCGGTGATCTTCGGGAACCAGAAAAACATCCCGGCGAAGACGCCGAAGACGCTCCCACCGAAGAGAACGTAGTGGATATGCGAGACCACCCAATAGGTGGCGTGGAGCTGGTAATCGACCGCGAGCGACGCCGTAAAGACGCCGTCCACGCCGCCCATCAGGAACATCAAGATGAACCCGACCGCAAACAGCATCGCCGTCGTGTACTTGATCGAGCCGCCCCAGAGGGTGGCGAGCCAGTTGAGCACTTTGACCCCCGACGGCACGGCGATGATGGCGGTGCTCGCCATGAAGAACTCCTGGAGGGCGAGCGGCAGCCCGGTGGTGAACATGTGGTGGGCGAAGACCATGAAGCCCAGCACGCCGATCGCCGCCATCGAAAAGGCCATGGCGCGGTAGCCGAAGATGGGCTTGCGGCTGAAGACCGGGATGATCTCCGAAACGATGCCCATCGCCGGCAGAATCATGATGTAGACCGCCGGGTGCGAATAGAACCAGAAGATGAACTGGTAGAGAAGTGGGTCCGCGCCGTGGTTGAAGAAGTGGGTGCCGAGCTGCCGGTCCATCAGCACCATGGCCTGGACGCCGGCGAGGAACGGGGTGGCCAGCAGAGTAAGAGCGGCCGTGATCTCAATCGCCCAGACGAACAGCGGGAGGCGGAACCAGGTCATGCCGGGGGCCCGCATGTTCTGGATGGTCACCAAAAAATTGATCGCGCCCATGATCGAGGAGATTCCCAGGATGTGCAGCCCGAGGATCCAAAGGTCCTGTCCGAGGCCGACCGCGTAGGCCTTCTCGGTGAGCGGCACGTAACCGGTCCAGCCGGCGGCGGCGGCCCCGGTTTTGGTCAGGAGCCCGGCATACATCGTCAGGCCGCCAAGCGGGATCAGCCAGAAGGAGAAGGCGTTGATCCGAGGAAAGGCCATGTCGCGGGCGCCGATCATCAAGGGAACGAAGTAGTTCCCGAAGCCGGAGAAGACCGGGATGATCCAGAGGAAGATCATGGTCGTCCCGTGCAGCGTCATGATCTCGTTGTAGGTCTGCGCCGCCAGAAAGTTGTTGTTCCCCACGGCAAGTTGGGTGCGCATCAGCAACGCAAAGATGCCACCCACCAGGAAGAAGAAGAAGGTCGCATACAGATACATGATCCCGATCTTCTTGTGGTCGACCGTGGTCAGCCACGCCATCACACCGCTCGGCGTACGGGCCTGGCTGCGCGGGAGGGCGATGCTAGCCATGCGCTCTTTCCTCCATGCTTGACGTCATCCTGCTGTCACCGTGATCGTCCCCGTCATTCCCGTCGTCACGTGGTAGATGCAGATGTAATGGTATGTGCCGGCCTTTAGGAACTTGACCTCGAACTTCTCGCCACCGTTCTGCGTGTCCAGGCTGGGCACCTGCTGATTGTCGAAGGTCACGCTATGGATGGCATTGCCATCGTTGGTCCACTGCACGACATCACCCACTTTTACCGTCGCGCTCGACGGCTGGAACTTCAGGTCGTCGGTTTCAGCGACGTTCGTGGCCGGGGTGACGCCGGTCGCCTTCTCAGCCGGCGGTGGCCCGGCACCCGGCGGCGGCGCGCCGCTGAGAAAGGCCTGGTAATCCGCCATCGACACCGCGTCAACTTCCAGGTACATGAACCAGTGCCCTAACCCGCATAGTTCGTTGCATTGCCCAAAGTACTGACCGGGCTGGCTGGCCTCGATCCAGCCGTTGTTCTGAAAGCCCGGCTTGGCGTAGATCTGCCCGCCCAGGCGCGGAACCCAGAACGAATGCAGAACATCCCGGCTGGTGACCTGCAACCGGATCACCTGGCCCACCGGGATGGTTAGCTTGGTGTTGCTGGTTCGGCCGTTGGGGTACTTGAATGACCAGGCCCACTGAACCCCGGTGACCTGCACGGTCTGCTGTGGCGGCGGTCCGTTTCGCACGTAGTCAATGCGTAGCGTGGTGCGGATGAAAAGGAAGGCGAGGATGACCACCGGGACGGCCGTCCAGAGGATCTCCAGGCGGGGGTTGCCGTGCACCTGGGCGGGCTCTTTGTCGTCCCGCCGGCGGAAGCGCAGCGCTGCATACACGATCAGCCCGCCCACGACGACCAGCACCGCCATCGCGATCCAAAAGATGCTTGTGTAGATGCCGACGATTTCGCAGGCGTTGGGTCCTGCGCAGTTGAGGGGGCTGACGTCCACCGCGGGGGGAATCAAGCTCACGACAGTGTACCGGCCTCGGACTCGCTCATCGGTGAAACCACCACCAGCGACCGCCCGGCTCGCGCTCGCCGTTGCGCTCCTGGGCCGTCCGGCGCGCATCGTGCATGGCGTCGTACCAAAACGTGAGCGCCAAGAAGAAAACGCTCATGAACAGGAGGAGCGACAGAATCTCCACCAGCAATGACAGCAACACCATCGCGCTGCCACGCGGTTTCCAGAACGCCAACAGCTCAGCCGTGGCGCCCGGGATGTTCAGCGTGACCAGGAAGAGGCCCACCACGCCCAACAGGAAGATCGCCGCCTTCTTCGGCTGGCGGTTGTAGAGCTGACCCAGCCCGGGAACGGCGGACAACCACGTCGCCAGCATCACGCTCGCGCGCCGGCGCGTACTGAGCGTTGGCGGGGTCAGGATAGGCGCGGGCTCAACCATTGGCGCTTGGCCGGTTAACGCTGGAACATGCGGTAGCAGTAGTAGGCGACGAGAAGCAGCGTGCCCAGGGCCCAGATGAGGACGAAGAAGAAGTCCCCGGCCCCCGGGTCACGGGTGAGATTGATCAACTCGACCAGGGCCGGCGACATCAGCCACCCGCCTTGTGGGCCTTGGTGACGTCAAGCAGATTTTCCGCGACGATCACCAGGAAAGTGAAGCCAAACAGGATGACGAAGGCGAGCACGGTACCGATGATGTTCTTGAGCTGCTGGCGTCTCATCGGGGTGCCCGGAGAATCGCAGATGCGATCGGGTGATTCATGGCAGCGTGGCGTACTGCTGCCACATCCGGATCCAGTGGACCAGCAGGTTGACGTTGTCATTGATCGGCTTGGGGAGGAGCCTGTTCGCGCCCCACGCCGGCATGATCGTGCCTTTGTGCTCCTCGCCGGTGTTGCCCAGGTAGATGCAGCGGTAGTAGTAGTCGTTGTTGAAGAAGCCGAGGCGGTTCTGGTCGTTGAGCGGCGGCCCCTTCCCGCCTTCACCCGTCGCCCCATGGCATTGCGCGCAGTTGTTCTCGTAGAGCTGCGGCGCCGTGGCGAAGACACCGAAGGGGTTCGCCACCAGGTTCTGGTGCGCGCCATCCTGCGTGGTGGACTGCCGGTTGCCGTTGTGGCAGATGATGCAGCCGCTCTCGTCGATGCCCAGGCCCTTGTACGCATTCGGGATGAAACCAGTCAGTTGCGCCACCACCGGCTTGTTGGTCGACGGGTCGTTCACGACCTTGCCGTTGGCGTCGAGCACGTAGTAGGGCGTGGCGTTGGGATTTTCGCAACTGGCGGCCGCGGTGGCTGGCGGCGACGCCGACGGCGACGGCGTGGGCGAGGCCGACGGCTTTGCTGACGCGCTCGCTGATGGGCTCGCCGACGGGCTTGTCGAGGGACTGGCGGCCGCTGTCGGCGGCCGGCAGATCAAGGTGTCCTGGCCGTACTTGCAGCGACGGATGGTTGGGGCCGAGCCGCTTGGCCGCTTCCTGCGGACCGATTTTCTGGATGTCGGGCACGTGGCAGGTGATGCAGCGCTCGACCATGAATTGGCCGTTGACCTGCACCTTGGGAAACAGTTGCTGGACCTGGATCGGGAAGTCCTGGCCATATTGTGCCGCGTACTTTTCCTGGATCGGGATCCACGGCCGGCTCAGGTCCTGGTAGAAGGCATAGCCGAGCAGCACGAGGAAGGCGACGCTCACCACCAGAAAGGCGCGCCCTAACACGGCTTCCCGCCGCAAGTCTGCGGGTTGCCCAGTACCCAGCCCCAGTCCCAGACGAACTCATGGCCGCGGAAGAAGGTGCCGATGAGGACGAGCGCAACGACGACCGTGGTGTAGAGGGCGAAGAGGATGATGGCGACCTTTCGTTCCGACGGGCGTCGGCTTGGATTGCGGTCGAGGAACGGGACCAGGATCATGAGCACGATTACAA
>WNFC01002067.1_pt1 | contig 21906 bp, 21 predicted proteins | sample 5400541 | NCBI WGS metagenome assembly WNFC01 (sample SAMN13153342, study PRJNA577476) | soil metagenome | isolation source: 120 cm saprolite under Douglas fir tree site 2 hole 2 replicate 1 | place: USA:California | collected 2015-04-18
AAATCTCGAGCTGCTCGATCTGCGGGGAATTCCAGGCCCGCCGCATGAACGCGCGCTATCGCGGCAAGGACGGGCGCGTCCACTATGTCCACACGCTCAACGGCTCGGGCGTGGCCGTCGGCCGCGCCCTGATCGCCGTGATGGAGACCTATCAGCAGGAGGACGGCTCGATCGTTATTCCCGAGGCGCTCAAGCCCTACATGGGCGGCCTCGCGCGCATCGAGCGCGGGGCGTGAATGCGCATCCTGCTCACCAACGATGACGGCATCCATGCGCCGGGGCTCACCGTGCTCGAAGAGATCGCGCGGGTGCTGTCCGATGACATCTGGGTGGTCGCGCCGGAATTCGACCAATCCGGCGTATCGCATTCGCTCTCGCTCAACGATCCGCTGCGGCTGCGCGAGGTCAGCCCGCGCCATTATGCGGTGAAAGGCACGCCGACCGATTGCGTCATCATGGGCGCGCGGCACGTCGTCAGCGAGCCCGGCCCCGATCTCGTGCTCTCCGGGGTCAACCGCGGCCAGAACGCCGCGGATGACCTATTCGGGAACCATCGCCGGCGCCATGGAGGGGACTATCCTCGGCATTCCGTCCATGTCGCTGTCGCAGGCCTATGGTCCCGCCACCCGGGAGCGACCGCATTGGGACACGGCGATCCACTACGCTCCCGACCTGATCCGGCGCGTGCTCGCCGCCGGCATGCCCCGCGACGTCCTCGTCAACATCAATTTTCCCGATTGCGCCCCCGACGAGGTCAAGGGCATCGCCATCACCATGCAGGGCAAACGCGACCAGGATCTGCTGCGCATCGACGCCCGTCACGACGGCCGCGGCAATCCGTATTATTGGCTCGCGTTCGCGCGGCGCGAGCGGCGAAACCTCGGCGCCGGTACGGATCTCGCGGCGATTGCCGAGAACCGCATCGCGGTGACCCCGCTCCGCCTCAATCTCACCGACGAGCCGTTCATGACGCGGCTCGCCGAGGAGCTCGACGAGGCGCCACGACGAAAGTGAGCGAACCGCGGTTCACTCGCGCTTGCAAGCCGCGCTGGAATGCGCTCATTTCCGATGGATGTAGCGGACGGCCGACCGGAGGAGGCGATTCTTGAACGTGCAGCATGTGGCGGAGGCAAATCAGCCGGTCGAGCGCACTTGCACGCTCGAAAGCCTGATCGACCACATCGCACACCGCCTCATGGCAGCTCGCGCCGTGGAACGCCCGTTCCATCACCTCGAGTTCGACCGGATCTTTCCCGACGACGTTTATGCGGCGATGCTGCATGCGCTGCCGGTTGCGGCGGATTACCGGCCGATGTCCGGCCGCAGCAAGGGCAGCGGCCGGCCGGACGGCGCGCCCACGCGGGTGAAGATCGATCTTTTTCCCGAATACATTCGCCATCTGCCGGCGGACAAGCGGCGGCTATGGCGTCTCGTCGGCGGCGCCCTGTGCTCGCGTCCGGTGCAGGCGGCGTTCGTCGAGCGACTGGCACCCGGGCTCGAAGCGCGGTTCGGAGCCGATTTTGCGAAAATCGGTTTCTATCCGATCCCGATCCTCACCCGCGACATTCCCGGCTATCGCATCACGCCGCATACCGATACGCATTGGAAGGGCATCACCGTCCAGCTCTATCTGCCGCGCGACGAACGCAATGCGCACATCGGCACGATCTTTCACGAACGCCCGCCCGACGGCGGCCTGCGGCGGGTGTCCCAGGTCCGGTTCGCACCGAACAGCGGCTACGCGTTCGCGGTCGGCGACGATACCTGGCACTCGGCCGATCCGGTGGGACCGGAAGTGGAGACCCGGGACAGCATTCTCCTCACCTATTTCGTCGACGCCGGCGCGTTGCGGTTCTTACGCAATCGCGCCAAGCGGATCGGCAATCTCGTTGGCAACGAGGTGCGTCATTGGACGCACCGATGACGTGCCGCATACTCGTTTCCCCTCTCCCCTTGTGGGAGAGGGTGGCGCCGAGCGAAGTGAGGCGCCGGGTGAGGGGTATAATTTGTAAATTGCGGAAAACCGGACAACCCCTCACCCGCCTCGCTGCCTTCGGCAGCTCGGCACCCTCTCCCACAAAGGGAGAGGGAAAGAGCGCAAGCGGCAAAGCCCGCGCATGCAAATGCGAGGCGGACAAGGAGACGGCCGGTGCCGAGTGTTCCGAAAGCTGGCGCCAAACACGGCGGGATCGGCGAAAGCGCCGACAGCGTCGGCCGCATGGAGTTCCTGCTCACGCTGCGCCGCCGCGGCATTGCCGACGCGGCGGTGCTGCGCGCGCTCGACGAAGTTCCACGCGAGGAATTCGTCACGCCGAACTACGGTGACGCCGCTTATGCCGACCAGGCCTTGCCGATCGATTGCGGCCAGACCATCAGCCAGCCCTACGTGGTCGCCTATATGACCGAGCAGCTCGAGGTCGGGCCCGAGCATCACGTGCTCGAAGTGGGCACGGGGTCCGGCTACCAGGCGGCGGTGCTCTCGCGGCTGGCGCGCGACGTGGTCAGCGTCGAGCGCTACCGCACGCTCGCCGAGGCGGCGCGCAGGCGGCTGGAGAAGCTTCGCTATCACAATGTCACGGTCGTGCTCGGCGACGGGCTCGCCGGGCTTCCGGCGTATGCGCCTTACGACCGCATCATCGTGACCGCCGCCGCCGAGAGCATTCCGCAGCCGCTGGTCGATGAGCTTGCCGAGGGCGGCATCATGGTACTGCCGCTGGGCCCTCACGACGACGCGCAGCGGATCGTCAAGCTGACCAAGACCGCGGACGGCATCGAGCGCGAGGATCTCATCTGGGTGCGTTTCGTGCCGCTTTTGCCGGGCCAGGCCCGCGAGCTGTGACCAGTATGTAACTTCTCAGGCGGTTTGTCGCAAAACGGAGCGGCAGCCGCGCTTCCCCTCTCCCCGCAAAGCGGGGAGAGGGTGGCGAGGACCGGAGGTCCGAGCCGGGTGAGGGGCACCTTGCCCGGACCCGATCACGTTCAATACATAACCGCCTGCTTCTGCTGCCGCGCATCGGATGAAAAGGGCGCCAGAATTTCAGAGTTACAGATTGCCCCTCACCCGCCTCGCCGACCACGTCGGCTCGGCACCCTCTCCCCGCTTTGCGGGGAGAGGGGAAAGAGCGCGAGCGGCAAGACCGAATGCAAGGCAAACGATTGGAAAAAACATTCCGCGGCTTTTTCGCCCGCCTGGAGGGCGCTCGTTAATTGTTAACCCTTCGTGTTCAAGCCTTGTTTACTCCGCGCTGCTTAACTCCGCCGGTTCATTTGCGTACGGGTGGGTTTGCGTCATGCGTTTCCAGGAGCCAGGCGGCTCGCGCGCGATTGCGCGAATGCTCGCAGCAGCGCTCATCGCCGCCGGAGCGGCCGGCTGCAGCGAAGCGAAGCGCTTCGGCGATACTGCGCTTTCCAACCCGTTCGCCTCCCGCCGCGAGGCGGCAAACCAGGCTGCGCCGGCGGAGGCCGCTCCGCTCGGGCGGGTCGAGGCACAGCCGCTGGGCGCGCAGAGCGTGGCCCCGCTGCCGCCCCCGCCCGGTCCCGCGCCGAGCCTTTATTCGCCGCGTGACACCACCGGATCGCTTGCCGCGGATGCGCCAGGCTCGAGTGGCGAGATCACGATCACGGTCGCGGCCGGGGACACGATCGGCGCGATCGCTCGGCGTTATCGAGTGTCTTCCAGCGCGATCGTGCAGGCCAACCAACTGACCGCGGCAGCGTCGATCCAGGCGGGGCAGCGTCTCGTCATCCCGCGGCATCATGCCGGCACAAGGCCGCCGGCCGCCGCATCGAGCACGTCGGCGGCGGCGAGCCATGGCCGCAATGCTCCGGGCGGCGTGCACGTGGTCGCGCCCGGCGAGACGCTGAGCTCGGTGGCGCACCTCTACGGCCACTCGCGGTCGGCGATCGCCAAAGCCAACAACATCACGCGGGATACCAAGCTCAGGATCGGCCAGCAGTTGACGATTCCCGGGGCAAAGCCCACGCGCGTCGCGGCGGGCGAAGCGCCCGCGCGCGGGCATACGCCGGCAGTTTCCGCGCCTGCCCATTCGCAGCCCCCGCAACGCGTCGCGACCGCGGAGGCCGGGGCCCCCTTGGCCGCGACGGAGCCTGCCGCTGCCAAGATCGAGGCACCGGCCGAAACCGCGAGTGTCGCCGGCGGGTTCCGCTGGCCGGTGCGCGGGCGCGTCATTGCCGGATTTGGCGCGGAGCCGAACGGTCAGCACAACGACGGCATCAATCTGGCGGTGCCGGAAGGCACGTCGATCAAGGCCGCCGAGGAGGGCACCGTCGCCTATGCCGGCAATGAGCTCAAAGGCTACGGCAACCTGTTGCTGGTGCGGCACACGAACGGCTTCGTCACCGCCTACGCCCACGCCAGCGAGCTCTTGGTCAAGCGCGGCGATCAGGTGAAGCGCGGCCAAATCATCGCGCGTGCCGGCCAGACCGGCAGCGTCTCCTCGCCGCAGCTGCATTTCGAAATCCGCAAGGGTGCGACGCCGGTCGATCCGATGCGCTATCTGTCGGGCACCTGAGCGTCAGCCATTTCGATCAGCCCCCGCGATTGACCTCCAGGAGCTGATCATCGCGGGGCGGCCGGTTCTTCCAGCGGAACCCTGAGCCGCCCCGCGAGATCCTGCACGTATTGCCAGGCCACCCGGCCGGAGCGGGATCCGCGGGTGGTCGCCCATTCGAGCGCTTCGGCCCGCAGTTTCTCGCCATTCATCGGAATGCGGTAGTAGCCGACGTAACCGGCCACCATGGCCAGATATTCGTCCTGGCTGCAGCGATGAAAACCGAGCCAGAGGCCGAAACGGTCCGACAGCGACACCTTCTCCTCCACCGCCTCGCCGGGATTGATCGCGGTCGAGCGCTCGTTCTCCATCATGTCCCGTGCCATCAGGTGCCGCCGGTTGGAGGTCGCATAGAGGATCACGTTGTCGGGCCGGCCCTCGATGCCGCCTTCGAGCACGGCTTTGAGCGATTTGTACGACGTGTCCTCGGCATCGAAGGAGAGGTCGTCGCAGAACACCAGGAAGCGCTGCGGCGCCGCGCGCAGCAGCGCCATCAACTCGGGCAGGCTTTCGATGTCCTCGCGGTGGATCTCGACGAGCTTCAGCCGCCCGCGCCGCGGGCCGTCGCCGAACTTGGCGTTGACCGCCGCATGCGCCGCCTTGACCAGCGACGATTTGCCCATGCCGCGCGCGCCCCACAGCAGCGCATTGTTGGCCGGCAAGGCGTGGGCGAACCGCTCGGTGTTTTCGACCAGCACGTCGCGCACCCGATCGATGCCCTTGAGCAGCGACATGTCGACCCGGTTGACGCGGGCAACGGGGGCGAGCCGGCGCCCTTCCGGGTGCCAGACGAACGCATCGGCTGCATCGAAGCGGGGTGATGCTGGCGCCGGCGGTGCCAGCCGCTCGAGCGCGTCGGCGACGCGGTCAAGCGTCGCGGAGAATTCCACCAGGTCGAATTCAGATTTGGCGCGCGACATGGCAAGTCCGGACTGGGCACCGGAGGCTTAGCGGGACCGTGGCGCCCCGGCAAGCGCCCGTTGTCTACCGCGCATCGCGCGTGCCTGTGGGCCCAAGGACCGTCCGCGCGCCTTTTCTGCGCGAGTCTTGGCCCCGCTTGCGCCGATCCGCGGCGTTGCAATTGGGCACGCGGCGGCTATAGTCCGCGCCGATTTCGCCGGGCACAGGCCAAGGGCGTCTCGCCAGTTCCGCGTGCGGCATGACCCCTCCCTGACCCTCCCTTCCCGGGAGGGGAGCGGCCGGGCTTGCGGCACAGGGACGAGGATCGATGCTGATCACGCCGGCATTCGCCCAGACGGGCCTGGGAGGCAGCAGCGACATGCTGATGTCGCTGCTCCCCTTCGTGCTCATTTTCGTGATCATGTATTTCCTGATCCTGCGTCCGCAGCAACGGCGGGTGAAGCAGCATCAGGAGATGGTCAAGAGCGTGCGGCGAGGCGACACCGTCATCAGCTCCGGGGGGCTGGTCGGCAAGGTTACCAAGGTCGTGGATGACGATCAGATCGAGGTCGAGATCGCGGACGGCGTCCGCGTGCGGCAAATGCGTTCGATGGTGTCCGAAGTCCGTGCCAAGGGGGAACCGGTGAAGGACGAGGCATCCGGCTGATCGCGGCCGGCGGCCGCTGCGAAGGACACGGGTTCTCATGCTGTTTTTCTCCCGCTGGAAGGCGATCTCGGTGCTGCTCACGGCGGTCCTCATCTGCCTGTTCGCGGTCCCCAATTTCTTCCCCGAGCGCGTGGTGCAGCGCTGGCCGGCTTGGGCGCAGCGCCACATCGTGCTGGGGCTCGATCTTCAGGGTGGTTCGCACCTCCTGCTCGAGGTCGATTCCAACGCCGTGCGGAAAGAAAAAGTCCAAACGCTGCTCGATGACGTGCGGCGCGTGTTGCGCGAGGCGCGGATCGGCTATACCGGGCTCGTCGCCCGCGGCGACAGCGTCGAGGTCCGCATTCGCGAAGGCGCCGACCCGCAAGTCGCGCTGGCGAAGCTGCGGGAACTTTCCCAGCCGATCGGTGGCGTGCTCGGCGGCGGCGGCCAGCGCACGGTCAATATTGCCGATCTCGGCGGCGGCCTGATCCGCCTCACGCTGACCCCGGCGGCGATCACCGAGCGCATCCGCCAGTCGGTCGACCAATCGATCCAGATCGTGGAGCGCCGGGTGAACGAGCTCGGCACGGTCGAGCCGAGCATTCAGCGCGAAGGCGTCGACCGTATTCTGGTCCAGGTGCCGGGACTGCAAGATCCGACGCATCTCAAGGACATCATCGGCAAGACCGCCAAGCTCACGTTCCGGCTGGTCGATGTCTCCATGAGCCCCGACCAGGCAATCCAGAACGGGCCGCCGCCGGATTCGGAAATCCTCAAGGACCACAATCAGGTTCCGTACGTGATCCAGAAGCGAATCATGGTCTCGGGCGAAGATCTGACCGATGCCCAGCCGGGCTTCGATCAGCGCACCAGTGAGCCGATCGTGACCTTCCGGTTCAACAGCAACGGCGCCCGGCGCTTCGCCCAGGTGACCCAGGAGAACGTCGGACGGCCGTTCGCCATCGTGCTCGACAACGAGGTGATTTCCGCCCCGGTGATCCGCGAGCCGATCCTGGGCGGCTCCGGGCAGATCTCCGGCAGCTTCACCGTCGAGCAGGCGAACGATCTCGCCATCCTGCTGCGCGCCGGCGCCCTGCCGGCGCCGCTGACGATCATCGAGGAGCGCACGGTGGGCCCCGGTCTCGGCCAGGATTCGATCCAGAAGGGCAAGATCGCCGCAGCAGTGGGCTCGGTGCTGGTCGTGGTCTTCATGTTGGCGACCTACGGCCTGTTCGGCTTTTTCGCCAATGTCGCCGTCGCCGTGAACGTCGCGATGATCTTCGGCCTGCTCTCGCTGCTCAACGCCACGCTGACGCTTCCCGGCATTGCCGGCATCGTGCTCACGGTCGGCATCGCGGTGGACAGCAACGTGCTGATCTACGAGAGAATCCGCGAAGAGGTCCGCAGCGGCCGCTCGGCAATTTCCGCGATCGATGCCGGATTCACCCGGGCGCTCGCCACCATCCTCGATTCCAACATCACTACCTTCATCGCCGCCGCGGTGCTGTTCTTCATCGGCACGGGAGCGGTGCGTGGTTTCGCCGTGACGCTGGGCATCGGCATCCTCACCACGGTCTTCACCGCGTTCACGTTGACGCGGCTGATCGTGGCGAGCTGGGTGCGCTGGCGCCGCCCGCAGCTGGTCCCGATCTGATCCGATTGTCAAAGCGAGACGAACTTGCGCCACCTCCGCATCGTTCCCGACGACACCAAGTTCGACTTCATGCGCTTCCGGCGCGTGAGCTTTCCCATTTCGGCGATGCTGTCGATCGTCGCCATCCTGCTGTACTTCCATCCGGGGCTGAACCTCGGCATCGATTTCCGCGGCGGCACCCTGATCGAGGTGCAACAGAAATCCGGCCCGGCCGATCTGGCGAAGATGCGGGCTACCCTCAACCAGCTCAACCTCGGCGACGTCCAGCTGCAGCAATTCGGCGGCCCCGAAAACGTCCTGATCCGCATCTCCGAGCAGCCCGGAGGCGAGGTCGCGCAGCAGGAGGCGGTCGCCAAGGTCAAGGGCGCGCTGGGAGACAGCGTGGAATACCGCCGGGTCGAGGTCGTCGGCCCGCGGGTGTCGGGCGAGCTGTTGTCCTACGGCACCATCGGCATCATGCTGGCGATCGGCGGCATCCTGCTCTATCTGTGGTTCCGGTTCGAATGGCAGTTCGCGCTCGGCGCCATGATCGCCAACGTGCACGATCTGGTGCTGACGATCGGCTTCATGTCCCTCACCCAGATCGATTTCGATCTGACCAGCATTGCCGCGCTGTTGACGATTCTCGGCTATTCGCTCAACGACACGGTCGTCATTTACGACCGCATCCGCGAAATGCTGCGCCGCTACAAGAAGCTGTCGATGCCGGACTTGCTCAATATTTCGATCAACGCCACGCTGTCACGCTCGATCATCACCCACGTCACCGTGACGCTGTCGCTGCTCGCGCTCTTGCTGTTCGGCGGGCAGGCCATCCACAGCTTCACCGCCACCATGATGTTCGGGGTGGTGCTGGTCGGCACCTACACCTCGGTGTTCATCGCCTCGCCGATCCTGATCTATCTCGGCGTGGGCACCGCGCGCCGCGAGAGCGAGGAGGCCGAGCGGGCCGAAGAACCCAAGCAGATCAAACAGCCCAAAGAGGCGCAGGTGCGCAAGCCCGCGCGCGAGCCGCGGCCCGCGGCGCGGCATTGAGCCGTCGTCGGCGCCACGGCACCGGCCACACACAATCATGATCGCGCGACCGGACGCGCCGCATCTTCCGCACCAGGCCCCGATCGATGCCTACGGCAACGGCGGCTTTCGCTTCGCCGGCATGTCGCACCGCGGCTCGCTGTTGTGTCTGCCGAGCGGCATCTGGGCCTGGCCGGTCCCGGCGCCCGAAGACATCGCCGAAGCGAACCTCGCCCCGCTGTTCGCCGAGGCCGAGGCGATCGAGCTGTTCGTGCTCGGGTCCGGGCCAGAGCTGCGGCCGTTGCCGGAAGCATTGCGGTGGCGGTTCCGCGACTACCGCATCGGCCTCGAAGTGATGGCGACGGGTGCGGCGGTGCGGACCTACAACATCCTCGTCGGGGAAGGTCGCCGGGTCGCCGCCGGGTTGATCGCGGTGGGGTGATCTCACGTTCCGTAGCCCGGATGAAGCGGCGCGGCGCGCCGCGCAATCCGGGAGACAGCCGCGGATTTCGCTTCGCTCCATCCGGGCTACAGTGCCGTCATGGACGCGTTCGCCCATTGCGAGAATTTGGTCCGCGAGGCCGACAAGGACCGCTTTCTCGCCGGCCTGTTCGCTCCCGCCGAGAAGCGGCGAGGTCTGTTTGCGCTCTATGCGTTCAATGCGGAAGTCGCGGGCGTGCAAGGCAAAATTCGCGAGCCGCTGGCGGGCGAGGTGCGGCTGCAATATTGGCACGACCTCATCGCCGGCGCGGGGGAACCGGGCGCCAATCCGGTGGCCTTGGCCCTGCTGGAAACCGTGAAACGCCATGCGTTGCCGCGACAGCGGCTGCTCGATCTCCTCGAAGCGCGGCGCTTCGACGTTTACGATGAAACATTCGCCACCCGCGCGGATCTCGAGGATTATGCGAGCAAAACCTCCTCGGCCGTCATCGAGCTCGCCCTGCGGATCCTAAGGGATCCGGGCGACACGCATCTCGAACTCGCGCGTTCGGCCGGTATTGCATACGCGATCACCGGTCTGGCGCGCTCGTTCGCCTTCCATGCCTCGCGCGGAAAGATCTTCATCCCGGAGGAAATCCTGGCCGCCCATGGGTCGGCGCGTGCCGACATTCTCGCCGGCCGATCGAGCGGCGAGGTGCGCGCGGCGCTCGCCGATTTTCGCCAACAGGCCCGCAGCCATCTCGACCGGATCCGCAATGGGGTGGGCGAATTGCCGGATCTCTTGGTCCCGGCGTTGCTGCCGGTCGCGCTCGTCGGCCCGTATCTCGCGCGCATGGAGCGCGCGGATTACGAGCCGTTCCGAACTGCCGTCGAAGTACCGCAATGGCGCAAGCAATGGCTGCTGTGGCGCGCGGCGCGCGACCCGCGGCGCATTGCCGGGAGCTGATGGCACCCGCGTTTCGGCCGGACCCTCGCTCACCGGCCGAAATCGACCGCCGTCGTGTTGCCGCCGCTCACGACCACGCTTATGCGCTCGTTGCGATCGGGCCGATAGCGTCCGGACGAGAGTGCGGCGAACGCAGTGGCGCCGCCGGGCTCCGCCACGATTCGCACATGGTCCCATAGCGCCTGCTGCGCCGCGCGGATCGCCTCGTCGGTGACGAGCACCACGCGTTCGACGAAACGCCGTGCGATTGGAAACACCCGCTCGCCGACGCGGCGCGGGGCGAGCGAATCCGCGGCGATGCCGCCGGCCGGTGCGTCGACCGGCGTGCCTGCCTCGAGCGCGTTCGCCAGCGTCGGCGCCGCCTCCGGCTCGACACCGATCACGCGGGCCGCGCCGCCATACCAGGCGGCAATGCCGGCGATCAGCCCGCCGCCTCCGACCGGCACGAGAAGCACCTCTAGCACGGGTGCCTGTGCTTCCATCTCCATGCCGAGCGTGCCTTGGCCGAGAATCGTCTCGACCTGATCGTAGGCGTGGATCGGCATGGCACCGGATTGTTCGGCCCAAGCTTCGCTCGCCGCGAGCGCATCGGCGTAACGTTCGCCGCCGACCACGAGGTCGGCACCATAATCGCGAATGCGTTGAACCTTGGCGGGCGAGGAGATGCTCGGCACGAAGATCTTCGCCGGCACGCCGAGCTTGCGCGCCGCATAGGCAACGGCAGCACCGTGGTTCCCGCCGGAAGCAGCGACCACGCCCGCCCGCGGAATTTTTCGCGTGAGCAAATTGGTGAAGGCGCCGCGCGCCTTGAACGATCCCGAATGCTGCAACTGCTCGAGCTTCAAGGCGATCCGGAACGAGTCGAGCCCGAATTCGGCGGCATCGAGCTCGATCAGGGGCGTGCGGCGGATGAACGGCCTGACGAGCAGTTCGATCTCGGCGATGCGGGCGCGGTCGATCGTCTCCTCGGATATTTCGGTCGCCGGCAAAGATCGGCTCATTCGGCGGCCGCGGCCGGATGACGGCCGATCCAAAGGTCGAGATCGCCGAGCGCACGCGCGCTGAGCGCCTGCTTCCTGGCAAGCGTTCTCGCGGCGCCGGCGCGCCGGATGCCTTCGGCGAGCGGGGGAAACAAGCCGAAATTGACGTTCATCGGCTGGAACGAGCGCGGGCCGGCTTCGATCGCGTCCACGTGGCCGCCGACGATGTGGTTCAGCAGCGCCCCGTGCGCGGTCGTCGCCGGCGGCAGCGCGATCGGCTCGCCCAGCCGCTCGGCGGCGGCGAAACGCCCGGCCAAAAGCCCGATCGCCGCGGATTCCACATAGCCTTCGCATCCGGTGATCTGCCCGGAAAAGCGCAGGCGCGGCATCGCCGCGAGCCGCAGACTCGAATCGAGCAGTTTCGGCGAGTTGAGGAAGGTGTTGCGATGAACCCCGCCGAGCCGGGCGAACTCCGCATGCTGCAGTCCCGGAATGGCGCGAAAAATCTGCAGCTGCTCGCCGTGCTTCAGCTTGGTCTGGAACCCGACCATGTTGAACAAAGTCCCGAGCTTGTTGTCTTGCCGCAGCTGCACGACCGCGTAGGGCTTGCGTTCGGGCGCATGCGGATCGGTGAGGCCGAACGGTTTGAGCGGCCCGTGCCGGAGCGTCTCGGGGCCGCGCTCGGCCATGACTTCGATCGGCAGGCAGCCCTCGAAATAGGGCGCCGCTTCCCATTCGTGGAAGGCGGCTTTTTCGCCGGCGATCAGCGCGGCGACGAACGCCTCGTACTCATCGCGGTTGAGCGGACAATTGATGTAATCGGCGCCGGTGCCGCCCGGACCTCGCTTGTCGTAGCGGGACTGGAACCAGGCGATCGACAGGTCGATCGAATCGCGGTGCACGATCGGCGCGATGGCATCGAAGAAGGCGAGCGCCTCCTCGCCGGTGAGTTCCTGGATCGCGCGCGCGAGCGCCGGCGAGGTGAGGGGGCCGGTGGCGATGATGACGGAATCCCAATCCTGCGGCGGCAGCCCGGCGATTTCCTCGCGGCGGATCTCGATCAGCGGGTGGCTTGCCAGGGCCTGGGTCACCGCCGTCGCAAAGCCCTCGCGGTCGACCGCGAGCGCGCCGCCCGCCGGCACCTGGTTCTGATCGCCCGCGCGCATCACCAGCGAGCCCAGCCGCCGCATCTCCTCGTGCAGCAGCCCGACCGCGTTGTTCTCGCGGTCGTCGGAGCGGAACGAGTTGGAGCAGACGAGCTCGGCGAGGCTTTCGGTCTGGTGCGCCTCGGTCATGCGCACCGGCCGCATCTCGTGGAGCACGACGGGAACGCCCCGGCTTGCGACCTGCCAGGCGGTTTCCGATCCGGCGAGCCCCCCGCCGATGACGTGCACGGGCTTCATGCTCCCGATATGTCGCGTCCGCGCGATGGCGGCAAGCGACCGGACACGAAAACGCCCGCGCAAGCGGCGGGCGTTCTCGGGTGCGGTCGTGGTAAAATCAGCGATGGGCGTCGTGCCAGGCGATGGCCGTAATCTCGGAGCGGCTCACGCCGATATCGGCGAGCTCGCGATCGCTGAGCTGGGACAGCTCATAGACGCCCCGCTGGTAACGCGACCACATGCGATACCAGCCGATCAGTTTGGCAATGAACATGGCACTTTCCTTTCGAAACCGGCGGCAAGGGCCGGAAACGACTCGTTTTTGAACATGAATGGAAGATAATGGATCGCGATGGCCCGGAGAATGGCTTCATGCTGTGGTGCAGCATTGCGCGAAATGCATAGCTTTGCGGCCTGGCGCTACGTGTCCGCCGCAAACGCTTGGCCATCCTGGAGTCCCAGCTCGTAGGCATGCCGGATCGCCGCCGGATGGGTCACATCGAACTGCTTGGCCCCGATCGGGCGGGAGGGCTGGACGTAGGTCCGGCCCGGCACCTTGGGCACCCGCCGATAGGTCCGCGTCAGCAGCACGAGCGTGCGGCCGCCGGCGGCCTCGATGGGCTCGATGGGCCCGACCGGGACATTGTCGACAAGTCCGCCGTCGAAGCCTGGCTTTCCGCCGACCACGACCAGTGGCATGAACGGCGGCACGCAGCCGCTGGCGAGGATGGTGTCGCGCAGCTCGCCCGGCGTGGCGAGGTCGCGCACGCGGATGAATTCCGCCCGGAACCCGAGCATCCGTCCGAGCCGCGGGTGCACCGGGTGGAACAGGTGCTTTTCGACCTGGTAACAACCGATCCCGATCGCGGCGCCGACGAGCGGCGGCAGGCCGAACGGCAGCCGGGCGACCGCGATGTGCAAATCCGTGAGCTGCTTGAGCCGCGCGAGCGCGGCGTTGTCGATGAGCTCGTCGAGCAGCGCGCGGTACATCGGGCCCACCGGGCAAAGCGGGCCGCCGGCGCGCCAGCCAGAAAAATCGAAATTCTTACGATGCGGCCCGCACGCGGCGAGCACCTGCTTGCGCACGCGCGGGCCGATTCCGAGGATCGAATAGATGCAGGCGAACGCGCCGGCGCTCACGCCGACGGCAAGCTTGGGCGGAAGCGCGAGCCGGTCGGCGACCGCTTCGTAGAAGCCGCCCTGCCAATAACAGCGGTTGCCGCCGCCCGCGAACGCGATCGCATCGAACATCAGGGCGCTCTGTGATGTTTCGCGTTCACGCCATCACGCAGCGCGCCTGCATTTCGCTCCGGGCCGACCGCAAGCGGCTCCCTCGCCCCAGTCGAACTCGGGTGTTCCCGAGTTCGGCCGATTACATGATTGGTCCAAGTCGGAAACATCCGACTTGGACTTGGGGGAGGGATGGGGAGGCGGATACTTGATGCTCTCATTTTCCCGCTCGGACTTTACCCTGGCCCCGTCCCGGCTTCGGGAGAGACGATTGATCAAGCCGCGCGATCAGCGCCTGCGCGGCGACCGGAGCGCGGATCTTTGCACCGCCGATGAAATACACGAAACAATCGCGCGTCTTCTCGGCGGGCGCCGGCTTGGCGTGGACGCGCGGCAGATCGTTCGGCTTGCCGCCCGCCGCCCAGGTCCTGAAGCGCTGCGCCCACGCGTCGAGCGCGGATTTCGGATAGCCGGTCGGCTCTTCCTCGATCGAGCCGCGCAGCCGGGCATAGACGAAATCGGCGGTGAGATCGAACATGGCCGGATGATCCGCAGAATCGACCAGCGCGAGCGCGACGCGATGCTTCCGCAGCAGATCGATGAACGCCGCCACGGCAAAGCTCTCGTGCGACACTTCGACGACGTGCCCGATGGGTCGGCCGTCAATTTTTGCCGGCAGGAGCTCCAGGAATGCGCCAAAATCCTCCGGCTCGAAGCGCTTGGTTCCGGAGAATTGCCACAGTACCGGCCCGAGTTTCGCGCCGAGCTCCAGCACGCCGCTCGTGAAAAATCGTTCGATCGACTCGCCCGCCTCGCCGAGCTCGCGCCGGTGCGTCGCAAACCGCGGGCCCTTGAGCGAGAACACGAAATCGTCCGGCGTCTCGTCACGCCAGCGGCGAAAGCTCGCCGGTTTCTGCGAGCCGTAGAAGGTGCCGTTGATCTCGATCGCGGTCAGCTGCCGGCTGGCATATTCCAGCTCGCGCGCCTGGGGCAGGTTCTTCGGATAGAACGTGCCGCGCCACGGCGGGAACACCCAGCCGCCGACGCCGACCCGGATCATGGCTCGTTCTTTCGTGGAGGTGACCATCGGGCTCCATATAGCTGAATGGAGAGCACATGCGAGGACTTAAAGACCAGAACCTCCAAATCTGGCGAGTCGCCGTATTGCCGTCGGCGCGCATGCTTCGGTAGCTCGCATCGGTGCCGGCAAGCACCGCCGATCCGCATTCCACCGTTCGTCGAGCCGATCTCCTGCCGGGATCACGCCGCTTACTGCCCGCGGTTCGCTTACAACAACCGGTAAATATAGCTTTGACTTTCGATCCAAAAGGGAGAAAGATGATATCCCGCAATGATTGTGTTCCATAGGGAGTAAGAACTTTTGAGCTGAATGCCCGCCGACCAAAGGAGTGAGCTGACATGAAGGCGATGAAACTCGTGTTGTTCGGTGGTCTTGGCCTGCTCATTTGCACAGGCGGCTTGACCACCGGTGCCGCTGCCGAAGCCCGCAAGGGCGTACCCGCCGACGAGGCACTCACCGGGGTCCCCTTGGCGATGACCCCTGACCAGCTGCCGGATCAGTTCCGCACGCAGGTGAAAGGAGACGTAAAGGCCGCGAAGGGAACGGCCGTATTGAAACGAGAGGGCAACGACGTTGCCTACAAGTTCTCGTGGAAGGGCCTGACCAGTTCGGTGATCTCCGGCCATTTCCATACCGCTCCCCACACCCAAGTGGGTGTCCGGGCTTATTCCATCTGCGGCGTAGCCGGGGAGAGTCCTCCTTGCCCCAAAGGGAAAAGCGGAAGCATTTCGGGAGTTTGGAAGAACGCGGACCTCGCCGCTTTTGCAAAAGGCGATGTCACGGTCGCGTTCCACACCGAGCAGCATCCGGCCCCGATCGGCGAAATTGCCGTCCATATTCCCGCCGCCAAGAAGTGACGCGGCGGCGCACGCCATCGGACGCTCGAGCGGGAGCGCGATGGAGATCCTGTTATGATGTCCGCGAACGCCGGAGGCGAACAATCCCGCCGCTGCTTCGCCTTCGGCCGACTTGGGGCTTTATGCCGACATAGCAACGCGCCCACCGTCGCAGACCACGCCAGCCGAAGCTCACGAACGATCGGGCGTTCGCAGGTGTCGGTGCTGCCGTGGATGCTCGGGGTTCTTGGCCTCGGCGTCGCAGTTTCGTTGCAGTTTGCGGCAGCACCGATCGCTTCCCATCGAGCCGACCTCGCGGAGACGGCGACGAGGCCGCCGCCGAGCGATCCCGTATCGCCGCTGATCCTCGCCGCGACGCCGCCGCACGGGCGGCAGTACGGGAAGCTGCCATTGCTGTTCGAGACCAACCGGGGCCAGGTCGATGCGCCGGTCGACTTCGTTGCCCGCGGTAGCGGTTACACAATGCTTTTGGCGGCGACCGGATTGGCTATTTCGTCGCCCTCGAAGATCGCCGACGTCATACCCGGGCGGGTACCGCGCCTTGCCTCTTGGTCGGAATCGGACCCTGCCGGCCCGAAATCCGCAGTGACGCGCGTCGAGTTCGCCGGCGCCGATCCGCGTGCTGTCGGAGCCGGACTGGACCAGCTCGCCGGCCATGTCAATTATTTCCTCGGCGCCGATCCCGACAAATGGCGCGCCCATGTCGAGGCCTACGCGAAGGTCCGCTACCAGGGCCTCTATCCGGGCGTGGATCTCGTCTATTACGGTAATCAGCGGCAGCTGGAGTTCGACTTCGTGGTTGCCGCGGGGGCCGATCCGGCGGCGATCACGTTGAATTTCGACGGCGAGTTGGAGATCGACGAGGGGGATCTTCTGGTTCGGACGCCGGTCGGGCCCGTCCTACGTCTGCGCAAACCGTCGATCTATCAAGACAGCGATCACGGCCGCAGTAAAATTGCCGGTCGATATGCGGTAGATCATCATCTCGCGCGCTTCCAAATCGACGAGTACGACCGGACCCTGCCGCTGATCATTGATCCGGTCCTCGTCTACTCGGCTCGGTTGGGCGGCCGCGGTGACAGTGCCGGTTACGCGATCGCCGTCGATGCCGCCGGCAATGCTTATGTGACCGGCGATACGACTTCCGTCGACTTTCCGGCCGCGACGGCGTTGCGGCGCGGTTCCGGCGGGTCCACCGACGTGTTCGTGACGAAGCTGAGTCCGGATGGCCGACTGGTGTACGCCAGCTATCTCGGCGGCAGCGGCTCCGACGGCGGCGCCGGGATCGCGGTCGACGCAGCCGGCAACGTCTATGTCACGGGCGATACCAGGTCGACCGACTTTCCGCTCGTGAAGCCGCTGCAGCCGGCGCTCAGGGGATCGGTAGATGTTTTCGTGGCGAAGTTGAGCGCAGACGGCTCGCAGCTGATCTATTCCACGTATTTCGGAGGCACCGGCGGGCAACGAGGGTTGTCGATTGCGGTCGACGGCCGGGGCAATGCCTATGTGACGGGGTACACGAATTCCACCGATTTCCCCACGGCCAACGCCGTGCAGAATGCTTTCGCCGGCGGCAACGCCGACGCGTTCGTACTCAAGCTGAATGCGAGCGGTTCGGCGCTGGTCTATTCCACCTATCTGGGCGGCGGCAACGACCGGCCCGATATGGGCGCCGGCATCGCTGCGGACGCCGACGGCAACGCCTATGTGACCGGATTCACCAATTCCCCCGACTTCCCCACCGCCAAACCCTTGCAGCCGTTTCGCGGCCCGACCGACGCATTCGTGACGAAGATCAGTCCCGACGGCTCCGCGCTGGTTTACTCCACGCACCTCGGCGGCAAGGCCGACGACGAGGCGATGGCAATTGCCGTCGATTCCGCCGGTAGCGCGTATGTCACAGGCCACACCGAATCCCCGGATTTCCCCACGACGCCCAGCGCCTTCCGCACGGGTTGCACGACCGTCGCCACCAAGCTGCCCATCGGCGACGTCTGTGCGGGAGGCGATGCCTTCGTCAGCAAGCTCAGCCCCGATGGTTCCTCGCTGGTCTACTCCACCTACCTGAATGCCAGCCGGTTCGAGGTCGGCCGAAGCATTGCGGTGGACGCCGCCGGAAACGCCTACGTGACCGGCTTTACCAGTTCCCCCGATTTCCCGACCGTCGACCCCGTGCAGCAACAGTTCGGGGGTGGCGATTACGATGCCTTCGTGGTCAAGCTGAACCCGAGCGGCTCGGCGCTGTCCTATTCGAGCTATCTCGGCGGCAGGGGCGAGGATGGCGGCTACGGCATCGCCGTCGATGGCGCCGGCAACGCCTATGTGACGGGGATCACCAACTCGCCGGATTTTCCCGCCACAGGCGGCCTGCGCCAACGGCCGGTGCGCGCTTCCGCCGCCGCGACGAGCGCCTTCATGGTGAAAATCGACACGGGCGCTGCGCGCTGAGTTGGTAAGCGATCGATCCTGAAAACTCGAGCAGGGCGGTCTCGTCGCGCCGGCGGCGAAAGCTCGCCGGTTTCTGCGAGCCGTAGAAGGTGCTGTTGATCTCGATCGCGGTCAGCTGCCGGCTGGCATATTCCAGTTCGCGCGATTGGGGCAAGCCGGGCGGATAGAACGTGCCGCGCCAGGGCGCGAACACCCAGCCGCCGACGCTGACGCGGATCATGGCTCTGTTTTTGACCAGCGGCGCAACCATTGAGGAGCAAGACCTATTCCCGAACGGCAATGGAGAGCACATGGGCGGATAAAAGGCCAGAATACCGATGCTCAGCAGGAGTGCCACGTGCGTGCGCCGGTGCCGAGCCGGTCAATCACCTCTGCGTTCCCCGGACGCGGCGCAGCGCGAAGCGGTGCGCCGCAGATCCGGGGTCCAGCTTTCGCCAAAAGTCTCTGGGCCCTGGTTCAGCAGCGTAGCATTTCGTGCTGCACTGCGCCCGGGACACGAGGCTTGCGATTAGCGTTGTCGCACATCACCCACAGTGAGCTATGATTGCCCGGCGTAGACCACATCGAACCCAATCGTCATGGCGACCTTCACGATCCGCGAAGCCAAGGCCCGGCTTTCCAGGCTCATCGCGCGAGCCGAAGCCGGCGAGGAGATCATCATCGCGCGCGGCAGGAAGCCCGTGGTTCGGCTCGTTCTATTGCAAAGAGCCGGGCGGCGCCCGAGGTTCGGCGCGCTGAAAGGCAAGATCCATTTACCCGATGAGTTCTTTTTCGATCCGCTGCCGGAGGAAGAGCTGAGGCTTTGGGAAGGCGCGGACGATGAGGATCCGCTTCGATGAATACCGATCGGAGGCACGCCGCTGTTACGGTGAACTCAGCCCGATACGGGCGGTAATTCGAACACTCGGCCATGTTTGGCCGCGGCAGGCACATCGCCCCGCTGCAGCGCTTTGCGAACCGTATCGAGCTTGGTGGCATCCTCGACCGGCAGATAAGGCGACCAGCCGCCATCATCCTCGATGATCTCGACCAGACCTCGGCCGCATACTTGCCCTCGTGGACGAGCTTGAGGTCTTTCGAGTCATGGTTCTGCTCGACGAAACCATACAACCGCATTACATTTTCACGCATTTTAACGCTCTTAATTTAGAGACTGCTGCCGTAGAAGCCGCCAGTCTTTTTCCACACACTCTGCAAACTGCTGAAGTTATCTCTTATGCGGAGGAAGTAATGCGCGTGGCCCAACAAGAATGGCAAGGCTTCCCATTGAATCTTGACGTGAACATTGAACGCTGATGGCCACCTACTTGGCAGGCTCCCACCCTCTGGGAAGGACGTAGGTATATGCGCGGGGCGTGCCACGCTGCCCGCAACCGAAAAATCCAGACCTTCCTCGGTATAGCGGGCCTGAGCATTTACTGTCGTTACCAGCTGCACCACTCCGTAATGCGGAGACTGCCAATGCGTTTCAAGCTGAAGTACCCCGCAATGCGGTCCCGCAACCTCGACCTCGACTTTCTTATGGACCAGAAGGGAGTAGTAAAGAAAGTTGCGATTCAAAGCATCTATTATCAGCTGCGGCTTGCCCTGATCTATAGCGATGTCTGTGTGTTTGCGACCGCGTTGCACCGGTTGAATGCAAAGGTAATCGTTTTTGCTCAATACAGACAGCAACGTTGCTTGTTCCTTGTACTCAATCCAGAATCGGCCGTTAAATACTGGGCGACCAAGATTGTCGTATTCTAAAGGAACAGTCACGATCCCCTCTGCGACGAAAGAAGCTCTTGCTTCCGTTGTTCGAAAAAGGCTGGTGTTTTTCCAAAGAGATAAGGAAGCACACTCCACGGGACCGCTCCCGATAAGGCAAAGAAGGTTGGGGGCGATGGCTGCGTTGGAGTCGATACGGCTACGGTACCCATCGTTTGCTCGAGCTCCCCTTCGAGTTCGATATATAGACCTGCATCGTGAAAAGCCGCGCGAAACCGAAAACCGATGATGTATTGACTGGAGGGCTCCCAGGAGTTCCCGCTGCGGCCGCATCGTGAACCGCGGCAGTGGATGGTCAGTTCGGGCCTGGCCCACCAAAGCACAAAACTGCCATTCAACATTGGGAAATGTAATGACCGGCGGATCAGAGCGGCAGCGCCATTTTTCAACTCAACAGGCTGGGCGATCAGGTCGTGCTCGCCGCCGCCAAATCCGAGAGCAATTAAAGCAGCGCCTATGGACATTCCATCAAGAGAAAACGATCCAGGGACGGCACACATATCGCCGGCAAATAATATGAGATCCCCCTGAATGACGGGAGGAGATTCTGGCGGCGCATCCAACTTTTTCGAGTTCTTCGAATTCTGCATCGCACTTCCAACGGTCACTCCGCGGCCTCCGTCCGTCGCCCGCGGCGCGCCAGCGCCGGAGCCAGGAACTGCCCGGTGTAGCTGCGCTTCGCCTTGGCGATCGCATCGGGCGGGCCGGCCGCGACGATCTCGCCGCCGCCGTCGCCGCCTTCCGGACCGAGGTCGATGATCCAATCCGCGGTCTTGATCACCTCGAGATTGTGCTCGATCACCACCACGGAATTGCCCTGCTCGACCAGCTCGTGCAGCACGTCGAGCAATTTGGCGACGTCGTGGAAATGCAGGCCGGTGGTCGGCTCGTCGAGAATGTAGAGCGTGCGGCCGGTCGCGCGCTTCGACAGCTCCTTCGCCAGCTTGACCCGCTGCGCCTCGCCGCCGGAGAGCGTGGTGGCCTGCTGGCCGACGTGGATATAGCCGAGCCCGACCCGCTGCAGCGTTTCGAGCACATTGCGGATGCGCGGCACCGCCTTGAAGAACTCGGCCGCCTCGTCGACCGTCATGTCGAGCACGTCGGCGATCGATTTGCCCTTGAACTCGACCTCGAGCGTCTCGCGATTGTAGCGCTTGCCCTTGCATACGTCGCAGGTGACGTAGACGTCGGGCAGAAAATGCATCTCGATCTTGATGACGCCGTCGCCCTGGCAGGCTTCGCAGCGCCCGCCCTTGACGTTGAAGGAGAACCGCCCCGGCTCGTAGCCGCGCGCGCGGGATTCCGGCAGGCCCGCGAACCATTCGCGGATCGGCGTGAACGCGCCGGTGTAGGTCGCCGGATTGGAGCGCGGCGTGCGCCCGATCGGCGACTGGTCGATGTCGATCACCTTGTCGAGATGCTCGAGGCCCTCGATGCGGTCGTAAGGCGCTGGGGCCTCGCTCGCGCCGTTGAGCCGGCGCGCCACCGCCTTGTAGAGCGTGTCGACCAGCAAGGTCGACTTGCCGCCGCCGGACACGCCGGTCACGCAGGTGAACAGGCCGAGCGGGATCTCCGCGGTGACGCTTTTGAGATTGTTGCCGCGCGCCCCGATGAGTTTGAGCGTGCGCCGCGGATTGATGGTTCGCCGCTCCGGCACCGGGATCACGAGCTCGCCGGTCAGATATTTGCCGGTGATCGACGCGGGGTTCGCCATGATGTCGTCGGGCGTGCCCTGCGCGACGATGTGGCCGCCGTGCACGCCGGCGCCCGGGCCCACGTCGACGACGTGATCGGCGGAACGGATCGCGTCCTCGTCGTGCTCGACCACGATCACCGTGTTGTCGAGATCACGCAGGCGCTTGAGCGTCTCCAACAGCCGGGCGTTGTCGCGCTGATGCAGCCCGATCGACGGCTCGTCGAGCACGTAGAGCACGCCGGTGAGCCCCGAGCCGATCTGCGAGGCGAGCCGGATGCGCTGGCTCTCGCCGC
>WNFC01001979.1_pt1 | contig 21895 bp, 20 predicted proteins | sample 5400541 | NCBI WGS metagenome assembly WNFC01 (sample SAMN13153342, study PRJNA577476) | soil metagenome | isolation source: 120 cm saprolite under Douglas fir tree site 2 hole 2 replicate 1 | place: USA:California | collected 2015-04-18
CCGCATGTAGTTCTTCTTCCCGCTGAACGAGGACGTCAGCATCCGGTTCAGGTTGACGTTGACGCGCACGTCGTAGCCGTACGGCGCTTCCTTCGGCATCCAGATGGCGCGGATGAACTTGCCGTCGTTGCTGTACTCGGCGAGCCCGGTGCGCCCCGAGCCGTCCTGCGCGTTGGACAGCGCGGAGATGAGCATGCGCCCCGGCAACGCGTAGAACGTGTGCGGGCCGACCATGCCGCCCGTGTCCTTGACGAAGGTCGAGATCGTCTTCACGAGCTTGGGCTTGGCGGGGTCGGAGCCGACGTCGAAGACGAAGATCTGGCTGGTGTCGAGCCCGCCCGCCCAGAGATAGCGCCGGTCGTCGGTGAAGCCGGCGTGATGCGCCTCGTGCCGGCCGGGCACCGGTGCCCGGTTGATCATCTTGCCGTAAAACGGCGACTTCGGATTCGCGTCCACCGTCACCATGCTATCGTTGCCGTCGCCGAGCCCCTTGACCCCGAGCGTCCAGACATAGATGTAGTCTTCCTGTCCGGTGACTTTCGGGAGGAACGGCGACTGGCAAGTCTCGTCGGCGGCGGCAGAGCCGAACAAGCCGAAGACGAGAAAGGCGGCGAGAAGGATTCTCTGAATCATGTCGGTGTCTCCTCAAGTGTCCCGACCGTGAGCCCGCGAGAACGTCCAGCGAAGTGGGCCACCAGCCTAGGTCCGAGGCCGAACCCTGTCAAGCGCGGGGTCAGGCCTTGCGCTCCCGCATTCGAGCGGTCATCATCAGCGCCTATGGACCTCGAGCTGAAGGACAAGGTGGCCATTGTGGGCGGCGCTAGCAAGGGGCTGGGACGGGCCTGTGCGGAGGTGCTGGCGGAGGAAGGGGCGAAGGTGGCCGTGTGCAGCCGCACCCAGCTTGAGCTCGAAAAAGCGGCGCAGGCGATCCGTGACGCGAGCGGGACGGACGTTCTGGCCCTCGCCGGCGATCTCGACAAGCACGAGACGATTCGGGGGCTGATCGGCGCCACCGTCGCGCGCTTTGGGCGTCTCGACATCCTCGTCAACAACTCCGGAGGGCCGCCGCTGGCCCGGGCCCTCAGCGCCACGGAAGAGCAGTGGGCCACCGCGGTGGAGCGGTCGCTGCTGTTCTTCGCGCGGATGTCGCGAGAGGCCGTCCCCCACATGAAGCGGCAAGGCGGCGGCCGCATCGTCAACATCCTGGCGAGCACCGTGTATCAGCCCATCCCCAACCTCGCGCTCTCGGGCGCGACCCGCATGGGCGTGGTGGCGTTCGCCAAGAGCCTGGCCGACGAGGTGGGGCGCGACGGCATTCTCGTCAACAACGTGTGCCCCGGCTCGATCATGAGCGAGCGGATGCTGTCCAATGTGACGGCGCGGGCCAAGGAGCTCGGCATATCGCTGGAGGACGCGATCGCCCAGCGGGCGGCCGACACGGCCGTCGGACGCGTCGGCGATCCGAGGGAGCTGGCGTACCTCGTGGCGTTCCTGGCTTCCGGCAAGTCGAGCTACATCACGGGCACCACCATCCTGGTCGACGGCGGTCTCGTGCGCTCGGTGCTGTAGCGCCCCCCGGTCGTGTCACTCTTTGCCCGTGTGACTATACTGTACGCATGTTCCATCCTGTCGTAGACGCCTGGTTCAGGCGGCGCTTCGCCGAGCCCACCCCCGTGCAGGCGCTGGGCTGGCCCGCCATCGCCGACGGACGGGACGTCCTGCTCGCGGCTCCGACGGGATCGGGCAAGACGCTGGCCGCCTTCCTCTACTGCCTCGATGCCCTCGTCCGCAAGTCGGCCGACGGCGCCCTCGAAGACCGGACCGAGATCGTCTACGTCTCTCCGCTCAAGGCGCTCTCCAATGACATCCGCCGCAACCTGGAAGAGCCGCTGGGCGAGCTGGCGGCGGTGGCGGCCGAGATGGGGATCCGCGCGCCGGCCATTCGTACCGCCGTTCGCACGGGAGACACCTCGGCGGCCGAGCGCCGCCAGGGTGCGAAGCGTCCGCCTCACGTGCTCGTCACCACGCCCGAGTCCCTGTACATTCTCTTGACGTCGGAATCGGGCCGCCGCGGCCTCGCGGGGGCGCGCACGGTGATCGTGGACGAGATCCACGCGGTGGCGGGTGACAAGCGCGGCGCGCACCTGGCGCTTTCTCTCGAGCGCCTCGAGCACCTGGTCCTGGAGGCGGGCGGCACGCGTCCCCAGCGGATCGGGCTATCGGCCACGGTGAGGCCCATCGAGACGGCGGCGCGACTGCTCGTCGGCACGGACCGTCCCCTGCCCGCCATCATCGACGTCGGCCAGCGGCGCGATCTGGATCTGGCGGTCGAGGTACTGCGGGACGAGCTGGGCGCGGTCTGCACCCACGAGCAGTGGGGCGAGATCTATGACCGGGTCGCCGAGCTGGCCCGCGCCCACCGGTCGACGCTGGTCTTCGTCAACACTCGCCGCCTCGTCGAGCGCGTGACGCTGCACCTGGCCGAGCGCCTGGGGCAGGACGCCGTCGCCGCGCACCACAGCAGTCTGAGCCGCCAGCGGCGCTTCGCGGCGGAGCAGCGGCTCAAGTCCGGAGACCTCTCGGTCGTGGTGGCGACGGCCTCGCTCGAGCTGGGCATCGACGTGGGCGCGGTGGACCTGACCTGTCTCCTCGGCTCGCCGCGCTCCATCGCCACCGGCCTCCAGCGCGTCGGCCGCTCGGGCCACGCGTTCGGCGCCACTCCCAAGGGTCGCATCTTCCCGCTCACGCGCGATCAGCTGGTGGAGTGTGCGGCGCTCGTTCGGGCGGCGCGGCGCGGGGAGCTGGACCGCCTCGCGTTTCGACGCGCGCCGCTCGACGTCCTCTCCCAGCAGATCGTGGCCGCCTGCTCGGCGGAGGAGTGGGACGAAGACCGACTCTACGCCCTCTGCCGCCGGGCGGCCCCCTATGCCGAGCTGGAGCGCGCCGACTTCGACGCCGTGGTGGACATGCTGTCCGAAGGCATCGGAACCAAGCGGGGGCGCGCGGGCACGCGGATTCACCGCGACGCGGTCGGACGCAGGCTCAAGGGGCGGCGAGGCGCGCGCCTGGCCGCGCTCACCTCGGGCGGCGCCATCCCCGACAACGCCGACTATGACGTCGTCCTCGAGCCGGATGAGACGCTGATCGGCTCGGTGGACGAAGACTTCGCCGTCGAGTCCATGGCGGGCGACGTGATGCTGCTCGGCAATACCTCGTGGCGCATCCGGCGCGTCGAGAGTGGGAAGGTGCGGGTGGAGGACGCGGGCGGCGCGGCGCCCACCATCCCCTTCTGGCTCGGCGAGGGGCCCGCGCGCACCCGGGAGCTCTCCGCCGAGGTCGCCGCCGTCCGCGAGGAGGTCGCCAGGCGATTGCCCGATCCGGAGGCGGCTGCTCGCTGGCTGATGGACGAGGGCGCCCTCGACCAGCGCGGAGCCGAGCTGGCGCGCGACTACATCGCGGCGGGCCACGCCGCCCTGGGCGCCGTACCTACCCTCGACACGGTGGTCGCCGAGCGCTTCTTCGACGAGGCGGGCGGCCAGCAGCTGATCATCCACGCGCCCTTCGGCGGCCGGATCAACCGTGCGTGGGGCATGGCGCTCCGGAAGCGCATCTGCCAGAGCTTCGACTTCGAGCTCCAGGCCGCGGCCACCGACGACGGCGTGCTCCTCTCGCTCGGCCCCCAGCACAGCTTCCCCCTCGAGTCGATCTTCGCGATGGTCCATCCATCGGGCGTCGAGAAGCTCCTGACGGACGCGGCGCTCCAGGCGCCCATGTTCGCCACGCGCTGGCGCTGGAATGCGAGCCGCTCGCTGGCGCTGCTGCGCTGGCAGGGCGGCCGGCGGGTGCCGCCCTATCTGCAGCGCATGCGCGCCGAGGACCTGCTGGTCTCCGTCTTCCCCGCCCAGCTGGGCTGCCAGGACAACGCGGTCGGACCGATCGAGATTCCCGACCACCCGCTGGTGAGCGAGACCCTCCGCGATTGCCTCACCGAGGCGATGGACGCGCAGGGGCTGAAGCAGAAGCTCGAGGCCATCTTCAGCGGCAAGATCCAGCGCGTGGCGCGCGAGACGCCCGAGCCTTCCGTCTTCTCCCACGAGATCCTCAACGCCAACCCGTATGCCTACCTCGACGACGCGCCCCTCGAAGAGCGCCGCGCCCGCGCGGTGACGCTGCGGCGCGGCCTGCCCGCCGAGCTGGCCGACGACGTGGGCCGCCTCGATCCCGAGGCCATTTCCGCCGTGGTCGAAGAGACACGGCCCGATCTGCGCAACGCCGACGAGCTGCACGATCTCCTGCTCGACGTGGGCGCCCTGCCCGAGCCCGAGGCCGACGGCTGGACGGACTGGCTCGAGGAGCTGATCGCGTCAGGACGCGCCGCCCGCCTGCACGGCGGCCCGAGCACGTTCTGGGTCGCCGCCGAGCGCCGGTCGCTGGCGCTCGCCATCTGGCCCGAGAGCCGATTGATCCCCGACGTCACCGAGCCGCCGGCGCGCCGCGCCTCTCCGTGGTCGGATGGTGAGGGGGCGCTCGTCGAGCTGATCCGCGCCAGGCTCAGCCTCGTGGGCCCGGTCACCGCCGCCGCCCTCGCCGAGCCCTTCGGCCTGACCGTGCCCGCCGTGAACTCGGCGCTCGGCCGCGTCGAGGCCGAGGGCGGCGTCCTTCGCGGGCGCTTCACCGCTACGCTCCCCCCCGACGCGATCGAGTGGTGCGACCGCCGCCTCCTGGCGCGCATCCACCGGCGCACCCTCGACAGGCTCCGCCGCGAGATCGAGCCTGTGAGCGCGGCCGATCTCATGCGCTTCCTTTTCGCCTGGCAGCACGTCAAGCCGGGCCAGCAGCTGCACGGCCGCGACGGCCTCCAGCGCATCATCGAGCAGCTCGAGGGCTTCGAGCTGGCGGCGGCCGGATGGGAGCGCGAGGTGCTGCCCGCGCGCGTCGCGCGCTACGAGCCCGCGTGGCTCGACGAGCTGTGCCTCTCCGGCGACGTCGCCTGGGGCCGGCTCGAGCGCCACGAGAGCACGCGGCACGCCGGGCGCCGGCTCTCGGGCACGGTTCCAATCACCCTTCTGCGCCGCCAGAACCTCGGCTGGATGCTCGAGCCTCGCGACGGCGCGGACGAGGGCGCGCTGTCTGCCCCCGCACACGACGTGCTGGCCCACCTGCGCGCGAGCGGCGCGTCGTTCACCGACGAGATCGCCGGCCGCGTGCGCCGGCTGCGCATCGAGGTGGAAGAAGCCCTCTGCGAGCTGGTCTCGGCCGGTCTCGTCACCGGCGACGGCTTCGCCGGCCTTCGGAGTCTCCTGCACTCCGAGAAGCGCAAGCGCTTGCGCTCGGGCCGGGCACGCCCGCTGCGCGCGCCCATCGGCACGGGGCGCTGGGCGCTCCTCGACCCGCCCCCGCCACCGCCGCCCGATGACGTCCTGGAAGCCCGCGCTCGTCAGTACGCGCGGCGCTACGGCATCATCTTCCGCGATCTTCTCCTGCGCGAGCCGGGCGCGCCTGCCTGGCGGGATCTCCTGCGCGTCTACCGCCGCCTCGAGATGCGCGGCGAGCTGCGCGGGGGGCGCATAGTGGGTAGCTTCGTGGGCGAGCAGTTCGCCCTGCCCGAAGCTCTCGATGCGCTCCGCGCCATCCGCCGCGACGCTCCGAGCGGGCAGATCATCAGGCTCTCCGCCTGCGATCCTCTCAATCTCACCGGCATCATCACTCCGGGCGCCCGCGTGCCCGCCATGCTCGGCCAGTGGGTCTCCTATCGCGACGGGGTACCCCTCGAGGAAGAACGGCGGGGCGCGGGGACTTCTCGGGTCAGGATCGTCGAAGCGTAGCGCGCGGCGTGGGCCAGTGGACCTCAGCGCGAGGAAAAGGCGATTCGCCCGAACAGCGCCTCGGCCGTCGAGTGCGTGTCGTTCGTATCGATGGAGAGGGCGATGGCGTGAGGATTGGCGGGCTCCTCGCCGTAGATCGTCTTATAGTCCTCGACTATGTCACGCGATTGTTCAGCCCACTGTCCCAAGCCCGCCGTCCCGGACCGCACGACGACGAAGGTGACTGTCCCCGTCTTGCGGCTCTTTACGATCGACCCAACGGGAAGCCCGGGATCCCAGACGTAGCCGATGAGGCGGGTTCGAAGGGGCCCCGGGAAGCGCGGCCACGCGACGAAGATGTGTCCGGAGGCATCGGAGGCCGCCCGCTCTCTCAGATCCGCTCCTTGCGGCAGGCTGACCACCTTCCACTGCCACGCCAGGATCGGTGACATCGCGAGATCGACCCGTACCTCCCTGACAATCGTCGAGTGATCGCCGGCGGCTTTCATGTCCAGAGCTCGGCGGCCCTCGTCGCTCACGACCGTGAAGTCGTAGGCGGCGTGGCCGCCGAGCGTCTCGTATTTCTGCCACCCGGGCGGAACCCCCCTGGCGCCTGGGGTCACGCTATTCCAGTCTTCGACGACCTCCGGCGCCTGGCCCCAGACGAGCCGCCGGTGGCCGGCCAGCAGCGTGGCGGCCGTCGAGAGAAGAAAACCCCGACGGCCGAGTAGGCCGCGCGTCCCGAGCGGCATCAGGGGGTTGTCGCGCCGCGCGCTTACGAGCTGCCTGGGACTTCGAGGTGCGTCCCGGGCCACACGACCAATACTTCGGTCGCGACCTGACGCGATCCCTGCGGCTCGGTGGTCACCGTCACGAAGTCGCCGGGGTGGGGATCAGACGGCTCTGCCGGCTGGTCGTTGAACGCCCACTTCCATCCGCCGAGGCCGTCCTTCGTTCGCTCGGCCAGCATGATCTTCGTACCTCCGGTCCGCTGGAAGGTGCGGCGCATCGGTTGTGTGGCCGGGCCATGCCATGGCCCCATCTCATCGATCGTGATCCTGGTGTCGTCGGCCGCAACGACGACTCCGGAATGCTTCTCCATCGCGGTGGCCCACCCGGCAGGCACCAGAAGAAGCAATCCGAACGCGAAAGCAGCTGTGGAAAGTGCCATCGCACACCTCCTGTTCTTTGACTGTGCACCACCTCCATTTGATGAGCATTCACCGTGCCAGAGTCCGGTTGCGGCCGACGCGGTCGAATACCCAACGCAATGCAGGCAGAGCATAGCCGACCGGGCCGCCATGAGTAAAAACAACCAGGAAAGGTCTCTCGAGGATCGTGAAGGAATTACCGAGCCCCTCGCGCTTGCTCGGCTGTGCTTTAGACTCCCCCAGGCGTCAAAAATGGGAGGAGCCATGAAGACAAGGATCTTCTGGACAGGGGCCTTGCTGCTCACTTCGCTTTCCGTCGCTTCCTCTATCGCCCCTGGCACCGCCACGGGGGACGACGGGGGAAACCTCGCCATGGCCCGCGTGCGCCTGTCCACGGAAGCCTTTGTGGCCAAGGGCTGCACTCGCATCGGTGCGGTGAGTGACGACAGGGTCAAGGATCTGAGAAAGAAGATCGTGAGAGAGGGAGGCGACACGGCCATTCTCACCTTCAGCACGGACAACATGTCGACGATTCTCGCGGAAATCTACAAGTGTCCGTCGCCGAGAAGTGCGGCGCCGAAGACCACCCCACCGCCTCCCGTGTCACCGCCCTCGGCAAAGCCCAAGTGACCGCGCTCGCTATTTCTACCGCGCGCCCAGGCCTGCGATCAACCTCACTTCCTCCTCGACCAGCTGAAACGTCGAGCTTTCCAGATCCTCTCTCATGTGACTGTCGTCGGTCGTCCCGGTCAGGGGGAGCATTCCGACCTGCTGAGCGAAGCGGAAGATGACCTGGGCCACGGTTTTCTGGTGCCGCCGGGCCAGCTTGATCATGTCGGGCTCGCGAAACAGCTGCGGATTGGCAGTCAAGAGCGAGAAACCCTGGTAGATGATGTTCTGCGCGGCGCAGAACTCGCGGACCTCCCGGTCCCACTGCGTCACCGCGAAGCAGCGGTTTTGAACGAAGCGAGGCGGAATCTCGGCCGCCTGCACGAGCATGCGAAGCTGGCCCAGGCTGACATTGCTGACGCCGATGAAGGTCGTCTTCCCCTCGCGGCAGAGAGCTTCCATTTCTTTCCACACCTGATAGTCCGCGTCGCTCAAGCCGCGAGCGACCGACGGGCCGTGAAGAACGTATGAATCGAGAGAGTCCGTACGGAGATGCTCCAGCGACGAAGCACAGGACTGTCGCACCTGCGTGGGGAAGTCGGCCTGCGGATCGTACGGGAGCCGGTGATCCTGCCCGCCCGCGTACGTGAACTTCGTCTGGAGGAAGAGGTCCTGGCGCGTCAGCCGCCCATCCTGGTACAGCTCCTCCAGGGCGTCTCCGACGGCCTGCTCGAAGTAGTGCCGTCGCTGGTTGGCCGTGTCGATCCCGCGAAATCCAGCCTGGACGGCCGCGCGAATGAGCGGGGCCGTCCGCTCCTCCTTCCATGCCGTGCCATAGAGAAACGCCGGAATAGTCATGTTGCTCAGCATAGCAGGCGGGTTCGGCGAGTTCGAGCCGCGCGCGCGTCAGCGCCGCGCTTGGGCTCCTCGGTCCGCCAACGCAAACCGCCCCCAGAAGAGGAGTAAGCTGGACCTCGAGGTCGCATCACCATGGATGTGCTGGTCACCGGCGCCACCGGCTTCGTGGGAGCCAACCTGGCGCGGCTGCTCGTCGCCGACGGTTACCGCGTCCGGGTCCTCGCCCGCCCCGCGAGTGGCCTCCAGGCGCTCGCCGGCTGCCGTGTCGAGATCTTCCGCGGTGACATCCTCGATCCCGATGCCCTCGCCCCCGCCCTCGAGGGGTGCAGCATCGTCTTCCACGTGGCGGCCGACTACCGCCTGTGGGCGAAGGATCCCCGCGAGATCTACCGCAACAACGTCGACGGCACGCGCACCGTGTTCGAGGCCTGCGAGCGCGCCGGCGTCGGTCGCGTGGTCTACACTTCGAGCGTGGGCACCCTCGGACTCCCGAAGGACGGTGGACCCGGCACCGAAACCACTCCGGTAGCCCTCGAGGACATGATCGGCCACTACAAGCGCTCCAAGTTCCTCGCCGAGCGGGTGGCCGAGGAATTCGCCGCGCGCGGGCTGCCCGTGGTCATCGTCAACCCGAGCAATCCCATCGGCCCCTGGGAGGTGAAACCCACGCCCACCGGGCGGATGGTCCTGGACTATCTGCACGGACGCATGTTCGCCACGATCGAGACCGGCCTCAACCTGGTTCACGTGGCCGACGTGGCCCGCGGGCATGTGCTGGCGGCGCATCTCGGACGCACCGGCGAGAAGTACATCCTCGGCGGCGAGAACCTCTCGCTCTCCGGGATCTTCCGGGTGCTCGAGGGCATCACCGGCATCCGCGCCCCACGGTTCCGACTGCCCTACGGTCTGGTCTACCTGGTGGCGCTGGCCAACGAGGGGCTCGCCTGCGCCACGGGCCGGCCCCCGCGCGTGCCGCTCACCGGCGTGCGCATGGCACGCAAGCACATGTACGTCAGCGCGGACAAGGCCGTGCGCGAGCTCGGGTTCTTTCAGAGGCCGGTGGAACAGGCCTTGCGAGACGCGGTGGACTGGTTCGTCGACTATGGCTATGCGTCCCCGCCGCCTCGCTACATGAGGCAGGCCGCCTGAGAGCTCGCTCATGCCTGCCGCCGTTACGCGTGGCGCGCCGCCTGGTCCCACCGGCTACCCGCTCGTTGGCGTCTTTCCCATGGCGCGCCGCGATCCGCTCGGCTTCTTCACGGACTGCGTGCGCCGCCACGGCGACGTGGTCGCCATGCGACTCGGCCCGCACCACGTCTATCTGCTGCGCCATCCCGACCACGTCAAGCACGTGTTGCAGGACAACGCACGTGCCTATGTCAAGGGTCCGACTGTCGCGCGTGTGCGTGGGCTCTTCGGCGAGAGCCTCACCACGGTGGACAATGACCGCTGGCGCGAGCGGCGCCGGCAAGTCCAGCCCGCCTTTCAGCCCGGCCTGCACGCGCACTTCTCCTCGGTCGTCTCGCGCGCCGTCGCTGAGCTGCTCGAGCGCTGGAAACCCCTGGCCGAGCGCGGCGAGCCCGTGGAACTGGCGAGCGAGATGCGGCGACTCACCCAGGCCATCATCATCCGCGCCTGCTTCGGCGAGGTCTCCGCTGGAGACCTCCAGGCTCTTGGTCGAGCGCTCGACTCGGCCGTGGCGCACGTCGACCGCCGGCTCTGGAGCCCGCTCGGCTGGCTCGACGCGCCCACGCCTGCGAGCCTGCGCTATCGACGAGCGCTGAGCGTGGTGGAGGCGTTCATGTGTCGGCTGACGGTCGAGGCGCGTCACTCCGGCCCGTCATCTGGCACGCTCTTGGCCGCCCTCTTCGATGCGGCCGAACCTTTCTCCACCCCCGAGCTCCACGACGAGCTCCGGGCCTTTCTGTTCGCCGGGCACACGACCACCGCGAGCGCGCTTGCCTGGATCTGGTACGTGCTGTCGGAGCATCCGGAGGCGCGGGAACGAATCGAGGAAGAGTGCCGCACGGTGCTGGGCGGCCGCGATCCCCGCATGGAGGATCTACCGAGGCTGGGCGACACGCGCCGCGTGCTCGAGGAAGTGCTGCGCCTCTATCCTCCTACCTGGCTCACCGCGCGCTCGCCCATCGAGGACGACTCGCTCGGTGGCTACATCATCCCGGCAGGAGCACTCGTCCTGCTGAGCCCGTATCTCACCCACCGCCATCCGGCGGTCTGGGAGGGCCCCGAGCGCTTCGATCCGGAGCGCTTCGCCCCGGCCCGCGGCGCGATGCGGCCCGCCTTCGCTTACTTTCCCTTCGGCGGCGGCCCCCGCCGCTGCATCGGTAGCGCCTTCGCCACCGCTGAGATGCAGATGATCGTCGCCACCGTGGTCCAGCGTTACCGGCTCACCTTGCTCCCGGGCGCCCGCGTCGTCCCCGCCCCCGGTCTCACGCTGCGCCCGAGTCCCGCCCTCCCCATGCGCGCGCATCGCCAGTGACGTTGCTCACCGCTCATCATGTCCGGGTCACCAGGAAGATTCGGTGCGACGTGCGCAGCTGCGTCTCCGAGCGGACTGCGAAGCCCGCCTCGGCCAGGAGCCAATACCAGTCCTCGGTCGTGTACTTGTTGTGGACGGGGAAGAGCCGGTAGCCGCGGCGCTGGCACTCGGTCGGGCCTTCCTTGAGGACGTCGCGGCGCCAGGCGAGATAGGCCGGGAGTGGCTGGCGGATCCAATCGTGCAGAAGGAAGAGGCCGGCAGGAGTCAGTACCCGCCGGATCTCCGCCAGCACCGGCAAAGGCTCGTCAACGACGTGCAGCACCGATGACATGCTGACGAGGTCCACGGTGGCCGCCTCGTGCGGCAGCGGATGCGCGGTCACGTCGTGGACAGCGAAGGTCGCTGGCGCGCCGGGGAACGCGAGCTGCCGGCCGTAGGCGACCATCGCCGGGGTGACATCGTAGCCGTGGAGCGCGGCCTTTGCACACCGGGCGCTGAGATCACGTAGCAAGAGGCCGGGGCCGCAGCCGATATCGACGATCACCGGGTGGGGCGGAAGCACAGGGGCGACCTGCGCACTGAAAAACTCCCAAAAAGGCGGCCCGAAGCGCTCCGGATGCGTCTGGACCATCCTCTGGAGGAGCTCGTCGTCTGAGGACCCGCTCAGGGATTGATGGGTCGGCACTCCGCGCCTCGCCCGGTCGACCTGCCAGTCCTGGGACCAGATGGAATTGGAACCCTGCTCTCGACTGCCCTCGTCACTGCGGATGACCCGAGCAGCCCCCGCTCCTCCACGTCACCCGCGCTTCTGCGTGCGAGACGGTGGAGCCGCTGCCCGAAGCGGCGGCCTGGGGTGGACACGGCGTAGGGAGGCTGCTACAGGCTACGCAGACGACACCCACGCCGAGCGAGATCAGGAGCGCACGCATCATCATGCAGCCCGCTCGGCACGGCCCTCGTACGTGTAGGTGAGGGGGCGCGGGCCGGGGGCGTACTCGGTCCGCAGCTCGGAAATCTCGAAGCCAGCCCGGCGAATCAAGCCATCGATCTTCCGATCGAGGTGACAGCCTCCGCAGATGTAACGCCATATTGGCGTGAGCCTATGCTGCCAGCGCCGGACCGCCGGCTGCGGGGAGAGGCCATGCTCGACGAAGAGCAGCGCACCGGACGGCTTGAGTATCCTGCGCATCTCACGCAGCGCAGCAAGGGGATCGAGAATCGAGCAGAGCGTCCACGTCAAGACCACCGTGTCCATCATGGCATCCCCGAGCGGGATGCTGTTCGCCGATCCCTGCCACAGGTCCGCCCGAACGCCCGCGGCGGTAGCGCGCCGGCGCGCCATCGACAGGAGCGGCGCCGAGGGATCGAGGCCAAAGAGCATGTCAACGCTGCCGCCGTAGAGCGGGAGGTTCAGACCGGAGCCGACGCCGACTTCAAGGACGCGTCCGCGCGCTGCCGGAATAATCTGTTGGCGATACGTCCTGAGCTGACGCTGCCGCATCGCCACATCGAGCAGCGGTGGCAGAATCCAGCGATCGTAGAAGCTCACGGGCACCCGCGACTAGGAGGAAAACCCCTGCGGCACCAGCCGCCACGCCTTCGCAAATTTGCTCGCAAAGGTCTGGTATCCGATGATGAAGGTGAGCTCCACGATCTCTGCCTCGGTAAAATGCTCCCGCAACTGCGTGAGACACCCTTCAGTCATGTCCAGGTCGTCCCGGATGATCCGCTCGCAGAATCGGAGTGCCGCTCGCTCCCGCTCGCTGAAGCGTGGGCTCTCCCGGTACTCGAGGACAGCGGCGAGCTTCTCCGGGGGAATACCCGCCTTCACGCCCACGGCGTGGCGAATATCCATTCAGTACGGCACCCCGAAGAGGGTGGCGACCTGCACGTTGAGGAGGGCGCGAAGCTGCCTGTCGATCCTCCCGAACCACTCGATGGCCCCGTAGAGCCCGCCGATCCCCAGCATGAGCGGCAGCCGCCGCGCCATGAGGCGCTCAGGGGTCGGCACCTGGCCAAACATCCGCTCCCCGATCTTGAAAAATAGCCGCGTCAGCACACCGGGCCGCTCGACCTGCGCGATCTGTTCCATGAAATCCTCCTTCATCCCATGGGGAACTGCCTTTTATGCACGCACGCCTCCCTTGGAGGAGGCGAGCACCTCTGCGGCCGCCTTCTCGACCACCGAGCCCTTGAAGAAATCGGGGTTGACCTCGCCCCAGAAGCGCACGGCGTTGCTGAACATGAAGTCCCGGAAGTCGTCGTCGTTGAGCAGGCCATGCTCGACCAGCTCGTAGGCCTCGGGGACGACATCCGTCATGTCCGGCACGTCGAAATGCCCGATGTCCGAACTGAAGATCGCGTTGAGCCGCGCGCCCATCGGGTTCGCGCCCTTGTTGAATGCCCATCCATTGACGGGGTCGTCGGCCTCGCAGCCGAAGTAGAAGCGCGGGACGAAGAGGTCGCGGATGTCTTGCTTCTTCTCGATCTTGCAACGGAAGTAGTCGTCGAGATCCTCGATGCCGCCGGTCAGGGTGGAGTTCGAGTCCCCCTCCAGCCCGTCACCGCGCCGCACCGCCTCCGCCATGGCCTCGCGGCCGTACTTCTGCGCGTACTGCAGCAGGGCGACGCGGTCGAGATTGCCCGGGTTGGTGCTCTCGAGCGCCTGGCGGTTGCGCTTCTCCCAGTGGCCGATGAGATCCGCGTAGAGCATGCAGGCCCAGCCGACCCCGCCCTCGAGGAAGGCGAAGTTCAGGTCGGGGAATCGCCGGGTGACCCCGCCGAAGAAGAGCGCCTTGCACACGGCGTGGCCGGCGGAAGCGAAGTGGCCGATGTGGTTGTAGCAGAAGTTCGACGGCGAGTTGCGCAGCAGGATGGACCGCGCGCCGTTGTGGAAGCTGGGCGCGATCTTGAGCTCCCGGCACTTGGCCCACACGGGATCGTAGTCGTGGTCGCTGTCGATGCCGACCACGTCGTACCACTCGACGAGCTTCGCCGCGTCGGGCTTCTCCTCCAGGAGGGCCGGGATGGGGCGCCGCATGAGGCCCCCGACCATGATCACCTTGTACCCGAGCTGCTTGGAGGCGAACTCGATCTCCTCGATCGCTTCCTCGGGCGTGTACATGGGGATGATGGCGGCGGGGATAACGCGATCCTCGAGCCCGCGGAACTGGTCGGCCGCGAACACGTTGTAGGCCCGGCAGATGGCCCGGCGCTGCCGGGTGTCCGACATACGGTGATAGCCGAGCCCGGCCGTGGGGTACACGACGCAGAAGTCGATGCCGAGATCGTCCAGGCGCTCGTACATGAGGCGCGGCAGCATGGCCGTCGCCCGGTCGAGCACGTTCGCGCACGGCGAGCCCCAGAAGGCCTCCTGGCCCACCCGGCGCCGGCGGCGCTCGGGCAGGGACAGCTTGAGCGAGTTGGGAACGCGCTGGCTGGCGATGTCGTAGGCTTCGACCGCCGCGTCGCCCCCGATGCGCCGGAATTCGTCGCGCATGATCGGGGCGTACTCGAGCCAGTGTCCATCGGCGTCGATGATGGGGTGGCTCAGACGGGAGCGGAGCTTCCTGGCCTCCGTATGACCGTTGGTCTGCATGGCCGCGCCTCCCAGGACAGCGGGTTGAGTGATGAGGTGAGGGAATGATATCCGACCCGTGCCCCGCGCGCGACCGGTCCGTTTCCCTCGAGGACCTGCCCCTTTTCCGAACCCAAGCCATCTGGTAAGGTTGCGGGACACCCGGCTGAGGTCTCCGAGCTGACGCGGGCGGATCCTACCGTTGGTGCTTCCGGGGAGGACGATGTGGCCTACGACTATATCCTGATCGAAAAAGATGGCGGCGTGGCGATTCTCACCATGAATCGCCCCGACCAGCTGAATGCTATGAGCCATCAGTTGACGACGGAATTGCGCGACGCCGTCTCGCAGATGGTTGCGGATGAGGCCATTGGGTGCATTGTCATCACGGGGGCGGGGACGCGAGCGTTTTCTGCGGGCGGCGATATTCACGAGCAACGGGAGAACGATCGCGCATTTACTCAGGAGCAGTTGGATGCGCGCCGCGCGATCAGCAGCCGGGGCAGCTATGAGATCAGTGCCTGCCCCAAGCCGACGATCGGGATGATGAACGGCCTCGCGTATGGTGGCGCCGCAGTCTTGGCCTCCTCGCTGGACATGCGCGTCGGTTGTGAGCATTGCCGCTTTCGGTTCCTCGCGGCCGCCTACGGCCGCATCAACAGCACGTGGACGCTCTCGAACCAGGTCGGATGGCCGATCGCCAAGGAGCTCTTGTTCTCGGCGCGGACCGTCGAGGCGGAGGAGGCCCATCGCCTCGGCCTGCTCAATCACCTCGTGCCGTGCGCGGAGCTTCGGAAGAAGACCATGGAGCTGGCGACCATGATCGCAGGCAATCATCGCCAGGCGGTCATGGGGGTCAAGGCGTTGCTGCTCAAACAGATGGGACGAACCCTCGAGGAGCAATGGGCCCTGGAACGGGACTACACCACGAACGTGGTCCGGGGAGCCAAGGCCGAGGACGCTTTTCCCGACTTCATCGTGCGCAAGGGCAGACCGCTCACTCCCCAGAATCCGTAACAGCAATCGCCATCATGCACGACTTCGCGGTCGTGCGTCAGGTCGCCGACGAGGTCATGGTCATGCGTGACGGAGAGCTCTGTGAAAGCGGCGCCGTCGAGCAGATCTTCACCAGCCCGACCCACCCCTATACGATCGAATTGCTCGCGGCCGTTCCGGATCTCCCGCGGTGGCTCGCGTGACTAGGCGCGCGGCCGCCCATCGGAGCCGATGTTCGCGCCGCTCGTGAGCGCGAAGCGCGCGAGCTCTATGCCATTCACGAACCATACGTCGCCGGTGGCGCGCATCTCGTCGACGAGCTGCTGCAGCATGTTGAGTCGCGATGGACGTCCCGTGTACTGCGGATGCAAGATGAGCATGGTCAACCCGCCGAGCGCGTGAATGCCGAGAAACTCGTCCCGCCACACCGAGAGCACCGCCGACGGCGGAAAGATCTGACGGTAGAGATTCGGTCGCAGACCGAACGCGAAGAACGGACCGTCGTCGAGAATCCACGACGCGGGCAACTCGACAAGGGACGGCGTGTCGGCATAGCGGTAAGGCCACAGCGAGTCTTGTAGATTACTCGCGTACAGGAAGCCGTGCTTCGCGAGCAGGGCCGCCGTCTCGCGCGTGATCTCGTAGAGCGGCGCGCGGTATCCGACCGGCCGCATGCCGGTGATGTCGGCGAGGATCTTCGAGCTGCCGGTGAGGATCGCCTCTTCTTCCTCGCGCGACCTTCCCTCCAGTGCTTCGTGCAGATATCCGTGATGGCCGATCTCGTGACCGCGACGATGAATCTCGGCCACGACGTCCGACCAGCGCTCTGCCGTCCACCCCGGAACGAAGAACGTCGACGTGATCTGGTTCCGGTCGAGAAAGTCCAGGATCAGCGGCACTCCTACTTTTGGCCCGTACGCGCCCTGCGACATCACGCTGAGCCGGTTGATGTTCTCAGGGTCGCGCGAAATCCAGGCCGTCTCCGCATCGAGATCGAAGGTTATGCACACGGCAGACTGTACCCCGGACGGCCACGTGATCGGGGGCTTCACGGCTGCGTGGCCGGCCGCCCGTACTCGCTCGCATCGAAGGACAGGCAGGAATCGGCCATGAGACACGCAATAGTCTGGCAAGTGCTTCCCCCTGTCAAGCCGCCGCCGGTGTATTCTCTTGCCACTCAGCTCGCCGGGGGGAGAACCGACATGAGCGACGTCAAGAAGCAGCTCGCCAAGTGGATCGATGACGACCGGGACACGATGATCGAATTCCTGTGCGGCTTCGTTCGCGCGAAGAGCCCGAACCCGCCCGGCGACACCACGCTCGCCGCGGCACACGTCACGCGCTTCCTCGAAGCGCACGGCCTGCCATTTCGCACGATCGCGCCCCAGGCGACCATGCCGAACATCGTGGGCTCGTTCGACACGGGCAAGCCCGGTCATCACCTCGTGCTGAACGGACATATGGACGTGTTCCCGGCCGACGCACAGGCCGAGGGCTGGACACACGATCCGTGGGGCGGCGCCATCGCGAACGGAAGGATCTACGGGCGCGGCGTCGCCGACATGAAGGCGGGCACGTCCGCGTCGATCTTCACCTACCGCTACCTCCATCGGGTGCGCGAGCACCTCAAGGGCAAGCTGACGCTCACCGCGGTCTCCGACGAGGAGACATTCGGCCCGTGGGGCGCGCGGTATCTGATGGAGCATCATCCAGAGGTCCATGGCGACTGCTGCCTGAACGGGGAGCCAAGCAGCCCTCTCACCATCCGCTTCGGGGAGAAGGGCCCCTTCTGGGTCAAATTCACGCTGCGGACAAAGGGTTCGCACGGCGCCTACACGCATCTCTCGCCGAGCGCGACGAAGCAGGCGGCGCGGCTGATCGTCGATCTCGAGGATCTGACGATGCTCCGTCCGTCGGTGCCGATCGACATCGCCGATGCGCTGGCCGGCGCCGCCGCGGCGATCGACGAGGCGCAGGGCCCGGGCGCGAAGGACATCGTCCAGCGTGTCACGCTGAACATCGGGGTCATTCACGGCGGCGTCAAAGTGAACATGGTTCCCGGCACGTGCTGGTTCGAGGCCGACATCCGCGTCCCGCCGGGTCTCGGCAAGGAGGAGATCTTGGCGGGGATCCGTGAGATCGTGGCGCGCTATCCTGAGGCCACCTTCGAGGAGATCAACTACAGTCCGCCAAGTGTCTGCGATCCGAACCACGAGATGATGGGCATCCTCCGCGCGAACGCACAGGCGCTCGGCCGCCCCGATCCCACCCCGATCGTGAGTCTCGGTGGCACGGATGCCCGCCTCTGGCGCCAACGCGGCATTCCCGCGCTCGTGCACGGACCCTTTCCGCGCGGCATGGCGCAGGCCGATGAGCACGTGGAGATCGAGGAGTTCCTTCACGTGGTGCGCATGCACGTGCTGTCGTCGTTCGACTATCTGTCGCGCTGAACGCACGTTGGGATAGACGGCCGCGGTGACAATGACCAATTGGGCCACGTTCGATCGACACCTCACGTCGCGCCGTCGCGCGATCGTCGAGGGACTCGTGGAGTTCGTGCGTCTGAACTCGGTGAGCCAGGAGTCGGCGCGCGTGCGCGCCACCGGCGAGTGGCTGGCGGCCGCCCTGCGTGCCCGTGGCCTCCACGGGCGGCTCCTCGAGACCGGCGGCAACCCCGTCGTCTTCGGCGAGCGTCGCGTGCCCGGCGCGACGCGCACCCTGCTCATCTACTGTCACTACGACACCAAACCGATTCCCCAGACAGGATGGCTGCAGCCCAACCCCATCGAGCCGGTCTTCCGCCGCGGGCTCTCGGAGGAGGGAGGGCCGGGGCAGGCGCTCGGCGATTTCCCCGATGACGACCTCGAGAGCCTGTCGCTCTACGCTCGCGGCGCCGCGGATGACAAGGGGCCGATCTGGAGTCATCTCCACGCGCTGGAGTTGATGGATGCGTTGGGGCTGTCGCCGACGGTCAACGTGAAATTCATCTTCGACGGTGAGGAGGAGATCGACAGCCCCTCCCTGGGACCCTTCGCCGAGACCCACCGTGACCTGCTCGCCGCCGACGTCGCCATTATCACGGACGGACCGCAGCACGCGCGCGGGCGCCCCACCATCTCCGGCGGTGCGCGTGGGATGGTGAAGGTCGAGTTGATGATCGAGGCGGCCCGCCGCGACCTCCATTCAGGCAACTTCGTCGCTCCCAACCCGGCGTGGAAGCTCAACGGGCTACTGGCCTCGATGGCGACGTCCGATGGGGTGCCGCTCATCGAGGCCTTCGAGGAAGACGTGGTGGGACCCACGGCGGCCGAGCGGCAGATGATGGCGGCGCTGCCGCTGGACCTCGCCGCGCTCGAGAAAGACCTGGGCGTTCGCCTGCCCGCCGACTACGTCGAGCGCATCATGTTCCACCCGACGCTCACGATCAGCGGATTGCAGAGTGGGTTCGTCGGCGCGGAGGCCAACACGATCATTCCGCATCGCGCCACCGTGGCGCTCGACATCCGCATGGTGAAGAACCAGCAGTGGGCGAAAGTCTACGGACGGCTGCTCGAGCATCTGCGCGCCCAGGGCTTCACCGTCCTCGAATCCGCGGACGAGCCGCTGCCGGACGACCTGCGGGGCCACGCCGTGCGCGTCGTCGACAAGAGCGGCTACGACGCCGCGAAAACATCCCTGGACCTGCCGGTCAGCCGCGAGATCATCGCCGCCGTCGAGCGGGCGCACGGAGACGAGCGCGCCGTCCTCCTGCCCACGATGGGCGGCACCGTGCCGATGTGGGTGTTCACCGACCTCCTGAAGCTCCCGACGTTGCTGGTGCCCTACGCCAACGAGAACAATCGTCAGCACGGCCCGAACGAGCACATGAGGCTCGATCACCTCTTTCAAGGCATCCGGACCACGGCCCGGTTGCTGATCGACCTCGTCGCGCCGGCGCCCGCGGTCTAGCTCACTCGGCACCCAACCACCACGCCATTCCCGAGGTGAGACGATGAAGCGGAGGTATTCGTGGCCGGCCGGACACTGGGGCTGGCTGATTCCCGTGTCGCACAAGCACGGGATCCAATCAGGTCGCATGGCCTACGTCGGCGGCCAGGTGGACAAGGACATCAAGGGCCTCGTCCTGCATCACTACGATTTGAAGACGCAGACCCGCGTCGTGGTGAATCACATCCAGACCGTGCTGCGCGATCTCGACATCGCACTCGACGATATCGTCAAGCTCGTTGCGTTCTACGTGAACGACGGAAGCGTGGACGAGGATGCCTTCCTCGCGGATCTCCGGTCGCAGCTCGGGGCAGGGCCGGCGCCGGCGCTCACGACGGTGCCGATCCCCTACCTCGCGTATCCGGGCATGCTGCTCGAGATCGACACCATCGCGATGCGGGGCGAAGATCAGACGGCGTTGCCGCGCAGGGTGAGCGCCCCGTCGGGGCACTGGAAACTCGCCGGCCCGTTCTCCCAGGGCTTGCGCTGCGGGAACATGATATTCGTCAGCGGACAAGTGGCGCGAAGTCCTTGGGGGGAGGTCCGCCATCCGGGCGACCTCGCGCGCCAGGCCACCGACGTCATGGAAAACGTCGGACGGATCCTGTCGGAGCACGGGGCCACCTTTGATGACGTCGTCAAGATCAATAGTTACTACGTCGACGGAGGCCAACTCGACGCCTGGCGACGGACCATCGATGCGTGCCGCGCCTTCTTTCGCTCTCCCGGCCCGGTCGTCACCGGCATTCCCCTGCGATGGCTCCCGGACGGCCTCGCGATCAAGACCGATGTCATCGCCATGCTGGGCGAGGACGGGCGTCGGCTCGCGCGGCGCAGCGTGCCGCGAGAGGAACACATCTCGGCGCTGGCTCCGGCGCCATTCAGCCTCGCGCTGCAGTGCGGCGAGATGATCTATGTGAGCGGCCAGGTCTCGACGGACGCGACAGGGACGGTGCTCGATGCCGACGCGTTGGTCCCCCAGACCCACACCGTGATGGGAAAGATCCGGACCCTGCTCGCCGAGTTCGGTCTGTCGATGGACGAAGTGGTGAAGGTCAATGCGTTCTTCAAGAGCGGAGGGACAGCGGAGGAGCTGAATGACAACCTGAGGGTCCGCTCCGCGTGCTTCACGGAGCCGGGCCCGGCCACTACGGGAATCTCGCTCCCGGCCCTGGCGGAGCAGGGATTGATGATCGACGTCGAAGTCACGGCGATGCCGCGCTGAGGGCTCGAGCCCTCAGCGCGGCGCCATCTTATTTTCCGAGCTCGAGCCCCGAGGCCTCCTCGGCCAGCGTGCGCAGTCGCGCCGCGGCCTGGCGCATGGCGATGAACGTCGCCTCCCGAAGCTCCTCCTCGCTTGCTCCCGCTTGCTTCGCGCCCGCGAAGCGATTCTTGCTTCAGGGGGGTCAGCCCGCCATCAGCGCGCAGGCGTACGCGAGCAGCGCATCGGTCTTCTTGTCCAGCGAACCCGGCGTGAATCGAAGTCCCGCGAACTCCTGACGTACCCTGGTCCCTTCCATGCACGACCTCCTTGACAAGATGAGCAGCGCCAAAGGCCAGCCCAGATCATACCGCGCTCCCGACGGAACCGCGGCGGTTCCCGCGCGCTACCCTCGATCCGCCGCGTCGGCGCGTGCGGTCGCCCGGTTCAACCCCTGCGCCACCTCGAGCACGATGAGCCAGGCCACCGGCAACAGGATCAGCATCGAGGAAACGGCGGCGATCGTTGGATCGATCTGGTTGCGAATATCCTCCCACATCTTGAGGGGCAGCGTCTGCACGTGCACGCCGCTGATGAACATGGTGATGATGACCTCGTCGAAGGAGTGGATGAAGGCGAAGACGGCGCCACTCAGCACGCCGGCCCGGATGAGCGGGAACGTCACCCGGCGGAAGGTCAGCAGAGGGCCCGCCCCCAGGCTCATGGCGGCGCGCTCCAGCGAGCGGTCGAAGCCGGCGAGGGTCGCGCTCACGATGACCATGACGTAGGCGATGGAGCCGATGGCGTGGCCGATGACCAGCCCGAGAAAGCGCCCGATGAGGTTCCACTGCGCGAGCAGCCCGTAGATGGCGACGCCGATGACGATCGGGGGGACGATGATCGGCGAGATCATGAGGCTGACCACCAGGGCGCGTCGGCGCAGCCGTCCGCGAAGGACACCGTACGCGGCCAGCGTGCCGAGCACCGTGGACGCGAGCATGGTGACCACGGCCACCTGAAAGCTGAGCAGGGTGGCGTGCAACCACGGCGGCTGGCCGAAGTAGGAGACGTACCACTTCAGTGACCAGCCCGGCGGGGGGAAGGCAAGGAAGTCCCCGGCGCTGAGCGAGATCGGCACGACGACAAACGTGGGCAGGATCAGGAAGAAGAACACGGCGCCGGCGTACAGGTCGAGCGCCGCGCGCCCGCGTC